>WNGI01012554.1_pt1 | contig 10725 bp, 9 predicted proteins | sample 5400621 | NCBI WGS metagenome assembly WNGI01 (sample SAMN13153374, study PRJNA577476) | soil metagenome | isolation source: 20 cm soil or saprolite under Garry oak tree replicate 1 | place: USA:California | collected 2016-06-15 | reverse complement strand
GACCTCCACAATGGTCGTGTCCTCGATCGCGCGTACCCGGTGCACGGTGCCGGGCTCGAACCGGAACGCGTAGCCCGCTCCCACAACTTCGCTCGCGAGCACCCGCTCCCCGGGCGCGCCGAGCTCGAGCTGGACCCGCCCCTCGAGGATGTACCACGCTTCGTCCTTGACGTTGTGGAACTGGAGGCTCAGCGACTGCCCCGCCTTTACATGCAGCAGCTTGCCCGCATAGCGCTCGGTGACCGCGAAGATCAGCTCGTGCCCCCAGGGTTTCTCGACCTTCTTCGGCTCGGATGCGAACCGATCCACGCCGCCGAGATTGGGCGAGCTCACGTGGTTGTGGTCCGGCATGGCCGGGCGAACCTACCACGCTCCGCTACGGATTTCCTTTAGCCGGGCCAGTCGGGGTTCGCCGCCAGATGCTCCTCTGCGACTCGCAGGTCCTTCGGCGTGTTGACGGTCAGCCAGATCCCCTCGTGCCTGTGTGCGTAGAGCCGCCGTTCCGCCGCGAGCTCGGGGAAGGTGCTCGTCTCGTGGTCGCCGCGCTCCGGGAAGCGCGCCAGGGCCTCGTTGCCGAGGACGTAGATGCCGCAGCTGACCCAGTGCTCGAGCCGCGGCGCCTCGCGGAAGCCCGTCACGACGTCCTCCTCGAGCTCGACGACGCCGAACGGCGAGCGCAGCGGGACGACGGTGATCGTGGCCGCCGCGCCGTTCGACCGGTGCAGGTCGAGGAGCTGCTGGAGGTCGACGTCGACGAGCTCGTCGCCGTTGAGCGCGTAGACGTCTCCAGTCTCCTGCCTGCGCTGCGCCGCGAAGCGGATCCCACCCCCACGACCCATCGGCTCGGGCTCGCCGACGGCGACGATCTCCGGCCCGATGCTCCCTAGCGCGGTCTCGAAGAGCTTTTCCTGACCGGCTGCGCAGCTGACGAGCACCCGCTCCACGCCGACCGACGCGAGCTGTTCGACCTGATACGCGGCCAGCGGCCGGCTACCGATCTCGACGAGCGCCTTGGGCTTGCCTTCTGCGGCCTCGCCGAGCCGCTCGGCCTTGCCGCCTGCCAGGATGATGGCTTCCACTACGTCTCGAGCTGACGCTGTGGCTCTTCGGTCTCAGGGAGCTCAGCCAGCGAGGAGGAAGCCCTGCCGATCCCTTCGTACACGAAGCCGCGGGCGCGCGCCGCCTCAGGATCGAGCAGGTTCCGTCCGTCTACGATCACCGGAGTGCGCATCACCTCTCGGGCCTCGCCCGAGGCGAGCGAGCGAAGCTCGTCCCACTCCGTGACGATCACGGCCGCGTCGGCCCCGGTGACCGCGTCGAGCACGCTGTCGCAGAAGGTGACGCCCTGGAGCAGGTGGCGCGCGTCGGCGACAGGATCCCAAGCCCGCACGTCGGCGCCTTCGGCAAGCAGCCGCGAGGCGAGCACGAGCGAGGGAGCTTCGCGCAGGTCGTCGGTGTTCGGCTTGAAGGCGAGCCCGAGCAGCGCCACGGTCTTGCCGCGCAGCTTGCCGAGGTGCTTCTCGAGCTTCCCGATCACGCGGCGTTTCTGGAGCTCGTTGACCTCGATCACCGCGTTCAGCAGCTGGAAGTGGTAGCCGGAGTTCGAGGCGAGCTGCTTCAGGGCGACGCCGTCTTTCGGGAAACAGGAACCGCCCCAGCCGATTCCGGCTCTGAGGAAGTGCGGGCCGAGGCGGTGATCCAGGCCGATGCCCTCCGCGACCTGGACGACGTCGGCTCCCGTGGCTTCGCAGACGTTCGCGATCTCGTTGATGAAGCTGATCCGCGTCATCAAGAACGCGTTCGCGGCGAGCTTGATCATCTCGGCGGAGGCGACGTCCGTGCGCACGATCGGTGCGCCGAGCGGGTCGTAGAGAGCCGCGACGATCTCGGAGTCGGCCTCTGCATAGGCGCCGACGACGACGCGGTCGGGCTCCATGAAGTCGCGCACGGCCGTTCCCTCGGCCAGAAACTCGGGATTCGAGACGTAGCCGACGTGGGCGAGCGCGCGCGCCTCGAGGGCCGCGCGCACCTTCTCCCCCGTCCCGACCGGAACCGTGCTCTTCATGACGAGCAGCGAACGCTCCTCGGGCGGCGGCAGCTCGTCGACGACGCGCCAGACGGCCGAGAGGTCGGCGTCCCCCGAATAGGTCGGCGGGGTGCCGACGCAGACGAACAAGATCGGCGCCGCGGCGAGATCGGCGACGTCGAGCGTGAACGTCAGCCGCTCACGGTTCCGCTCCAGGAGCTCCACGAGCCCGGACTCGTGAAACGGCAACTGGCCGGAGCGCAGCGCCTCGATCCGTTCCGGGACGATGTCGCGGACTACGACGTCGTGGCCGAGGTCGGCGAAGCAGGCCCCCGTGACGAGGCCGACCCAGCCTGCGCCGAAGATGCCGATCACGCCCGGCAGGCTATCGAGTCATCGGCCGGAAACCGCGCGCGATCGCCAGCATCGTCTCGTTCGAAAGCTCGTCCAGCAGCGAGTTGACGACCCAGTACGTCGCCCCGCCGGTGCGGAGGACGACCATGTGCAGCTGGCCGCTGTTGTAGTACAAGTCGAACCGCCGCCCATGGACCCACTGCGTCAGGCTCTTGTCGGCGAGGATCGGCGCGTCCTTCCAGGCGCTCTCCTGGATCCCCCAGTACTGATTCGCCCCGAACCTGTAGGTCAGTCGGATCGTCGGCTGGCCGCCGAGCTTGTAGACGCGGACCGGAGTCTCGCCGTAGCCGGTATCGAGCTGTGAACCGCGCTCGATGACGTTCGGGTACTCGAGCCGGAAGGGCAGCCGCTTCTTGTACTTCACCATTGCCGCGCGCGTCGTGCCCCCGTCGCTGCGGATGACCGGCGGGTGCCGGACAGGCGCCTGCTCGACGACCACCGGAGCGAGCCGGTCGTGGAAGGTCGAGCCCACCACGAGGGTCACGCACGCGCCGTTGGAGTCGTGCTTGATCTTCGGCCCCACGGGCTCGACGTCCGTGCTGCCGACCAGGCGGGCGACTCCCTGGGCCGCGGCCTTGCACGCTCCGCGGGCCGGGTCGAAGTACGCCTTCGAGTGAAAGTAGTTCCAGGTCGGAGCGTTCATAGGCTGGCCCGAGGCCGGCGTGACGATCTGGTAACCCTTCTGGCCGAGCAGGTAGCTCCCGTTCGAGGCCGAGCCTGCGACCCCGTTGCCGTTCAGCACGGTCAGCGTCGTCTTGGAGGGCGGCAGCGTGAAGTGTTTCTTGAGCTTTCGCCCCAGCGCGACGGCGGTATTCGTGCGGGCGGTCTCGACGTTCGGGTTCATGAAGCTCTGCACGGCGCTGTCGATCGTCGACTGCGACGCGAAGAGCTCGTTGTAACCCGTCACCTGCGTCAGTTTCGTCTGGAAGACGTGCCCGGAGGGAAGCCCCTGCGCGAACTTCGCGTAGCTGTAGATCGTGCTGAGATTGAAGTCGTGGCCCTGGGGAGAGGCGATCTCGACGTAGTGGTGCTCCTTGATCCTGTTGACGAGGCCCACCACACTCTGGGCGCCTAGTGAATGCGCCGCCTGTTGGCGCATGGCGGATATGAACTCCTGCTGGCGCGCGAGCCGATAGAGGTCGGAATCCGTGTGGCGGTAGCGGACGAACTCGAGCGCCTGGCGGCCGTTCAGGAGCTGGTACCCGGGTTGGAGGTCGATGTCCGCGAAGTTCGTCGCGATCGTGCCGACGTTCTTGTTGTAGTAGCGCCGGTCGACGTCCATCCAGACCCCGCCGAGCTTGTTCACGGTCGCGACGAAGCCGCCGAAGTTCACGCTGATCATGTAGTTGACGGGTAGGCCCGTCAGGTGCCGCACGGTCTCGAGCGAGCCGGTCGAGCCGCAGATCGCGTAGGCGCTGTTTATCCGCCCGTGATCGACCGGATAGGCGGATTTTCCGCAGTAGATCGGCACGACGAGGTCGCGTGGGAACGAAAGCAGCGAGATGGTCTTCGTACCTGGGTCCGCCCGGATCAGCATCATCGTGTCGGAGCGCGAAGGCGACCCCGTGCCGTCGCCCGCGCGGTGGTCGTAGCCGATCACGAGGGCGATGGCGGCCTGGTGTGGATCGTTCACGACGGCGAGATGTGACTGCGTCTTCTTGCAGTCGAGCGTCTGACACCGAAAAGCCGCAGCGGTCTCGTGTGCCCAAAGGTAGAAGCCGCCGACGAGGCCAGATACGAGCATCAGCAGCACGACGAAGAGCGAGAGGAAGAACTTGCCGATCACCTTCCCCAGCCCGGGCTTGGTGGGCGGCGGCTGACGGTAGAGCGTGACCGGGGAAAGCGTCCCGGGCGGGATCTCCCCATACCCGTTGCCGTTCACCTCGGCGCCGCGGCCGATTCCTCTCTTGAGCGTCGTCCTCATAGGGAAAAAGCGAGAACGCCCGTCGCCGCGTCCGCCTCGATCAGGATAGCCGACCCCTCGGAGGGCTTAGACGGTTGCCCTTGTCAGCGCTTCCTCGGCCAAACGGCAGCCTTCGACGAGCGCGCGCAGCTTGTCGTACGCGACCTCCCAGCTCCTCGTGCGCAGGCCGCAGTCGGGGCAGACGTGGATGCGCGCGGGGTCGCCGAAGACCTCGACCGCGTAGAGGATCCGGTCGCGCACGAGCTCCGGCGACTCGACGAAGTCCGTGTGGATGTCGAGCACGCCGAGCCCGAGGATCGGGTCGTACGGCAGGTCGCGGAACTTCGAGATCACCTCGTACCCTGGCCGGTCGGCGCCCGAGGTGCCGAGGTCGCGGCTGTCGTAGTTGGCGAAGCCGACGCAGTACTGGCGGCAGCCGCTCATGCCCTCGATCGCCGGGAAGAAGAGGTCGTAATCCGAGAAGCAGAGGTGCGTCGAGAAGAAGGAGTCGAGGCCCTCGACGCTGACGTTGAAGCTCTCGACGAAGAGGTCGAGCTCGTCGGCCTCGGTCGAGGCGCCGGGCTCGTCGATCTGAATCCAGTCGGCGCCGAGCCCGATCAGCGCCTCGAGGTTGGGGCGGATCAGGTTGCGGGCGATGTCGAGGGTCAGCTCGCGGCGCGCGGCGATCTCCTGCTTGCGGCCGTAGCCCGCGCCGAGCCGGCCCTCCTTCGGCGTGTGGTGCTCGTCGTAGCTCCAGATCGCCAGCGTGTACGCGCCTGTGATCGGGATTTTCAGCCGCGCCTTCGCGACCGACTGCAGGAACGAGAACTCCTCGTTGTGGTACGGCTCGCGCACCGACACGGGGCCGACCGCAGCCGACTTGGAGTAGTACTTGTTGTCGAAGCTCCGCACGGTGCCGCGCGGCTCGAAGCCGTTGGAGTGCGCGATCGCCCACGCGTACATCTCGCTGCGGAGCTGCTCGCCGTCCCAGATGACGTCCAGGCCCGCCGACTCCTGCAGCCGGACGCAGTAGCGGCTCGACCAGCGCGCGATCTCGTCGGCGTCGGCGTTGCCGCGCTCGAGCGTCTCGACGAGCTCCTCGTAGTCCTCGACGCCGACCTTCTCGCCCCAGCTGCGCGCGTGCTCGATGTCGCTCGGATCGAGCTCGCGGCCCTGCGCGGTCTTGACCAGCCACGGCGGCTTCGCCAGCGAGCCGATCTCGTGGGTGAGGAACTTCTGTCCGTTCAAGCCGCCGCCTCCGTGGTCGCCGTCTTCGCCTTGCCGAGCCGCGCGAGCTTCTCCTGCGCGAACGGCTGCGAAACGTACTGGAGATCGCCGTTCGGGACGAGGGCGATCCGCTCGACGTCCAAGCGCTCGACGAAGGCCGCGATCTCACGCGGCTCTTCCAGGACAGAGCTCCGGGCATCCACGACCCCGGCGAGCAGCAGTTTGTCGAAGCCGTCGGGCAGATCCTCGAGGTGCGTCGCGTAGAAGTCGATCCCGAGCCCCTCGACCGGGAGGTCGGCGGCACCCTCCTCGAGCGCACGCTTCGCGTCGCCGAACTCGAGCCAGAGGGCCAGCTTCGGCCCGCCGGTGAGGGCTGCCAGCGCCTCGGCGAGATCCTCGAGCTTCGCGTCCTCGTCCCGGGCGAAGAACGGCTCGGCGAGCACAACGAGCTCGGCGTCGAGACCCTCGAGCGCCGGCTTCAAGACGCCCTCCGCGAGCACCGTCGGCGGAATTCCGGTCCCGTGGGCGAGCGCGTACGGCGAGGGGAGCGTGACGAGCCGCCGTGCGGGGAGCTGCGCGACGTAACCCTCGTCGAGAGACCGCGAGAGCTTCGGCGTCGCGCTAGTGGCCTTGGGGGCGCGGTAGAAGGTGTTGGTGTCCAGGAAACGCGTCAGCGCGCCCGTCTCGAGCCCGTCCGCCGCCTCGAGCAACGGGCGGAAGTGGTCTTGCCAGCGGAGCATCCCGTCGGCGAGGAGGTCGAGGCCGGCCGCCTGCTGGGCGGACACGACCTCGGCGAGATCGCGCTCGACCTGCTCGTCCACGGCCTCCGGAGTGGTTCGGCCGCGGTCGAGGTCGCGCGTCGCCTGGACGAGCGCTTCGGAGCGCGGGTAGATCCCGGGGGCGAAGGCCTGCAGCTCAGGCACGGCCCACTACCGTCAGCTGGTTCTCGGCGTGCCGGATGCGCTGCTCGAGCTGCCAGCGGTCGGCGTCGGACTCGCCGCGCTCCACGCGCTCCAGCTCGGCCTGCGCATCCTCGAGCTGCTTGCGTGCCCGCTCGTCGTCGACGTGCCGTGCGTCGACTGCGTCGTCGACCAGCGCCAGGGCGCGATCCTGCTCGACCTTGAAGAACCCCGGGCCGGTCGCGAACTCGAGCACGTCCTCGGTCGAGCGGTCCTTGTACACGCGCGTGGAGCCTGCCTTCAGCAGCGCCACCAGCGGCGCATGGCGTGCGAGCACGCCGATCTCGCCGTCAGCGCCGGGGACGACCAGCATCTCGACCTCGCCCTCGAACGCCGCTCCCTCGGGCGTGACGAGGGACACGCTGAACGTGCGCTCCGCCACTACGCGGCAGCAGGCTCCGGCTCGCGCACGTCTTCCTCGGGCTTACCGGCCTCCGCCCCAGCTTCGTCGCCGGCAAGCCGCTTCGCCTTCTCGACGGCCTGCTCGATCGTGCCGACCATGTAGAAGGCCTGCTCCGGAAGCTCGTCGTGCTTGCCCTCGATGATCTCCTGGAAGCCCTTGATCGTGTCCTCGAGCCGCACGTACTCGCCCGTCTGGCCGGTGAACTGCTCGGCGACGAAGTTCGGCTGCGAGAGGAAGCGCTGGATCCGCCGCGCCCGCGTGACCGTCACCTTGTCCTCGTCCGAGAGCTCGTCGATCCCGAGGATCGCGATGATGTCCTGCAGGTCCTTGTAGCGCTGCAGGATCTCCTGGACGCGCGTCGCCGTCGCGTAGTGCTCGTCCGAGACGATCCCGGGCTGCAGCGCGCGGGAGACAGAGTCGAGCGGGTCGACCGCCGGGTAGATGCCCATCTCGACGATCGTGCGCGAGAGCGTTGTCGTCGCGTCGAGGTGGGCGAATACGTTGGCAGGCGCCGGATCGGTGAGGTCGTCGGCCGGCACGTAGATCGCCTGGATCGAGGTGACCGAGCCGCTGCGCGTCGAGGTGATGCGCTCCTGCAGCTGGCCCATCTCGGTGGCGAGTGTCGGCTGGTAGCCGACCGCACTCGGCATACGCCCGAGCAGCGCGGAGACCTCGGAGCCCGCCTGGACGAAACGGAAGATGTTGTCGATGAAGAGCAGCACGTCCTGGCCCTGTTCGCGGAAGTACTCCGCCATCGTCAGCCCGGAGAGGCCCACGCGCAGGCGCGCCCCAGGCGGCTCGTTCATCTGCCCGTAGACGAGCGCCACCTTGTCGGGCGGCTCGTTCATCTGCCCGTAGACGAGCGCCACCTTGTCGAGGACCTTGGACTCCTGCATCTCGAGCCACATGTCGTTGCCCTCGCGCGTGCGCTCGCCGACGCCGCAGAAGACCGAGACGCCCTCGTGCTCCCGGGCGATGTTGTGGATCAGCTCCTGGATCAGCACCGTCTTGCCGACGCCTGCGCCGCCGAAGAGACCCACCTTGCCGCCCTTCACGTAGGGAGCGATCAGGTCGACGACCTTGAGGCCGGTCTCGAAGATCTCCGTGGTCGGGCTCAGGTCCTCGAAGTCGGGGGGATCGCGGTGGATCGACCAGCGCTCGTCTCCCTCGACGGCCTCTTCGATGTGGTCGATCGTGTCGCCAAGGACGTTGAAGATGCGGCCCAGCGTCGCGTTGCCGACCGGCACCGAGATCGGCCCACCCGTGTCGACGACGTCGACGCCGCGCGGGATGCCGTCGGTCGAGTCCATCGCCACCGCGCGGACGCGGTCGTCGCCCAGGTGCTGCTGGACTTCGGCGATCACGTCGATCGCCGGACGGCCGTCGCGCTCGGGGACCTGGATCCGCAGCGCGGTGTTGATCTCGGGCAGGTTGCCCGGGAAGACGGCGTCGACGACAACGCCCTTGATCTCGACCACCTTGCCGACGTTGCGGGCGCCGTCTTTCGTCTGGTCGTCAGCCATTGTTCTCCTGGAGTAGTGGGCCCAGCTCCCGGTGGCGCAGCCTGAAGCGCCGACCGAGCGGTCCGAGTCTACCGAAGCGCCGGCCCTCCGGATTCAGGAGAGCAGCGGTGCGCTGCCGCTCGAGCGCCGTCGCCACCCGGGCGACGTGGTCGAGTGTTCAGACGTACGAAGTGACAGGCGACGGATGCACTGCTCAGACAGTATCGCCGCAGCTGCGCGCGTTACCGCTGCGTTACGACGGGACCGCCCTGCAGCGTTCCGTTCGCGCCCGCAGCGAGGCGGCCTGCCGGCCTGTTGCTTTGCCTCTCGAGCGCGCGGGAGGTGCTGAGATTCATCGTGTCGGGACCGGCGCTCGTCGCTGCCGAGGCCGGCGTGGCGTCGATGCCGCTCCCCAACCGACCCACCGGGCCGCTCTTGAGCGAGGACGAGGCGACGATGCTCCCCAGCCCGACCGCGGCCACGGCCATCGCCGCCGCGGCGGGTGCCAGCCGCATGCGCACACGGCGTCGCGTGCGGCTGATCACGACGCCGTCGAAGCGCTCGTGAGGAGCCGAGCGAAGCGCGCCGGTGAGGCCGCTGATCGCTGACCTGAACTCGGTGCACGTCCGGCAGTCCTCGAGATGGGCGTCGAGCAGGGCGCGCTCGAACGTGGACAGCTCGCTGTCCAGCTCCAACGAGGCCCATTCGCGGGCGCGCTCGCAGTTTCCGTTCACGCGTCTCACAATTGCTCTGACGCCGCTGATTTCCAGAAGTTAGCCCCGTTAATCACAGAAAATCGACCGAACCCTCAGAAGATCGAGTGCCTTCCGTCGAGCAGCACGCCGATGGCGACCAGGATGATGCCGAGGCCGACCAGAACCGCCGAGGTGTTGATCGCCTCCTCTTGCTCGCCCAGAGTCGCCCAGCGCAGCCGCCGGTCGCCGCTCAGGACTCCGAACGGCGTCGCCACAGGGCGCGCCGACTCCGATTTCACGCGTGCGGGCCCGCGGTTCCCGAGGAAGAACCCCGCGACCATCAGGAAGCAGCCCATCAGGTAGAACCCGAGCACCAGCGAGCGGTCGACCGACGAGCCGACCACCAATCCGATGAGAAGCGACACGGCCGCGGTCACGGCAACCGACAGCAGCACCGCGATGGCGAGACGGCGAAGCGCAGCGCGCAACATAAGCGCTAGCTCTAGGCGGGCAGCTCCTCGCGCGATTGCGAGGAGGGCGACTGGACGGGCGAGGAGGCACGCCGAATCTCATCGGCACTCATGGGCCAGCGCTCGAGCGGATAGTGGCAAGCGGCCACGTGCCCGTTCCCGAAGGGATACAGCGGCGGTTCCTCGACGTCGCAGTGTCCCTGCACGAAGCGCGGGCAGCGCGGATGGAAGTGGCACGCGCTCGGTGGGTTCACCGGGCTGGGCACGTCGCCCTCCAGCACGATCGGCTCGCGCTTCCTGCCGAGCGCCGGGTTCGCGATCGGCACCGCCGAGAGGAGCGCGCCCGTGTAGGGGTGCTTGGGCTCGGCGTAGAGCAGGTCTCTCGAGGCGATCTCCACGACCTTGCCGAGGTACATCACCAGCACGCGGTCGGAAATGTGCCGGACGACGTTGAGATCGTGCGCGATGAAGATGTATGTCAGACCGAAGTCGTCCTGAAGGTCCTTGAGCAGGTTGAGGATCTGCGCCTGCACGGACACGTCGAGCGCTGAGACCGGCTCATCGCAGACGATCAGCTTCGGGTTGACGGCAAGCGCCCGCGCGACGCCGATCCGCTGGCGCTGCCCCCCGGAGAACTCGTGCGGAAAGCGGTTGTAGTGCTCCGGATTGAGCCCGACCACCTCGAGCAACTCCTGGACACGCATCTTGATCTCGGACGACGACCCGAGGTTGTGCACTTCGAGGGGCTCGCCGATGATGAAGCCGACGCGCTTGCGGGGATTGAGCGACGCGTATGGGTCCTGGAAGATCATCGTCATCTCGCGCCGGATCGGACGCATGGCGGTCCGCGAGAGCTTGGTGATGTCGCGCCCGTCGAAGCTGATCCCTCCGCCGGTCGTGTCGAGGAGCTTGACGATGCAGCGGGCCAGGGTCGACTTGCCGCAGCCGGACTCGCCGACGATCCCCAGCGTCTCGCCCTTCTTGACGCTGAACGAGACGCCGTCGACGGCCTGCACCGAGCCGATCTGCTTCTGGAAGATGATGCCGCGCGTGATCGGGAAGTACTTCTTGACGTCGTTGACGACGAGCAGCTCGTCGCCGCGCGCCTCAGGTGCCTGCGACGAGC
>WNGI01010360.1_pt1 | contig 10725 bp, 11 predicted proteins | sample 5400621 | NCBI WGS metagenome assembly WNGI01 (sample SAMN13153374, study PRJNA577476) | soil metagenome | isolation source: 20 cm soil or saprolite under Garry oak tree replicate 1 | place: USA:California | collected 2016-06-15 | reverse complement strand
TAGCAGGGCATTCCACGTGGGCATTCCAGCCAGGACTGCAGGAACACTCGTTCTCTTATCATGTAGCCAAAGTACGTAAAACAACATCGGAGGAGTAAGAGAGTATAACAGTATAAGGGGGCGAGAATACTGCTTATCTGTTGACTAGGCAAGGATCGCTCGCTCGCCCTTCCTCGGTGAATGGCCAGGTGGAACGTATTCATTATCTTCGTCATCACTGTTCTCCACCATCATCAGTTTCCCACTCCCTGTCTTCCGCTTTTTGAGAGGCGTCTCGGCAGTGTCGGCTTCTCCGCGGACCGCATCGTGCTTAACCGGTGAATAGGGTCGTTTGCTCTTGACAGGACTGTCGACATTGGTGATCTCCATTCCAAACTCCTTCGCTTCTCTGATGGTCCTAAGCTTTGCTCTGTTCTCTCTTAGTTGCTGGGCCACTTCATCCACATCGGCGCCTTCGTCCTCGGCATCGGAGTCGGGGATGATCGCGTTTGTCTTTCTCCTCGTCTTCGTCTTCCTCGGCTTCCTGGGTGATGGTTTGAAAACCGTATTGTTCTTCACGGACCAATCGATCTCGATGATCCTATCGGGGATCAATTATCACGGAAATTGCCAAGCAATCCCAAGATGTGTTGTATGGTTTAAAAAGAAAAAAAGAAAAAGGTGAGTCAGATATGTTGCTTCGTAGTGGAGAGTTCAAGAAGGAAGACATGGACAACGAAAAGTATCCACCTCTCTTTAAGTTTAACGTTGTCCGGAACGTAGGTCTCTGCTTTGCTATAGAGATCAAGCGCAACTTGCAGATCGCCCCTTTACAGTAGTTAGTCTTTATTACTGGCGGAAGAGAAGGCGCACTTCTCTGAATGAGCTCTGGCCAGGGCGACGTAAGCTCGTCCCGTCTTCTTTCTTGATTTAGGAGAGAGGACGTCGGCTAATTGGACCTCCTTGTTGCCACGTTCGCTGAGGTGGGTCAGAATCAGTCGGCGGGTGGAAGTAATGCACGCACAGTTTCTGCTCAAGCTCTTGCAACCGCTGTCTGAGTTCGTCATCAAGATCCTTGTGCTTCTTGAGAAGAGGTGTTAGAACTCCTGAAGGCAAAGAATAATCGCGATCCCTCTTCGAAGGTGATCGTGATAGCGAGGAGTTAGAAGCTTCAGCTCTTTGCTCTTCTTCCTTCTTCCTGCGCTCTTCGTCCTCTCGCTCCTTTTCTCTCAAACGCTCTTCTAGCCTGCGAGTGACTTCCATCTCCACGATCTTCGATATCTAATCGAAACCTCAAGTTAGCCACAACGCTCTGGAGTTCTAAACATAGAGCCGTACCCGCTCGTCAATCTCTTTCTCCGTTAGCATCAATCCTATACTGCCAGAATTATCGGATTCCTCCATGATTGTGTCATTTGGTTGTCTCGAGACACCTCGGCGGTTCCGAGCCCCAGCACCGTGATTGAGAGTAAAAGGCTGATAAGTGTTGGCGATGCCAACAGATGAGGCCCTTGGCACGCGAGATACAGGCACGAGGGAGGGTCGACCACGAGCCGGAGCCACAGTTGGATTGCCGGCAGTGGCGAGCGGTAATATATGCGTCGCCGCTTTCGCTTGAAGAGGCTGCGCGGTGACAGCTGCGAAGTGAGGCTTTGGCTGAGGCCGGTTATCTGGCCGCATCGTAAGTGGACATCCTCGGGAATAAGGCGGTATGCATACCTCGCTCGTTAATGACGGGTTTGTTCTCCACGTTCTTGGTGCGCACAGCGAAACTTAAAAAAAGTGAAATCTGTTTCAAGTCGGAGTTTTCGGTACTTACTTGAGAGTATTAAGGGTATCTTGTCTAAATTTGACACCAGGTGCAATGTTACAAATCAAAAGACCAACGGATGAACCACCAAGAGCGTCTTGCAGGATTCGCGTGAGCTTCGAATTCCTATAAGGAATTCGGGACTACAACCAACGTAAGCAAGGAGATGTATAGAAATCTGAATATCAGAGACGCACTGCGCCTAGATTGAGAGCATGTACGACCTGACCGAGAACAGAAAGCGATTTGTTGATAGCGGCAGATTCCGCCATGCGGGACGCGTCATTCCCAGTTAACTAGTTGGGTATTAATGCTCGAAGAGTACCAAGAGGTCACTAGGCATAACATACTTTATTGTTTTCAGAACCCGCCAAATCAACAAGATTTATCTTTCCGGTCAGAGCTGGCAGGCGTTGAATAATTTTATACAAGATGCAGTATTAGAAAGTCACTTTTGTTATCCGCCGGATCGAGCAGCGTAACTTCAATCGTCAGGACAGCATGTGACCGAGACGACGCTCTGTTGAGATTTGTTGCTCCGACAGACCGATGTTTAGAGGCACGATTGTATATGCTATTAAATTCCTCCACGGAAGCAATTGGTAGTGTTGTCAGGTTTGCGACAAATACCATGCCAACATCATTCTCGCGTACTGGCAGTTTCGGGGCCTAGGAAAATTAAGCTATCGAACGAAGTTGTCACAAAACCGAGACATACGTTCTCCCTGTTGACGAGTAAATCATAAACTTCATCTTTATATATTTCCATATATGACATTGATAGCGATACTTGGTACTGATGGTAGTCAGGTACCTTATCAAATAGGGCCTAGAATCATGGTCTGCGTTAAATGTGGGCATAGCATTTTAGCTTAGACATACCTGCACGACCTGGGGAATGACACCTGGCTCAGTCTTGGTTCCTTGCATAGTGAATGTCTTTCCGGACGACGTTACACCGTACGCAAAGATAGTGACGGTCTAAACAAACCAACATGAGCGAATTCATTAATGTCAATGATCATGCATACGACTCCGCTATAAACGATGTCCATCAATGGTTTGACATCGTTTTCGAAAATCTCTTCCTGCGTTGAACTTTGATCATAACAACTTGAAAATCTTGTGGCATATGTAAGCGAACCAGCAAAAGCGACCGCCACATTCTAAACACGTACGGAAATTTGAACACTTGCGTAGGATCTCGTGGATTGGGTACCGTCATGTAACTCATGCCTCCGTCTTCCGAGCGAATTACTTGAACAGATTCGTCGTCGATTTCTCCTTCAATACGGGGCCTTAGGCGCGCTGCTATTCTAACCTTTTGTGTCGAGGCCATAGCGAACGGTGGTAGCGGGGCCGGTGGCTAACTGGAGGAGCTGCCAAGGTTGTAAACAAAGTTCAACTTCCTCGTCGGTTTCCAAATTTGGATTTCGCGTCAAATCATGTGACCGCGACGCGGCATTCCGCGGCTTCGGACCGTGGAATCCGCTACAGGCAAGTGTAGCCGTCATCGCAAGCTTGCTTGCTTCATTTTAGCATCTCGCCTTCCAAGAACATGATCCGTATGTGGGACGATGACTAAGCGATTGCAACGCTCGGGAGAACGTGTTTCATATTGATGAAGTGCCACGACAGTTCAATTCACCACAGATAGTTCACACCCGCAGCGCCTCCACAGTTTCATGCTATATATTCGCTAAAGTTTGACACCACGTGATGAAGCGAAGAATCCAGGTTTACAAAGCTGAATAATCGAACTTAGTAACTCTGAAATTATCGCAAATGAACTTCCGGTTACTATAAAGGAACGTCACTGATTCCTTAACAACTTCTACATCCTCTTTGATCCCATTTTCCTCATGGTCTCTATAGCTCCTTCAACTTGGCAACAGAAAGAGCCTACCAAAGGCAACTCTGAACGTCCCATCTTTACCCGACATGGCATTGACACAAGGAAGCTTCCAAATACCATGGATATGACGGCCTCGACTGTCACACGTAACGTCCATGCCATCAATGCCAACTGTGAGTCGACATAACACTCTGATAGAGAAGCTACACATGTGTCATTGTAGGTCAAAATGATCGAATGAAATTCGTTTTCAAGAGCCTCGTGAGTTATCCTCTTCATGACTTATCATCCGTGTATGATTATCCACGCAGATCAACCACCTTCACGATTTCGCTCGGGAAACCTCTCTCACGACCGAAGAATGGATGTGAGACAAGAGACGAACCTACGTTTATTGCATATGCTGATTATCTGAAGGGCTGCCATTGAATTTTTGACCGAAACCGGACAGAAGTGCACTAATCTGAGACAAGGTATAAAGATGCGCATTCCTTTCAACCTATTCATAACGCAAAACACAGAGGTCTTGCTCTTATCAGACGTACTTGGTTTGTCCACCTTAGTTGATGCCATCGATCACACGAAACCGCCTGGCGCAACTGAAGCGACGGTACTCGGACCATTCCACACCGACGATGCACCTGACTGTATGTATCTATTTCTCAATTCACGTCACATCTTTTGACACCATCCGTCCGACCCCAAGTCAAACAAGGAGAATCCATTGCGTCCGAAGGCAAAGGAGACTATCTCTTCGTTGAAGGACAAGTCCTTGATCTACATGGAAACCCAATACCTGGGGCCATTATCGAGACGTGGGAGACAGATGGCCACGGCTTGTATGACAACCAAGTGCGTATTGCATATCGAAGCCTTAATCATTCTGATGCCCGTTCCAGTATGAAGTAAGAGACGGACCGGAATGCAGGGGGAAGCTGCGCTCCGCAGAAGACGGTTCATACGCATTCAGAGGGGTGGTGTACGTCTTCTAATTTTGGTATGACAGACGGCGCTGAGCCGTATCTATAGTCCTCTGTCATACCCCATCCCGAACGACGGCCCTGTGGGTAAATTGCTCAACTTATTGGACAGACACCCCTATCGTCCGGCTCATATCCACTTTATCGTAGAGGTCAGTGTCGAACTTGGGTCATGCACTGCCTCTCTTCATACCTATCAAACAGGCGCCCGGATATGAGACGCTTACGACAGCTTTTTACTGGAAAGATGATCCATATGTCACCAGCGACGCCGTGTTTGGTGTGCGAAGTTCGCTTATAGTGGTTAGTGCGCTCCACATCCCCGCTTTATCTTACACAAGCTCATTTCGGTTCCTCTCGCTTCGTCAAATTGAAAGGACCCCGAAATCATAACTGACACTCAGCTGGCGTTAGCGCGGGGTTTCAAAGAAGCCAAACCTCATGCTTATATAAAGCAAGACATCATTTTGGCGACGCCTGAAGAGTGTAAGCGAGCAAGGATGTTGTGAAGGCATTGTTGGATATGAATGTTGTGTCTCCGTTGCAGTGTGGTTAGTTTGCAAAGTGGTTACGCAATAATTATAACGTGGCAGTGAAGTGAAGCCGGTGTTAAAGTTTGCATGCATCAAAAGGCGGAGAAGAGAAATTCCGACAGGAAAAAGGTAATTCTGGTCTTTATGATTTACAGCAAATCTAACGTGGAGCGTTACGATCGAAGTTCATTAGACAAATCTCAAAGGTGCTTCAGCAGAATCATGGATGCGTGCTCGGCCTGACCCGAATAACATACTAGCAAGACTCCGAGAAAAAACCGAAGGAAAACGCCATGCATCGACCAATACGTAGCAGAACGCAACAGACCTATATATGTATTAGAACTACTTCAAATGGCGCTCAGGCTCCAGACTCTACCGTAGATCCCGAAATGAACTTAGCTGCTAAACTTAAATTAGACCCATTCGATTGAACTCGAGAGTCTCGGGTTTTGCGATCATGCCACGCTGTAGAATTTACCTGGTGGCATTGTAATTCAGCGCGGGCCGTTGTGAATAGTGGACTTGAGAATTGGTAAAACCTTACTTAAGGGACGCCAGACAGGTTATAAGAGAGCCAACACTGGTATGGTACATTCCTGGTGTTTACTTAATATCGATTCGTATACAAATACAACTTATGAGTCTACTTTGTTTATACAGCCAAGCAACATACGAGGAAAAGGCGCATGAGTTTCTGCGATAATCTCAATTCATTATGGTCGATCATCATGGCATCGCGGGATGCGAATCTTGAACCAACCCCGTGCCTGTCGCCTCCGCAGACGTCATCGAAAACACCACCTTATGATGCACTGCTACCATTGATGGTTTTCCGGTACAAGAACTGGAAGAGAACAGCAAAACAGACACGAGACGAAGCCATCATGTGCTGTATGTCTGCCGTCTCCTTCTTGGCATCCCTTGGCATTAAGAGTTTCCCGGTGCATGGATTGATCGCAACAGGCAGGCAAGCGCGAGTGATTGTGGCATGCCAATCACCTGATACCAATAACGTAAGGGTTTTGCGTTCTGCAAAATTTGAAGACTTCTGATTAAAATGAGATATATGTGATTGCTGAAAACGTGTGGCACCTTGACCCCCAAAATCCTCTCGATGCATTTCACTTCGCGACTTTCCTGCTGAGGATACGTCAGCAATACGAGCCCCGGTTGATTGAATTGTTTAGAACTGAATTCCCAAAAATGCTTGAGCGGGATGATGCCAGCGTTTATGGGAATTGGGCTATGGATACGTAGAACAAACAGTTTAAATCTTGTGGTACAGTTTTATTAGTAACAACTTGAACGCGCGGCGTGAACGATAGGTAATCCTTTGCAAGCATATATAAATAAGTGCGTAATCATCTGAGGAGAGCGAAACACGACCTGCACATTCCTCGCTCATGGTAGTATAACAAGCAACGCCCGCGTCAAACGATTTGAATTGCCACGGAATTTCCAATGACACCGATTTAAAACACCTGAGGCAGGAAATTTATTACTGTGATCATCACCTTATGGTGCACTTACAAAATCGTAGGGTCTTTCAATTTGACCTGATGCATTTATGATCCACGTAGTACTTCTCAACGAGGCTGGACTTTCAACCTGACCTGACCAATTATGAACGCCGTTTAAACCATGGAATATTGATGAGGACGCCTGGTGGAGCTCTACGCATAGGATGAGAATGACGATAGGTGTTTCTGAAGTGGATACTATCCGCTGAAGTAGAGATCTACACATGGTCAGTACGCGACGAAAGGTTTGCTGAATAACTTCGCGTACTCGAGCAATTGTTTCCTGATCTTCTTCAGCCTGCCAGATATTTGACGTACAAGTCGGTTCTAGTATCTCCCGTACGTTGCCTTTGAATTGTTTCGAGGCACGTGCGTTGAAAGTGGTGACATTTGACTCCGCTCGGATCTCTCCGTCTGCCCCTGGAACGAGAAAATATGAGCGACTCAGCTAACGCTCAAGCGCTCAATGGTCAGCTATATCTCGCAAGATCTTTTAACGTGCTTTGGTCGACTCGAAAGTCTTAAGCCTGGGACCCACGACAAGGGAGCACGAGGGGAGGAGATCGCTCTCCTCCGAGACACCTTTCCCAGGAGAAAGGAAACACTCACCTTAGAGTGACACAAACGGGTGAGGGGAAAGACGGTTGAAAAAAGATTGTACGTAAATCAAAACTTCGGGGTCAGGAAACCGCGAGCAGTGAGTAGTTTGGCCAGAACCCTCACCGTCCACGGTTCCGTCATTCCCTCTTGACGAAAAAGAGAGGAAAAGAAGATAAAAATGAAACACACCGAGCTGGGTACGCGCCGCTTGCTTTGCAGTCACCATCGTATGTTAAAAGATTGATGTGATCTAGAACGAAATGTCAGATGCACGGGAAACGATTGACAATACGGAACGAAAAAAAAATTGACGTCCGCTCCTGTCGCCCGCTCCGGCTTGATGTTCGCCCAAGAGTGACTAGCAATACCTGCGCAAAGGGGAACGTCAACTGACAAGTCAAAGAGATCAAAGAAGAAAAGAAACGGAGTTTTTCTACCGCCTCCTTTCACCATCTCGACTCTTCTGATTGATGCCCGTCGTCGCCCGCCCGGGTTGACGTTCGCCCATGGAAATCTATCGGTGTCAGCAATATCAACGGAAAAGAAAAGAATGTCCGATGGCGAAAAAGAAGAAAAAGTACGAAACCGACTCGAAGCGTTTATATGTTTTTATTTATTTTTTTCTTTTCTTTCTTTTTCGCTTTTTTTAAAAGGTTTTTTGCGTATGGGGTATATTGGGATAGTTCGCCTGCAGTTGGCGTCCGCCCATCTATTGGGAGTCTAGGAAACCGGAAGATCGAGAAAAGATAGAAGAGCAAGCCAGATACAGGTCTTCTGGTTGTTTTAACTCTTTTTTTTGTTTTGGCGAGAAGCGAGTCATGGAACCAGATAGACGAGAGAGGTTAACGGTGCGCCAGCGCTCCAGAGTTTTTAAGTTTTCTTTTTGACCTTCCTTTTGGTTTAGTTCGCCTGAAGTTGACGACCAGCTAATACCAAAGAAACGAGATAAAGGAGCCGGCGCAGAGGAAACAGATCCGGAGAGCAGATATAAACGGCGCCCCCTGCGGCCGTTAGTCTAAGAAAGATAGGTCTCGAAGCGAAGAAAGGAAAGAATCTGGACTATGAGTTATGGTGACGAAGAAGAGACGAATCACGTATCTTTTTTCATCAGCTTCGCCAGCCATGTTATTTGCTTGCTCTCAGATCTTCATTTTCTTCACGGTCGCCCACCTCACTTGATGTTCGCCCGCAAGTTGAAGTCTCAGCCCTACAACAGAGAGTAGAAAGAGAGGCCTGGACATGTGCCTTCGCCACCCGCCTTGCTTGACGTTCGCCCACGAGCTGGAAGCGTTAGCCGTAAAAGCGGACGAGGGACAAGGATAAAATTGAAGGAAGAAGAGAAGGAGACGAACACTTGGTTCGTGGCATATCGTTGCTGGCCCAGCTTCATGTTCGCCCGTAAATTCGGGAAGAAGGATCTGCCTAATGGAGAACGTCAACGGCGGAAGTTAAGGATAGAAAGGAAAGCAACTAAAGAAGTTTCCCGACACCTCTGTCCATTGCGCTTCAATTCCACTGCCCGTCGTCGCCCGCCCGACTCGACTTTCGCTCATGGGGATCTATGAATATCAGCAAGAGTAAAGACGGTTGAAAAGAAGTACGTAAATCAAAACTTTGGGGTCAGGAAACCGCGAGCAGTGAGCAGTTTGGCCAGAACCCTCACCGTCCACGGTTCCATCATTCCCTCTTGACGAAGAAGAAGAGAGGATAAAATGAAACATGTCAATTCAGGTACGCGCTGCTTGCTTTGCCCTCGTCCTCGCATGCTCACAGACATTTACGTTGGGATCCAGAAACGTCAGATGCGAATAAAAGGAAGCGAATGGGCCAATGCGACGTTCTGTTGTTTGACTTCGTGGTTGCCCGCCCCGGCTTGATGTTCACAGTTCGCCCGAGAAAAAGATACCTGCGCAAATGGGAACGTCAACCGGGAAGTCCAGGAAATCGAAGAAAAAAGCGTTGAACAGAATAATCTTTCCAACCCATCCTATCTCGATTCTTCTGATTGATGCCTGTCACCCGCTTTATTTGACGTTCGCCCACGGAAACCTGCGGAAATCAGCAGCGTCGACGGAAGAAACGAGAATGTCCAATTGGAAACAAAGAGAAACCAACTCGAAATGTTTATATGTTTTTAACTTTTTCTTTCTTTTTCTTTTTCTTTTTTTCTTTTTCGCTTTTTTTAGTGGTTTTTCGCTTATAGGGTATATGGGGGTCGTTCGCCTGCAGTTGGCGTCCGTCCGTCTAGTGGGGGTATAGAGAAGGCCGAGAAGAAAGGAAAAACACGGGATTTCACAAGAAGCGAGCCAGGAAGGTGCGCCAGCGCTCCAGAATATTTTTAGTTTTCTTTTTTTTACTTTTTTTTGCGTTTAGTGGTGTCGCTCGCCTGGACTTGATGAACTTTTGATATTGAAAGAGAGAAAAAGAAGCGTCCCAAGAGAAAATTGTCCGAGAGAAGATGAACGACGCACGCCGTGGCCTGTGGCCCATGCACAGTCAGGCATGATGGTGACGGGATCTAGGACTTTAAGTCATTCCAACGAAGAAGAGAAAAATGACATATCATTGTTATCTTCCCGCTTCCGACTTTGCTCTCTTGGCATCTGGCTTTGATTCTTGCCTGTCGCCCGCCTCACTTGACGTTCGCCCACAAGCTAGAGGCATTAGCCATGACGACAGGAAGAGAGAAGACATAGCTCAAGAAAGATGCAAGGGTAAAGAACGTACTGCACGATACCATGCATCTAGACTAGCATATACCTGCGATTCGCAATTGGTATCCTTATTGTCGCCCGTGTCGCCCGCCTGGCTTGATGTCCCCTGCGAGCGTTGCGTTAAAGAACATGTCAAGCGTCAAATACGCCACAAAACGGGAAATGAAAGGGAAAGAATGACGGCCTCTCCTGTTTGATGCTTAGGAGTCATCTTATATTCGCCCGCCCCGGCTTGATGATCGCCCGTGAACAAGAATCCAACGGAGAGGTTAACTGCCCAATCAAGGAGGTCGGGAAAAGAAAAGGAACGAAATATTACCCAACACCTTCACTGTCCACGCCGTCTTGATTCTTCTGACGATGCCCGTCGTCGCCCGCCTGATTTGATGTTCGCCCGTGGAAATCTGTGGGTATTAGCAAAAGAGACAAGTCCGATTGCAAAAAAGGAAGTAAAAAAAAAGAAGGTATGAAAGCGTCTAGAAGTTTATACATTTTGAACTTTTTTTTACCTTTTTACATTTTCAGTTTTTTTTAAAGGTTTTGTGCGCATATGGGTATATGGGGGTCGTCCGCCTGGAGTTGACGTCCGTCCGTCTAGTGGAAGTTTGCGAGCAAGGAAACAAAAAGAAGGATCAAATCAAATCTCTTTGTTTGACATTTTGGGCGATTTTCGCGAGAAGCAAACCATGGAAGCGGATTGCGAGTTTCATCGAGGTCCCGCTGTTGCCCAA
>WNGI01007047.1_pt1 | contig 10725 bp, 9 predicted proteins | sample 5400621 | NCBI WGS metagenome assembly WNGI01 (sample SAMN13153374, study PRJNA577476) | soil metagenome | isolation source: 20 cm soil or saprolite under Garry oak tree replicate 1 | place: USA:California | collected 2016-06-15 | reverse complement strand
GAGCGTCCATTCGAGGTCCTTCAGCAGACGGTGAACGGCCGCGACCACCTCGGGGTCGAGATGATCGCCGGCCATGCCGTCCATGAGCTCGAGCGTTTTCTCGACCGTGTACGCGGGCTTGTAGTAGCGCGGCGCGGTGAGCGCGTCGAACACGTCGGCGGCCGCGACGATGCGCGCGCCGCGGAGGATCCGCTCCGCCGGAAGACCGCGCGGGTACCCCTTGCCGTCCATGCGCTCGTGATGCTGCGCGGCGATGATCGGCACCTCGCGCATGTCGTGCGGGAACTCGAGATGCGCGAGGAACTCGCCCGTCTTTTCGGCGTGCGCCTTCATGTACGCGAACTCCGCGTCGTCGAGCTTTCCCGGCTTCTGGAGGAATTCGTCACGCACGGCGATCTTCCCGTAGTCGTGCAGGAGCGCCGCCGCCCGCAGCTTCTCCAGCTCGATCCCCGCGAGAGCGTCTCGATGAGGGTCTCCCAGAGGCGGCGCTGCTCGGCCACGAGCTGCGCGTTCTCGACGGCGACCGCGGCAGACGCGCCGAGCGATGCGAGCGTCTCCTCGTCCTCCTCGGTAAAGCGCTCGCGGCCGTGTTTGTTCACGACCTGGAACACGCCGATGACTCGGCTGTTCTGACCCTTCATCGGGAAGGTCAGGAGGCTCCGCGTGCGATACCCGCTCCGCTTGTCGTGCTCCGGATTGAAGCGAGGGTCCCGGTACGCGTCCGGGATGTTGATGGTCTCGCCGGTCTCGGCGACGGTGCCGGCGATCCCGACGCCAACCGCCTGCCGGATCTCGTCCGAGCCGGTCCCGAGCGCGACGCGCGACCAGATCTCGTTCCGCTCGCGGTCGACGATGAAGATGGTCGCGCGGTCGGAATCGAGGAGCTGGGTCGTCGCTTCGGCCATGTCCCGCAGGAGCGCGTCCAGGTCGGTGATCGACATGAGCCGGCGCGTCACGTCGAGGATCACGTCAAGACGCGACCCCGTCGTCACTTTGCGGTCGGTCGTTCGACGGAGCTTGGTCCGGCGCTCGGCCGCGCGACGCTCCTCCGGCATCAGCCCTCGAGTGGAATGTGCTCGAGGACCGGCCCGACCGTCTCGGCGATCTGCTCGAGCAGCATCTGATCCCGTCGCTCGAATGCACCGTTGCGCTTGTTCAGCGCCTGGATCACGCCGACGACGGTGCGGCCGTCGCTCCCCCACACCGGCACCACGAGCATGTTCAGCGTGCGGAAGCCGGTGCGCAGGTCGACGTTCCGATCGAAACGCGCGTCGGCGTACGCATCGGGGACGTTCACCGTCTCGCCGGTGAGCGCGCTGTGGCCGGCGAGGCCCTGGCCCATCGGCAGGCGGATCTCGGTCGCGGTGCGCTGGGCGACCCTGGCCCAGAGCTCTTTCCGCTGGTGGTCGACGACATAGACGGTGCAGCGTTCGGCGTCGACCGCCTGCGAGCAGAGATCGACGAGGCCCCGCAGGTATGCCTCGCGGTCCTTCTGCACCGCGAGATGCCCGAGCTTCACGAGCACGAGCGCGACCTTCTCGTCCACCGCTAGTGGGAGCCGGCCACGGCCGCCCGCCCGATCGGAATGTCCGGCGGGGGCGCCGGCTTGGGGGTCCGCAGGCCGCCGAGCCGGTTGATCTGCCAGCAGCGCACCGGCTCGCTCCGCCCCTTCACGACGACGGCCCCGAGGTCCACGGCCTCGAAGTCGTCGCCGAGCTCGCGGAGCGTGTCGGCGGAGCAGGCGACCTGATCGCGCCGCGCGATGTCGCTCGAGGTGAGCCGCGAGGCGACGTTCGCGCTGTCGCCGATGACCGTGTACTCCATGCGTCCCTTCGCGCCGAGGAAGCCTGCGACCACACGGCCGGTGTTGATGCCGAAGCCGAAAGAGACATCGGGCCCGCCCCTCTCACGCTCGCCGACGATCCAGTGCTGCATCTCGAGCGCGCACTCGACGGCCTTCCGGGCCTGATCCCGAACTTCGAGCGGCGCGCCCCAGAGCACCATGATGTTGTCACCGTTGTACTTGTTCACGGTGCCTTCGTAGCGGTTCACGATGTCCACCATACCGTCGAAGTACCGGTTGAGGTGGCTGAGCAGCGCGGCGGGAGCCATCGCCTCGGAGAGCGTCGTGAACCCGCGGATGTCGCCGAAGAGCACCGTCACCCGCTTCTCCTCGCCGCCGAGCGCGAGCTTGCCGGCCTCTTCACGTTCCATGATCGTGCGCGCGATGGCCGGTGTGACGAAGCGACCGAAGGTGCTGCGCGTCCGCGCGACCGCGACCTGCTCCTCGACGAGGAGATACCCGAGCAGGATGATCCACCAGAAGGCCGCCGGGACAACATAGGCGATGGATGGCACCTCGACCGGCCCCTGCCCGATGACCCCCTGCGTCTGGATCGAGAAGACCGCGTACGCACCGACGACGTACAGCACGAGGAGCACGAGCGCGCCGAGGAAGCCGAAAAGCCGCCAACGCAGAACGAGCACCAGTCCCGCGAGCGTGAGCAGGAGGAGCTCGAGGAGCGTCGGGATCGCGCCCTGTCTCAGCACCGGATACCGGTTCGTCAGGATCGACTGGACCGCGTTCGCCCAGATCTCGACGCCGTACATCTTCTGCCCGCTCGAGTTCGGGACCGGGTAGTCGTCCGGCACCGCCGAGAGCGAGTGCGCCCCAATGAGGATCGCTCGCCCGACGATGTAGTCGCGCGAGATCGCACCGTTGATCACGTCCTTCATCGAGACGACGCAGAGGTAGCGGGCGTCCTTGCACGGATAGGTGGCCGGGTTGTCGTAGGTCGCGGGCGCCGGCGGTGCCGCGTAGTAGACCGACATCCCGCCGCGCCGGTCGATCGGCATGACGCGGTCGCCGAGCGGCGCCGGCACCGTGAAGACATCACCTTCGCGCCGCGCCTGGCTGAGGTCCGCGCGCACCTTCTTCGCGGCGGTGAGGAGCGGCAGCGAGTAGTAGGTGGTGCCGTCGGGTCCCTCGATGAGCAGCTGCGTGTAGCGCACTCGCCCGTCCGGATCCGGATGGATGTTCACCGCGGCGACGCCCGCGGCGGCGTCGCGGAGCAGGGGGATCGGCAGCTGGACGGTCGGGTAACGTTCGGTGTGGTCGCCGAGCGTCGCCTCCGGCCCGCCCTGCATCGCGAGGAACACGTTGCCCGCGTCGCGGATCGCCGCGGCCAGCCGCTGGTCGTCGTCGCCCGTCGACGGCTCGTAGAAGCCGACGTCGAACGCGATGACCGAAGCACCCTGCGGCTTGAGCGCGCGGAGGAGGTCCGTGTACGCCTGGTGCGGCAGCGGGTAGCGCCCGTATTGGGCGATCGTCGGATCGTCGATCGCGACGATGGTCACCTGATTGCGCACCGTCGCGGTCGCGACGTTGATCGCCTGGTCGTAGACCGCGGATTGCAGCGTCGTGTCGAAGACTTCGCCGGACAGCATCAGGGCGCCGACCAAGACGGCGATGAGCGTGAGCCCAGCGACCACGGCCCGCTGGCGCGTCTGACGCTTCGTGAACACTTGGGGCGCCTCCTCGACATCGCGTCGCGAGTCGGCGTCAAATTATGCGGTCGCTCGCTCGGCGAATCACCCCTCGCAGGACGGAGATGGCGCGCGCGTAATCCGCGAGCGCGAGCCGCTCGATCGGCGTGTGGTCGTATCGACTGTCACCGGGACCGTACGCGACCATCGGGACCCCCCACGCGGGGGACAGGATGTTCATGTCGCTCGTCCCGCTCTTCTCCTTGAACGTGGTCTGACCGCCCACATCCGCGATCGCGCGGGCGAACGCCCGCGCGAGCGGGTTCGTCCGCGACACGCGCACGGGCTCCTCCATTCCGATCGTCGCGAGATCCACGCGCGTCGTGCCCTCGCCGCGCACGAGCGTCGCGGCGGCCCCCGAAAGCTCCTGCGGATCGATACCCGGCGGCACGCGATAGCCGATCCGCATCTCGGCCTTCTCGACGAGACCGTCGCTCTCGCTCGCGGCGATGGTCTCGAGGCGGCAATCGAGGCGATCGAAGGTGCGGCCCTCGGGTGTCCGCGCGAGTGCGTGGGCGCGGAGGCGCGACCAGATCGCGAGCGCCTCTTCGGCGAGCGTCGCGCCGGGCGCCGCGCCGTGTCGCACCTCGCGTGAGAGAGCGAGGCGAAGGACGAGCCGTCCTTTGTATGCGACCGTCACCGCGTCCCATCCCGAGGGCTCCCCGACGACACACCAGTCGGGCGGCGGGCACGTCGCGCGGTACCGCGCGCCGGCGCTCGTCGGCGACTCCTCCTCGACGGCGCCGACCACGGTCACGCGCAGACCGGCGACCGGCTCGGTCGCCGCGGCGACGAACGCCGCGAGCGGACCCTTCGCGTCGACGGCGCCGCGTCCGACGAGATCGTCTCCTTCGATACGCACGGGAATCTCACCGGGGACCGTGTCGATGTGGCCGAGGAGCACGAGGTGCCTCGCGCCGTCGCCGATCTCGCCCACGGCGTTGCCCGCGTCGTCGACGCTCGAACGGAAGCCGCGCGCGGCCATCTGGGCCACGAGCCACTCGACGGCCTCACCCTCCCACCGCGAGGTGCTCGGGATCTCGACGAGTCCGCGGACGAGCGCGACGTCGTCGGGGTCTGGCCTCACGAGCGGATGACGGTGCGCACGTTCGTGTCGCCGCTCGCCGATCGGATCACGACCTCATCCACGCCGCCTTCGAGGGCCTCGCGGGCGGCGAGGATCTTCACCTTCATCCTGCCGTTGGCGAGCGCTTCGGCCTCGGCGAGGGTCGTCTCGGCGACGATGCTGCCCGGGTCGTCGACGTCGCGGAGAAGCCCCGGCACGCTCGTGAGGATGATGAGCGCGTCGGCGTCGATCGCGACCGCGATCGCGGCGGCGACGCGGTCCCCGTCCACGTTGAGCGCCTGCTGTTCGGTCGAGAGCGCGAGCGGCGCGACGACGGGCACCCGTCCGGGCCCGATGAACTGCGTGAGCAGCGGGAGGTTCACCGCCTCGACCTTCCCCGTGTAGTCGTCCCGCAGCAGGACCGTCTTCTCGCCGCGGACCGCGCGCACGTCCTTCTTCCTCGCGACGAGCAGCCGACCGGAAAGGCCCGAGAGCCCAATCGCGTCGATGCCGCGCTGCTGGAGCTTCTCGACGTAGAGGAAGTTCTCCACGCCGAGCGCGGCCATAGCGAAGATCTCGAGCGTTCGCCGATCGGTCCGGCGGCTGGAGTGTCCGGAGGGCGAGGTGATCGTCTCCTGCGCGTGGCCGAGAGCCTCGGCGAGCTTGTTCGTCTCGGCGGACGCGCCATGGACGAGGACGATCTCGTCGGAGCGCGCGACGTCGGCCACGAGGTCGGCGACCGCGTCGCGGTCGACGCCCGCGCTTCCTCCGGCCTTGATGACCGCGCGGAGGGTCACGGGTGCAAGCCGAGGAAGCCGAGGCCGGCGTCCTCCGCGAAACCGCACGAGACGTTCATCGCCTGCACGCCGTTCCCGGCGGCGCCCTTCATGAGATTGTCGATCGCGCAAAGCGCGACGACGCGATTCGCCCGGGCGTCGAGCGCGAAACCGACGTCCGCGAAGTTCGTCCCCGCGAGGAGCTTCGGCTCCGGATACCGGTAGATCCCGGTGCGCTCCTTGACGATCCGGACGAACGGCTCCGACGCGTACGCGCCGCGGTAGATCCTCCAGAGCTCCTTCTCGTCGAGCGCGTCCTTCGTGTACACGTGCGCGGTCGCGAGCACCCCGCGCACCAGCTCGACCGAGGTCACCGAGAGATCCACCCGCGGAGGGTCCCCACCGAGGGCGAGCTCCTGTTCGATCTCGGCGGTGTGGCGATGGCCGACCGGGCGGAACGACCGGACCACACCGGACCGCTCGGGGTGGTGGCTGTCCTCGCTCGGCTCGCGCCCGCCTTCGCTCGAGCCGACCTTGCACTCGATCACCACCGGGCGCGCGCGGTCCACGACATCCGCCTGAAAGAGCGGAAGGAGCGCGAGGATCGAAGCGGTCGCGTTGCAACCGGCGCCGGTGATCCGTTTCGCGCCCTTGATCGCCGGCCGCCGCAGCTCCGGGACCCCATAGACGAAGCGGTCGAGGCGGTCGGGGTGCGGATGTGGCGAGCCGTACCAGCGGTCGTAGTCGGACGGATCGCGCAGACGGTGGTCGCTCGAGAGATCGACCAGCACGGTCGCGCGGTCCTCGAACTCGTGCGCCCGGTGCGCGCCGTTGGGAAGCGACAGGAAGAGCACGTCGCACTTCGTCACGTCCTCGTAATGGACGAAGGAGAGGCTCGTGCGCTTGCGCAGATTGGGGTGTGCCGCGCTGACCGGCTTGCCTGCGAGTGACTCGCTCCCCGCGACGATCTCGCCCACCTCGGGATGGCCGAGCAGGAGGCGCAGCAGCTCGCCGCCCGCGTATCCCGCGGCCCCGACGATCCCGACCTTCACCCGCTCAAGCCGCTCGTCGCTCGATCCTCACTGGGCGGCCCTCGCCACCTCGAGAACGTAGTCGACCATCTTCGCCGGGATGTTCACGCCCGTCGTGTCGATGGAATTGCGGAACTCCATCGTGTAGTTCACCTCGATCACCAGCAGGCCTTCGGTCCCTTCGAGCACGTCGATCGCGACGACGCCGCCCCCCACCGCGCGCGCGGCGCGCACGCAAAGGTCGTTGAGCTCGGGTGTCACCGGACAGTTCGTCGCCTTGCCGCCCCGCGCCGTGTTGGTGATCCAGTGGTCGCTCGCGCGGTAGATCGCGGCGATCGTTTCGTCGCCCACGACGAATGCGCGGATGTCGCGGCCCGGCTTCGGAACGTACTCCTGGACGTAGTAGATCGAGTGCAAGTAGTTCCCGAGGACGTCCTTGTGCTCCACGATCGCCTCCGCGGCCTCGCGGTCGTTGACCTTCGAGACGAGACGGCCCCACGACCCGATGAGCGGCTTGAGGACGACCGGGTACCCGAGCTCCTCGATCGCCGCGAGGGCCGACTCGGGCGTGAACGCGACTCGGGTTCGCGGACTCGGGATGCCGTCGCGGATGAGACGCATCGTGGTGAGCAGCTTGTTTCCGCAGATCTCCGCGACCTCGTAGCGGTTCACCGTCGGAACGCCCCAGGTGTCCAGGACGGAAAGCGCGTAGAGCGCCGTTCCGTGCTGGATGCAGCGCTCGAGGACGACGTCGACGCCGAGCTCCGGCTTCCGCTCGACCGCGAGGACGAGCTCGCGATCGTCGATGACCTTCGTCTCCACGCCGCGTGACGCGAGCTCGCCAAGAAGCAGCTTCTCCTCGACACGGACGCGCGAGAGGAGGACGCCGACGCGACGGCTACTCACCCCAGTCTTCTTCGGCCGCGGGAGCGAGCGCGAGCGCCAGCGGCCGCGTCTCCTTCACCTCGAGCTCCGCGCCGCAGTCCGGGCACGAAACGATCTCGCCCTTGACCGCGTCGGAGCCGACGGAAACGTCAGCGTCGCACTCGGGACACTTCGCCACGGGACTTCCTCCTCGCACGGTGCGCGAAGGAAGCGTAGCGGTTTAGTCGGCCTCGGCCGCGGCGGTCACGCGCATCTCGCGCGCGCGGGTCTTGTCCTGGTACATGCGCGCGTCCGCGGCGCCGAGGAGCGCGTCCGCGTCGCGGCCGTCCTCGGGGAACCACGCGATGCCGAACGACGCGCGGGGCAGCGGGTTCGCGCGGCCCGCCCAGGTGTAGTGCTCATCGCGCAGCCGTGCGCCGATCCGTCCGATGAGCGCCCGTGCCGGGAGAGGCGCGGTGCGAGGCAGGAGCAGCACGAACTCGTCTCCGCCGAACCGGGCGACCACGTCCTCAGCGCGCGTCGTCTCGCGCATGGCGCGCGCCGCGGCCTTCAGCACCTCGTTGCCGACGAGATGCCCTGCCGAGTCGTTCACGCCCTTCAGGCCGTCCACGTCGCACATGACCACGGCGAAGGCGTCGCCATGACGCGACGCCGAGGAGATCTCGGCCTCGAGACACTCGAGCAGGCTGCGCCGGTTGAGGACGCCGGTGAGGTCGTCATCACGCGCGAGCCGGCGGGTCTCCGCGAGCAGGTCGGCGTTCGCGATCGCGATCGCCGCCTGCGCCGCGTAGAGGCGCACGAGGCGTTGTGTCTCGTCGGTGAAGACTCGCGGCTCGCGCGAGTACGCGGTGAGCGTCCCGACCAGCTCGCCGTGGGCGATGAGCGGCGCCGCGATCGCCGACGCGATGAGTCCGCGAAGAAGGCGGTTCGCGTCCGGGTGCGCGCCGTACTTCGCGGCGACGACGAGGTCGCGCGTCCGGAGCGCCTCGAGGGCGATCCCCCGCATCGACTCGCCCACGGAGACCCGGAGCCCGAGGGCGGGCGCGTTGTGCTGCGCGCGGACGACGAAGCCCTTCCCACGTTCGGCGAGCGCCACCATCGCGCCGTCCGTGCGTGTGAGCGCGGTGGCTTCTCGGGCGACGAGGTACGCAAGCTCGCCGAGACCCAGCTCTCCTGCCGTGGCGAGTCCAACGTCATAGAGCGCCGCCAGCTGTTCGGCACGACGGCGCTCGCGCTCGCCGAGGCGCCAGTTCCCATAGAGCGCGAGACCGGCCCGCGTCGCGAGGATGAGCACCGCCGAGGCGATGGCGGCGTCGACGAGGCCTTCGGCGGCGCGGATCCCGGTCGTGTCCGTGTAGACGAGGAGAAAGGCCGTGGCCGCCGCGACGACGCCCGGCAGGAGCATGCGCGAGAGCTCGAGGGCCGACGTGGAGTCGACGGCCGCAGAAGCGGGATCGGGGCGCTCGGTCCATTGCGCGGCGCCGATCGCGATCGCGGCCATACCCAGGATCCAGAGCGTGTCCAGCGGTGTGCCCGCGGTGAACGTGTCCTGCACCGTCCCCGGCAGATAGAGGGTGAACGCCAGGGCGTTCAAGCCAAGACCGGCGAAGAGCGAGATGAGCGCACCGCGCGGTCGCGACGGCGCCGCGCCCCAGACCACGGAAAGGGCGGCGGCGGTCGCGGCGACATAGAGCACGGGATAGGCGACCGCGACGGCACTCGCCGCAGGATCGCGGGAGAGATCGCGCGCGAGGGTGCTCGAGAGGAACATGGCCACGCCCGCGACGACCGTAACCACCACGGCTGCGACGTCCAACGCGAGCGCGTACAGCGCAAGGCGGTTGCTATAGATCCGGAGGAGGACGACCAGCGCGATCGTCCACAGCGGTGCGGCGGTCATGAACCCGGCATCGATCCAGAGCGGCGAGAAGACGAGCCCGCCGACGTCCCCGAGATCGCGCGCGAGCTGTCCCGCGAGCCACGAAACCGCCCCGGCACAGAAGAAGAGCCAGATCAGCCGATCCCCATCACGCGTCCGGAGCGCCGCGCGAGCGGTGCCGAAGATCGCCGCGAGCGCCGCCGCGGTCCAGGCGAAATCCGCGAGGGCGCACTTCGTGGCGGCGTCGGGGAAGATCTGTTCACCCACGAACACGGCGACCGCGCCGACCAGGGCGACGGCGTACGCACGGACGGCCCAGCCCGCGGAGAGGTCGCGAATGAAGTTCCGCACGTGATGGACGCTAGGCCGCGGCCTACCCCCTCCGGAAGGCCCAGAACGTACCGGAGCGCACCTTCGCGGGGGACGCGAACGGGGGAAATCGGTCCCTTGTCCCCCGATCGCGTTACCACTTCGGAGTGGGCTAGCGTGGGCGCGGGTGACACCACCGCTCGCCCTCACGATCTTCGACGCGCTCGTCTTCCTCGCCGTGGTGATCCCGTTCGCGATGCTCGCGCGCGCGCGTCATGCGATCCCGCGCCTTCCCGCCTCAGCCGGCGAGCGCTCCCTCCCGCGGCTCTCGGTCGTCGTGCCCGCGCGCGACGAAGCCGTCGCGATCGAGCGCGCCATCGGCTCGCTCCTCGCGCAGGACTATCCCGATCTCGAGATCGTCGCCGTCGACGACCGCTCGAGCGATGGGACCGGCGAGGTCCTCCGCGCAATTCGGGCTCGCGACCCGCGTCTGGTCGTGCTTCGCGTCGACGAGCTTCCCGCGGGCTGGCTCGGCAAGAACCACGCGCTCGCCCGCGGTGCCGATCACGCGAGCGGCGCGTGGCTGCTCTTCACGGACGCCGACGTGGTGTTCGCCTCAGGTGCGCTGCGGCGGGCCGTGGCCTACGCCGAGTCGGAGCGGCTCGACCATCTCACGCTCGCGCCGCTCCTCATCGCGCGGAGCGTTCTCCTGCGCGCCTTCGTCGCGTTCTTCGCGTACGCGTTCATCACGCTCTGGGGTGCCTATCTCGCGAACGACCCCAAGAGTGGGCGGGGCGTCGGGATCGGCGCGTTCAACCTCGTTCGTCGCGAGGCGTACGACGCGATCGGTGGGATGCGGCCGCTCTCGCTGCGACCTGACGACGACATCCGGCTCGGCCGCCGCCTGCGCGCCTTTGGTTTCCGCCAGCGCGTGCTGAACGGGCGCGACCTCATCTCGGTCGAGTGGTACGCGTCGCTCGGGTCGGCGATTCGAGGTCTCGAAAAGAGCCTGTACGCGGGCGCCGAATACCGCGCCGGCGATACCGTGCTCGCGATCGCGTTCATCGTCGCGACGATGGTCTGGCCGTTCCCGGGTGTTGTTCTGCTCGGCGGGATCGATCGCGTGCTTCTCGGCACGGCGGCGATTTGCCTGCTGCTCGGTCTGGCGGAGACATACCGGCAGGCGTTCGGTCCGATCAACCCCCGCGCGCTCGCGATCATCGCCCTGCTCCC
>WNGI01006929.1_pt1 | contig 10726 bp, 9 predicted proteins | sample 5400621 | NCBI WGS metagenome assembly WNGI01 (sample SAMN13153374, study PRJNA577476) | soil metagenome | isolation source: 20 cm soil or saprolite under Garry oak tree replicate 1 | place: USA:California | collected 2016-06-15 | reverse complement strand
ACGCCGGTCAACGTTACCGCGCGCCCCGGCTATGACAACCAACCATCCTTCCTGCCCGACGGCCGCGCCTTCCTCTATACGTCGGTCCGTGAGGACAGTCAGGCGGACATCTACCGTTACGACATTGACCAGAAGACGAGCGTCCGGCTCACCGCGACGCGCGAAAGCGAGTATTCGCCCACACCGCTGCCGGACGGCGGCGGCTTCTCGGTGGTACGCGTCGAAGGCGATTCGACTCAGCGCCTGTGGGCGTTCGACCTCGCCGGGTCGCGGCCACGCGTGGTGCTCGACTCGATCAAACCTGTCGGCTACCACGCCTGGGGCGACGCCCACACGCTGGTCCTCTTCGTCCTCGGCTCGCCTCCCACATTGCAGATCGCGGATGCCGGTTTCCCGTCTGCCCGCGGCGAGGTGTTCGCCAAAGACATCGGTCGATCATTGCAGCGGATCCCGGGGCGCATGTCGGTCAGCTTCGTGCAGCGCGACTCGGTAGCCGGTCCCGCGCTCGAGGAGCTCGACATCCGAAGGCGTCGTGTGACGATGCTCGCGAAGGTCCCACCGGGCGCCGAATTCTTCGCCTGGACACCTGATGGAATCGTGTTGACCGCGAGCGGAACGACCTTGTATCAGTGGGATTCACGACGCGGAGGAGCGTGGCAGCAAGTGGCGGATCTTGCCGCCGCCGGTCTCACGAACGTCTCACGACTCGCCGTGAGCCCCCAGGGAGATCGCCTCGCGATCGTGGCCGTCCCGGTGGCCCGCTAGCGCTCGAGAATCAGCGTCACCGGCCCGTCGTTGACCAGTTCGACGTCCATCATCGCGCCGAACTCTCCCGTCTCGACGGGAATCCTCCCGCCCGTCTTCTCCTTCAACAGCGCGACGAATTTCTCATAGAGGGGGATCGCAAGATTCGGCGGCGCGGCGTCGATAAAGCTGGGACGCCGGCCCTTGCTCGCATCGCCATACAGCGTGAACTGCGACACGACCAGCACGCCGCCGTTCACCTCCGCAAGATCGCGATTCATCTTGCCTTCGGCATCACCGAAGACGCGCAAGCCGATGATTTTCTCGGCCATCCATGCCAGCTGCACATCGGTATCGGTGGGCGAGAAACCGGCAAGAACGAGGAAGCCGGGTCCGATCCTACCCGTGACCCGGCTTGCGACTCGAACCTCGGCGCGAGTGACTCTCTGGAGAACGACTCTCACTCGACAGTAACGCTCTTGGCCAAGTTCCTTGGTTGGTCGACGTTGCAACCTCTGCGCACGGCAATGTAGTACGCGAGCAGTTGCAGCGGAACGACGCTGAGCACCGGCGTCAGCAGGTCGAGAGTCTCGGGAATCTCGATCCGGTGATCGGCCAGCTTGTCGAGCGCCGTGTCACCCTCGGTCACGATCGCGATCACGCGGCCGCCGCGCGCCTTCACCTCTTCGATATTGCTCACGACCTTCTGATGCACGCCGTCCTTGGGCGCGATGAAGACGACCGGCATCAGATCGTCGATCAGCGCGATCGGGCCGTGTTTCATCTCGGCGGCCGGATACCCCTCGGCATGGATATAGGAGATTTCCTTGAGCTTGAGGGCGCCCTCGAGCGCGACCGGGAAATTGTAGCCGCGACCCAGATAGAGTACGTTTTGCGCCCGCACCAGCCGCTCGGCGATCTGCTCGACCTGGGGCGCCTTGGTGAGCACGCGACTCAGCAGCTCCGGCAGCTTGGCCAGCGCCCGCACGACCTCGCGTCCCTGCAGGATCGAGAGGGCGCGCAGCCGGCCCATCTTCAGTGTCAGCAGCGCCAACGCCACGATCTGGCTGGTGAACGCCTTGGTGCTCGCCACGCCGATCTCGGGTCCCGCGTGGAGATAGATGCCGCCATCCACCTCACGGGCGATCGTGCTGCCCACCACGTTGACCAGGCCGAGCGTGCGGGCACCGCGCCGCTTTGCCTCGCGCAGCGCCGCCAGCGTGTCCGCCGTCTCGCCCGACTGTGAAATGCCGATTACGAGCGTGCGCTCGTCGACGATCGGGTTCCGGTAGCGAAACTCCGATGCGTACTCGACTTCCGTGGGGATGCGCGCCAGCTCCTCCATCATGTATTCGCCGATCAGCGCCGAATGCCACGACGTACCGCACGCCGTGATCACGATGCGCTGCACCCTGAGCAGCTCTTCGTCGCTGATGTTCAGACCGCCGAAACGGACCGTCCCTTCTTCCTCGAGCAGCCGCCCGCGCAGCGTGTTCCGCACGCTCTCGGGCTGCTCCATGATCTCCTTGAGCATGAAGTGCGCGTAGCCACCGCGCTCGATGGTCGCCAAGTCCCACTCCACGTGCGTCACCGCTTTCTCTTTTTCCGCCGACGCGAGATCCATGATGCGGTAATCGGTCGGCTTCACCTCGGCGATGTCGCCGTCATCCAGGTAGACGACCGACCGCGTGTGTGCCAGGACCGCCGACGCATCGGAGGCGACGAAATTCTCACCGTTGCCGATCGCCACGAGCAGCGGCGATCCGCGCCGCGCCGCGACCAGCGTGTCGGGCTCGCGGCTCGAGATCACCGCGATGCCGTAGGTCCCTTCGACCTGACGTAGCGCCTCGGCGGTCGCCTCCACCAGCGACGCTCCTTTCGTATGCGCTTCCTCAATCAGATGGGAGAGGACTTCGGTGTCGGTCTGGGAGCGGAATACGTGGCCGCGCTTGGTGAGGGCCTGCCGCAGCGCTCCGGAGTTTTCGATGATGCCGTTGTGCACCACCGCGAGGGTGCCGCCGCAGTCCGCATGCGGATGGGCATTGACGGTGTTCGGGGCGCCGTGCGTCGCCCAGCGCGTGTGCGCGATCGCGGTCGTGCCTTCGGGCAGCTTACCGCCAAGCTCGCGCTCGAGCGCGGCGATCTTTCCGGGTGCGCGGAATATTTCGAGCCCGCCGTTGACGACGGCCAGACCTGCCGAGTCGTACCCGCGATACTCGAGACGCTTCAGCCCCTCGAGCACGACGGGCGCCGCCGTCCGTTTGCCGACGTACCCTACGATGCCGCACATAACCGCCGCCCCTCTTCTATCAGACGTTCAGCGTCAGCGCTCGACGGCGCTTCCGCGATGAAACGAATTATTGGTTCCGTGCCCGACGGCCGCACATGCAGCCAGCGATCGGGCCACGCCAGCCGCAGTCCGTCCTGTGTATCCGCGGCAGCGTCGGGAAAGCGGCGTCGCAACTCCGCATACAGCTGGTCGAGCTTCCCTGGCTCCCGACTCCTGGCTCCCAACTCCAGTTTTGCCTTCACGATCGTGTAGCGTGGCGCGCGCGCAACCAGTGCACTCACCGTGATGCGCTCGCGCGCGAGCAGCGACAACACCAACGCCCCAGCCACCGGCGCATCGCGACCGACATGCAGCGCCGGATACATCACTCCACCATTCCCTTCACCGCCGATCACCGCTTTCAGCTCGATGATCTTCCGTGCGACGTACGCTTCGCCGACCGGTGCGCGAACCAAGCGTGCGCCGTACTCCCGAGCCGCATCTTCCACGACAAGCGACGTGGAGAGATTGCACACAACAGAGCGTCCGACCGTCCGACCGTCCGACCGCCCCAAGACGGCCCGTATCGCGAAGGCGAGTGTGTAATCCTCGCCGATGGGTCGCCCCTTCTCGTCTACGATCGCCAGGCGATCCACGTCCGGATCCACCGCGATCCCGATATCGGCTTTCTTTCGTCGCACCAGCGCGCCGAGGGCCTTCAAGTTTTCAGGCACCGGCTCCGGTGGTCGCGGAAACAGACCATCAGTTTCCAGATTGATCGCAGCGACCCGACACCCCAGTCGCTCGAGCAGCTCCGGCATCAGCGCGCCGCCGGCGCCGCGCACCGTATCGAGCGCGACGCGGAAGCGCCGCCGCCGGATCGCGCGAACATCGACTCCGCGAAGCGCGAGCACGGCGGCGAGGTGGCGGGAAATCGCGTCCGAATCCGCCTCCACGCCGCCGATCGCATTGTATTTGGCTCGTGGCAGGGAATCCCCCGCCGCCAGTTCGCGTACCCGCGTGCCCGCTCCACTATCAAGAAAGATGCCATCGGGACCGACGAACTTGAGCGCGTTCCATTCGATGGGATTGTGGCTGGCGGTGAGGATGATGCCGCCGGCGGCGCGATGATGCTCGACGGCGAGTTGGACCGTGGGTGTTGCGACGAGGCCCACATCGATTACATGGCACCCCACCGAGTTCAGACCAGCGGTGGCTGCGCCGGCGAACATGGGCCCCGAGGTGCGGGCATCGCGCCCGACAACGATCGACGGCCGGACGGCCCGACGGCCGGACGGCCGATTCCCATCCCTTGCCCACGTGCCAAACGCCGCCGCCCACCGGGCGACGACTTCAGGAGTGAGGTCCGTTCCAACCAGACCCCGAACTCCCGACACACTCACCATTAGAGTGTCGGACATCGGACCATCAATTTAATGAATGAATCAGGCTCGACGCGCTTCCATCGCCCGCGTCGGCAGGCGTAAGGGCTGGAGCTGCGGCGTCGGGATGGGCAGCGACGCGCCCTCGGCAAACGCGCGCAGGAACGCCTTGACGATGTCGGCGTCGAACTGCACGCCCTGCCCTTCCTCGAGCTCCCGCATCGCGTGTTTCACCGGGAGCGACGGGCGATAGGGCCGCACGCTCGTCATCGCATCGAAGGCGTCAGCGACGCTGACGAGCCGAGCCTCGAACGGGATCTGATCGCCTTTCAGGCTGTCGGGGGAGCCGGTGCCGTCGAGCCGCTCGTGATGCGAGCGCACGATCGACAGCGCGCCCGGCGCGTCGCGCATGAGCGGCCCCAGAATGCGCGCCCCGATCACCGTATGCTCCATGATGTGGCGGTACTCGGCGTCGGTCAGCTTGCCCGCCTTGTGCAGCACGCTCTCACTGACGCCGATCTTGCCCACGTCATGCAGCTCGGCGCCGAGCGCGATCGTGTCGATGAGATCCTTATCGAGGCCGAGTGCCCGGGCGATCTCGACGGAATAATTGGCCACGCGCATCGAGTGACCGCGCGTGTACGCGTCCTTCGCTTCGAGCGCGAAGACGAGCGCATGCACGCCCTCGAGAAACAGCTCTTCGATGCGCCGCGCCTGCGCCTCGACGCGCTCTTCGAGACCCTGCTGGTAGTTGCGGTTTTCGATGATGAGGCGGCGCTTGTCGAGCGCCTGCGAAACGCGCGCGCGCACTTCGTCGAGATGAAACGGCTTGGCGACGTAATCGAGCGCGCCCATTTGCAGGCAGGCCACCGCGCTCTCGACTTCGGCAACGGCCGTCACCACGATGACGGCCGTCTCCGGCCAGCGCGTGATGATCTCGCGCAGCAGCGTGACGCCGTCCATTTCCGGCATCCGCAAGTCGGAGATGACGAGCGGCACCGCTCCCTTCTCGAGCTCCCGCAACGCCTCAACTCCGGAGCCGGCCTCGGCGCAGGAGAACCCTTCGCCCTCGAGCAACCGGACGAGCACGCGCCGCAAACGCGGCTCGTCGTCGACGACGAGGCAGCGCATTCCGGAGAAGGGTGGCATGGCCCCGCCAAAGTAAAGGTCGCTTGCCCCCAAGGAAAGCCGCCCTTACGTTCCGGCCATGACGCGAGTCGTCGAACGTGACCTAACACACCGAATTGCGACACGCGCCGTGCACGCCGGCTACCTAGGGGATCCCCTGAGCGGCGCGGTTATGGGGCCCATCTATCAGACGTCTACCTACATCCAGGAAGGGCTGGGTCGCAACAAAGGCTACGAGTACGCACGTACGCGCAACCCCACGCGCGAGGCGCTCGAGCGCAATGTGGCGGCACTCGAAGGCGGTCTGCATGGGTTCGCGTTTGGGTCGGGGTTAGCGGCGCTCGATGCTGTGATGAAGTTGCTGTCGGCCGGCGATCACGTCGTGAGCGGCGAGAACGTCTACGGCGGCTCCCACCGGCAGATGACGCACATCTGGTCGCGCCTCGGCCTCACTTTCACGTTCGTGGACGGGGGCGATACGCGGGCGGTCGCAGCCGCCGTCACACCGAATACCAAGATCCTGTACGCCGAGACGCCGACCAATCCGATGATGCGACTGTGCGATCTCGCGGCGACCGGCGAGATTGCACGCAAGGCCAAGGCGTTGTTCGTCGTCGACAACACCTTCGCGACCCCCTATTTCCAGCAGCCGCTGCAGTTCGGCGCCGATATCGTCCTCCACTCGACGACCAAGTACTTGAACGGCCATTCCGACATGGTAGGCGGGATGCTCGTCGCGACCCGCGACGACGTCGCCGAGCGGCTCGGGTTCATTCAGAACTCCTCCGGTGCCGTACCGGGGCCGTTTGACTGCTGGCTGGCGTTGCGCGGCACCAAGACGCTGGCGCTGCGCATGCGCCAACACGACGCGAACGGCCGGCGCGTCGCGGAGTGGCTGGAGAAGCATCCCCGCGTGCAACGGGTGTATTATCCGGGACTCCGCTCGCATCCCCAGCACGACCTCGCCGGCCGTCAGATGAAGGGATTCGGCGGGATGTTGAGTATCGAGCTGGGCGACACCGCGTTTGCGCGCCGCTTCGTCGAACGGACCAAGATCTTCGCGCTCGCCGAGTCGCTGGGCGGCGTCGAGAGCCTGATCGGGCATCCGGCGTCGATGACGCACGCGAGCGTGCCGCCCGAGATGCGGCGCCGCATGGGATTGACCGACAGCCTGGTCCGTCTGTCGGTGGGAATCGAGGATGTGGAGGACCTGATCGGCGATCTCGACCAGGCATTGGCGGACGACTAGACGAAACACGGGGTTCTCGGGCCCGTACGTGAGGGAATCCATTCGCAGGAGAGAGGCATGACCGAACCGACGAATACCCTTCCCGCGGCGCGTCCGCGGAAAGTCCTGACCCAGATTGCTGCCGTTTCGTGGGAGCATCCGGCCGATCGCGCGGCGCTGCAGTCGCTGCGCTCCATTCCCGGATTCGACCAGGTCGTGAAGAAGATCTACGGATTCATCGGCGAGCGCGGCATCCGGCTGCTGTTCCAGGCAGACGCTGTGCGCGTCGGGCCGAGGCAGTTCCCGCGCCTCAACGAGCTGTACACCGACGTGCTGACGACGATGGACTGGGACCCGCGGCCCGATCTGTACGTCTCCCAGACGCCGTTCGTCAACGCAGGCGCCTACGGGATGGACCGGCCGTTCATCGTCATCAACTCGGGCGCGCTGAAGCTGCTCGACGACGACGAGATGCGGACGCTGCTGGGCCACGAGCTGGGCCACGTGATGAGCGGGCACGCCCTCTACGTCACGATCCTGATCCTGATTCTCAACTTCAGTTTCTCGACCTTACCGTTCCTGGCGGGCATTGCCCTGCTGCCCATCCGGATCGCGCTGCTCGAATGGTTCCGGAAGAGCGAGCTCTCGTCCGATCGCGCGGGTCTCCTGGCGGTCCAGGATCCGCAAGCCGCGATGCGCATGCATCTCAAGATGGCGGGCGGTGGCGACATGAAGCAGATGAACCTCGACGAGTTCCTCGTGCAGGCCAAGGACTACGAGGAATCGGGGGGCGCGCTCGACCGAATCTTCCAGATCCTCAACACGCTCGAGCGCACGCATCCGTTCAGCACGCTGCGCGCCGCCGAGCTGCAGCGCTGGATCGGCGCCGGCCAGTACGAGCGCATCCTGAATGGCGAGTACACGCGGCGCGGCCCCGACGCCGACAATCGGCCGATCGACAAGGACATCGATGAGGCGCGCGAGCACTATATGAAGGAAGCGAAGGCCGTCGTGAACGACGTGGTTGACTCCGCCAAGCGAGCCGCCCAGGCGTTTACGGACGCATTCAAGAAGAGGTGAGAGTACTGGTCGTCGGAGGCGGCGGCCGCGAACATGCCCTCTGCTGGGCACTGCGTCGCGACGCCGCCTCTGCCTTTTCCGACGACCTGACGCTGTTCGCAGCACCGGGCAATCCGGGCACTGCGGCGCTCGCCACCAATCTCCCCATCCCTGCCACCGCCGTCGATCACCTCGTCGCGGCCGTCCTGCGGCACGACATCGACGCCACGATCATCGGTCCCGAGGCCCCACTTGCCGCGGGACTCGCCGATCGCCTGCGCGAGGCCGGACGCGCGGTGTTCGGCCCGTCGGCAGCCGCCGCTCGCCTCGAGTCGTCCAAGGCGTACGCGAAAGAGGTCATGCGTCGCGCCGGTGTTCCGACGGCCGCAAGCGCCACATTCGTCGACGAGGCGCCGGCGCTCGACTACATCGGCAGCCACGCCGAGCCGCTCGTCGTGAAAGCGTCGGGGCTCGCGGCAGGCAAGGGCGCCGTGGTGTGCAAAACGCGCGCGGACGCTGCCGCTGTCGCCCGCGCGATGCTCGCCGGATCCCTCGGCGAAGCCGGCAGAGAGATCGTGATCGAGGAGTTCCTGGAGGGCGAAGAGCTCTCGGTGCTGGCACTGACCGACGGTGAACGCATCGTCCTCCTGCCGCCCGCTCAGGATCACAAGCGACTGGGCGAAGGGGACACTGGGCCCAACACCGGCGGGATGGGCGCCTACTGTCCGGTGGGGATCGCCACCGAGCCGCTGCTCGCGCGCGTGCGCGCGGAGGTCTTCGAGCCGGTGTTACGCGAAGTCGCGGCTCAAGGCACTCCCTACGAAGGCGTGCTCTACGCCGGCCTGATGATCCGGCCGGACGGCACGCCGTCGGTGCTCGAATTCAACGCGCGCTTCGGCGATCCCGAGACGCAGGTGCTGCTGCCCGCGCTGTTGCCCGGATTCAGCGAGCATCTCGCGGCGATTGCCCAGCGGCGCTGGAACCCCGTGGCGACCCAGCAGGCGTTGACCGTCGATCGGGCCGCGGTCACCACCGTCCTGGCCGCGCGCGGGTATCCCGACAATCCGGAGAAAGGCGCGGCGATCCGGCTTCCGGACCCGGCGGACCTCGGAGAAGATGTGATCGTCTTTCACGCGGGCACGGATCGCGATAACGAAGGAAGACTGCGTACGTCCGGTGGCCGTGTGCTGAGTGTGACTGGTCTTGGTCCCACTGTCACGCTCGCTGCCCAGGCGAGTCGTAGCGCAGCCGAGCGCATCTCCTTTGAGGGCAAGACCTGGCGGCGCGACATCGCCTGGCGCGAGATCCAGCGTGCCGGAGCTGCCTGAAGTCGAGACGATCGTCCGCGAGATCGCGCCCCGCCTCGAGGGGGGCCGCATCGCCCGCGTGGAGCTGAAGAAAACCGATGTGCTGCGCCGGGTCTCCAAGGCGCGCCTGCTCAAGACGCTGCGCGGCAACACCATCGAGCAGGTCTCCCGGCGCGCCAAGCATGCCGTGTTCCGGCTCTCATCCGGCCACCGCATGATCATCCAGCCGCGCATGACCGGATCGCTCCTCGTCTATGAACGGCGGCTGACGAGGGACGAGGCGAAGTACGCCGTCCTGATCTGCACGCTGACCGATGGACGCAAGTTCGTGTACCGCGACGTGCGGCGGCTCGGCACGATCTGGCTGCTCGAGGAAAAGGGCTGGATCGCGTACACGGGCCGGCTCGGCCCGGAGCCGCTCGAAGAGACGTTCACACCGTTCGTATTCGCCGATCGGCTCAGGGGCACGCGTACGGCGGTCAAGAAAGCGATCATGGACCAGCGACGGCTGGCCGGGGTGGGAAACATCTACGCCAATGAAGCGCTGTTCGACGCCAGGCTCGACCCGTCGAAACCGACAAACAAATTGTCGCTCGAGGAATTCGCGCGACTGCACGCGGCGATCGTGGACGTCCTGCAGCGGGCACTCGCGTCGTCCGGGACGACCCTGCGCGACTATCGCACGGGCAGAGGCGAGCGCGGCCGGTTTCAGTTCGAGCTGCGGGCGTATGGACGAGGCGGCGAGAAGTGCGTGAACTGCGGCCGGAAGCTCGTGATGACGCACGAGATCGACAGACGGCAGACGGTGTTTTGTCGGAGATGCCAGCGGTAATGAAAAGGCGGTATCGGGCGGTAGAGGGGGCGGTACCGCCCGTTACCGCCCCCTACCGCCTTTTTCAATCAACAAACGCCCACAGCAACTCCCGGCTTTCCCGATCGAGAGCCGCGGGCCTGCCGAGATGATATAAATCCCCCGCGAGGTCGCGGATCAGCAGCTCGACTTCCTCGTCGATCTCCAGCACGCGCGTCACCTCGAACACGAACCCCGCGACCGCGAGCGCCAACTCCAGCGCCGCGCGCGAGCGGGGATCGAGCTCGGCGGGATCCCTGACGAGCGCAAACTCCTCTTCGTCTACATCCCGCAGCGACAGGTGCCGCGTGGGCTCCGACCACGGGAAGCAGCGCCGTACCGACACGGCGCGCTCTTCGTCTCCCAGCAGCGCCCAGAGCGAGCCGTCATCACGCCATTCCAGCGTTAGCTCGCCCGCCGAATTCGGGATCGTGCCATCATCGGATCGCCTGGCTAACGTCGATTCCATGGAAAACCTCCTGGTGTCAGGTGTCTGGTGTCGGGTTTCAGAGGTTCCTGACACCTGACACCAGGCACCGGACGCCTACGCAAGTTGCACCTGCATCTCGTACAGTCGCCTGTACTTCCCATTCACCGCAGCCAGGAGCTCAGCATGCGTTCCGTGCTCGACCAGCCGTCCATCCTCGATCACGAACAGCCGTGACGCCTTGCGGAGCGTCGACAGCCGGTGCGCGATCGCGAACACGGTCCGACCCGCCACCAAGTGCTCGAGCGCCTCCTGGATCTCGCGCTCGGTTT
>WNGI01006356.1_pt1 | contig 10727 bp, 8 predicted proteins | sample 5400621 | NCBI WGS metagenome assembly WNGI01 (sample SAMN13153374, study PRJNA577476) | soil metagenome | isolation source: 20 cm soil or saprolite under Garry oak tree replicate 1 | place: USA:California | collected 2016-06-15 | reverse complement strand
CTGGACGCACGGGTCGAACAGACTCAGCGTCACCCCCGCTGGAATGACATTGGTGCCGCAGGTGATGTCCGCCGTGAGCGTGATCGTCGTAAGCTCAGGGGTTACGTTCGTGAAGCTTTGCTTCCCCTTCGTGCGAGTGGCGACATGGCCGAGCGAGCAAAGCACGTCGGTCGTGGTCACGGGGAGGCCGGTGACCGGATCGATGGTGGTGATCGTGACGGTCCCGCACAGGGCGGTCTTGGAGCTGCCACCCGGCTTGCCGAGCGGGCGTACCCACACAGTGTAGCCGCCGGCCGGGAGAGAGAACGACGCCGTCCCATCAGTCCCGTTCTTGTCCAGGACCGCGAAGTCGCCTGGGCTCAGGAGAATCTTCGTGGTCGCCTTGGTGTCGCTCGACCCGAGGGCCACGAAGATGACGTTGCCGTTGCCATCCATGTTTTGATTCTTGGAGTTCGAGACGCCGATGATGTTGAGATTGAAGTGCGATCCGCTGGGAGCGCCGTTGCCGGTCTGCGCGGCGACGACGGCGGTCCCACACAGCACGGCGCCCAAGGCAGCCGCCAGGTAGAACGTGGTGCGCATGTAGACCCCCTTGATGGAGCGGTGACTGCGACCTCGCTGGCTGGGTCCCGAAGACAAAACGGCCGCCAGCGATGCTTCGCTGGCGGCCCGGCGAGCGATGGCGGGGGTGAACCCGCGGTAGCCCCGTGACTCTGCGTCACCGCCTTTCGGCGGCTTTGCTCTGAGCAGCGATAGTGTTGCTGACCTCCTGGCGGGGGACGCAGACCCGGCCACAGAGTGTCGCCGCGTTCTGGCTGCAACGAGCATGCCTCGAGCGCTCCCGGTGCGCCCGACCGCCGCCACGGCGCCCGAAACATCGGCACTTGGGCAGGAGGCTGACACCTGACCAATGGCACCGGTCACTTGTCGCGTTGTCGCAGAACGCCCGGTATCACTGTTCCTGCAAACCACGGCGTGGCCGCCCGAACCAAGCCTCCACTCGCTGGAGCATGACGCAGTCGATCGGCCAAGCCGCACAGCTATGCAAATCGATCGAGCCATCCGGTCGTAGCGCGTTGTTGACGCTCGCCTCGAAACTGAGACCAGAGAGTTCGGGACTCAGCAAGCGCGTGCGATACAGGTCGCGGGCTGTCGGCCAGCATGTGACTGTGGAGTGCCGTGACGGCGATGCCGCTGTCGCGCAGCGCCCGGCGCGACAGTTGACAAGCGCCGCCCGGCGGAGGGAGTATCCAAGCAGTGCTCGAGCTGAGTGATTGAGCTTCACTCCCGCCGCTGCGATCGCCGAGGTGCCACATGTCGAAGAAGATCCTGATGCTCGTCGGGGATTTCGCGGAAGACTACGAGGTGATGGTCCCGTTCCAGGCGCTACTTGCCGTCGGACACACGGTACACGCCGTTTGCCCGGGCAAGAATGCCGGAGAGACGATTCGTACGGCCATCCACGACTTCGAGGGCGATCAGACGTACACGGAGAAGCGGGGTCATAATTTCACCGTCAATGCCACGTTCGCCGACGTGCGGCCCGAGGGCTACGACGCCCTCGTGATTGCCGGTGGGCGAGCGCCGGAGTATCTGCGGCTCAACGAGTCGCTGCTGGACACGGTGCGCCACTTCTTTGCCGCGGACAAACCGGTGGCGGCGATCTGTCACGGTCCCCAGATCCTGACCGCCGCCGGCGTGATCAAGGGCCGCAAGGTCTCGGCCTACCCGGCCGTCGCACCCGAGGTGCGGCTCGCGGGGGCCGTGTACGCCGACATCGGGATCGACAAAGCCGTTACGGACGGCAACCTCGTCACGGCGCCGGCTTGGCCGGCTCACCCAGCGTGGATCGCTCAGTTCCTGCAAGTGCTGGGGACGCGCATCGTCGATGAGGAGCCCGCGGCCATGGCGCACTGACCGCGCGTCGCCGGCCGCCGCGCGTGCCGTGGCGTGCACGCCACAGCCGCCGCGACGCCGAACGCGAAAGTGCATTGGCCTTCCTCTTGCACCGTCCGCCTCCCGGCTCGACCGGAGTGGCCGATGGTTCATCGGGAAGCGCCCCCTCTCGTTGCGGTGCGTTGGCTGCACCTCGCGCCTCTCCTCGCGGTCTGCTCATGCAATGACGGACCGGCCAGCCCGCTCAACGAGAGCCAGGCGCTGGCTGTCGCCACCTTCGGCCTCGCTCCCGGCGTCGTGGTGTACGCCGCCGGGGCGAGCGGGGACGTGGCTCCGATCCGAACGATCGCGGGCGCCAACACCGTACTCAGTAACGCGACCGGCATTGCCCGTGATGCCGCCGGGAACCTGTACGTCACCAACCCGCCCCTCACCCCCCCTAGCGGCGGCAGCGTCACCGTGTACGCGCCGGGGGCGGTCGGCAACGCAGCCCCGATCCGCACGATAGCAGGTGAGGGCACGGGCCTGGACCACCCGGTCGGGGTCGCGCTGGATACCGCAGGCAATGTCTACGTCTCCAACACGTACACCGTTACGGTCTACGCTCCGGGGGCGAGTGGGAACGTAGCCCCCATCCGCACGATCGAGAGCTCGTCCCAAGTCGGAGGCATCGCGCTCGACACTCCTGGCAACCTGTACGTCGCCAGCCGGGATGTCATTACGGTCTACGCGACAGCGAACGGGAACGCGACCCCGATCCGTACGATCTCCGGCAGCAATACGGGCCTCGGCTGCCCGGCCGGCTTGGGGCTGGACGCAGCGGGCGAGCTGTACGTCGCCAACCCCTGCGGCGGCAGCATCACGGTGTTCGCTGCGGGGGCAGACGGCAACGCGACGCCGACACGCACGATCATCGGCAGCAACACGGGTCTCAACGGTGCATCCGGCATCGCGCTGGATGACGCGGGCCACCTCTACGTCACTAACGCTGGTGGCTATCTCGCTAACGCTGGCAGCGTCAAGGTCTACGCCGCAGGGGCGAGCGGGAACGCGATCCCGATCCGGACAATCGCGGGCTGTCACACTGCCATTGGGTACCCGTGGGGCCCGCGCGGGGTTGCCCTGGATGCGGCAGGCAACCTCTATGTGGCGGCCCATATCCCCGCCTTTGGCATCACGGTCTACGCTGCGACGGCGAGCGGAAGCGCTACCCCGACCCGCACGATTACGGGCTGCAGCACGGGCCTGAACGGCCCGTTCGGAATTGCCCGCGATGCCGCCAGCAACCTCTATGTGGCAAATCATCTCTCCAGCACCATCACCGTCTATGCGGCGGGGACGAGCGGGAACTCGACGCCGATCCGCACGATCGCCGGCGCCAGCACGGGTCTGAGCGATCCCAACGGGATCGCCCTGGACGCCGCGGGCAACCTCTACGTCGCCAACTGGCCCAGCAGCATCACGGTCTACGCAGCGGGGGCGACCGGGAACGTCGCGCCGATCCGCACGATCTCAGGCGTACACACGCGTCTGGTCTTCCCCACCGGCATCGCCGTGGATGCCGGGGACCGGCTGTACGTCGCGAACGAGGGTCAGAACGGCAACTACGCAAGCGTCACCGTCTACGCCCCGGGCGCGACGGGAGACGCGACGCCCACGGCCATGATCACAGGGTCGTTCCTGACCGGACCGTCCTATCCGCAGGGTATTGCGGTGGATGCAGGGGGACGGCTCTACATCGCGGACGCCGTTTACCCGGCGGGCAAGATCCGGGTGTACGCGCCGGACTCGACAGGGAAGTTCGCGCCCACGGCCACGATCGAGGGCGGCGACACGGGATTAGGAGATTTCGTGGAGGGGATCGCGCTGGATGCGATGGGGCAACTGTACGTCGCGAGCGGTAGCGTCGTCTTGGTGTTCGCCGCCGACGCGACAGGCAACGCCGTCCCTCGTGCCACAATCGCGGACGTCACCACCGCGTGGAGCGGTCCGACCTACCTCACGTTCTGACGTCGTCGGCTTCAGGCTCCGAGGCTTCCCGCCCCAGCACCGCTTGACCCGGGTCCGCACCCGGTGTATGGTTGCCATATATGGCAACCACAAGGACCACCGTCTACCTGACCGCAGCCGACTACCGCCGCCTCAAGGCGCTCGCCCGCGCCACGGACCGCACGACGGCCGCGCTGGTGCGCGAGGCGGTCGCCGAGTACGCCCGGCGCCACGCGCCCGGCGCGCGCCCTAAGAGCCTTGGCGCCGGCCGCAGCCGGCGGGGCGACGTCGCCGAGCGCGCGGAAGAGCTGCTGCGGGGCCTCGGCCGCCGGCGGTGATCGTCGCCGACACGGGCGCCGTCGTCGCCCTGGTCGACGCCGATGACCGCTACCATCGGCCCCTGCGCACACACTACGAGCGCGATCCGGATGCCTGGGTGCTGCCCTGGGCTATCCTGCCCGAGGTCGATTATCTCCTGGCCGAACACGTGGGGTCCCGCGCCGAGGACGCGTTCCGTGCCGACCTGGCCGCGGGGGCGTACGCGGTGGAGTGGGGGGACGAGACCGACCTGATTCGCGCCCATGCGCTCTGCACGCGGCATCGCGGGTTGCGGCTCGGCCTCGTGGACGGCGTCGTGATCGGCGTCGCCGAGCGGCTCCAGGCGGAGGCGATCGCGACGCTCGACCTGCGACATTTCGGCGCGGTCCAGATCCGCGGGCGGCCCCGGCTGCTGCCGCGCGACCTCTAGACTTGGTCGTAGGCCTGCTGCAGCCCCTTGATGTCGAGCTTCTTCATTTGCAGCATCGCCTTCATGGCCGCGGTGGCCTTCTTCGCATCCTTGTCGCCCAGCATCCTGCCCAGGGCGGTGGGAATGATCTGCCAGGACAGGCCGTATTTGTCCTGGAGCCAGCCACATTGGTCTTCTCTCCCCCCGGCGGACAGCGTCTTCCAGAGCGCATCGATTTCCTGTTGCGTCTCACAATTCACGAACAGGGATATCGCCGGCGTGAATTTGAATTGCGGCCCACCGTTGAGGGCGTAGAAGTCCTGACCCTCGAGCTGGAAGGTGCAGGACATGACGGTCCCCTTCGGTCCCGGCCCCGCCTCGCCGTACCGCGTGACGCTCAGCACCTTGGAATTCTTGAAGACCGACACATAGAAGTTCATCGCCTCTTCGGCGTTGCCGTCGAACCACAGGAACGGGACGATCTTTTGCATGGAGTCCTCGCTATGAGTGAGGGTTCATTGCCGCGCAGGGGTCGCCGCGAGCAGCTCGTCGAGCCGGTCGTAGCTCGCCTTCACGCCCGACTCCATGCCGGACTTCAAGACCCGGTCGCGCGCCTCGCGCGACTCGTAGCGCATCGTCTGCGTGAGCGTGGTCCGGCCGACCTGCTCGACGAGGGCGAGGGTATTGAGCGCCTCCCCAGGGTACCAGGCTTCGTCGAACTTCTCGGTGGTGACGAGGCGCTCCGGCGCACGGACTTCGCGGTAGGTGCCACCCATCCCCATCTCGGTTCCGTCGCTGTCGTTGCGCCACACCCAGCGGTACGTGCCGCCCACGCGCACGTCCATCTCACACACCGGCATCGACCAGCCTGGCGGACCCAGCAGCCAGCGCTGGACGAGCTCGGGCTTGGTATGGGCATCGAAGACCAGCCGGCACGGCGCATCGAAGACGCGCGTCATCACGAGCTCCCGGTCGCCGGATGTGGTGATCTTCAGCTCTGCGTGTTTCATCGGCGCTTCCTTTCTTTCGCCCGGGTCTGTAGCTCATCGAGCAGGGCGTCGAGACGTTGGTAGTTCCCTTCCCAGAGTCGGCGGTAGCGTTCCAGCCAACCGGTCGCGTCCGCGAGCGGCTTGGGTTCGAGTTTGCGCGGCCGCCGTTGCGCGTCCCGGCCGCGCGAGACCAGGCCGGCGAGCTCCAACACCTTGAGATGTTTGGAAATCGCGGGCTGGCTCATGGCGAACGGCTCGGCCAGCTCGGTCACCGATGCCTGACCCGACGCCAAGCGGGCGAGAATCGCCCGCCGGGTGGGATCCGCCAGGGCGGCGAAGATGGCGTCGAGGCGGTGCCGCGCTTGCATAACTGATAGGTTATATACGTGAGGGCACGCCGGTCGTCAAGTCCCGTCAAGGAACGCCCCCGCGACCCCGGCGTATGACAACACCGATGCGCGGCGCCCTTGCCCCCCGAGCCGGCCTCCTACTCATCCTGGCGGCGAGCGCGACAGCGGGCGCCGCCCAGTCCGGCGCGGCCTCCAGCACCCGTCTCATCGTCACGAACGCCATCGCGCGTCGACGCGCCACGCTGGCGGACATCCGACAGTGCCGCTACGCGGCGCTCGTCAAAGTCGTGGCGCGAGATCTTGGCCAGCCCCAGGACTCGGCACGGTCAGTGCTGCTCCTCGCCACGGTGTCCAGCTCCGCGTACTGGGAGCACCCCGACCGCTACCAGGAGACCATCGAGGCCCACCACCGGGCGGCCGACGCCGGCATCGGCCGCGAGCTGGTATCCGTGCGTGACATCGTTGATCTCGGCTGGGACCGGATCGACCTGGAGGCGGGCGCCGCTGCCTCGCCCGTCGGCGACGCGCCCTCGCGTACCAGACTCGGGCGCGATCGCGCCGGCGGGAGTCGCTACTCCATCATCTCACCGATCGCGTCCGACGCATTGGACCACTACGCGTATGCGGTGCGGGATACGCTCCTGGTCGATGGGCGGCGCATCATCCGCGTGGCGGTCCGGCCTCGATCCGACGCGTCTCCGCTGTTCGCGGGCGACCTGGAGATCGCCGACTCGACATTCGACGTCGTGGCCATGAACCTGGGAGTGACGAGTGCGGTTCGGTTCCCCGGCGTCAGTCGCCTCCGATACGAAGCGCGCCTCAGTGACGTCGGGAACGGTCGGTGGATGCCGGACGAGATCCGGCTGACCGGGGAGCTGCGGCGCCGGATCTCGGCGCGGTGGCTGCCCAAGACGCTGGCAGGGATCCGTCTTCCGGAGTTCCCGAGGCAGGTGTCGTTCGAGCAGGTGGCGTCGCTGTCCGGGTACAACTTCGACGCGGGCGTGCGACCACCGGACTTGGCCGAGTACCGCGCGGTGGTGCGAGACGAGGCGGACCAGGCGGACAGCGGTACCTGGTCGACGCCCGGCGCGATCCCGCTGACGGACGCCGAACGCGCGGTGTGGGTCTCGCGGGATTCCGCGGACCATCACCCCGGACTGGTCCCGCGACTCGCGCGAGATCTCGACGCCGTCCAGCGCGCGGTGCTGGGCCCGGGATCATTTCATTTCAACCGGGTCGACGGCACGTATCTCGGCGTCGCTCCTCGCTGGCCCGCGAGCCCGTCGCTCGTGGTCTCGACCAAGCTCGGGCTTGCCCTGGGAAGCGACGTCTGGCAGTACCGCGTCGGCGTCCAGATGGCGGTGTCGACCACACGCCGGATCTGGCTGGGCGCCGCTTACCACGACGAAACCGTTGCCTGGCCGGCGCTCGCCACCGGCGGGTACGACCCGACGGCGAGCGCTCTCATCGGGCGAGGCGACCCGAACGCCTATTACCGGGAGCGCGGCGTCACGCTGTCGCTCGGCGCCAAGTTGATCGACTTCACTCGATTGGAATTGCGATACGACGACGTGCGGCAATCGAGTCAGGACACCATAGCAGGAGCGGGATTCCATACAACGCGCCTGCCGCCGCTCCCCAACCCGCCCATCGAAGATGGACACCTGCGCTCTCTGTCGCTGGGTCTCACGTACGACTCGCGGCAGCTCGTCCGCAATCGCGGTGTGGACTACCGGCTGCGCAGCGCGGACTGGACGCGCGTCACGGTGGCAGCCCAGATGGCCGCGCCCGAGCTCATCCCGAACGACTTCGCGTTTCGCCGTTACACCTTTCAGCTCGAGCACCAGCAGCAGACCCGTGTGCTGGGTACCACGACGATCACAGTTGCCGGCGGCGTCGCCGGGCACGGCGCCCCCCCGCAACGCTATTTCATGGTCGGGTTCGGGCGACAGCTCTTGGCAGCAGAGGGAGTCGGGTTCAGCACACTCGCCCGGACGCAATACACCGGGAATCGGGCCTTGATGCTGTCGGTGCGTCAGGACATCGGTCGACGGCTCTTCCGGGGGGCCGGACCCAGTTTGAGTCTCCGTGCCGGCGTGTTCTGGTGTACGCTCGTCGGTCAGACGCCGACACCGGCCGATACGATGCTCATCACGGCGCCGAGGCCGTACGGGGAGGCGGGGTTCACGCTGGGCAACCTGACCCCCTTCCTGTCCCCGTTCGACCTGGCCGTCTCGTTCACGTGGCAGCTCTCGTCCTACCCGACCCAGCGATTCCGCTTGGGCTTCGGCATCACCGGGCCCTGACCTCAGTGGCTGATCGCGAAGAACCAGGCGGCGATCACCGGACCGCGCGGGCCTCACTGCTCCTTTAGCAGCGCCTGAAACCTCGAGTTGGCGCGGAGCGGGACCCACACCGGGTCGAGCTGCAAAACGGCGGGCGTGTAGAACGGGGTGTGGACGGCCTTAGTCAATCGGTCGACCGCAGCGTCAGGCTCGCCGCACATGACGTACACCTCCGCGACGAGTCCCTGCTGCATCGCGCTGAGCTTCGCGCCGCGCTGTTCGAGGCTCGTGATTTCGTGGATCGCCTCGCGCTTGCGGCCGAGACCCGCGTAAGCCCACGCGAGCCCGATGTAGTTGCCGATGTTGTCCGGCAACAACTCCGGCTCGGCTCGTATCCAGGCGGCGTGCCAGGCACGTACCGAATCGTAGTAGGCCATGGCCCGCTCTGGCTGGAGGCGAAACGCCATGGCTTTCACGATGACGTAATCCACGGTGTCCGACCCGAACGACCCCATGGAGAGTCCGCGCACGGCGGTGCCGTAGTCTGGGAAGATCCGGACGAGGTTGATGAGGAAGGAGTGGCGAGATATATCGACAAGCAAGTTCGTCATTCCGACGCTGGCCATTCCAATGTTGAGCGCCTTGCGGGCGGTGACCGTGTCGCCCCGCGCTACGTAGGACCAAGCTTTCAAGACGTACGGCCGAGCGAGATCGGGAGCCAGCGCGATCCAGCGGTCGAGGTACGATTCGCATTCTCGAAACTTCAGGGCGTAGCAGTAGGGAACCCCTGCAGACAAAATGACATCGACGGAGCGCGGATCGAGGCGTATTGCTCGGTCGAATGACGCCGCGGCCTCCGTCCATTCTCCCCGTGCCGCCCGGCGCGACCCTTGGAAGGCGATCGCCATAGGGTCGTGCGGTGCTGCGCGCAGCCATAATGCGTACTGCGCTTCGGCCCGGGTGCTGTCTCCAATGACGTGGTAGTAGCCCGCTAGCACCGCAACCGCACGGGGCAGATCCGGGTCGAGCCGCAGCGCCTGCTCCGCCATCTGCTTGACGCGGGCCAAGCGGGCCGACTGGGTCAAGTGAGGGAGCATGCTCAGGTCGTAACTGCTGGCAAACATGAGCATGTTTGTCTTGGCGAGTCCGGCGTAGGCCAAGGCGAATCGGGGGTCGAGCTGCGTCGCACGCTCGAACATCTGCTCGGCGATCCGTTGTGCTTCCCAGTTCTGCCCCGCCCCGCGTTGCAGATAGTCGCTGCCGCGCAGGTAGGCATCGTAGGCTTCGCGGTTCTCGGTCGGCCGGGCCGCGACCGCCTCACGCTCGGTGGCGAGCAGGGTCACGTTCAAGGCCTGCGCTACCTGCTCGGCGATCTTCGCCTGGACTCCGAAGATCTCCCCCGGGGCTAGACTCGCCGTGTAAGCCTCGGCCCAGAGGTTGGTGGCGTCCGCCACCCGAATCAGCTCGGGCGCCACGCGCGCCTGTCCCGCGCCCCCGGGGCTGCGGTCGGTTCGCACGGTACCCTGGAGCACATACTGCACTCCGAGCTCCTGGCTGATCTGCTTGAGCGTCTTGTCGGTGTTCTGGTACCCGGTGGCACTGGCACGGCCGATCACCCCGATCCCGGAAATCTGACTCAACCGCGTGGTGACCTCTTCGGTGATGCCATCGGTGAAGTATTGGTCGGCGGCAGCGCCGAGATTCCGGAACGGCAGCACGACGAGCATGGGCCGGCGCGCGTCCGGCCCCGCCGTGGTGCCGCGCGATCGCGTCCACGTGATGGCCCCGATACCTGCCAGGAGCAGGACCGCCACGACAGTCCCGAAGACGAGCCAGCGTCGGACAAGTTTCGCCGGCGCGCTGGAGACTGGCACTGTGGCCGTCGGAGTTGCGCCGCCGCTCGGCGTCGCCATCGCCTCCAGCGCCTCCAGGACCTCCGCCGCCGTCTGTGGTCTGTCCGCTGCGTGCTTCTCGAGACAGCGCATCACGAGCGCCCCGAGCGCCGGCGGCACGGCTGCCCGGCTCTGCGTCACTGGCACGGGGGCCTGCGTCGCGTGCGCGGCCAGTACCTGCTGCGCCGTGAGACCGGCGAAGGGGGGATGACCGGTCAGCAGCTCGTAGGCGACGACGCCCAGGGCGTAGATATCCGCCCGGTGGTCGGTGTTGGGATCCGCCGCCGCCTGCTCGGGTGCCATGTAGGCCGGCGTGCCGAGCGCGACACCGATCGAGGTGAGCGTGGACGTCCCCGTCGCAGTGCTCAGGGCTTTGGACACGCCGAAATCAGTGACGAGCGCGTGTTTTCCCGAGACCAGCACGTTGTCCGGCTTGATATCCCGATGCACCAGGGCGTGTTCGTGGGCATACGCCAAGGCGTCCGCGACATCGCGCAGGATCCGCACCGCTTCGGGGATGGGAAGCTCGCCCTGGCGTGCGAGCCTCGTCCGCAGGGACTCCCCCTCGATCAGGGGCATCGTGTAGTACAGCAGGCCCT
>WNGI01006355.1_pt1 | contig 10728 bp, 12 predicted proteins | sample 5400621 | NCBI WGS metagenome assembly WNGI01 (sample SAMN13153374, study PRJNA577476) | soil metagenome | isolation source: 20 cm soil or saprolite under Garry oak tree replicate 1 | place: USA:California | collected 2016-06-15 | reverse complement strand
ATTGGGTGCGGGGTGAAGAGATTGGCGCGCTCGTGCAGTTTCCTGGCCAGGCCAAAGGCACGACTCAGAAAATTGTGCTCACTGCACTCGGTGCCAGCGTTGCGACTCCAGTGGAGGGAATCACCGCCGATCTAGTCTGTGTGCGCGATTTCGAGGAATTAAAATCACTCCCACGCGAGAAAGTTTCGGGAAAGATCGTGCTGTTTAATCACGCTTTTGACAAACGGATGGCAGGTCAAGGCCACGGGGGCGAGGCCTATGGCCAAGCAGTCGTATATCGTAGTGATAGTCCAAGCGCGGCCGCAAAACTCGGTGCAGTCGGATGCCTGGTCCGCTCCGTTGGCGGCGCCGACTATAGACTTCCGCACACTGGCCAGACTAAATACGAAGACGGGGTGCCGAAAATTCCGGCCGCTGCCGTGACCGGAGAAGACGCCGACCTGGTTGCAGCGCTCACGCGTGAAGGAGCAGTGAAAATGAAACTAATTCTTACGCCCCAAACTCTGCCCGACAGCGAAAGTGCCAACGTCATTGCCGACATCAAAGGCACCGAACATCCAGAACAAGTTATTATTGTTTCGGGCCACCTTGATTCCTGGGACCTTGGCACCGGTGCTATCGATGATGGTGCCGGCGTCGCCGTCTCGATGGAAGCGGCGCATTTGATTCAGCAGTTGCACTTAAAACCGAAGCGGACCATCCGCGTGATCGCATGGATGAACGAGGAGAACGGATCGGCCGGCAGCAAGGGTTACGCTAAGGATCATGCCTCCGACTTCATGAACCACTTTGCCGCCATCGAAACCGACGGCGGCGCCGGCCATCCGCTTGGCATCAACATCAAAGGGAAACCGGAAGTGAAAGCGATGTTTTTGCCAGTCGGGAAGGTTTTACAAGAATCAGGTGCCGGCATTCTCAGTTTTGTCGAGCATGCAGGCGCTGACATCGAGCCGCTGGAAAAAGCAGGCGTGCCATCGTTCGCACCGATTCAAGATAGCCGTTTCTATTTCAATTATCATCACACTGCTGCCGACACTCTCGATAAGATTGTGCCACACGAACTGCAGGAAAACGCGGCCGTTATCGCGGTCTTAAGCTACGCCCTCGCAAGTATGGAGCAGCCGCTGCCACGTTAACGAGACCTTGTTCGAGCGCTGTAATCCTGCCCGGAGGGTTGATCGCATTCGGTGGTCCCTTCGCCTGGCCTTTTCGGAACTCACCAGATAACCTCCGGCGCATGAAAGCCACCGTCTGCTGGTCGCCATCCTTTTCGCTTTCGTCGTCGTTTTCGCAACCGACTTTGTCATCCATTCGATCTGGCTGATGCCTGATTACAATGCCACCAAGTCCCTCTGACGACCCGAGAGCGAAATGACTTCTCGTTTCCCCTTTATGCTTGCCGCCCAATTTCTCTTCGCTGCCATGCTTTGTGTGATTTGGGCTCTCGGATTCGCCGGTCGCAGTCTTGGCGCCGCGATCGCGTTTGGCTTATTCATGGGATTGTTCCAATAGGTTTGGCCAATTGCGACCTACGCGGTGATGCCGTTGCCGGAGACGATTGTGGTCAAATGGATAATCAGCGGCGTCTTACAAGTGATCCTGGTTACGATCTTGGCCGCGCTCGTCTACCGGCCACGCGCCAGCGCTGCGTAATTGATGGACGAAAATCCCCCGCCAATCCCACCCATTGACCGGTCGAACTGGCTCTCGCGCAACTGGAAGTGGGCTCTGCCGGGCGGCTGTCTCATTGTATTGTTCGTTGGTGTCGCTTTTGTCGCCGCGGCATTCTTTCTCGCGCTTGGAATAATGAAACAATCCGACGCCTACAAGATTGCCGTGGACCGCGCGCAGCAAAATGAGGCAGTCATCGACGCCCTCGGTTCGCCGATAAGCGCGGGCACGTTTGTCTCCGGCAGTAGTCATGTGGAGGGTCCGAGCGGGGATGCGAAGCTTTCGATCCCACTCAGCGGACCGAAAGGAAAAGGAACCCTCTATGTCGAAGCGACAAAATCGGCCGGAGTCTGGCAGTTCGGGACTCTGGTTGTCAAAATCGAGAAAACCGGCGAGCAAATAAACCTGAATCGAACCCTGCGACCACATTAGCGACACGCGCATTTCTTTACCATCGCGCTGGGGCGGATACTTTGAGCGCTTCCGATGGCGATCACTCAGGAGCAGATTAAGGAGGCGTTGAAAACGGTGAAGTATCCCGGTTTCAGCCGGGACATTGTGTCCTTCGGTCTGTTGAAGGAAATTGAGGCGAAAAACGGCAACGTCCGTGTGCAACTTACATTGACGACGAATGATCCGGCGGTGCCACGCGCGATAAAAACTGAGGCTGAAGCCGCTTTGCGTGGAATTCCTGGCGTGCGCGAGGCAAAAGTACTAATCGACATTCACGCGCCTCCAACCGGGGTTGGGAATTCCGGAATCGGCGCTACGCGAATTCCCGGAGTCAAACACATCATCGCGATCGCAAGCGGAAAGGGCGGAGTTGGCAAATCAACGGTTGCAGCCAATTTGGCGGTCGCTTTCAAAAATGTCGGCGCTCAGGTAGGAGTGTGCGATTGCGATATCTACGGGCCCAGCATTTCGCTCATGTTTGGTTCGCGCCAACGCCCGTTCGCCACCGAAGAGAACCGCATTGTGCCAATCGAGCAGTACGGACTTCGGCTGATGTCGATGGGATTTCTGCTCGACGATACGGCACCGGCAATTTTGCGCGGCCCGATGGTGACGCGTTACACTCAGCAATTTCTGCGACAGGTTGAGTGGGGCGAGCTTGATGTTCTGGTGCTCGATTTGCCACCCGGCACGGGTGACGTTCAGCTCACGATCGTACAGACTGTTGCCCTGGCTGGCGCCATTATTGTGACCACGCCCCAGGAAGTCGCACTCATCGATGCACGTAAAGCCGCGGCGATGTTCGAAAAAGTCAACGTCCCCGTGCTCGGGTTGATCGAAAATATGAGCTACTTCGTTTCGCCTTCAGATAACAAGCGCTACGATATTTTCGGCAGCGGCGGAGGCGAACGCGAGGCCAAGCGACTCCGTGTTCCACTGCTCGGCCAGATTCCGATCGATATTGCCACGCGTGAAGCAGGAGATCGGGGAATGCCGATTGCGGCAGAAGAGCCGGAATCGATTGTTGGCGCTGAGTTCAGCCGGATCGCTCGGGAGTTACTGGCGAAACTCGATCAAGTCGTCTCGTAGCATCTTGGGTTAAATAGGTATGGCCAATGCTACGTCCACTAATGATGGAAGATTGACCAATTCCTGTTTTTATGGATAACACTGACGAGATGACTGCGTCGAAAGAGGATCAATCGCAGTTCGTTAAGAACTCCGTCCTCTACAAGGAGTTTTTGGCAGAGCGAGAAGAGATTCTAAAGCACAAGTGGATCGAGAGCGAAAAGGCTGGAGCTGACATCGGTTTTGAGAAGGCGCTGCTCGACTGGATCGTGAGACACCGTTCAAATTGGCGTCAAAAGCGCTTGAAGGAGGGCCGGGCCGCGACCACTGTTCCCGCATAACACTACTTTTCCTTTAACGCGATCCCGCGAGGTCGCAAAGGAAGTCATGACTAAATCGGATACGTCTGTCGCTAGCGCCGTCCTGATCATGGACGGGGACGCCATTCGCCGGGCCCTGCGGCGGATCGCGCACGAAATTGTCGAGCGCAACCCTGATCTAAAACGGGTGGTGCTAGCCGGGATCCCATCGCGCGGCAACGAGATCGCGCGCCGCATCGCCGACACGATCTCGGTGATTGAAGAGACAAACATTGATGTCGGCACAATCGATGTTGCCATGCATCGCGATGACGTCGGTACACGCTCGGAATTGCCAATCGTCCAAGCTTCTCGCCTGCCATTGCCATTGGAGAATCGCACTGTCGTCATCGTCGATGACGTGCTCTTCACCGGCCGAACCGTCCGAGCAGCGATGGATGCGATCAATTCATTCGGACGACCGGCGCGAATTCAATTAGCTGCATTGATTGATCGAGGACATCGCGAATTGCCGATTCGGGCCGATTACGTTGGCAAGAATTTACCGACTGCATTTACCGAAAAAGTTCGCGTGCAATTAGGCGATGACCAGGGAAGTGAAGGCGTTTGGTTGATTAAGGAGGAAAAGCGATGACACGCGCGCGCGAATCGGAGCCGACGGTCGTTTCCAAGGTCGAGACACGAACCGATCTGCGCTGGAGTCGCAAGGATTTGCTCGGGCTGCGGGAGTTATCCGCGGATGAGATCAATTTCGTGCTCGATACGGCGGATGCGTTTAAGCAGGTCGGCACGCGCGAGATTAAAAAAGTACCAGCCTTGCGCGGAAAAACCTTGGTCAATTTCTTTGTCGAGCCAAGCACGCGGACAAGGACGTCATTTGAGTTGGCCGCATTTCGATTAAGTGCGGACGTGATCAACATCTCGGTGACAACGTCGAGTCTGACCAAGGGTGAGACCTTAAAGGACACGGCAAAAAATCTTGAGGCTCTGCACGCCGATATTCTTGTTTTGCGCCACAGCTCCGCCGGTGCGCCGCAATTTCTGGCCGAACGATTGCAGTCCAGCGTGATCAATGCTGGGGATGGGGCGCACGAGCATCCCACCCAAGGTTTGCTCGATCTTTACACCATCCGGGAAAAAAAAGGACGCATGGATGGATTGCACGTCGTGATCGTCGGCGACATTCTGTTCAGTCGCGTTGCGCGTTCGAACATTTTTGCGCTGATCAAATTTGGCGCGCGTGTCACCCTAGTGGGCCCAAGCACGCTCGTGCCACGCGATTTTGAACGATTAGGCGTTACCATCTCGCACGATATCGATCAGGTCCTGCCGACCGCCGATGTGGTGAACCTGCTCCGCATTCAGCACGAACGTCAGCGCAAAGAATATTTCCCCGGCCTCGGCGAATATGTTCGGCTCTTCGGCTTAACCAAAGAACGCGCCAAGCTTTTGCGACCGGATTGCCTGATCATGCATCCGGGTCCGGTTAATCGCGGGGTCGAAATCGACAGCGAAGTAGCCGATGGAAATCAAAGCGTCATTCTCGACCAGGTCACCAACGGTCTCGCCGTCCGGATGGCCGTTCTCTATCTCTGCGGCGGAATCGCCAGTTGAAAACGATGCTCATTCGCAACGGCAGAATTGTCGATCCAGCAAATGATCGGGATGAAGTCGCTGACCTGCTGATCATCGATGGGAAAATCGCGTCGTTATCTGAATTTCGAAAGTTCAATTCCGGAGTTGAGGAGATCGACGCCACCGACCTGATCGTCGCTCCCGGGTTGATCGACATCCATGTGCATTTGCGCGAACCCGGCTTTGGCTGGAAGGAAACAATCGAGAGTGGAGCACGCGCCGCGGCGGCGGGCGGATTTACGACAGTGGTGTGCATGCCCAACACCGAGCCGGTAGCTGATAATCCGGCAACGATTACCTGGATCAAAAATCGCGCTGCCGAAATTTCGTGCGTGAATATTTTGCCGAGCGGAACGATCTCGAAGAATCTTCGTGGCGAAGAGCTCGCTCCGATCGGATCTCTCATGCAAACGGGGGCCGTGGCGATCACGGACGACGGCCACTGCGTCCAGAATCACGAACTGATGCGCCGCGCGGTCGAGTACGCGCGTATGGTTGGGATTCCGGTGCTGGATCATTGTCAGGATTACGATCTGGTCGGCAATGGTGTCGTGAACGAAGGCTATTGGAGCACGCTCCTGGGATTGCCAGGCTGGCCCGCTGCCGGAGAGGAGGCGATGGTGATGCGCAATGTTTTGCTGGCCGAACTCTGTGACCACCCCATTCATTGTCAGCACATCAGCTCGGCCGGAAGCGTGCGACTCATTCGCGAAGCGCGTGCTCGAGGCGTGAAAATTACCGGGGAGGTTTGCCCGCACCACATCGCCCTGACCGATCAAGCGATTCAAAATTTCGACACGAATTTCAAAATGAATCCGCCCCTGCGTAGCCAGCGCGACGTTGACGCAATCATCGACGGGATTGCAGACGGTAGCCTTACTATTTTAGCAAGTGATCACGCCCCGCATGCGCAATTCGAAAAAGAAGTGGAGTTCGACGCCGCGCCGTTCGGAATTGTCGGCTTGGAAACGGAACTGGGACTATTTCTGGATCTCTTGATGCACAAAAAGCGGGCGATCACGATTAATCGCCTGGTCGAGATGTACACGGTGGAACCGGCCAAGTTGCTCAAGATTGAAGCGGGAACCTTATCCCCTGGCGGGCGCGGGGACGTCACCATTATTGATGCCAATCTCGATTGGACAGTGAACACGCGTGAATTCGAATCCCTGTCGCGAAACACGCCTTTCGGTGGATGGAAGCTAAGAGGACGAGCCGTGCGAACGATCGTAAACGGCGAGACCGTTTGGGAATTAAGCCAGACCAAGCGACCGTCGAAGGTCGTCGCTACCGCTTAGCTATAGCCGCCGCTAATATAGTTCTCCAGATGCGCAATCGCAGCACTCTGGCACGAGATGACGTATTTCACTAGATCGCCGATCGAAATAATTCCGACGAGTTTGCCATTTTCCACCACAGGTAAATGGCGGATGCGCTTGTCCGTCATCATCCGCAAACAGTTCTCCACCGGCTCGGTCGGACTCGTTACGCTAAGATCGGTCGACATGATCTCCTCGACCAGGGTCTCGCGGGAGCGTTTGCCGCGCAGGAAAATTTTACGCGTGTAGTCGCGTTCGGAGATAATTCCGACCAATCGATCGTCACCAACCACGAGCACTGCGCCGACATTTTTCGCCTCCATCATTTCGATTGCCTCCGCTACGGTCGCATTGGGAGCAATGGAAAAGATGGCGGAACCCTTCTGGGCAAGAATCGCGCTAATCGTTCCGCTTACATCCATCGTTAAAACGGCCCCTGGTCTTTGGTAAGCCGCCTATCGAGGGTAGGGCGCACCCGAAAAAGGTGCAATGATTTTCGCCTAGGCAGCGATGGCAGCGCGAGTGGCATCGAGGCGGAATTTGTCGGCAATCAAATCGCGAAGATGCTGCCCGATCAACGAATCCGATAATCGCCCAATCACTTCATCGAGAAATCCGGCGACGATCAGTTGCTTGGCAATAATCTCCGGAATCCCGCGGGAGAGCAGATAAAACATCTCTTCTTCGTCAACCTGACCAGAGGTAGCGCCATGACTGCATTTCACGTTATCAGCGAGGATTTCGAGGCCGGGCATCGAGTTCGCTTCCGCGTCATCGCTCAACAGGAGGTTACGCACTTTCTGGTAGGCGTCGGTGAAATGGGCATGCCGCTCGACCCGGATGAGACCTCCGAAAATCGTGCGGGAGCGATCGCTTAACGCATTCTTGTAGAGCAGATCACTCGTCGTATGTGGCGAACGATGATCCTGCAAGGTGCGGGCATCGAATTCCTGCTTGTGGTGGGCGACCGAAAGTGCGAGCAAATCGCTCCGCGCGCCTTCGCCAACGAGTCGGCTCAGACTTTCAAAGCGCGAATAGGCACCGCCGAGATGGAGATTCAGACTCATCGCCGAGGCGTCCCGCTCCACCGTGGTGGCGTTGATTTGCAGGGCAACGACGTTTTCATTCCAGCGTTGCGTACAGACGTATTTCACCGTCGCCCCGTGGCCCGCGATGAGATCGTTTACCCCGCAGGCAAATCCGTGCCGGGTTTTCTCAACCGAACAGAAATGTTCGATCACCGTAACTTTCGACGTCTCGTCGGCGACCAGCAGCAAGTGAGGAAACACGGCGACGTTTTCGTCCGCCAGCCAATGGAAAATTTCGATCGGCAAATCGAGTTCGACGCCGCGGGGAATATAAACAAATGCTCCGGCCCGGAGATGGGCGCGGTGTAGTGCCGCGAATTTAGCCGAGCCAAGTGCGGCCGGCTGGGTCATGAAGTATCTGCGCACGAGTCCTTCATGCTCAGTCAGCGCGCGTTCCAGCGGCTGAAAAATAACGCCGCTCTTGCGCAACGATTCAGGGAGTACGTCGCGTTCGAGGAAGTGATCGTTTGCGAAGATGAGCCGGCCCGATTTGCCGTCCAGAGCGACCGACTTTTCCAGAATTTCGGCGCGATCGTAATCGGACGGCGGATTTCCCGATTGATAGGACGCAAGATTCAGCATATCGACATTGGAGAAACGCCACGGCTGATCTTTGCGTGTCGGGTTAGGAAGCAATGAGAAGTCCTGCCAGCCCTGCTCGCGTTGTTGCCGGAACCAGAATGGTTGATCGGGCGTATCCTCCGCCGGTCCAGATAGAATCGCGCGCGTGGTGTGTGCTTCGGATGTCTCCGGTTCCTTCACGTGCTCAAGGACAGCAGTGTTGTCGCTCATTTTACCAGACAGAAACGGCGGTCAGAAGACCGCCGTTTGTGATATTACTTGGCCCGGCCTTATCCGACCGACCCTTCCATCTCAAGTTCGATCAGTCGCTTTAGCTCAACTGAATATTCCATCGGAAACTGGCGGACCAGGTCATTAACGAATCCGTTTACGCTCAAGCTCATTGCCTGTCCTTCGCTCAGGCCGCGCTGCTGCATGTAAAAAATCTGTTCCGCGCTTACCTGGCTGACACTCGCCTCATGCTGCACCGAATTGCCGGTGCCGCGAACGGTTATGGCCGGGTAAGTATCGGTCCGGCTCGTCGCATTAATGAGGAGGGCATCGCATTCGGTGTTATTCTTGCAATGCTTGAGATGTTTCGGCACGTGTACGAGCCCGCGGTAAGTGGCACGACCGGTGCCGATCGAGATCGACTTGGAAATGATGTTGCTGGTGGTTTCATCAGCGCCGTGGATCATCTTGGCGCCAGTATCCTGGTGCTGACCGTTGCCGGCTAGAGCGATTGAAAGCACCTCGCCACGCGATTTGCGCCCCTTCAAAACGACGCCCGGATATTTCATGGTCAAACGCGAGCCAATATTGCAGTCGATCCATTTGATCTCGGCTTCTTCGTGGGCGAGACCACGTTTAGTGACGAGATTGAAAACGTTGGCCGACCAGTTCTGGACCGTGATGTACTGAATCTTCGCACCCTTGAGCGCGACCAGCTCGACCACGGCGCTATGCAAGGTGGCGGTATTGAACTTTGGCGCGGTGCAGCCTTCCATGTAAGTCACTTCCGCGCCTTCATCGACAATGATAAGTGTGCGTTCAAATTGCCCGAAATTTTCGGCATTGATCCGGAAGTAGGCTTGGAGCGGGTGTTTCACTTTGACGCCCGGCGGAACGTAGATAAACGAGCCGCCGCTGAAGACGGCGGAGTTCAACGCGCTGAATTTGTTATCCCCAGTCGGAATCACTTTGCCGAACCATTTCCGGAAAATCTCCGGATGATTCTTTAAACCTTCAGTCGAGCCGACGAAAATGACCCCTTGCTCGCCGACCGCCTTTTTGATGTTTGAGTAAACCGCTTCGCTGTCGAACTGCGCTTCGACACCGGCGAGAAACTTGCGCTCCTGTTCCGGAATTCCAAGTCTCTCGAAAGTGCGTTTGATGTCCTCCGGCACGTCCTCCCAGTTGCGTTTCGTCGGCGTGCCCTGCGCGAGATAGTAGCGGATATTATCAAAAACGATGGCATCGAGATCTTTGCTCGCCCAATGCGTTGGCATCGGTTTACTGAGAAAAGTCTTGAGCGCGTTCAGCCGGAATTGGCGAACCCAATCCGGATCCTGTTTGACATCGGAAATGTAATTTACTACCCGATCGCTCAGGCCGACGCCGGCGTCGTGGCCGTACTCAACGTCGTAATGAAAATCGCCGATACTTCGGTCGATATCGACCGCTGATGTTTCAGTTTCTGTAGCCATAGCCTTAAACAAGCGCCGGTTCCTCCGCATGATCGCGGATCCAATCGTAGCCTTTCTCCTCCAGTTCGAGTGCCAGTTCCTTGTCGCCGCTGCGGACGATACGGCCTTGCACCATAACATGCACAAAATCGGGAATAATGTAATTCAACAGCCGCTGGTAATGCGTGATGAGCAAAACGCCGAGATTGGGGCTGCGCAATGAGTTCACCCCATGTGCGACGACTTTAAGGGCGTCAATATCCAGCCCGCTGTCCGTCTCATCAAGAATGGCAAAGCGTGGTTCGAGCATCGCCATTTGCAAAATTTCGCAGCGTTTCTTCTCGCCACCGGAAAATCCTTCGTTGACTGAACGGGACGTGAACGACCGGTCGATGTCGAGCAGGTCCATTTTCTCGTAAAGCTTGGCGTAGTAATCGGTGGCTTCCAATTCCTCGCCTTCGGGCAAGCGCGACTGCGCCGCCGCGCGCAGAAAATTAGCGATGGTAACACCAGGAATTTCACTCGGGTATTGAAAGGCGAGAAACAAACCTCTTCGCGCGCGCTCGTCCGACCCGAGCTCAAGCAAGTTTTCGCCATCCATCAGCACTCCCCCGCTCGTCACGCGATAGTCCGGATAGCCGGCAATGACCTTTGCCAGCGTGCTTTTGCCCGAGCCGTTTGGACCCATGATGGCATGCACTTCGCCTGTCCGAACGGTGAGGCTGAGATCGCGGACGATCTCGCTCTCCCCAATCGCAACGCGCAAATTGTTGATCTCCAGTTGCTGCATGAAAGGAACCTAAAACATATCCAAAATTGGCAACTTGGCGAGGAACTGAATGATGATTTTACCCGCCTCGCAAGCGGGTAGATTTACGCTGATGGAGCCGATGCGAGCAAAAAACATGCGGTATTGGTTGGAGTGGCT
>WNGI01008437.1_pt1 | contig 10730 bp, 7 predicted proteins | sample 5400621 | NCBI WGS metagenome assembly WNGI01 (sample SAMN13153374, study PRJNA577476) | soil metagenome | isolation source: 20 cm soil or saprolite under Garry oak tree replicate 1 | place: USA:California | collected 2016-06-15 | reverse complement strand
TGATGATCCACTAAGAGTAGTAACGCCGGTGGGAAATTCAGTCTCCGTCGCATTTGGTGATTCATGCTCTGCAGAGCTAGTTCTTGTCGCCTCAAAGTGTTTCTGAAGCCAATCACGAAGGGAGAGATCCTTGTATACCTACTTCGGTTCATCAAAATGGGCGAAGCCTCCTTTTTCGTGTCAGCGAACTTGCTTCACCAGACGCGGCGGTGAACCGATTTTTCGTGAGGCAATGCGGCGAGGTTCGAGACACCCTCAAGCGATTGCGGGCGACCATGCCCGAGGATCTTCCTACGGCGGAGTCTATTCGTGGGGAGCTTGAACGACAGCGCCGCGCCAGGCAGAAAATCCAGAGACAATAGCAAAAGGACCAGGATATCTTATTCTAGCGCTTCATTTGTGCGCATTGCCTCACCAAAATCTAGCCCGGGGCTTTGCTCAATTGGCAGCGGTCGGGATATTTCGGTGGACTTCAGCGGAAACGGGCAAGGGTGATGATCCACGGATCACTTCTGTTTGCCAGTGCTCCTCAACGCTTTGCAGCAGATAAGCTCGGATTTTCTGCATGCCACGGCTCTCGCGTGCTGATTTGCAGCGGTTGATAGCGTCTAGGGGAGCAGCGCTGCAACTCCCGTTCTGTGACGGGAACGCCTGTCGGTACTGGGGTGCCAGCTGTTGGATCACTTCCCTCCTGGATTGAAAACGCAACGACCGTTCCACCCTTCTCTCCTCTTGACACCTACGTCATGCGAGCGGCGTGCGGAGGCGACAGCGAGATGCAGTGCCTTATGAAAAATCTTCCTCTTTCTCTATCACTATGCAATATTCTTCTACCGCTCCCGAGCAGATGAGCGGAGTTGTGGTCTTGGAGGAAAGGCCAGAGCAAAGTCGTGGGAAAATGTCTGCTTGAAGAGAAGAAAGGAAGATTTTCGTGAGGCAATACGTCTCTATCGCGTAGGGTGATGCATACCTTGCCTTGCAGAGCTATTTCTTATCGCCTCAAATTCCTTCCGAAGCCAATCTCGAAAGAGGCGATCCTTGCGTAAGCTCTTGAGTTCATTAAACGGCTCTCCCCACGGGATGCGTATCCCGTGGGGAGAGCCCAATTTAGGTGAAAGCTCTTCTTTAATAGAGACAGAAACCGATAGTGTTTGTGCTCAAAAAGAACATGATTTTCATGAGAGAAGCTCATCCTTCACCTAAATTGTGCCAGACCTGAAACAGTTGAAATCTTGCTGATTCTTCTGTGAATGAGATATCTCCTCACCCTTCTCAAAACAGTGGAAAAGCAACTTCTCAACAGAGAAAGGGCAAATTCCCAGCCGTTTCATTTCCAAATGTACACCTATTACCTGATCACCAGAACGTGCCAGATCCATGAAATTCAACATTTACAGTATGCTTCTCAGTTTTGTCTGAAGTTGTTGGAAGCAGTTACGCAACAGGCCCAAATCGCTTGTCTCCAGCAACTTGCTGGCACGGTTCAACACCTCCTTGGCGGCTGCATACTCTTCTCTGAGCAGGTACAATTCGGTCAGCCAGAGGTGAATCTGGATATGCAAGTGCGGTGCTGCTATGAGCGTAGCCTCTGTACGTGCTTGTTCAAGCAAGAGGACAGCTCTCTCCAGATCGCCCCGTCCCTGAGCTGAGAGACCGAGATTGGCATGATAGTTGGCAATCTGCTCACGATTGCCATAGTGCTCCGCCTCCACGAGACCTCGCGTAAACCAGGTGGCCGCTTCCTCCCATTGCTTCTGCGCGAGTGCCAATTCCCCCTGTGTGCTATAGAGCCACTGGCGAGGTACTGCTACAGCATGCTTCTCTGCGAGCGCCAAACCGATCGTGATATGCTCTTGTGCCCATTCCAGATTACCCTGCAAGAGGGCATAATAGGCAGCATTATTATGCCCTAATATTTCCTGAAAGCGATCTTTTGCTCTACGGGCAAGGCGGACCGCCTCTTCACATGCCTTCACTGCTCTGGCAGGATCACCCTGTTGTGCATAGACATTTCCCAGTTCGACAGAAATCGTTGCCCGTAACTCCAGGTATTGCGCGGTCTGAGCTAATTGTGAAGCTTCGAGGAGGTGTGTTTCAGCCTCAAGAAGTGCGTGCCCGCACACTCGACACCCCAGGCCAAGAAGATACTGCGCCACAGCATGCATAGCAGCATCATCCGTCGAAACCAGGGCCTCTCGCCCTTGCTCCGCCCATCGTAGAACTCCATGGCTATCTCCCATGGCCAGACAGAGTTTCGCTAACTCGAAGCTGGTCTGTGCGACACCTTGCCAATTCCCCTGTTCATCAAAGGCGCCCTGGGCTACTTCCAGGACAGCTTTCGCGTCCTCAAGCTTTCCCTGCCAGATCAGGGCTACCCCTAGCCCAAATTGCCGGAGAGGAGTAGGCGCCAGGGCAAGGGCTTCCTGATAGAAGAATACTGCTTCCGCGGGGGCCGCCAGGGAAAGTGCGTAGGTCGCGGCAATCTCTGCAAAGTGTGCAGCTTGACGTCCCATGTTCACCGCTTGATAATGCCTGAACAGCCTTCCGGCAACCGTGGGAATCTCCTCAGCATACATACTTTCCAACACAGCAGCCACGCGGCGATGAAGCGCTGCACGACGAATACCACTCATGTGGTCCACGATAATCGTAGCAACCAGCGGATGCACAAAGGCATACTGCTGCCCCTGTTCACGAAGGAGTCCGGCTCGAAACAGGTTTTCAAGCGCCTCCAATGTTTCTTCTTCATTGCGTCCACTCGTTCGACGCAGGGTAGGAATATCCGTATCAGGAAGCAGGATGGCCGCCGCTTGTAAGACCTGCAGGGCCACTTCTGGAAGTCGTTCTAACCGCGCCTGGAGCAGATCGGCTAAAGCCGTTGGGACGCTATGAGGTGCAGAGCGTACCAGTTCACTGATGAAATAGGGATTTCCTGCACTCTGTTCGTAAATGGCAGCACTACGCGCTTGCTCCCCGCCCAATGCAATGACGAGAGCCGTTGACTCGTCCTGGGTTAAAGGGCTGAGCGAGAGATGCTGCAGAATACCAAGACGAGCCCATTGTGCCGTGAATTGAATGAGCGATGGGGGAGCATCCTCTGGACGATAAGCGGCAACCACGAGCAATGGCTTATCGCCTTGACGCTGGACGAAATAGTTGAACCAATCGAGCGTTGTCTGGTCTGCCCAATGGAGGTCATCGACCCACAGAACAAGTGGCTGTGAGGACAGGGCAAGGACACTCTGGGCTATCGCTTCAAACATGCGCAGGAGTTCGTCTCGCGATGACAGGGCCGTTGGGATGCCGGCATTGGGGATGATCGCTTGCAAGTCGGGAACGAGCCCGGCAACGTCACTGACCCAAAGAGGTGGACGAGGTAATAGCGCGGTAATGCGCTGCATCGTCTGCTGGCTGCGAAGAAAGGTGATGAGAGGAGCGAAAGGGAGTGCCTGGGTTGAGGCAAGGCACTGAAGTTCTACAACAGTATATCCTGGCTGTAATGAGGAGGACCATGTTTGCCACAGCATTGATTTTCCAATCCCAACTTCTCCGTTGATAAGGACAACATGGGCCCGGCCCGGGGACCTGGCGGCCTCGGCAAGTGCGTTCTGTAACAGATCATATTCCAATTGACGGCCAATGAACGGTGAAGGGTTCACTTTCGAGGCTGACTGTGCCGATTTCTGAGGAACATCATGTGGTGAGGTGATTGAATCGCTATGGAGCGTCCCATTCACGATGGCATCACGCAGTTGCTGCGTCTCGACCAACGGCGCAACTCCCAGTTCGCGATCAAGCGCTGCTTTGAGCAGGTCGTACTGGCGTAACGCATTCGTGCGCTGTCCCAGGTAGGCATATGCCTTCATTAACATGTGGTACATCGACTCTTGCAATGGATCGAGTGCCACTACTGAGTGGGCAATGGTCAATACTTCTGACCATTTTCCCGCCGCTGCCTGAATATGTATCAGCGTGGAGAGCGCCTGAAAATACTGTTGCTGGAGACGTTCACGCTCAGCACCAAGCCATAGATCTAATTCGAGCAGGTCGTTAAGCTGAATCCCTTGAAGCAAGGGACCCTGGTAAAGAGACATCAGCGTTGCGACATGTGCACCCGCCTCAGTAGGAGCGAGAGGAACATTCATACCAGAAGAAAGTTTTCCCCGTGCTTGCATTGCAACCTGTTGGCAGACTTGCTCAAACTCTTGAACATCTGTCCACACATACTTCTTAAGCGTCACCTGCTCATTTCCTTGAATGATGCCAATCCCAAGAGCTGAATGCATGGACCACAAGAGATTGCGTAGATTTTTTCGAGCAGCAGCAGCCATACTATCTGGCCAGAAAAGTGTCGCTAGGTGCTCACGTGATTGAGGGCGTCTATGCAATGCAAGATAGGTCAGGAGAGCAAACATCTTTGTCGAATGGAGAGCAACATTTTGCTGATGAGACAAGAGGTGGGGGGAACCAAAGAGATGTAAACCTACATCCACATGAGAAGGTATTGCTGATGACTGAAGTAATGTGGCTGCGACCGTTTGCAAGCGTTCCAGAGAAAGATGCTCTGACTTCCCAGCATACGCTTTATGAACTTTTCCCCGCTGGCTCTGATAGGCATACCAATACGACCCCCGACGCTGTTGCTCTCGACGAAGCGTAATTGCCCCTGTTGGAGTCTGATACGAAAAGGATTGATGCGTGTGATCCTGTAACCAACCATACCACTCTGCTGAATCAATGGGAATGGTTGAGAGAAGAGTGCCAGTTGCATCTCGAAGAAGCAACTGCGCATCTTTGACCTGAGGGAGCGGGTAATGAAAACGGCCCCGTGTATGTTGTGTCATAGAGAGCAACCTCTTTGTACTCAGTACCCCGTGTAGGACATGACTTACCTAACACGGATAGTGTATCTGCTGTTAAGTCATTTGTCTAGCCTCTATCTCTCTTTAGCCTGATCTACCTTTCTCCTTATCAAGACCTCTCCCCGAGCGGAGAACGCTACTTGAGTCAATGTCTTCATTGATTTTCATGTCTTTCTCTGGAACCCTGTTCCGGCTCGAGAAAGAGGGACGCCTGCAGGGACGCTTTCAAGGATAGTGCACGGGTATACTTACAGCATCCAAAGCATGGTTACCACAAATTAGGTCAACTTGATGCTTGTCTCGTCAGCCGTCCACGTTTTTGGTGGCGGTCTGGGTGTCGGAGGTATTGGTAAGAGTGAATCAACACATGTTGTTCCGGCAAGAAGGAAAGTCATTTGACTCTCCTTATTTCTAAAGAGAAAAAAGCGAAAGGAGGGGGCGATGCAAGAGCTGCAACGTACAACACGTGAGAGCAAACACGCGACGGAGCGGACAGCTATCCTTGCAGCCGTCGTACCTGAGAAAGCACATCCCTTCGTACTTGAAGAATTGGATCTTGATGAGCCGCGCGAGGACGAGGTGTTGGTGCGGGTCGTCGCGACTGGAATATGCCACACCGATCTAATCATCCGCGATCAATACTATCCAGTGCCACTACCCGTGGTGCTGGGTCATGAGGGAGCAGGAGTGGTTGAGCGGGTTGGTGCAGCCGTCACGAAGGTCAAAGCGGGTGATCACGTCGTAATGACCTATCCATCCTGCGGGAAGTGTCCAAACTGTATGGCTGACCGTCCGGCCTATTGCCTGGAGTCGTATCAGCGCATCTTCAGTGGAGCGCGCATAGACGGCTCGACTGCGTTACACCGCCGGGGACAAAATGAGCCAGTACACGGACACTTCTTCGCACAGTCGTCGTTTGCAACCTACTCGCTAGCAACTGAACGTAATGTGGTCAACGTCCGTAAGGACGTTCCCTTGGAAATGCTCGGCCCGCTTGGCTGCGGTATCCAAACGGGTGCCGGTGCCGTCCTCAATACGATGCAGGCGCCGGCCGGTTCAAGCATCGCAATCTTTGGTTCCGGGGCGGTCGGGCTCAGTGCGCTCATGGCAGCCCGGGTCGCGGGCTGTACGACGATTATCGCTGTCGATACCAAACCAAACCGCCTGACGCTGGCACGCGAATTAGGGGCTACCCACACCCTGAATGCGCTTGAAACGGATGTGGTTGAGGAGGTACAACACATTACCGGCGGTGGGGCCACCTTTACGCTCGAGACAACCGGGCGCCCCCAGGTGCTGCGACAGGCCGTTGATGCACTCGCTATCCTGGGCACCTGTGTGGTGGTGGGCGCTCCACCAGCAGGAACAGAGGCGAGCTTCGACGTGAACAACCTGTTTGTCTTTGGACGAACCATCCGTGGCATTGTGCAAGGGGACAGTGTTCCCGATGTCTTCATCCCGAGACTCATCGATCTCTACGTTCAAGGGCGTTTTCCATTTGACCGTTTGCTGCGCTTTTATCCTTTGGAAGACATCAATGCTGCTGTCCAGGATGCGGAGCAAGGCACGACAATTAAGCCGGTTCTCAGGATGGAATCGGTCGAGAGAAAGAAGAAGTAAGACTGTATGGCAACATCAATGAACAACGCTTCATCTCAAGAAGTCAGTGATGCTCCTGCACAGGGACTGTGGAACGGCAAAATCTTCGATGGCCAGTGGAGGGATGCAAGCGGCGGGACCCAAAACGTTCTGGAAAAGGCGACCGGGACCACGCTTGCAACCATCGGCATTGCGTCAGCAGACGATGTTGCACGAGCGGCCCTCACGGCCAGGAAAGCGCAGATCGCCTGGGCGGCAACGCCAGAGCCGCAACGTGCTCAGGTACTGCGCACCTTCGCCCGCCTCGTCGAAGAACACACCAGCGAACTTGCTGAGTGGATCGTGCGTGAGACGGGGTCAGTTATGGGCAAAGCTCACTTTGAAATCTTCCTCACCATCGGCGATACACATGAGGCTGCGGCCCTCGCAACACAGCCAAAGGGACATCTCCTGGCGTCCACTAGTGGCCGCCAGAGCATAGCGAAGCGCGTTCCGCTGGGCGTCGTAGGGGTCATCACACCCTGGAACTCACCTCTGATTCTGGCGATACGAGCGGCTGCTCCGGCACTTGCTCTGGGCAATGCGGTCTTGCTCAAGCCTGATGTTCAGGCGCCGGTGAGTGGTGGAGCCCTGATCGCACAACTCTTCGAAGAGGCCGGTCTTCCACCGGGAGTGCTGCATATCTTGCCTGGTGATGCTGAGACTGGCGAGGCATTGGTACTTGACCGCAACGTCAATATGATCTCGTTCACCGGTTCTACCGCCGTGGGTCGACGCGTCGGCGAGCTTGCCGGTCGTGGACTGAAACGTGTCTCGCTCGAACTTGGTGGCAATAATGCCTATATTGTTCTAGACGACGCCGATGTGGAGAAGGCAGTGGCGGCCGGAGCCTTCGGCTCCTATTTCTTCCAGGGGCAGATTTGCTTTACGGCAGGACGTCATCTGGTGCATGAGCGTGTTGCCGACAGGTATATCGAGTTGCTGAAGGCGCGGACACGCGATCTACGTGTCGGCGATCCATTTCGCGATCAAGTGGATTTGGGACCGATGATCAATGAACGACAGGCTGCTCGTGTCGAACGTATTGTCCAGGAGAGTGTTGCCGCCGGAGCCATTCTTGCTGTAGGAGGGCGTCGAGAAGGCCTGTTCTTTGAGCCAACCGTCATGACGGCAGTAACACCGGAGATGCCTGTCTTTAAGGAAGAAATTTTCGGCCCCGTTGCGCCGGTGACCGTTTTTCATAGCGACGACGAAGCCGTAGAACTTGCCAATATGACCGAGTACGGACTCGTCGCCAGTGTCCAATCCGCGTCGCCAACGCGTGCGCTTCGTATTGCCAATCAACTCCATACGGCGATGGTGCACATCAACGATCAGACGATCAACCATGAGGCGTATAGTCCCATCGGGGGGATGGGGGCATCAGGCAATGGCAGCCGCTTTGGGGCGTTGTCGAATGGCGATGAATTCACACAGTGGCAATGGGTGACTATCAACGAGGAAATTCCTCCGTATGCGTTCCGCTAGTCATCTCAGGAGGTAGCTTGTGCGACTTGTCACTTTCTCCACCGACCATGGGACTCACCTGGGGGCGCTCGTTGCTGGTCAGGTCATTGATCTGCCAGGAACCTACGCAGCCTGGCAACGCACGCATGTAAGATCATCTGCCCTGTTCAGTGACTCACAGTCCTTTCCCACCAGTATGCTGCATTTTTTACAGGCTGATGAGGCGACCAGGGAGGTCGTCGATCATGTGCTCGCCTTCGCCGCAGATCCCAATATCCGTGCTGACCTGGCCGACGCCGACCTGGCCTTTCCGGTCGATCACGTCACCTTTCTGCCGCCGATACCCCGGCCCGGCAAAATCGTCTGCCTGGGGCACAACTACCGCCGCCACATCGCGGAAATGGGCAGCCCCCTGCCCCAGTATCCAGTGCTCTTCGCCAGGTTCGCCACGACGCTCATCGGCCACCGCCAGCCAATTGTCCTGCCGAAAGTCTCCAATCAGGTGGACTACGAGGCCGAGTTGGCACTGGTGATCGGTCGCACAGGCAAAGACATTCCGAAAACGCAGGCCGCCTTCGACTACCTGGCAGGCTACACCATCTTCAACGATGTCTCGGTGCGCGACTATCAGAGGCGTACGGTGCAGTGGATGCAGGGCAAGAACTTCGACGGCACGGGACCCATTGGCCCGGCGCTGGTCACCGCTGATGAAGTTCGCGACCCCCACGCCCTCGACATCACCCTGCGGCTCAATGGTGAGGTGATGCAGCAGACCAACACGAGCGACTTTATCTTTGATATTCCCACCATGCTTTCCTACATCTCCGAGATCATGACGCTGGAGCCGGGGGATATCATTGCCACGGGCACTCCAAGTGGTGTGGGTTATGCCCGTAGTCCGCAGGTATTTCTCAAACCAGGGGATGTGGTACAGATCGAGATTGCTGAGCTGGGTATGCTCGAGAACTCCGTCATCGCTCCACAAGGCGCTGGAGGGGCGAGCGGGCCACAACGCACAGCTTCCTTCGACGAGGTGACCCATGGCTGAACACCCAACGCAACCCGAAATGCTGGCAGATCTGCACGAGAGCCAACAAGCCTTGCTCACCTTCCTCGACCAGGTCGATGATACCACCCTCTACCGGCGTTTCATTGCAGAGGAATGGACGCTGGCCGAAAATCTCGTGCATGTCGCCGAAGCGCGCCAGTTCTTTACCGGTGAGGTACGCAAGGTTCTGGCAACGCCGGGAGCCAGCATCGGGCGCGGCCTGGACCACCCCGCCCGGCTTCAAAATATTGCGGAGCACGGTCATGCAGCGCGCCCGTTCATTTCCCAGCAGTTGACCAACAGCTATGAGCAGGTGGTCCATTTGCTCGAGCAGATGAGCCAGGACGACTTGCAGAAGATGGGAACGCACATAAAGTATGGCCCCCAGACGTTGGCTGTCTTCATCCAGCATTTCATCATCGAGCATGATCAGGCCCATGTCAAGCAAGTGAAGACGCTGCTCGCGCAACATCGAGGAGGTGCATGCACGAGTGAGCAGCAGAACAGCTAAGATTGAACATCTCGCTGGGTGAGATGAGAAGGAAGAGTTATTCGCCCGAGGGAGCGCGTAAAGAGTCGTGTCCTTCCTCAAGATGCAAGAAAGGAAAGAGTAACGATGGCTGAAATAGAGGTGACGAGAGAAACAGAGGCGACGAGAACACAGGCCGAGACTGCCCAGTTGAACAACGACATGAAGGCGAACTATCTCACGCCCCTCTGGCAGATCGAGGAGGAGTTCATGTCCGTGCGGCCCAGGCCAAAGATAGTGCCCTGGCTGTGGAAGTGGTCAAATTTGTACTCTCTCGCCGAGCGGGCTGGTAGGCTCGTGCCCGTCGAACGGGGTGGCGACCGCAGAGCACTTGGACTGAGCAATCCAGGCCTGGGTGGGCTGCCATTTGCGACCTCAACTCTGTGGGCGGCGGTGCAATGGCTCAATGGACGCGAGGTGGCCCCGGCACACCGGCATACCTCACACGCCATCCGCTTCATCATTGACGGCAGTGGCTCCTACAGCACCGTAGAGGGCGACCGGGTCTTTCTGGAGCGCGGAGACCTGGTGCTGACACCCAAATGGCTCTGGCACGATCATGGAAGCCATTCAGATGAGCGGGCAATCTGGATGGATGGGCTCGATATTCCGTTGACGAACTACCTCGATACCAGTTTCTTCGAGCCCTATCCTCACGAGAGCCAGGCTGTCACGCAGGTCCTCAATGGAACCGTGCTCAAATACGGCGTCGGCCAGCTGCGTCCTGCCTGGGAGAAACGTCTAGTGGAATATCCACCGATGTTTACCTACAAATGGGCCGACACCGAGCGTGCACTGAACAACCTGGCCCTGGTGGATGCCAGCCCGTTTGATGACGTGGCCCTCGAGTACATTAATCCGCACACGGGGGGGCCGGTCATGCCCTCCTTCACCTGCTGGATTCAATTGCTGCGTCCCAGGGTGCAGACCCAGGCCCATCGACACGTCGGCAGCAGTATCTACCACGTCTTCGAGGGAAAAGGTGCGACGATCATTGACGGGATCCGCTTCGAGTGGGAACAGGGCGATATGTTCGTCATTCCCAGTTGGGCCTGTCATGAACACCTCAATGCCTCTGGTGATGAGCGGGCCATTCTCTTCTCGATGCATGACACACCGTTGATGGTCATGCTGAACAAGTATCGGGAGGAGGCTTACACCGAGAACGGTGGACATCAGCCAGTCG
>WNGI01006353.1_pt1 | contig 10730 bp, 7 predicted proteins | sample 5400621 | NCBI WGS metagenome assembly WNGI01 (sample SAMN13153374, study PRJNA577476) | soil metagenome | isolation source: 20 cm soil or saprolite under Garry oak tree replicate 1 | place: USA:California | collected 2016-06-15 | reverse complement strand
GCCCAGGAGTCCCAGCAGCGTCGCGAGATTGGCGAAGGTCGCGAGGTAGTGCGTGCGTTTTTCCAGCCGCGGCACCACCTCCATGAGGCTCTCCTCCATCGCCTTCTCGATGTCGTCGCGGCGGCGCGCGGACTGAATGCGCGCCAGGCCGTAGTTGAGAATGTGGCCGATGGCCGACGCGGATTTGGAAGTCGCCTGCGCCACCTGGCGAAAGTTACCCTGCGAGAGCAGCGGCACGATTTCATTCCACAGACCGCGGTTGCGCGCGGCCGTGAGTGACAGATAGATGTAACGTTCGATGGCCATCGCCAGGCCCACCACGAACACGAATGCGATGGGATACATGAAATTCCCGCCGCCCTGAAAGAAACGCACGATCAGATTCCAGAGTTCCATTTAAAGACTCCCGCTCATTACAGACCGCTACACACGCGCCAACTTACGAAAACTGAATGACATAAGCCCAAAAAGCTGCGACCCAGCTCTCATCCTGATACCGCGCCCCGGCCCTTTTCAGGGCTTGTCGCCCGAAGCCTGCGCCGCGCCCGCCGCGGGGGCGGCCTGCTCGGGCTTCAGAGCGTCGTAATAACGGTTTTCCCGCTGGAAAACGTCCCGGTCCAGCGGCTGCAGCACGTCGTCCAGCAGGCTGTTCACCGGCTTGCCGAGCAGATCGCCAAGATCGGAGCGCTTCCACGGCACGATGTACAACACCTTGGGCAGCTCACGGTTGCCGGTGATATCCGTCGGGTCGAGCTCGAGCCGGTCCGGGCCCTTGCGCGCACTCGCCTTGGGGGCGGGAGGCTCCTTGCGCCCGGCAGCCGCCCCGGCCGCAGCCGGCTTGCGTGCACCGCCGGGCGCGCTCGCGGTCGCGGCGTCCACGCCTGTGGCCGCCGTGTCCGCGGCCGGTGCGCGCCTGGAGGTATCCACTGCGGGCTCGAGTTGCTCCGGGCGCGGCAGGGCGCGCGCGGGTGCTTGCGGGTGCGAGGGCGGCGGCGGCGCGGACTCCTGCGCCCGTGTCGCTTCGGGGGTCAGCGGGCACAAGGCCATGAGAACCGACAGCACGGTCGCTGGCCTCAATCGGTATACGCACACTCGGTCCATGTTCAACCTCCTGCTCAGGCGGCGCCGGCGGCGCCGTTCGCAACGCTGTCGCCCGGGGTGGGTTGCGATTGCGGCTCAGGCGCCGCGCGCGGCTCGGCTGCCGGCGCGCGCGGAGCCGCCGCGGGCGCGTCGCCCGGGTTGCCGTTCGCGGGCGCGGCAGGCGCCGGCCGCTTCACCGGCGGCACACCTAAGCGTTGTCGCAACTCCGCAATCCAGCCGCTCACCGGCTTATCCTCGCCGGTGAGCTGCCGGTACTGCTCGAAGGCCGTCAGCGCGCGGCCGGGGTCTCCGAGATAGAGATCCGACAGCACGCCGAGGTTCCGCCAGGCCGGGGCATAGTGCGGATCCGCCGCAATGGCCTGCTCGTATGAGGAGGCCGCGTCCTTGAACTGCCCGCGCATCCGCTGCGTGGCACCGAGCTCGCTCCAGGCCACCGCGCTGCCGCGCTCGTGAGCGACCGCGCTCTTGAGGGTTTCCTCCGCCTGCTCGAGGTGACCAGCGTTGCGCTGCAGAATGGCGAGGTTCACGAGCGGTGCGGCGAACTGAGGATACTGCAGCGACAGCTGCTTGAAGCCGAGCTCCGCCTCGACCGCCTTGCCGGTGCGCATGTAGCTGACGACCCGATCGAAGTCCGCCCGCGCCGCCGGTGACACCTGCGGATGCGCACTCACGGCCGCTGCCACGCCGGGCGCGGTCGGGTTCGCGGTCCCACCCGCCGGCGCGGCGGTGGCAGCACGCGTCGCCGGCGCAGGCGCCGGTGCGGCAGATGCGGCGGCTGCCGGGGCCGGCGCAGCCGCTGGCGCTGGCGCATCACGCGTGATCGGCTTCGCCGGATGCATCACCGGGCGCTTGGGCCCGGAACTGCAGGCACCGAGCACCGCCAGCGCCAGCCAGGCGAGCGCGGACGCGGCCCGGGTGTCGGCGCCCGGTGTGCGCTCACTCGAGGCTGGTAACCGCATCCTGTATCAACTCCGTCTTGCCGTAGCGCGCGGGCTTGAGCTGCGCGAGCGCCTGAAAGCTCTTTTGCACCCACTCGTCGTACACACCGTCCTTGGCGCGCGCGGCGTTCAGCTCGTGCGCCTTGATCGCCTGCTCCTCGAACGGGAATACCTGCTCCTCGAGCAGTGAGTTGTATTCCTCCAGCGCATCGCCCTTGAGGTTCGACGGCCGCTCCGAGCCCAGGAGGTCCTTGGCGAGCGTGCCGTACAGCTCCGCCATCTCGTAGGTGGCGGCGGTGGTCACTTCGGCGACCTGGTATTCGGCGGCGCGCCTGTAGCCGTCCATCGCGCTCTCGAGCGCGTTGCGCTTGACCGCCAGGCTCTTCTTCAGGGGCGCGGTGAGGCGCACGGCCCGAAACGCATCGCGCGCCGGCTGCGCGAGCGCCAGCTGCGCCTTCGCCGCCAGGTAGTGGGTGCGGTCGGTGCGCTGCGCGCCGGCCTGCGCGTCGGCGCGGATGATCTCCTGGTACCAGTGATCGCGGCGCGCGGGATCGCCGCTCTTGCCGGCGTAGTCCGCCAGGCGCTGGCGCGCCTCCTCGGCATCGACCAGTGGCGTTGGGTTGGTGTCGACGAACTTCTCCAGCATCCCCATGGCCCTGGGACTGTTGCCGGCCTTGGAGTACAGGTCCGCGGATTGCATGAGCGCTTCACGCTGCACGGCGCGACTCTCGGCCGGGTTTGTCGCGATCCGCTCGAACTCCGCGGCGGCCTCGCCCGGGCGGTTGGCTTCAGAGTACGCCACGGCGAGCTTGCGGGCGACCTCCGGTTGCAGCTGATGCTGCGGGAACTGGCGGCGAAAATCCTGGAGCACGCCGATGGCGCGGTCCCACTGCTTGAGGTTCAGCAGCTCGGCAGCGGCGTCGTACTGCGCATTGGCGCGGATCTTCGATTGCGGCGCCACGCGCCCGACGCGCAGGAAATCCTCCACCGCCCCGCCGGCATCGCCGGCCTTCTGCTTCGACTCGCCCTCCTTGTATACGGTCGCGGCGAGGCGCTCGGTGAGATCGGTGCGCATCTTGTCATCCGTGCCGGCGAGCTCGCGCGCCTGCAGGAACGCGGGCTCCGCCATGGCATAATCGCCCTGGTCGAAGCGCGCTTGCGCGATGATCGTCCACGCGATGCGCTGCTTCGCGACATCCACCGGCGGCTGGCGCGCGAGAATCGACTCGGACACGCTGACGGCGCGCGCCCGGTCCCCGGCGGCGAAGATCTCCTCGGCTGCGCGGGTCAGGACGCCGGCGCTGTCGGGGTGCTCCGGAAAGCTCTGCGCGAACCTGACTCCGGCGTCCATGGCGCGCTTGTGCCAGAGGTCCTTGTCCGCGCCGCTCAAGGCCTCCTCGCCTTTCTGAAAGGAGACCAGCCCCGCGTAGGCGGCGGTCGCGGACTTGTCGTTCCTCGCATAGCCGTAGGCGGTGCGCTCGTACTCGGCAGCCGCATCGGCGTACTGATGGCTTTCGAACAACGCCTCCGCCAGCAGGTAGTTGGTCGCGGCGGAGTCGGCATCTTCCGGGAACGACTTCAGGTAGTCCCGGTACCAGCGGGCGGCTTCCTGGTAGTCCGCGACCCGTTTGGACTTCTGCGCGCTCGCATGGAAGTAGGTAGCCACGTCCTTGAGGTTGGTCTTGAGCTCCTGCACCACGCGCGGATTGTCGGCGCGGGCGCGGGTTTTCCAGTAGGGGGATTCGAAGTTGTAGCGCTCGACGAACTCGTGCTTGCCGTCGACCACCAGCTGGCTGAAGCCGCCCTTGCCGTAGGCCTCGATCGCCGCCATGTCGAGGTCCGGCGCCTGGTCGGTGTATGGGTCGCGCGCCACGTACGCGCGGTAGACGTTCGCCGCATCCTGATAGCGCTGCTTGTCGACGTACAGGTTGCCGAGGCGGGAATACAGCAGCCAGGCGTACGGGCGCTCGCCGTGCTGGTGCATGTATTGCTCGAGCGAGGCGGCGCCGTCGTTGTAGGAGAACGTGATGCTCATCACCCGCAGGGTGTCCTCGACCAGCTCGCGATCGGCGCGCTTGAGGTTCTCCAGGCGCACGGACTTGCCGCCGCCGCTGCCGAGCTCCTGGTCGAGCACGCGGCCGAAGGACGGCAGGCTTTCGAGCGCGAGCGACTGCTTGAACAGCGACCAGCCCCGCTTGTACAGGCTCTGCTGGAAGAACGCCGAGCCTGCGCCGCGCCCGATGACGGCGGCGTAGGCGCGCTCGGCATCCGCGTAGCGCTTGTCGGAAAACAACAGCTCGCCGCGCCGGAACTGCACCTCATCGAGCTGCGGGCTTTGCGGGTAGCGCTGCACGATCCGATCGAGGGTGCCGAGCGCCTGGCCGGACTGGCCGGTGGTCTCATAGGCGCGCGCCAGCTGATAGAGCACCTGGTCGTTGCGCGTGTAGTCGGGGAATGCCTTGAGCAGTGTCGTGTAGAGCTTGATCGCCTCGCCGCCCTGCAGGTCCACCGCGGTGACTTCCTGTTCCAGCCGCTGCATCTCGCCGGCGTCGAGGTTGAGGTCCCCGAGACGGCGCAGCGCCTCGGCGCGCAGCTTCGGATCGGTATTCTGCAGCTCGAGAAAGCGGCGGTAGTTCTCCATCGCCCGCGAGACATTCGCGCTCGCCACCGTGTCGCGGTGTACCTCGACCTTGCGCGAGGCGAGATCCCCGATGGTAGGCTGCGGAGCGGTGAGGGCTCCCTGCTCCGCAGCGCGTGCCGCTGTCGCCAGCAAGGCGAGCGCGAGTGCCGGCGCGAGGGAGGCGGCTGAAGGTACGCGCGGGCTCATCGCGGCGGCTCCGGCGCCTTGGGCACGGGAGCCTCCTCGGGCGGTGGCGGAGCCTGCCCGGGTGCGGGCGGGGTCTCCTCAGCCGGCGGCTCGGCGGGCGCGGGCTGGTTGCCGCCCGGGGCGCCTTTCTGCGTGGTGTCCGCGCTGGCGGCGCGATCGTACATGCTCGCGAGCGCAAAGCGCGCCTGCACCTGGTAGGCGGCGAGTCGATCCTTCTGCTCCTCGAGCTGATGAGCGGCAACCCGCGCGAGGTACATGCCCTGCTTCTGCTCGGTGGCGCCGAGGCGCGCCTGCAGGGTGTCGATGCGCTGCTTCAGGGCGGTGACGCGGGCGGCGAACTCCCCGGTGTTGGTCGGCACGCTCTTGCGGTCGCGTTCCACGCGGATCCAGCGGCTCTGCGCTTCATGCAGCGCGAGACTGAGATCCTTCAGCCCGCGATGCTCCTGCCACAAGCGCGCGTTGAAAGCGTCGCGGAGGCTAAACTGCAATACGCCCTTCACCAGTGCCAGCCGCACGCGCAGGTCGGCGTTCTCGGGTGTGTCGGGGGCGGCGGCGAGCGCCGCCTCCACACGCTGCACGCGCGTCCATTGCTCGCGCTCGACCGTGGTGCCGAGCGCGGCCATGTCACGCTGTGTCTCGATGGTGCGCAGCTCATTCGCCAGCGTGACGTTGCGCTGCTGCAGCTTCGCGACCGCGCCCGAGGCCAGCAGCGCATCCGCCCGCGGCAGCCGCTCGGCGTAGGCGCGTTCGCGCGTCTCGATCATGTCCTGGAAGGCGCCCATGCTGTCGCCCCAGCGCTCCAGCGTGCCGTTCAGGTACAGGAGGTCGCGGTAGTTCTTGAGCCCCTCCTGGAAATCGTGTCCGGCCAGAACCGCGTACAGATAGCGCGACTCGGGCGCATCGGGCAGGCTCTTCAGCTGCCAGAACCAGCCGTAGCGGGCGCCCAGATCCGTGCCCAGCACCCGCTCGAGCATGTCGCCCTTCTGGATGCGTGCGATGGCCTCATCCAGCCGCCCGTTTTCGGTATCGAAGGATTTGACCGCGTTCTCGTAGTACTCGGCGGACTGCGCGTTGGCGTTCAACTTGCCGAAGGCGTACGGCACGGCGAGGTAGGACTCCTGCACGGCCGCGTCCAGCACATCGCGGCTGCGCAGCTCCATCCACGGCGTGAGCGCCCCCTGGTAGTCCCCGAGCGCCGCATCCGCCCAGCCGATGCCCAGCAGCGCCTTGTTCGAGTACGGACCGTTCAGGCGCACGCGCGCGAGCGCCGGGCGCGCCCGCGCCGGCTGGTTGGCCTGCAGGTACGCAAAGCCGAGCGCAACATTGGCGCGGTCCCTGAGCGCCGCCAGCTCCGGAGTTGTGGCGAGCACCGTGCCGACTCCGCTGAGAAACGGGTCGGCGTCGTTGAGCCGTCCATTACGCACCAGCGCCACACCCAGGTTGAAGCGCGCGTAGGCGGACCAGATCTGCGGGCCGCGCCAGGTCGAGAGCAGGCGGATGGCCTCATCGTAGCGTCCCTCGTGCATCAGCACGTTGCCGAACAGCAATTCCTTCTGCGCCTCCAGCTCCGGGGACATGCGCCCGTTCACCTTGCGCAGCGCCGCGTCCGCCCGCTCGAGATAGCCGCGCACGTACCACACCTGCGCGAGATAGAACCAGGCGCGATTGCGCACTCCCGTGGGCACATCGTTGGTCAGCAGCCTCTCGAAGCGTTCGCCCGCTTCGTTGTGCATCCCGAGTGTCAGGTACAACCCGCCCTCGAGCAGCTGCGCATCCTCCGCATGGTGCGGCACGCGGCCCCAGTGCTCGTAAGCGAGCAGGCGTGTGAGGGCCGTGAAGTCATCGTCCTGATAGAAGTAGAACAGCGCGTCGCCGTAGTGCAGATCGCGGATACGCGTGACCGGGAGCTTCTCCGCGTCGTGTTGCCGCGCGCTCGCCGCGCCGGCCGGCAGCGCCAGCACGGCGGCGAGAAGCAGCGCACGCATGCAGGAAGCTCGCGTCAAGGGCTATTCCCAGTCCTTGATCTCGAACTCCGGCTGCAGTTTTCTCTGCCGGTCATCGATCTTGAGCTCCAGGTACTTGGCGCCGACGCCCTTCTCGAACCTGAGGGAGGCGCCGCGCTTGTAGGCGCGCTGGTTCGGCCCCTTGCCGTTGAAGAAGGCGACCAGCTCGTGCGCGCCGACCTTGAGGTTGCCGAGATACAGGCGCTGCACGCCGCCCTTGAGCAGCGCCTCGGCCTCGCGCGGCGTGTACAGGTAATTGATGACCTCCTTCTGATCGAGCTTCAGCTGCACCGAATCGAGCGCGAAGAACTGCCCGACGTCCACCGACAGGAACACGGCCACCTGGGTGTTGGCCGGGAACAGCAGCTCCTCTTCGAGGATGAACAGGTCCTTGTTGAGATCGACCACGTCCTTCTTCAGATCCTGGATCTCCTGGTCGAGGCCGCGGGTATCCGGGGAGGCGTCCGCGGCGGCAGGCGTCGTGGCGAGCGGTGAACTGGTGTCCGGTGCAGGCACGGCGGGCGCCTCGCCCGGCGGCGCCGGGGCGCTGCCAGCCGCCGGGGGGGTGGCGTGCGGTCCGGCGGGGGGTGCGCCGAGGGCCGTGGGCGGGAGGGCCGCGAGCAGCACGCCCGCAAGCAGTGGGGCGAGGAGCGCGGCGGGCGCTGCGCGCCGCGGCGCATCCTCGGCTGGGGACCTGGCGCGTGTCATCTGCGGCATGGTGGTTCCGATCATTCGTTCAGCAGAGCCCGCAGCTGTTGCAGGTAGAGCTGTTCGCTTTCGGGGCTGTAGTCGCGCAGCACGTTGCGTACCGTGCCGCTGCGGTCGATCAGCACGGTCATCGGCAGGTTGTCGACCTGATAGCTGCGGCTTACCCCCTTGGCCGGATCGAGCAGCAGCGCAAAACTCACGGATGCCGAACGCGCAAATTCGCGTGCCTGAGCCGGATCGTCATCGACTCCGATCCCGAACATCGCCAGTCCCGCCGAGTGGTAGGTCGTGAGGCTGCGGTTCAGGGCCGCGAGCTGTGTGCGGCAGGGGGTGCAGCGGCTGCTCCAGAAGCTTAAGACCACCACCTCGCCGCGGTGCTCCGAGAGGCGTGCGTTGCCGCCGACGGCGGCGTGCAGCGCGAAATCAGGCGCGCTCAGCCCGATGAGGGCGTAGCGCAACTGCGCCTGCACCGCCAGGCTGCAACCCAGTGCCATCACGGCCACGCACAGCAACACCTGTGCGCGTGCCCGGGCAGACCCCGTCGGCACCGGCCAACGTACTGCCACCTCACGCCACGCCGGGTGGTTCGGCCGTTGCCAGCTCAATAATGGTCCTTCGCGCAGGGATGCGCGCTCAGCGCTCAAGCGCGCAAAATTGCACAGCGCACTTAACACTGTCAAACGAGGACCTCGGCGAAAAGAGGGGCTTGCGGCGTCGTCAGCCTGCGACACCGGTCCGGAGCGCCGCGGCGCGCTTCCCGGCGCGCGCCCGCCGCCTCACACGATGCGTGTGAAGGCTGTGAGCCCCGCCAGGACGCTGCCCGACCCCAGGCTCTGCGTCGGGAACAGCGTCTGGAACTGGGCGTCCGTGCCCAGGAGCCCCATGTAGTTGAGAATCACGACCTGCACCAGCTGGTTCACGGCGTTCGCCGCGGGGCTGGAGGTGCTCACCACCGAGCCATCGGAGCTGAAGTAGCCGATCTGCTGCCCTGCGGCGCCGTTGCGCGGCTGCGGCCGGCCGGCCGGGCTGTAGGCCAGGAAGAAGGTCGACGCCACGGAGGCGTTGTCGCCCTGCCAGCCGAGCTTGCCACGGCCGCCGGCGCTGTTGTCGACCATGCCGGTGGAGGTGAGCGAGCCGTCGCTGAACACATAGACCATCACCGGCTTGCCGACCCGATGCGCGTACTCCAGCACCGCGCCGATCATCTGGCCGGCCTTGAAGTTGCGGTCCTCGCCGGTGGCACGCGTGCCGTCGTGGTAGTCGTAGCCGCCCAGGGTGATGGTGCCCGCGCCCGCGTAGCCGTTGAGCACCAGCTTCATGACGGTGGCGGTCTTCTGGACGTCCGAGTCGGAGAAGTCACTGGCGGTGAAAATCGGCGTGGCGCCGCCGATGATATTCGGATCCTTGGTGGGATCGAGCGCCGCCGGGTTGCCGAAGGCATCGGCGGTGTTGGCGGACTTCACGTACGCGCAGCGCACCTGGTTCTTGAGCGCCGTGTCCGCGACCGGATCACTGTACAGCTGCACGCCCGGCGTGCCGCCGTTGGGCGCCGCGAGCGCGCCGGTGAAGGAAGCGCTATTGCCCGACACATACGCGCTGCTGCCGCCGCTGATACGCGCCTGCGACTCGAGCACCGCCACCGCTACCGGGTCCGCGGTCGCGCCGCCGGTGTCCACCAGCGCGGTCGCATCCGAGGGCTGATTGATGGTGGTGGGCTGCAGCGAGGGGTCGATCAGCGCCATCGGCGCCTGCGAGTTGCCCCCGGACGCCGAGGACTCGGTGCCGATGAGTGTCAGCAGCAGACCCTGCGCGCCCGCCATCGCGACGCCGTACATGGGGTTGTGCGGATTGTTCTGCGTGTCGTTCTGCGACATGGCGCACAGCACCGCGCCGTTGGTGCCGGCGGCGGTTGCCGGCGTCGTCGCCTTGCTGAGGATGCCACGCTTGATGGCGCCGTCGGCGTGCCACAGGAGCCCGAGCGAGGCGTCGATGTTGGCGCTTGAGCTCGGCACCATGTTGCCCGGCAGGCCGAGCTTGCCGTAGCCGGCGGTGGACAGGAAGTTGCTCTGGCCTCCCTGCACGCCCACCAGCACCTCGGAACCGACCAGATTCGCGCCGCCCGCGAGGTCGAAACAGATGAAGGGCAGACCGCCGGAGGCGGTGGGGACGTTGCACTGACCGGCGGCGAGCAGCGCCTGGATGTCGGGGGAGAGCGCGGCATTCGCGCGGCTCGCCTTGAGCAGCGCACCGAGCCAGGCCGGCCCGATCACCATGGCCGGCCCGGACAGGAAGCCGGCGGCGACGAAATCGCGGCGCGTCACCGGCCGCGGATGGTTGTCGTGCAGGATCGGCTCGCCGAGCGCATGCGATCGCGGGGGTTTTTTGCGGATCAACATCTGCTTATCTCCAGATCCTTGAGTCTCACTGCAAGCTCACCACGGCGCTGCCGAGCACTGCGGCGCAGGCGGCGGTGCTCGCGGCAGCAACGCTGATGCCGGGTTTGAGCGTGGGCAGGCGCGTGAGCAGCGCATCGACCTCACTGCGCACGGCGTTGGCCGCGGCCGGCGTGACGTTGGCGCCCACCGCGTTGCTGACCAGCGCATTGATGACGATGTTGCGGTTGGCACTACCGCTTGCGCCGAAGAACGCCGCGGCGCTGCCGTTGATGCTGCCATCCAGCCCGGCGCCGAAGAACGCATCGCGCAGCGACTGGGTGGCGATGAGCTGCCCGCAGTACGCGTTCGCCAGCTGGGCGATCGCAGTCTGGTGCGAAGGCAGGAACGCCGCGATCAGCGGTCCAGACGGCAGCGACTGCTGCTCGCTGTGGTAGAGCGTCGACACGACGCCGTTGGTGATCGGCACGCCGGTGATGCGCGCCAGCGAGTGGTTGACGCGCTCGAAGGTCGCGACGCCGAAGTCCGGTTGCGGCGTGGGGTCGGGCGCGGGCGGCGCCACCGTCACCGTCGGTTCCACGTAGGCATGCACGTGCGAGCCGAGCTGGTCGAAGGACAGGAAGAACAGGTCGTTGGTGGGCCCGAGGGTCACCGGGATCACGGTGCCGAGGCGCGAGAGCAGCTGGCCGTTGGCGGCGGTGTAGTTCGCGCCGCCGACACTGGCGCTCAGGGTGGCGTACGCCTGGCCGGCCGGGGCCAG
>WNGI01018110.1_pt1 | contig 10732 bp, 15 predicted proteins | sample 5400621 | NCBI WGS metagenome assembly WNGI01 (sample SAMN13153374, study PRJNA577476) | soil metagenome | isolation source: 20 cm soil or saprolite under Garry oak tree replicate 1 | place: USA:California | collected 2016-06-15 | reverse complement strand
TGGTGGCCCATTTCGCAAACTCGTCCGGCCGATCAGGGGAAGCGGTGATGATGCTAAGTCGGATTGCAACGGCGATCGGCAGCCTTGGAATTGCATGCGCACTCTGTGCCTCCGACGCACACGCGCAGCAGGGCTTCTATTTTGGGCCCGAGGGCGGGTGGACCGGTCTGCAAGGGACAAAGACCAGCATCACGGGTACTAATCCGATAACTAATCAGACAGCCACGTTTCCGATCAATCAATCGTTCAATTCCGGCTGGAACGTCGGCGCCCGCGCCGGTTACCAGTGGGGACCGTGGCGGGTTGAGGGAGAGTACAGTCATCGCCAAAATGGCGGCAATGTGACGGGACCTTTTGGCCGCCTGAAAGGGACATTCGACACGAACTCGTTCATGGCGAATGGTCTTTATGACTTCAGTTTGGGTTGGCCGATCACCCCGCATATCGGGTTCGGCATCGGCGCGGTTGAGGCCAATGGCACCATCAACGCCCCCAATCTTGGCAGCTTCAGCAAGAGTTCCGACACGCTGTTCGCATACCAGGCGATCGCAGGTTTCCGGTATATGTATACCCCTAGCCTCGCCTTCGACCTCGATTACCGCTACCGGGGATCATCTGACGCCACGTGGCGGACCCAGGCCTTCACGGTTAACGGTGCGACGTTCCCCGGCAAGACCTATAAGGGTACGGCTAACACAAACAATGTGGTCGCGAGCCTGACCTGGCTCTTTGCCGCGCCGCCGCCGATCCCAGTCGCGGCGCCATTGCCACCACCACCCCCGGCGCTGGCACGCCAAGTGTTCATCGTATTCTTTGATTGGGACAAGGCTACCATCACGCCTGAGGGGATGGGCGTGGTGCATCAGGCCGCCGATGCGTGGCGCGCTGGAGGCATGGTCACGATTCACGTCACTGGCTACACCGACGCCTCGGGTTCGGTCGGCTACAACCAGCGGCTCTCGGAGCGCCGCGCCAACAACGTCGCCGGTGCTTTGGCGCAGTCCGGCGTGCCGCGCCAAGCCATGGACGTTAGCGGTCGCGGCAAGAACGACCTGCGCGTTCCGACGGCAGACGGCGTGCGCGAGCCGCAGAACCGCCGCGTCGAGATCGTTTGGCCGTAACCGGCCCGACGTGAAGCGAACCGCGGGGCCGAGATCGGCCCCGGCGCCCTCTTCGCGACCGCATGCGCGCAGTGGTTTTTACTTCAAGGCCACGGTTGCGCTTCTCTGCAAAATGGACTTGGGCAAATCATCCATAGACCCAGCCGACAGGCTATCAGCCGGTGAGCTCGAGGAAGTTGTGACCTCGAGCCTACTGCGCACGATCTCAAATCGCCTCTGAGATCCGGCAATCTCTGGCACATACGGTGCATAGGCAGCACGTTACATGTTCTTACAACAGCCATGGTACTCGGAAGATCTGATCGAGCTGGCGCGTCGCCGCGCCGGACTGGACGATTTTGCTGATACCCGGTTTCGAGAGGGACTTCAGGTCTTTCTGCGGGCCTGTGCCGAGGAGGCGGATTTGAGCCTCTTCGGACGTCTCGGAACGCACTGGGATGTCGGCCGCCTTCTCTCCAATCTGCTGCGATTGCATGATGAGGAGCTGAGGTCGCCAGAAATCCTCGAGGAGCCGATCGCGCGACCAATTTTTATCACGGGCTTGCCGCGCTCGGGCACGACGTTTCTTCACCAATTGCTGGCAGCCGATGAGGGCAATCGGGTGCCGCGGGTCTGGCAGTTGATCCATCCCTACCCGACACGCAGGGATCAAGCAGGCGATGATCGGAGGCGCCCCAGGGTCGCTCGCCAACTTCGGATGTTTCAGATGCTGTCGCCCAAATTCCGCCAGATGCATCCAATCGGCGCTGATTCGCCGCAGGAATGTTCGGAGATCACCGCACACATTTTCGCCAGCCCGCGGTTCGACACAACTTACAACGTGCCGAGTTATCGGCGCTGGCTCGACAGCATTGGCCATCTCGATGCCTTACATTTCCACAAGCGCTTTTTGCAGCATCTGCAGCATCAGAGCCGTAGGTCAGGACGTTGGGTACTCAAATGCCCAGACCATGTTTTCGCACTGGCCGAGATTCGAGCGGTTTACCCCGATGCTCGTTTTGTTTTTGTGCATCGCGATCCGCTCCGGGTAATGGCGTCGGTCGCCCGGTTGACGGAAGTTTTGCGGCGGCCGTTCACCCGGCATATCGATCGGGCGGCGCTAGGCCGTCAGGAGTGTGAGCGCTGGTCGCTCGGCGCCGAGCTGATGGTTTGTGCCGCCGAAGAAGAACCGTTCGCCGAACCGATTTTTCATCTTCATTACAATGACCTCGTCGGTGATCCAGTCGGAAGCGCAGAGAAGTTGTATCGCCACTTTGGTCTCACGCTTGCACCAAGTGTCGCGTCTAACGTTGCACGGATCGTTGAAGCAAACCCAAACGGCGGCTATGGTGCTAACCAATACCGCTTCGATGAGGACGGCATCGATGCCGACGAGATTCGGGAGCGTTTCGCTCGATATATAGCACGGTTTGGTAGCAGCGCTGAACCGGATCGGGCCCGTCGCGGGCTACCCATACCGATGACAGCGAGCGCAGAACTATCGACCGCGCCGGGCGACTAAGGCACTTCAGCGACGCGTCTCGAAGGAGCGTCTGGCCGGGACAAGTGAGGGGTATCCGCCGATGACGTTGAAGACTCACTCTGCATCCGTCACCCGCCTTCTTGGCGCTTTGCTTGTCGCCGCTCTGAGCGGGACAGGATTTCATGAGGCCCGCGCGCAGCAAGTGAGCCCGCCACCGGCGGGCCAGATCGAGGTTCTCGCCACCCCCTACCTTTGGCTGCCGTGGACCTCCGTCGGCGTGCGACCGTCCGACACCCGAATACCCAGTGCTTCGGACACGATCGGCCCTGGCGATCTGATTAGCCATCTCACCTGGGTTCCTTTCATGGGGCAAGTGGAGTTCCGGAATGGCCCCATTGGCCTGCTCGCCGACTATATCCACGTACCACTCAAAGCGGGCATCAGCACTCGAAACATCCTTTTCACCGGTGGAGCGGGCGGCCTGACAATCAATACTGGAACCGCGATGTTCCTCTATCGGCCGGTCGCATTGCCGGACCAGTACGTCGATGTCGGCGCCGGGTTTCGGGCTTGGGGCTTTGACGGCGACATATCACTGAGCCCTGCGCTATCATCTCGAGCTGGGGAACGGGTATAGCGCGACGGCCTATGGGGATGTCGGCGGCTTTGGCATTGGTGCGCATGTCGATTGGCAGCTGGTCGGAACGATTGATTACGCGTTGCGCCCCGGTGTCGATTTGCATGCCGGGTTCAGAAGCTTGAATTTTAACCTCGGGGCGCCGCGAGCTGATTTCAACGTCAATATGTACGGACCAATCGTCTCGGCGACTTTCCGTTTTTGACTGAGGCGTCGGCGTGATTTCGCCGTTATTCGCATCTCTGCTAGCACTTGTCATCATTCTGAGCGGAGCGTTCGGCGGGATGATGTTACGAAAGGTCCTCCCGGATCGGCATCTCGCGGATGATACGAAAGATGCTGTCAGGTTGGGAACCGGTCTGATTGGCACGATAGCTGCGCTCGTGCTGGGATTACTAATCGCCGCCGCAAACAGTTCCTTTGATACCCAGCGTGGTCACGTTCAGCACGTGGCCGCCGATATCATCCTGCTCGACCAGTTTTTGGCGCAATATGGCCCCGAAGCACAGCCGGCTCGCGAGAGACTTCGGGAAGCAATCGGTCCCTTGGTCGAGCGGATCTGGCGAGAGAACCGATCGGAGAACGCCGCTCAATCACCCTTCGAAGCGACGAGATCTAGCCAGGATGTCGCAGCAATAGTTCTTCAGCTTGCGCCGAAGAACGAGGTTCAGCGTATCACAAAGGATCGGGCTATACAGGCCACCGCTGATCTAGCTCAAACGCGCTTTCTGCTCTTCGAACGAGCCGGTCGTTCGCTGCCTGTGCCGTTCCTTGTGGTTCTCATTTTTTGGCTTGCCATGATCTTCGCCAGCTTTGGGATGTTCGCACGACCAAATCCGGTCTTGATTGGCGCACTGATTATTTGCGCCGTTTCAGCCGCTGGCGCGCTCTTCCTTGTCCTCGAGTTGAGTCAGCCGGCAACTCACATTGGTTTTGGGCCCACAATTGTCGCCTGCGGATATCAAGAGGCTCGAGACAGCGATGCAGGCGAAAGCGAACGCCGATTGAACGAACCCTTCCTACGATGGCATCGGTCATGAGTGAGGATTGGAAGCTCAGATATTGCCCGCTGGGCCGGCTTGAACAGTGGCGTCATCACCCGCCAAGATGACATCGACCTGGCCACTGACGAGACCCGCCGCACGCCGTGCCGAATCGAGGCGCCTAGTACTGCTCGCTGTGCTTCTCCTCTGGAGCGGTGGATCCTTCGCTCAGTCTGAGCCAGCCAGCAGCACCGAGCTATCAAAAGAATCGGTAAACCCGGTCACCCGCCAGATCACTCTGCCGTTGCGCTATGAAGCAGAGTTTCAAGACGGTCCTTACAAGGCCACCAAGAGCACGTTCGAACTCGATCAAGCCGTGGTGCCGTTCCGGTTGAATGAGGACTGGGCACTGATCACCCGTACTAAGTTTCCGGCGGTCGTAGAACCGCCGAAGAAATTTGGCGACCACTGGACGTCTGGTCTCGGCAATGGCTATACGACCTTCTTTCTATCGCCGGAGCACGGTGAGGGGTTCTATTGGGGCGCAGGTCCGGTTCTCTACTATCCCTCGGCAACCAATTCGGCGCTCGGTGTGCACAGATGGGGCTCCGGCCCATCAGCCGCTTTCGTGGTAAAGGATGAGGGGCCGTGGGTTTTTGGCGCCGTCGTCAACAACATCTGGTCGTTGGGTAGTGATACTATCCTGGCCAACCGGACTAACAGCTTTCTGCTGAATCCATCGGTCAGCTATCATTTTGATGATGGATGGGCTGTCAGCTCCTCCCCGAACATAACGGCCAACTGGATCGCGAAAGGAGCCAAATGGACTGTTCCAATCGGTGGCGGCTTCAGCAAGGCCGGTTGGCTCGGCGAGCAGCCCGCAAAGCTGGGCCTCGACGCATACTACGATGCGGTTCGGCCAAAGCCTGACAATGATACGTGGCTCGTGCAACTCACATTGACTTTTCTTTTTCCCAACTAGGTGTCTGCCGCTACGCGCGGTTCCTTGCAACGTAGATCCGCGAACGTCTTAGCTGCGCCGTCGCGAGCGCTTCGATGCGCTAATCGATGAGAGGCCGATGCACAATGACGACCTCCCAGACCGCGTCTCATTGCTATCGGCTCAGCTGTTAAATGTGCTAGCTCTGATGGCGGAGGGGCTATCCAACGGTCAGATCGCATCAACGCTCGGATACAACAATGCGTATGTAGTCGGCACGTACGTCTACATGATCAACAAGAAGCTTGGCCTGACAAGCATTCGTTCCGCTTTGGAGAAAAGACATCGCGCAATGGAGGCATTCAAAAACTCTCGTGCGGAGCCTCTGAAGATCCAGATCTCCATCGGCCCGGAGGCAGGCATAAAATCGAACAGCTCGACGAGACGCCAGATGCCGACCCGTCCGCCAAATTCGCCCTTCGCGAGCTGCATTGGCGGCTCATTGAGAAGCCGGCGCAGCAACATTGCGTCGGATCAAGCTCGTGATCCTGAGCGGCCGTGCGAGTGTTGCCAGTTGACACATTAGCGTCGCCCAAGCGAACGACTGTTGGCGACCCCAATCGGTTCCGGCGTCGGGGGAATATCGCTACAACAGGGGCAGCTTCCGCGGTCGCCGCTGCCTGGCTCAACGCCCGCTGTTTGATCCGACAGGAGACGTTCGGCGGGACGCTCGGCAACGGGCAAGATGCGCCGATAGCGGCCATCCGCGCTACCGCGATCGAACCGTCGGCTTCGACCCCAGATTGCCCTTTGATCACAGCGCCAGCGGGTGGTCAGCGGATTCGCGCGCAGCATTTCGTCGGCTCGCAGGAGTTCCCGCGGCTCTGCCGGAATTGAATAGTCGGCGCCCGGCACATGGCGCATTGTCTGTTATCGACCCGCTAGGCGCGAAGTCGCGCCCGGGGGTCTCCTTGAATGATAAAAATGACCGGCAGCATCACGTCGGCGTTCAGCGAACCGGAGGACTTCGAAGCCGCCTTGCGCCTGGAGGGCTGCGTCGGCCTGCTGATCACCGGTCGCGGTGAGTTCCGCGCCCAGCTAACCCAGGTGGCCCTGCACCGCTTGCGCCTATCGGCGACGGCGGAGCAGCTGTCGCGCATCGCCTTCATCGCGATGCCTGCCGATATGGTCGTAGTATCGTTTCCGATCAGCAATGAAACCGTGCCGGTGCCGGTCCGCGGCGGGATCCGGATTCAGCCGGGCAATATCATGACCCTCGGTCCGGGCGAGCATGTGCACGTGCGAACTTACGGTCCGCGCCGCTGGGGCGCCGTCTGGATTCCGGTCCAGGAACTGGTGCGATATGGGAGCGCGTTGACCGGAGCCCCATTTGCTGTTTCACCTGTCGCACGACGCTGGCAACCTCCTCCTGCGGCTGGTCGGCGTCTGCGCAGCCTCCATGCGGCGGCCATCCGGATGGCCGCTATTCGGCCGCAGGTATTTCTTCATGCGGAAACCGCCCACGGGCTGGAGCAGCAACTGATCCATGCCGTCGTGGAATGCCTGTCGATCGGGTCGAGCGTCGAGAGTAGGCCCGCCGCGCGTCGGAATCAGGCCATCATGGTCCGCTTCGAACAGGTGCTTGAGAGTCAGCCGGACCGCAAGTTGTGCATGACGGAAATTTGCGCGGTGCTTGGCGTCTCCGACCGGCGGCTGCGGAGCCTATGCGCCGAGTATCTGGGGCTGAGCCCGGTCGGCTACGATCGCCTGCGGCGAATGTCTCTGGTGCGACGCGCCCTGCGTAGCGGAGACAGCAATGCGGCAAGCGTTTCGGCGGTCGCGCGGCGCTACGCCTTCAGCAACCTTGACCGTTTTAACGCCAGCTATCGCACTGCGTTCGGCGAGTTACCTTCCGTGGCCTTGTGCGGGTTCGGGATTTTGCGTTTGCACAAATGAAGGTTTTTGTGAAAACCATAGACTGAAGTCAACAAAGGCCCCTCCTGGGTTCCCAAACTGAAACCGTGCGCTGCCAGGGCTTCACCGCGTAGGTAGATTAGCATTTTCGAGTTTGGTTGGCTCTCGCTACAGGCGTTCGCACGAGCCTGCAGAGGAGACTTTATGATGCCTTCGAGCACTGTTAGCACGTTCGATGATCCCGACGATTAGGCGGCATCGGTGCCCGGATCGAGTGTCGAGCTGACAATCAGTGGGCGCGGGCATTTCGCCGCCGCTCACACGACCATCTATCTGCCGCACCTGTGGGTGCAGCGGTTCTCCGACAATCTGCCGCGGTTCGTGCATTCGGCCAATCTCTCCGGGAGAGCCACCATCTCGTTCCGCTCGCAGCCTGGGCCGAGCCTGCTCAGGAACGGTGTGGAAATGCTTCCCTCCAATATCATCCGATGGGGCATTGGTGAGAGCTTTTTTCAGCAATCACTCGGGCCCACAGCCTCTGGCTCCATGTCGTTGTCGCCAGAGGTAATGGCTTCAATTGGGGCGCTTGCGGGGTGCGACCTGACACCGCCAAAGGATGCCCTGAGCGTTACACCCCCACCCAACGCAATGGCAAAGCTCCAGCGGTTGCACGCGGCTGCCGGACAGCTGGCGGAGGACGCCGCCGGAGTCATCGCCCATTCCGAAGCGGCGCGTGGTCTCGAACAGGCGCTGATCGAAGCCATGGTCGACTGCTTCGGCACGGAGGAGCTTGGCGAGGACAGGTCGGCGCTGAGACGGCACGCGGCGATCATGCACCGATTTTTATCGGGTGGTGGAGGAAAGACCGGACGAAGCGCTTTTCATTCCAGAGCTCTGCACGGTAATCGGCACGTCGGAACGGACCTTGCGGATTTGCTGTCAGGAACAGCTAGGCGTGAGCCCTAAGCGCTACCTGCTATTACGCCGGATGCATCTGGCGCGGCGGGCCTTGCGTGAAAGTGCCCCAATGGAGTCAACCGTGACGGAAGTCGCCACGCGGTACGGCTTCTGGCAATTCGGTCGGTTCGCAGGAGAGTACAAGGCGCTCTTCGGGGAGCTGCCTTCCGCCTCTCTCGCCCGCGAAGCCGAATAGCGGTGGTGCGCCGTCTGCCGTCCCGCATTTCTGCCGAAACTGAATAGCGCGCTGCCGTAGCCCACGCCCAGGATATTGGCGACATCTTGGAAAACCGGCCGGGTCGGTACCGCTACACGTTTTCGCCGATCTGCCATTGTCTCGTTCAACTGGAGACCGTGCAAATGGCCATGCGAATATCACTCAAAACAATTCTGATTTTGGCAGGGCTCGGGGTTGTAGGCCCGCTGAGCGTTGACGGGGCTCTACAGGCCGCCAGCCCGGCAAAACCGGCCATCAGCGAGGAGGCGAGTACCGCGGTCGCTCAAATGGGCAAGACCCTGCTGGCGGACCAATACTCGTTTCAGGCGCGCACCTTGCGGGTTTATGCGGATAGCAACGGTCAGCCGTTGCATATCGCTCATGCGCTAAAGGTCACTCTGCGCCGCCCAGACCGGCTGCGGGCGGACGTAGTCGGGGATGACGGCTCGACCAGCCTGATATACGACGGCAAGACGACCGTACTGTATGAGGTTGAAGCGAAGAAATACGCGACGATCCCGGCCCCGGAGACGATCCAGGGAATGCTAGAGACCGTGGCGGGCCGGCTCGACGTCGACTTTCCGCTGGCAGATTTTTTGACCGACGCACCCGACAAGTCGTTTCTCTTCGGGGTCAAATCGGGGAGAGAGGTCAATACCGTAACGATCGACGGCGTACCATGCCGCCATTTGCTGTTCACCCAGGCGCCGGGTATGGAGCTAGAACTCTGGCTCGAAAAGAATGATCGGGCGCTGCCGCGGCGCCTGATTGTCACTTATCGCTCCCAGCCGCTCCAGCCGAGCTTTATCGCCGAGCTGTTCGACTGGAATCTTTCGACCCGCCCGGCCGATGCGGAGTTCGTTTTCCGACCGCCCGAAGGTGCGGCCCAGATTGATATCACCGCCGCCGCCAGTGCGCCGGTGGCCAAAGCGAGAGGAGGGAGCCGATGAACCGGTTAATCCTGGTCGGTCTGTGCGCGCTCTTTATGTTGTCGGTATCGCATGAGGCGTTTGCCTGGGGCGCCGTGCGCGGTCCGGGCGGCGGCGCTGCCTATCGCGGCCCAATGGGTACGACCGCCGTCCGCGGGCCTGGCGGTGGCGCCGCCGTCCGCGGCCCGTACGGCGGGGCAGCCGCGCGTGGGCCTTATGGCGCCACGGCGTATCGGGCGCCGGGAGCGGTAGGCTACGGTGGTGCCTATCGCCCCTATGCAGGGGCCGCGGTGGCCGGAGCGGCAGTCGGTGTAGCCGCCACGAGCTATTATTACCGGCCTCCACCGGTGGTTGCATGCGGCTATTACCCGTACCCGCTCTGTTAATAGATCGCATATATTCGCCTGAGTGCGGGGTAACCTGTACTCAGGTAGGCGGGAGTTGCATTCGTGAGCGCAATAGCAATCGCTTGATCGTGTTCGCGCGCGTCCTCGCCGACGTCCAGCCGGGTGGATGAGGCAGCGCTTCAGGGTCCAGAACCAAAAAGGGGAAGGGCCGTCGCATGAGAGCAGTCGACCTGATCTTTGGGACAGCGGTGGCCGGCATCACCTTGGTGTTCAGTTCGTCCCACGGCATTGCTCAGCAAGTCACCGGCGTCTTGGGTTCGCCCGGCGCCACGACCTCGCCGCGCAAACCGGACAGCACGATGCGGATCTTCTCCTCCGCCGTAAACTGCCGCCGCGTAGCGCGCCGGATCTCCTTCACAACCTGCTCTGCCGGTTTCTTAACCGGCCCGGATTTCCGCCCCATCTTCGCTCCTTCAATGGCTACGATGGGCCAGAAATCCTCCCTTCTTCAACTCAGCCAATCTGTCTCATAGGCGCTGATGCCGGACACCAGGAATGACAACGTCGGTTATCGCCCGGCAGCCTTCCGCCAATCGTAGGAGCGATACGCAAAGTCGATAACGATCAGAATAACCGGTGCGTGAGGCTGGTTATCTGGAATGACAATCGCCCCATCGTGGATGTGCATAAGCGGGCATCCAAAAAGGCACGACCTAGAACTCCTTCTGCCGGGTCGTCGGAGGTAGGCATAGCGTCAATACACGGCGCAAGCAGCCCACGGCAATGTTGGTCGCGCTAATAGCAGCGGTTCGCGATCCGAAGCCATCGCGATAATCGCCTCAGACGTAAAAAGTGGCGCGCTTCATCATCTTAGGTTACGCAAGGCCAGCCGGAACGCGTCGGCAACCGGTCGATTGGGATGCGCTTCGCAGTAACGGATCGCCTGGACCTCCGTTGCGCGGATACCAGCTACATTGATCGCTTTGGCCCCGAGGCGCGATGCCTGATAGCCGACATAGAACATCGTCGCCGCGGCCCGATCGTCATCTGCCAACTGGAGATATGTCCCACACGTTGCCGTCTGGATGCCGACCCGACGATTGCCTGGCGTCGGCTGCGCGACGGGAGCAGGTGCCGGTTGCGGGGCCACCGCCATCGGTGGCGGTGCGGCGGGGGGCGCTGGCGGCGGTGCTTGCACGCACGCGAACAGCAAGCCCGATAACAG
>WNGI01006873.1_pt1 | contig 10734 bp, 7 predicted proteins | sample 5400621 | NCBI WGS metagenome assembly WNGI01 (sample SAMN13153374, study PRJNA577476) | soil metagenome | isolation source: 20 cm soil or saprolite under Garry oak tree replicate 1 | place: USA:California | collected 2016-06-15 | reverse complement strand
GATCGACTTGCATGGCCTGGCGTGCCGGCACGTAGCAGGCAACCAGCCCCACTGCGAGCAGCAACGCCGCGACCGTCGTCAGGGTCGCGGGGTCCGTGGGAGTCACCTCGTACAGCATGGCCGCCAGGAGACGGTTCGCCAGCACGGCCCCGACTAGCCCCAGGACAGATCCCAGGCCCGCGATCAGGAAACCGCGCCGCATCACCATGCGCCGCACATCTCGAGCGGTGGCTCCAAGCGCCATCCGCACGCCGAGCTCCCGCGTGCGCTGGCGCACCATGGTCGCCATGGCGCCGAACAGGCCGACGGCGGCCAGCGCGACAGCGCTACCCGCGAAGACGCCGAGCAGCAGCGCGTTGCCGCGCTCGCCAGCGCGACGCCCGGCTCGGCCTCGGCGATCACGCGCCGGATCGTCGCCACCAGCTCGGCCGGCGGACGCGTCGTCCGTATCGCCAGCGTCAGCGGCTCGAAGGGGAAGAATGGTTGACGCATCGGGAAGTAGACGCTCGGGCGCGCTTCCCGCAGGTCGCGGTAGCGCGTGTCTGGGACCACCCCGACGACCGTGACCGCCCGTTCCAGATTCTCACCTATCCTCAAGCGCTTGCCGATGGGATCGTCGGTCCCCCAGTAGAGCCGCACCACGGACTCACTGACCACCACGACCGGCGGCGCGCCCTCGCGGTCGGCGTCGGTGAAGAGCCGCCCGCGGCGCACTGCGATGCCGAGTGTCGCGAAGTAGTCCGGTGTCACGACCTCCATGTTGAGCATCGGGTTGGCGGCGGCCTGTTCTGCGGACTGTCCTTCGGCCGCGAACTTGCCGTCCCACCCCCCCGGTCCTGCAAACGGTGCGGCGACGACGGGCGAGACGGCCCGCACACCGGGAATCGCCCGTACCCGCGGCAGCAGTCTGTCGAGCAGTGTGCGTTGCTTCACCGGGGTATCGAACTGATCGTAGCGAACCGCCAGGTCGCCGATCAGCAGGTGTGACGGCTGGAAGGAGAGCTCTGCCCGCTCGAGCTTGATGAGGCTTCTGGCGACCAGTCCCGCGGCCGAGAGGACGAGTAGCGCGAGCGCGACCTGTCCCGCCACTAAGCCTTCCGTCCCGAGGCGGGAGCGCTTGCTAGCGCTCTGCCGCGTCCCCGACCGGAGTACGCGCTCGATCTCGACGCGCGAGGTCATGACCGCGGGCGCGAGGCCGAAGACGAGCATAGCGACGAACGTGATGCCGACCGCGCCGGCGAGCGCGGTGGCATTCAGCTGAATCTCATCCAGACGGGGTAGCCCGGCCGGCGCCACGGCGACGAAGCTCCGGACCGCCGCCGCCGCCACCAGCACGCCGAGGCCGCCGCCGGCAAGCGCGAGGAGGGCATTCTCGGCGAGCAACTGGCCGACGACCTGTCGTTGGCCCGCGCCCAGCGCCGACCGCACGGCGATCTCCCGCACGCGCGCGAGACCGCGCACGAGAAGCAGATTGGCGACGTTGATGCACGTGATCAGGAGGAGGAGGCCGGCCGCCCCGGCAAAGGCGATGAGCGCGGGCTGGGTCTCGCCCAAGACGAGGCGCGGCAGCGTGTGGACCACGCCGCGCATGTCACGATCCCACAGCGACCCTTCGGGGCGCCCATAGAAGGCGGTCAACTCGGCCCGTGCATGAGCAGCAATGGCGCCCGGCCGCAGGCGTCCGATCACCTCGACATCGGCGACCGTCGAATCCGTCCCCGGTCGTGTCCTGGCGGGGACCAGCGGCCTCCACATGTCCGCGCCTCTCGGGTAGTCGAGTCCCTGGGGCATCACACCGACAATCGTGTACGCGACGCCGTTTCCAAACATCACGATCTGCCGGCCCAGTACCTTAGGGTCGCCCCCGAAGCGCCGTTGCCAGGCCGCATAGCTGAGCACAAGCACCGGTGCGGCACCGATGACGTCGTCCTCGGCGTGCAACGCTCGGCCCAGCGAAGGTTGCACGCCTAGCACGTCGAAGAACTCACCCGACACGATCGCTCCGCGGAGGCGAGCGATGCGCTCACCATCACGAATCGGCATCGGCCAGGCGCCCTCGTAGCCGAACAATGCGACCTGGGCGAGCGAGCGCGTGCGCCGCGCGAACTCGCGTGCCTCATCGAGCCGGAGCGGATAGTCGAAGCCTCGGTCGGGTGCTTGTCCCCAGAGCACGACGAGGCGGTCCTGATCCCGGATCGGGAGCCGGCGCAGCAGCAGCGCGTCGGCCACCGTGAACACCGCGGTCGCGAGACCGATGCCGAGGGCGAGGGTGAGGATCGCGACGGCGGCGAAGCCTTTGGCGTTCCGCAGGGTCCTCAGGGCGTGCCGCACGTCTCCACGCATCTAGCCTCCTCCTCCAGTCGAGCTTGCTGCCGTATCACGATTGTACTACAATTAGCACACATGAAGGATTATCTCACGCTCCGTCTTCCGGTCGAGCTGGCGCGCGCGCTGACGCGGTGGGCCAGGACTCGCCGCCGGCCCAAGTCGGCGATCGTGCGCGAAGCGGTGGCGCGGTATCTCGCTCCTACCGCCCCGCCGGAGGGGCCAGCCCGGCGGGTCACCGGCCGAGAGTTGGCGGTCCGCTGGGCGGCGCTGCCGCACCTCACCCCGCAGGAGGCGCAGGCCCTGGCTACTGATATCGAGGCAGCACGTGAGGCGCTTCCGTCCCTGCGCGCGGCGTGGGAGTAGTCCTCGACACCTCGATCATCGTTGCCGCCGAACGCAGCGCCGGTGACTTCGCACGGTTCCTGGAGTCGTTGGGCGACGAGCCGGTCGCGATAGCGGCGATTACCGCTTCCGAGCTGCTCCACGGCTGCCTGCGGGCGCGGGACGCGGCGGTCCGCGCGCGCCGTGGCGCGTTCGTGGACGGCCTGCTCGATACGATCCCCGTGCTGCCGTTCGGGCTTCCGGAAGCGCGACGACACGCCGATGTGTGGGCGGAGCTGGCGAAGCGAGGCACGATGATCGGCCCGCATGACTTGTTGGTCGGCGCAACGGCGCTTGCGCACGGGCACGCGCTGGTCACACTCAATCGGCGTGAATTCAGACGGGTGCCGGGGCTGGTCGTGCGAGAGTGGAAGAGCGGGTGAGCCAGCGCGGGACAGCAGCGAGGGATTCGAGGCCAAAGGCTCGCTATTCATAACGAAGAGCCACCATCGGATCCACATTCGTCGCCCGACGCGCCGGGAGCCAGGTTGCCAGCAGCGCCACCGCGATCAGCAGCAGGGCGGTCGCGGCGAACGTAACCGCGTCGCGCGGTGCTACCTCGAACAACATGGCACTGAGCGCCCGCGTCACGCCGAGCGCCGCGAGCAGCCCCAGCCCCACGCCCGCCGCCACCCGGCGCAGGCTCTCTCGCATCAGCAGCCGCACCACGTCTTCGCCGCGCGCCCCCAGGGCCATCCGAATGCCGAGCTCCCTGGTCCGCTGGGTCACGGCGTACGCGGTGACGCCGTAAATGCCGACCAGAGCGAGCCCGACTGCGAGCAGGGCGAAGATGGTGAGCAGGGTCGTGTTGAAGCGCCGCGCCGCCGTCTGGCGACCGATCAGCTGCTCCAGGCTCACCACGTCGCCGATCGACTGCTCGGCATCCGCCTGGTGCACGGCGTCGCGGATCGCGCCGACGAGCTGGAGTGGCCGGCCGTTGCCCGCGCGGAGCGCCACCCACATCTCCCGCATGCCCGACTGCTGGGACGCCGGCTGGTAGATTTCGGGCTGAGGCGTTGCGTCGAGCGAGGCCGAGCGCAGGTTGTCGATCAGGCCGACGATCGTGATGGCCCCCGCGGGTTGCCGGGGCCCACCGATGGTGAGCTGCCGCCCGATCGGGTCCTGGCCCGGCCACAACTGATCCGCTGTCGCGCGGTTGATCACCGCGACGGGCGGGGCGCCGGCGCGATCCTGGGCCGTGAAGCCCCGGCCCCGCCGAATCGGTATGCGGAACGTCGCGAAGTAGTCCGGCGAGATGGCGGACGACCGCAGCACCATGATCGGCTCGGGATAGTCCGGCCGTACCGTCCGCGGATCGAAAGCGATCATGTACATCGCCCCGCTCAGGGGCAGCGAGCCCGCGAGGCTGGCCGACTGGACGCCCGGGTGCGCCTCAAGCGCCGCAAGCATTTCATCGAAGAATTGCATCTGTTGGACGCCAGCGGGATAGCGTGCAGGCGTGAGCCGGATGCGGGCCGCGAGCACATCACGCGTATCGAAGCCGGGGTTCACGTTGTTGAGGCGGATGAGACTGCGCACCAGCAGACCCGCCCCCACGAGCAGTACCAGAGCTAGGCTCACCTCGCCCACCACGAGCGTGCTCTGCAACCGCCGTCGCCCGCCGATCGCGCCCGGGGCATCCTCGCGCAGCGTTTGCTCGATGCCGGGCGCCGAGGCGCGCCACGCCGGTAGAATGCCGAATGCCACGCCCGTCAGCACCGCCAGGCCCAACGTGAAGGAGAGGACCCGGCCGTCGAGTGTGATTTCGGTTGTCCGGGGGAGCGCGTGCGGCCAGACCGCGATCAGGGCGTGGAGTCCCCACGTAGACAAGACGACCCCGACGACGCTTGCGGCGAGGGCGAGCAGCGTGCTCTCGGTGAGCAGCTGCCGGACGAGCCGCCCACGTCCCGCGCCGAGCGCCCGCCGGACCGCCATCTCCCGGCGTCGCGCAGTGGCGCGCGCGAGCAGGAGATTCGCCGCGTTGGCGCAGGCGATCAGCAGCACCAGGGCGACGGCACCCGCCAGTATAAGGAGGCGCCCGCTGACGTCGCCGATCGCGGCCTCCCGGAGCAGTTTGACGTCGAAGCCGCTGTCGAGCATCGATCGCCCGCCGGCGGAGGGGGCGGCAGGGCCACCACCGGGACTGGCTTGCCCCGCCACGATCCGCTGCCGCCCACCACTACCGCCCGAGTCCGCGGCACTGAGACGCACGCCGAGCAGCTTGACGTCAGCCACCACACGCTCCAGGACGGCCCCCGGCGCGAGGCGCGCCACGGCGGTGAGGAAGTGTAGGCCGCGGTTCGTCTCGGCTTGGGGGTTTTGCGACAGGAACTCACCGATCGGCGTCCACACCTGCACTTCTTCGTTGGGGAACTGGAACCCCGCCGGCATCACCCCGACCACGGTGAAGCTGCGGCCGTCGAGCGAGATCGCCCTGCCCAGGATGCCGGGATCGCGCCCGAAATTCGTGACCCACAGTCCGTGGCTCAAGAGCGCGAGCGGAGTGCGGTCGTCCGCGGCCGCGAAGCCGTGGCCGATCTCGGGGCGCAGCTGGAGCACGTCGAACAGGTCCGCCGTAACCGCGGCGGCCTGGACTTCGCGCGGATCCCCCGCGCCCGTGAGGTTGTAGCGTTGCGTGGTGGTGGCCGCGACTCCCGTGAAGTCCTGCGACAACCCGCGCAGGTCGTGAAGGTCTGGAAATGACACGCCGAACTGCACGCCCCGGAAGCCGGTGGACATGAGCTGCACGAGCCGGTCCGATCCGGGGTACGGCAGCGGCTTGAGCAGCACCGTATTGACCGCGCTGAAGATGGCGGTATTGGCGCCGATGCCGAGCGCGAGCGTCAACACGGCGACCGCAGTGAAGCCCGGGCTCTTGGCGAGCGTGCGGACGGCGAAGCGGAGGTCTTGGAGCAGCGTGTCCATTATTCGTACCTCAAGGCGACCATCGGATCGACCCGCGCCACGCGGCGCGAGGGCAGCCAACAGGCGAGCACGGCCACCGCAGCCAGGATCACGGGGACGGCGACGAAGGTGGCGAGGTCGGTGGGAGAGACGCCGTACAATTGCGCGCGGAGCACACGTGCGCCCGCGAGCGCCGCCGCCAGGCCTGCTGCGGTCGCCACCCCGATTGCCCGGACGCCACGGCCCACAAACAGCCGCACGACTTCACTGCTTCGCGCACCGAGCGCCATGCGGATGCCGACCTCGCGCGTACGCTCGGCGACCACGTAGGAGACCACACCGTACACGCCGATCGCCGCCAACAACAGGGCGAGCGAGGCGAATAGCGTGGTCAGCAACGTGATCACCTTTGGTGTGGCCACGTCGCGCTCGAGCAGCGACGCCATCGAGCGCATCCTCCACACCGGCTGCTCGGGGTCAACAGACCACAGAGCCGCGCGCACGCTTCGAGCGAGAGCCATCGGCTCGCCATCGGTACGCGCGGCGATGCTGTTGAAAATGTTCGCGGCCTGCGTCATCGGCCGGTAGAGCTGTGGCGACGGCGCCTCCCGAAGCGTACGCTGTCGAATGTTCCCGACGACGCCGATGACCGTCGCCCAGACGTCCGGGGGACCGGATATCCGGAGACGGTGCCCGAGCGCGGACTGCCCGGGCCAGGTGCGACGCGCCAGCTCCTGGTTGATGACGGCAACCGGCACGGAGCCCGCGGCGTCGGCGGCCGTGAATTCGCGTCCCTCGACCACGGGCACGCCCAGCACTCGGAACGCGCCCTCGCTCACGACGTTGAGCTGCGTCTGAATCGCCTGGTCCGGAGAAAGACTCGGTCGCGTATCGGGCACGTACGTGGTCGTGCCCCAGTTGCCGCTCAGCGGAATCGATTGCACGAGAGCGGCGTCCCGGACGCCCGGGACGGCGCGGATCTGCTTGAGAGCCTCCGCCATGAACGTGGTGATCGCCTCATCACTCGCGTAACGGGCGCGCGGCAGTCGGAACTCGGCGGTCAGTATCTGCGCTGGGTTGAACCCGGGATCCACTCGCGTCAGAGCGCGCAGGCTGCGGGTCAGCAGGCCGGCGCCGATCAACAGCACCACGCACAGCGCCAGCTCGGCGGTCACCAGGACGAGGCGAGAATCGAAACGCCCGTGTCGCGCGACGGCGCCGGCCTTGCTTTGCAGGGCGCCGCGCAAGTCACGGCGCGAGGCGTGCAGCGCCGGAGCCACACCGAAGAGCAGGCTGGCGCCGACCGTGATCGCGGCCGCGAACGCCAGCACGGCGGGCGCGAGCCCGACGTCGCCGACGACGAGAGGCAGCCCGTCAGGAACCAGCGCCACCAACGCCCCGATGGCCCAACGCGCGGCCACCACGCCGGCGGCCCCGCCCATCAGCGCCAGCACCAAGCTTTCGGTGAGCAGCTGGCGTACGAGCCGGGCGCGGCCGGCGCCGAGCGCCGCGCGCAGCGACATCTCGCGCGAGCGGGTCACGGCGCGAGCCAGCTGGACGTTGGCGACGTTGGCGCACGCAATCAGCAGCACCACGGCCACGAAGGCGAGCACGATCAGCAGGGTCTCGCGGACCGGACCCACGATCGAATCGCGCAGCGTCCGGACCGAAGCGCCAGTGTTGGCGTTGGCGGAGGGGTACTCCTGCGCGAGCTCGCGGGCGACGCGCGACAGATCCTCCCGGGCCTGCTCCGGTGTCACACCAGGCTTGAGACGCCCGAACGCCCAGACGCTGGGACTGCCGCGCGTGAACCAGCTCTGGCTCGGCGCGGAGGCGATTGGGAGGAACACATCGACTGGGCTGAACGGGTCTTGAAAGGCGTCCGACAGCACGCCGATAACACGATGCGGTCGGCCGTCGAGCGTCACGGACCGGCCCAAGACGCTCGAGTCGGCGCCGAATCGGGTCTTCCATGCGGCGGCCGACAGAATCACCACCCGCTGGCCGCTCCCGGGCGACGTCTCCTCGGGCCCGAACAGGCGGCCCAAGGCCGCACGCGCACCCAGGATGTGCAGCGTGCTTGCGGTGACGTAACTCCCGACGAGCCGGTCGGGTGCCTCCGTGCCCGTGAGGTTGACGCTTTGGGTGCGCTGGATTCCGATGTCGGTCAACGTGCGGTTGCGCGCCCGCCAGTCCTCGGCTTCGGGGACCGAAATCAGCAACTGCTGCTGGTCGCCGCGCGCGGCCGACAGCACGACCAGTTGCGCGGCATGGGGGTACGGCAGCGCCCGCAATAGCACCGCATCGACCACGCCAAAGATGGCGGTGTTGGCGCCGATGCCGAGCGCGAGCGTGAGGACCGCCACCGCGGTGAATCCGGGGCGTTGGCGCAGAGTGCGCAGAGCGTAACGCAGGTCCTGGAGCAGCGTGTCCATCATTCGTACCTCAACGCAACCATCGGATCGACCCGCGCCGCGCGGCGCGCCGGCGCCGCCATCGCGAGCAGTGCGACGCCGACCAGTATGAGGATGACGACGGCGAACGTCACCGGGTCCAGCGGGTGCACGCCGTAGAGGAGCTTGCCCAATGCCCCCGCGGCGAGCCCCGCGGCTAGACCGCCCAGCGCCACGCCGCTGAGCGTCAGCCGCAGCCCGCCGCCGAGCACCGTGCGGAGCACGTCGGCGGGCCGGGCACCGAGCGCCAGGCGCACGCCGATCTCGCGCGTGCGCTGGCCCACGGTGTACGACACCACGCCGTAGATCCCCACCGCGGCCAGCGTGAGGGCCAGCGCAGCGAACAGTCCCAGCACGAACGCCGGGTAGCGGCGGTCCGCCATCATCTCGGCGATGTGGTGGTACATCGTCACCGCATCGGCAACCGGGAGGCCCTTGTCCATCTCGGCAACGGCCGCACGGACCATGCGGGTCAGTGTCGCGGGCGGGAGCGTGCTGCGCAGGACCAGGCTCATGCCCCCCTGCGACTCCTGCGCGAACGGGTAGAACAGCGTCGGCTCGAACGCTGCGTCGAGCCCGTCGTGCCGCGAATCGCCCACGACGCCGACGATCTCGACCGAGAGGTTCTCGTGCCACCACTCGACCTTCACGTGCTGGCCGATCGGGTCCTCGCCTGGCCACAGCCTGTGCGCCATTGCTTCGCTGATGACCGCCACCGGCACGCTGCCGAGCCGGTCGCTCGGCGCGAGCGAGCGGCCACGCCTCAGCGGGATGCGCATCGCGTCGAAGTAGCCCGGGTCCACGATGCGGATCGCGGCCGTCGGCTTCTGGCCGGGCGCGGGCTCGGGACGGCCGACCACGGTCAGCGACGTCACCGCGTTGCCCGCGGTCATCGGCAGCCAGCTGATGATCCCGGCCGACTGCACGCCCGGCATGTTGCGGACGCGCTCGAGCAGACGCTCGTAGAAGGCGACGCGACGCAGGCTGTCGGGGTAGGTTGCGCCCGGCAGCGTGATGGTCAGCGCCGATATGTTGGCGGGATCAAAGCCGGGATCGACGGCGATCAGCCGGCGCAGGGAGCGCACCAGCAGCCCGGCGCCGACCAGCAGCACGATCGCCAGCGACATCTGCGCGATGACGAGCGCGCCACGCAGCCGCGCGGCAGGCACGCCCGCCGTCGTGCGCGTCGTGGCGGCGTGCAGGCCCTGAATGGCGGCGGCGGCACCCGACCGGCTCAACGCCGCGGGCAAGCCAAACAGCACACCCACGGCCATGGACACCAGGCCCGTCACGGCGAGCACCGTGAGATCGAGGCGGATGTCGGCGATGCGCGGCACCTCGGGAGGCGCCGCTCGGACGAGCAGGTGCACGCCCCAGCTCGCCAGCAGGGCGCCGGCGGCCCCGCCCGCCAGCGCCAGGATCACGCTCTCGACCAGCGCCTGGCGGACGAGCCGCCAGCGCGACGCGCCCAGCGCGGCCCGAACCGCCAACTCCCGCTCGCGCGAGGCCGCCCGCGCGAGCATCAGGTTGGCGACGTTGGCGCAGGCGATGAGCAGCACGAGCGACACGGCACCGAGGACGATGAGGATCGTCCGCTGCGCGCCGCCGACCACCTGCTCCATCAGCGGAACCACCGTCGCGCCCCACCCGGTGTCAAAGTTGGGATCGTCCGACTCGAGTTGGCGCGCGATGCGGGACATTTCGGTCTGGGCGCGCTCGACTGTGACGCCGTCCTTGAGCCGGCCGAGCGCCATCGCGTAGCGGCCGGTGCGCCCGGTTCGACCAGTCGAGCGCCATCGGCTCCCAATACTCCTCGCGTCCCAGCGGCATCGGGCGGAATGACGCCGGCATCACGCCGAGGACGCGCGCCGTCCCGCCGGCGACCGGCACGGCGCGCCCGACGATGGTCCGCTCGGCGCCGAAGCGACGCCGCCAAAGCGCTTCACTGAGAACGACGACCCGCGGGCCGTGCGGCCGCGATTCCTCCGTGTTGAAGGTGCGGCCGAGCAGCGGCGTGGCGCCGAGCACGCCGAAGAAGTCCGGCGTCACCGCGCGGCCCTGTACCCGCTCGGCCTCGTCACCGGTGAAGGTGAGGCCCGCCCATGACATCAGCGCAAGACCGCTGAAGCTGGTCGCGCGATCGTGCCAGTCCATATAGTTGGCCGGGTTCACGACGTTGTGGCTCGACGTACCTTTGCTCTCCCACACGACCACGAGGCGGGACGGGTCCCTGTACGGCAGAGGCGTCAGCAGCACGCCGTGCACGACCGAGAAGATCGCCGTGTTGGCGCCGATACCGAGCGCGAGCGTCAGCACGACGATGAACGAGAAGCCCTGGCTCTTCGCCAGGGTGCGGAGGGCGTAGCGGAGGTCCTGGAACAGCGTGTCGATCATTTCACCACCCACCCATCCCGCAGCTGCACGATGCGATTCCCGTACTGCGCGTTCACGTCCGAGTGGGTCACCTGCACGATCGTCGTCCCGCCACGGTTCAGCTCCGTGAACAGCTCCATGATCTCCTTCCCCTGACTCGAGTGGAGATTCCCGGTCGGCTCGTCGGCGAGGATCAAGGACGGCGTGTGGATCAGTGCGCGCGCCACGGCCACGAGCTGCTGCTGGCCGCCCGAGAGCTGCCGCGGGAAGAGATCTTTCTTCGCGACGATTCCGA
>WNGI01006348.1_pt1 | contig 10734 bp, 23 predicted proteins | sample 5400621 | NCBI WGS metagenome assembly WNGI01 (sample SAMN13153374, study PRJNA577476) | soil metagenome | isolation source: 20 cm soil or saprolite under Garry oak tree replicate 1 | place: USA:California | collected 2016-06-15 | reverse complement strand
AGTCACGTTTGAATAACTCTTCACAATCCGGTGTGAACTGGCTTTCAACCAGAGCTTCTGTATTCCAATCCAACAGTTCTTCTTTTAACATGTACCTTTCTCCTCATCTAAAGCTTCTACAGCGACTTTCGCGATTTGCTCTAGAAGTTCTGAGGAAAGAATGTTTCTCAAAGTTTCTGGATAGAGCGCCATATAGGCGCCGCCATGCACAGATATCTCTGAGATTTTTTCTTTTACTTTCTGTATTTTGTTCATACGTCCTCCTTTCTTGAATAAGGCAGCCCATGATGAGCACTGTTGTGCGGCGACTCTCCACCATGGGCTGCTGCTATGTGAGAGTTGTGGAGTTCTAGGGAGGGATTACTCTCACATAGCTATACGATCCCAGCGCCGGTCAATCACATTGCAAGTGTTAACCTAGGCTTCTTTCCGCCGGGAGAACTGGCAACGGAAGGAACCGATGTAGCGCTGGGAAGCGGCTGGGAGGTAGCAGCCGCAGGAATGACGGTTAGCATTGCATTTCGAAGAGCTATAACCGCGATCTCCGGATAAGTTTTGATGAGATGAAGTAGCGATGCCGGAGAATGCCTTTTGAGATCGGGCAAATGAAAACCTGTGGCATCGAAGAAGCTAGGGGTATCGACTTCATCCTTCTTTAAATCGTCTGCCGATCTTGTGTGAGAGGCATTGATATACCCCTTCATAGTCAAATCGTTAAGGAATTCTTGCTTCTGTTTGGCATTCATGACCATCATGCCGGTCACATCGGAAGGTTTCGACGCGACTTGAACAGCCTTTTTAGAGGTGGAAGCGAGCAATTGATCTGGTGTAGGGTTGTCAACCACTTCCATGCTGGTCTTGAAATCTTTGTGATTGAGCCACTTCGGATCGACTGAAATAATACATCGGTCCTTCCAAGCGTTGGGGATAAATCCATGTCCGCTGGTTGTTCGGCTAATGTTAAAGGCAGTGTAAAGGCCTTTGACAACACCGTTGGTGAGACCACCCTTTGGTCTCGCCCATATTTGGGGCTTTGCATCTTTAAGTGTCGCATTGATTTCTGCGGCACTTTTGACCACCACCTGTTCGGCAGGTTTCGTATCTGCCACAGCTAACCGAGGCTTAGCTGGCGCTACTTCAGATGATGTTGCCGGTGGCTCGACATTCAGACTAAGCTTCGGTTTGTTTTTGACGGTGACAGGAGGCGTTGACACCCACCCCCACTCTTTGGAGATGCCTGGGGTCTTCTCACACGGGGTAACAATCGTACGCCCGTCGTAGAATAGAATTGTAAATGAACCTGTTTCGCCAGGTCCGAATACACCTTTGACGAGTTCGTCCTCGATGCTCTGTTCATTGATCAGTTCGAATAGCTTATCGATATTCCCATCAACGCGAGTGGCCAGTTCCATCAGCCTGGGCCGAAGGAACTTAGCCATCGCGAAGAAAGCAGGAGTGTGAAGTGAGTTGGCTTCCGCGTGCTGACTGTAATCGCCTGCACTCAGATACGCGACGATTTGAGGTTCATCGCTTTTCCCGATGATAGTGAACGGCTGCTGACTTTCCGGAGATAACGCCGGCCCAGAAAAGAACGCCGTGAAGCGTGCATTCTCAGACCATTGGTCATCAGTCTGCTGGGTATACAAGCTCTCCGCTTGCGCTTCAACTCCTTTGTCGAAGTTGAGTTTGCCCTTCGAGATTGTGATGTCGTTTCCATCTGCGATGGCGATACCGAAGGCACCTTGGTATCTAGTCAAGATGTCTTTGAAATCTGCCACACCAATCAGAGCTTGGTTCTTACGGATCATTACCAAGTCACTCATTATCCTGTTCTCCTTAATCGCTGAGGCTCTGCCTCAGTAGATTACACGTGAACGGTTATTCGTCTACGTGTTGGTACTTTTGGAGGAATGCCATTACTGTTCTCACGCATTGCCTCCAATTTCTTATCCGCATCAGGGATACGATCCTTGATTTTGGATTTCAACCAAGCCTGAGCCAGAATATCAAGCCGTCTCGGCTTCTTACGCGGGATCAGGTCAACAATACCCGTGATCGTACCAAGATCACGATAGAATTCTTGTGCAGCACCACGAGTAATTAAGTCTTGATACACAAGATTTTCGACAGCATCTGTAACTGCATCCCCGATTTTCATTCGGGTGCTCAGTTTTCCATATCTTCGCGACATGGCCCACGCCCTCCAAGCAGCGAGTTTCCAGTATATCCGGTGAAGGTAATACCGGAGCATAGGCGTGAAGAAGAATGCGATCAACGCGATCAAGAGAATTAAGACCACGATGGGATTGGCAGAAATAAACCAATCCAACACACTCCGACCAGTAGTCGAAGTGATGTTATCGATGTAGCTGCCGATAGCGGATAGAGATTTCTCCATCTGGGTAGAACCTCCTTATACTAGAGGTGGTGCTCTCAGCCGGACTCGAACCGGCACGTCCGAAGACAAGAGATTTTAAGTCTCTCGTGTCTACCGTTTCACCATGAGAGCAATTCCCTTCGGGTGTGAAGGGAATATATTACCTAATTAATTTCTTTCTGATCTAAAGTTATTATTTTACGCTTAGGAGTATTAATTGGTTCAGACTGTGCGTCTTCGCACACTAATTCATCTTCGACTGTACCATTTATGTGGAAATAACAATAGCCCGGCGTTGAATATGCCGGACCATGTGGTTGTACTTCTCGCACTCGATTACATAGCTTACATTTTACGAATGCCATTAGCACTCTCCACTTCCGTTATCCTGCGTACACGAAACATATTAAATTTATTAGCTCTGGTATTTATTTCTCGGCATGTTCGTATGGCTTCTTCTTCAGTTCTGAACAGAATGAGAGTTCGCCATACCGTTTCACATTCATCCGTGGTCTTATACTGTATTCCCCACATTTTACATTCTCCTACTTTTATCATCACAGCTTCAGAGTAGAGAAGAGAATACAAAGTTTTCTTAGGTATTTTATACCTAAGAAAGATTAACCACATTTCATACCTCCACTTCTTTGTTATAGTCTGCACCATCTAAACGTTGATGCCAGACTACACGATCTTGTTGCAGTACGAACATTACATGTTCGCGTGAGTTATAGACGATGGATAAACTCTTGATATGATCGCGAGTATTATCGATCATTAGAACCCATCTAGTGCCTTTGAATAATAACCAATACTTGAAATACTCTGATGAGTACTCAGTCAAAGCTACGTGGTGGTATGTGTTTATACCACGGTATCTATCCGTCTTATAAATACGTTCATACGCAGCTTGGTTCTCAGCCTTAGCCGAGAATATGAAATTCTTTGCGCGCAGCTGAGGAATTTCCTCGCCACGCGCTAAACTATTCAAAGCTTGATTTGCACCGAGTCTTACACTGGCTGTTTTAGATGAGTCAGTTGGTCCTGTATTAAGCGCAGATGATGGCGCCATCGACCAAATCTTATACCGTTTGGTCTTTGTTTTTACTTTCTTTCGTCGTCCCATGTCTTCCTCCATTGTTAACATTGTAGCATATAGTATGCTTATGTCAACCTTGGGTTGTGATCGTATCTCGCCCAATTCTGGATGGAAACGTATAACCATTCTGTTTCATCCATATTTCAGCCATCTGTGCTGCTCCACCTGCAGTGAATGCAGGACCAGTCGTATGCACTGCACCTTCGAATATTGTGGAATACACATGACAAGTCCACATCATTCTTTCTGCTGCAGGCCATAGTTTACTTTTAATAAACTTAGGCTCGCATACAAGTCGTGCGATCTGTTTAGGATCGCTTGCTTTAGGCATTGGGTGAATGCTCATTTGTTGTCTTCCTCCATTATAGTAGCGCATTCATCTTCTAGTATTTCCGTAGCTTGATGGTATATTTTCTTTTGTTGTTCAGTAAGTTCTTCTCCTCTTCTTAGCTTAGCATTTAACATTACAAAAATAACTAAAGCATTTTCAATGCTCATCTCTTCCTCCTTTTAATTCTTTAACAAATTTATCAATTAAAGATTTCAGCGCTTCAACATTTACCATTCCAAGTTCCAACTCTTTGCTTCCTAATAATAAAGCTACTCCTTGTCTAACAACAACAAACTCTTCTGGAGTTAAATAAAGTTGCATATGTTCCTCCATTTTAAATGCCCCAAGAACCCCTCTAGGAGCTCCGCTGGTGCGTTATTCTGAGTTCCCTGCTACCCTACTAGGGGGTCATTTTACTCGCGTCCTGAAGCCTCCTACGTGCATAGAAGAGACCGTGACGTAGGGACGAGTTACGCCACGGTCTCCGAGCTACTTACTACTTACTTTATTCAGCAGCAGCGCTCAACGGACAATGGCCCCTGTGCGTGCCTGGGAGGTAGCAACACAGGGGCCACCCGCTTAGTTGGTCCACGCGTGATGGCCCGGTTATATGAACCAACTAGCAGTCTCTGGTGAGTAGGGTAGGAGTCGAACCTACTTGAACAAGTCGCTAGATTTACAGTCTAGTGCGGCAACACCGTCTCCGCTGCCTACTCTTTAATCTACCATTATTAGCCGACGTTTTTGGGTTCTGACCGCGACCAAGCGGTCGCTGACAGGAAGCCTTGCTGCATTCGGACAGAGATAATTTAACCACTCGCCAGGATCATCAGCTTTGGTATGATAATACTGGATATCCCTCGGATAACATCCAGGGATTACACCACGTTCACGTGTTGTTACACGTGAAGATATGTCGTTCATATTGAATACCAAACTAAATCTTCGTCCCATGTTCATCGTCCTTTATTAATGCGCGTTCGGCGCGGAGGTTGCTATATTTCCCCCGCCAAGCCCTCACTAAGGCCTTATGGGCATCTACCTCCGACTGAAGGCGCGAGTTTCGTTCATCTTTTACGGAAAGTTCGGCGCGAAGGCGGTCTAGCTCTTGCTTGTAGCGCTCGGCCTCTCTCTGCCAATCTCGTGCAATCATCTCCCAATCAGTCGAGCGGTCACCGGTCATATCGTTCTCCTTGAGGTCTTAATAGAACTTCTCTGCCTCATTATTAAGTATAAACTAAATTATTCTTATGTCAAACAACAGTTACTTGACTTTTAGTTCAAAATATGCTATTACCTGTACGTTTTCTTTAGTCTTTACCTCATCTACCAAGGATGAGGGTTTCTCTTTTCTTTTGGTTTGATGTATGACATATGTATATATATATATAACGGGCTCTATATACAGGTTCTAACAGCCCATCATATAAAGGATAATAATATATGCCTCAATTTTGTAAGAATGAATATCAACCTATTCAATCTATATTGCATGGTTTTGAAGCTAATGATATAATGAGAGTTAATGAAGATACTGATAGATACTTTTATATCTCATACCAACCTAGTGCAGGTGAAGGTCTATTTGATAACGATGGAAGTAAACCCGAAACAGCGTTATGTACTAATACATCATACCACATACTATCAGGTGACTTTAGGCCACAATATCAAGCTGTAGCAGATACAGGTTCAACTAACATAGATGATTATATGTCTGTCTTTAATAAATACAAACCTACTCACTTTTGTGACTTTTCTTCTGGTCCGGAGTATTAGTAATGGAGACTGTTTGGCATCCTACTATTTCAGTAACTTGTATCATACAAAATCAAGGGCGATACTTGATACTTAAAAGACATTCTAATAAGAACAAATGGCCTAATAAATGGACATTCCCAGGTGGTAAGGTTACAGAAGAAGACTTTAAAGGTACACCTACTGCAATCAACAATCAGTGGTATGGTGCATTAGAGAATGCATGTTGTCGTGAGATTGAAGAAGAAACAGGTATTAATAAAACAAAGATTAGTTCATTAAAGTACTTGTGTAATATTGCAATACCCGATACATTAATTGTTTCATATGTGGCTAATTTAATGTCCCCTAATGAACCGATAGATATTAAGATACAAGAAGAAGAATGCTCTGAATATAAATGGGTTAGTCTATATGAAGCTTTCAATATAGATTTAATTGATGGTCTATTACATGAGTTACAAATGGCAGAGGAATTATAAATGGTGACAGTATTAGTATGTGGAGGACGTAACTACAATGATAAACAGAAACTATATTCTGTCTTAGACCAGATGCATGATGTAGGTGGTGAACCTTATCATATGGAGATTACAGAGATAGTTAATGGCGCTGCCACCGGAGCGGATAAACTTGCTTCAGACTGGGCGCGTGACAGGAAGAAACATAATGGTACTTCTATTAGAATATCAGAATTCCCTGCTGACTGGGATACCTATGGAAAAGCGGCGGGCCATATACGAAATGGTCAAATGCTTAAAGTTAAAAACCCAGAAGTTGTGGTTGCGTTCCCTGGAGGAGTAGGAACACATAATATGTGTGTTAAAGCACAACAAGCAAACATACCTGTAGTGAGTATTGATTGATGACTCCATTCGGTCCTCAACCAACTGAAGAAGAATGGAAAGTGTGGTGTAATAAGAATAAACAGTTGTGGGACAGTGAATACTGGTGTGATGTTACACCTAGTTATAATAAAAAAAGGATAGTTAGATGAATAAAGTTAATAATGTATTGTGGTTTATTATAGGTTATTTAATAGGTTGTATATCTTTGATAAGCTATTGTCGTTTCCATGCCGGTGAATGTGTTTATCAGTTGTTCTAATGGATATTAAATTACCCTCATTAATAATATGTGTTCGAATATTTTCTGATTATGTATATATTCGTGAATATTCTACTTGGGAAGCAGCTAAGTATGTAGATACCATATTAGCAGTAAAGAAATGAAAGTACCTTTAACGAGCGAGCGGCCATAACAGGACTCATAGTAATATTATATGTTATCTATATTAATCAATAGTGTAAATACAACAGATCTAATCTACGATCCATACATGTGGGATTGCTCTGTTCTGCAATTAGTAGGTCAATGTATGTTTTTATATCAATGACAAGCCACGTTAAGCGAGCACGCGCGTGACAGGACCATCCTTATCTAAGCTATGTCTTAGGTGCGGTATGCCTGTGATTAGGCAAGTGATGGCTACGGCTAAGTATTGTTCTACTCAATGCAGACAAGCTAATGCAATGGATGCATATAAAAAACGTATCAAGAAAGCATTAGGCACAAAAAAACCCCCGCGCTAGGCGGGGGCTATTGTTTGTTATGGTCTGTAGTATCAGGCAACTAGCTTGTTACCTGCTGCTTTCATCTTATCGACAATGGCCGGTGTTGCAGCGCCCATGCCGTATTCGGCAAGGAACTTGCCACCGTGTTCAAGACCATCGTCCGCGCGTTTCACATAATCAGGATGCGATGCGAACATTGCATCGAGATCGATACGGATGTTAGCCAAGGCAAACAACAAAGCGTCCGACTTGGTATGGTCCGGGTCATTTAACGTGCGCTGGACGGTGATGATGCTATCGTGCACATACTTGGCGAAAGCTTCGGCAACGAATGCCACATTGATTGCAGTCACCGCTTCGATCTTCGCAGTCACATTGCCTTGCCCACTACTCGGCTCGCGTTGTTCGGCAGGCTGTTCGGAAGTACTCAACTCGCCTAACGTACCACCCTTTTCCTCAGCAACAGTCGGCCGCCACTTCATGAAGTCCGTGAGATTGTGACCCTGCCGATTGCCACCGTCTCGACGTTCTTCGACCCACATGACGATTGTTCCAGGAACGATCTGGATCACAGTTTGTACACCGTCATCCGTTGCCACCGATTGTTCGGATGTAATCAGGTAGCAATGTAGCTTGCTCATTGTGTTGACTGCTTGCATTTGTCGAATGACTGACACTGCGAAGCGTAACCAACCAACCAAATCTGACAGGTGCCCCTTCAAACGCTTTTGGTGTCCGTCGATGTACTCTTTCGAGTTGCCCTTGTATGGTCCCGTATTGCTTTTCAAAGCCTCGTCACAGGCGTTGATATCAGCGACAATGCGTACTCCCTCCGGGAACGTGCAAGCCATTTCCCGGTAGCATGACACAAGCACGTCCTTGGCGTTGATATGTTGCCATGCAAGATCATAACCAGTAGCAGGCTTTGCGTTCAATGCGTTGCCGCGTCCGTCGTATCCGTGCTTGCCTTCCTTTCGCTCTTTCTTGCTAGGCTCTTTCGATCCCGGTTCGGGCAAAGCATCAAGCATGGGGCATACGAACGTGCCACGTTGCCCAAGTTGCCAAGGCGTATTGCCGATCGCTGCAAAGTCAGTGAGGAGACAGACCATGAATTGCAACTCAACTGCTTGCAGTATCGTCTTTGCTGCAACAGCGTCCGATGCGATCTTGCCGAACGTTTCGTCTTTGTTTAGTCTGTCCACCACTGCTTGCGCAGGCTTGCTCAGCTTCATGTTGGTAGGTAGTTCGGTTTGCGTGACAGGATTGTCCGTGTCGAATGTCTGTTTAGCAAGCAACTCATACCATCCCTTGGTGGTCAGAGTAGGGTACTGTTGACGAATGACCGCGTACCAATTCCATAGCTCCAAGTCACCACGTTGCGTAGTCAACGGAGTGTCGTCCTCATTCTGGCCTACCGTCATATAGAAATCACGGAACTCCCGGATAGTATTGATATCCGGTACGTTGGGATCGAACACAGGCACGACGATTGAGGTAGTGGTGTCCAAGTTCAAACGCTTTGCTGACTTAGCCATTGTCCTAGTCTCCTCGAGGCGTCATTGCCTCAATTGTTAGTATAGTTGATCTATTGCCTATGTCAAACAGGCAACGTAGTGAAAGCAGTGACCAAAGGCAAGGCAAGTCTAAGCATATCCTCGCCACGTCTTGTTAGTTGCACTCCCCCTCTGTTGTGCCGTGTGAATAACAACCAATGACATTCATGTTCAAGACGGTGGAGGGTCCGCGACACAGCATCATCTGACATGTGGAGCAACGTCGCAGCATTCCGAATGCTGCGCAGTTGGGCGACCATTACAAACACTCGCAGATCATTCATCGTTGGCCCCATGACATTTGCAGTGTGCGTTGTAATTGTTGGAAGCGATGCGGCAGTTGATTGAGATCGGTTATCTCAGGCATGACCCATGTTTTGGGCTTGCAGATACAGAATGAGAGTTGCAGGCGTCCGATGCGAATGAAGTACAGTCCACCGTTCTTGAAGTAACGCATTGTTGTTCTCCTATTCCCGCGGTTTTCAGGCGGGTTTAATACACTCCCACATTTCGCGGTCTAATGCAACCTCATGCGACACAATGCCGCAATACTGTTTGATACTAATATAGCGCAGTATATCTGCATATACTACGCTATCCTATGCTATTACCTAATGTAACATTAGGTTTAACTTATAGTAACTTAAATGTTCTTAACTCAGTATAACCCTGAGTTAACATAGAGTTTAGCCTCAGTAAACCCTGAGTGTCTTTCGCTTATTGCGAGCCTTCATTTCTCTCTCCTGCCACGGCCTACCGTCAGCGATGCGAAGCATCGACTGAGAGGTGGCTACTGCCACCGGGGGTACCAAGGGGTGACGGGGTGCCTTGCCGGCAGAATGAATAACCCCTCTTAAATATCTCAATAAAATTTTGCAAAATAATATACCGAAGTTGATAAAACTAATCCAATAAATATTCCTAAAATAATAGAAATAAAATTATTATACTGGTTTACCATTGATTTCTTTTAACTCGAAGAGTCTTTCCTTTGGAGTTGCTTTCTCTAACACGGTATCGTGAAGAACAGGTCTATGATCTTTGTGTTGTAGTCCAGCAGCAGCATTCCTGAATTCTTGTCTGGTCATATGATATTCTTCTCCTTTATGGTTCTTGAATGTAAGTTTGTCTGATAATTCCAAGTTGTCTGTCCTTTCTCTGTGTCTTAGCAATCTTAATTGCCCTCTGCAGCAATTTCTTCTCATATTGCCTCATAAAGTCCAGAGCCCATTGTAATGCATCATACGAGGCCCCAGGATCGTTTTGTTTGTCCACCCTCACTACCCTAGCTCCCCACCTGTAAAGTCTTACCAGTGAGGCTCCTAGGTACTCTGGCGGGCCTCTTTAATGGTTTACGTCGATGTGTATTATCTTTATATGCAAAATAGTTGTTTAAAATGTCATTTGCCCTAGTTTCGTTATAGTAATCTGAAGATAAGTCACCATTAGACCATTGAAGTCTAAACATCAATGGAACATACTTATCTTTGATTACTTTAACGGGAGTATCTTGGTTGTCCAATATATTCATCTCTCTTGATTTGTTGGTCATATTGTTCTTTCTTATATTTCTTAGTCTTCATGAATTTATCCTTATAAATTTATGGTTCATGTAAGTTTCTCTTCCTTAACCCTAATTCCGATAATCTATTACAAACTATTCGTACAATATTATGTCCAGTAGGTTTCCAACCTATATCACGTAATCCTAGTACTAGACAAGCAGGGTCGACGTGAGTCTTAGGATTATACCACTTCCTCAAGAAGTCGTCAAACTTCTTATCGGTCCATGGTCTATGATATTCTATGACCATAGTATTTATATGTCCATTTATAAAATGAAATTGACCACCAATATTCCCATGGGTGTTGAGGAGAACCAAACCATGAGAAAAAACATATCGGTTTAATTATATTTAAATAACAACTCCATCCAGTGGGGTATTGATGTAAAGAGATTCCTAAAGAATATACTGAAGTCTTCATAAATTTATATTCCTTGACAAATACTTTAGAATAGTATATAATGCGCCTCCGATTTC
>WNGI01006347.1_pt1 | contig 10734 bp, 13 predicted proteins | sample 5400621 | NCBI WGS metagenome assembly WNGI01 (sample SAMN13153374, study PRJNA577476) | soil metagenome | isolation source: 20 cm soil or saprolite under Garry oak tree replicate 1 | place: USA:California | collected 2016-06-15 | reverse complement strand
GCAGACCCCGCCGGCGCCTGGGGGCATCGGCGTCGTCTTCTTCCTTGTCCCGCTCGCGCCGGCGGCGGGAGCGCTCGACCTCTTCCGGCTCCGGCTCATGGCCGATGCCGAGCTCCCGCTCACGCTGGATGGAGCTGAGCCGGGCGACGTCCCTCCGGAGCTGCCCCAGCCGGCTGTAGTTCTCGAGCTGGCCGGTGGCGTGCTGGAAGCGGAGGTTGAACAGCTCCTCCTTCACCTCGTCGAGGCGCGTCTGCAACTCCTCAGAGGGTAGCTCACGAATCTCCGCGGTCTTCAAACCTCTCCACCCTCCCGCCGGATGAACCGGGTGTGAATGGGCAGCTTGTGACCGGCGAGACGCATGGCCTCGGCGGCGGTGGGCTCAGCGACGCCGGCAAGCTCGAACATGACCCGGCCGGGCTTCACCACGGCCACCCAGCCCTCGGGGTTGCCCTTGCCGGACCCCATCCGGGTCTCGGCGGGCTTCTTCGTGTAGGGCTTGTCGGGGAAGATGTTGATCCAGACCTTGCCGCCTCGCTTGACGTGGCGGGTGATCGCGACGCGTGCGGACTCGATCTGACGGCTCGTGATCCAGCCGGGCTCGATCGCCTGGAGGCCGAAGTCACCGAAGTTGACCTTGGTGCCACCCTTGGACAGCCCCCGCATGCGGCCGCGGTGCTGCTTGCGGTGCTTGACCTTCTTCGGGCTAAGCATCGGCGGACCCCTCCTGCGGCTGCTGGGCCTGAGGCGCTGCCGGTGCCGGCTCGACGGGAGTGGCCGGAGCCGGTGCGGGGGCCGGAGCCGGTGCGGGGGCCGGCTGGGCAGCCGGTGCCGGGCGGGGCTCGCGCCGCGGAGGCCGCCCCTGGCCGCCGCCGGAGCGGGGGCCACCCTGGCCCCCACGCCCTGGGGACCGTGGCGGGCGGTCGCTGCCTGCCGGTGCCTGGCCTGACGTCGCCGCGTCCTGTTCCGCGGCGCGGCGCCGGGCGGTTGCCTCCCGGACCGGGACGACGTCGCCCTTGTAGATCCAGACCTTGACGCCGATGCGCCCGAAGGTGGTCCGGGCCTCGGTGAAGCCGTAGTCGATGTCCGCCCGGAGTGTGTGCAGCGGGACCTTGCCCTCGTGGTAGCCCTCACGGCGGCTCATCTCGGCGCCGCCGAGGCGGCCGGCGCAGGAGATCTTGACCCCCTGGGCCCCCGCCTTGATCGCCGTGTTGACCGCCTTGCGCATCGCCCGGCGGAAGGACACCCGGGATGACAGTTGCTCGGCCACGGCCTGGGCCAGGAGCTGTGAGTCCAGATCGGGGGCCTTCACCTCGATGATGTTGAGCTGGACCTGGACGTTCACGTCCTTGCCCGTGACCGCGCGGGCGGCCTTGGTCTCCATCTGCTCGAGGGTGCCGCGGATCTCGTCTGCCTGCACCCCCCGGCGGCCGATGACGATGCCCGGCCGGGCGGTGTGGACGTCGACCCGGACGCGCTCACGCGTCCGCTCGATCTCGATCCGGCTGATGGCGGCGTGCGGCAGGAGGTTCTTCAGGTATCCCCGGATACGGTCGTCCGACAGCACGTACTGGCGGTACTGGTTGCCCTCGGCGTACCAGCGGGACTTCCAGTCGGTGACGATGCCCAGCCGGAACCCGTACGGGTGAACTTTGTGACCCACGCTCAGTTGCCTCCCTTGGCCGGCCTTGGCATCTGGCGACGCCCGCCGCTGCCCTTTGTGTCGCTCTTTGGATCCGTCTTCGGTCCGCTTCTGCGCGCAGCCCGGAGCCCGGCCCGCGTCCGCGGCGCCTTCGGGGCTGCCGCAGCCGCCTGGCCGCCGCCCTGTGCCCGGCGCCACCGGCGCCCGCCAGCCGGCTCGCTGCCGGCGCTCCGTGCGAGCCGCGGCGACGGCTCGGTACCCCGGCGCTCCACGATGATGTGCAGATGGCTCGTCCGCTTGCGGATGCGATAGGCCCGGCCCAGCGCACGGGGGCGGAACCGCTTCAGCGTCGGCCCCTCGTCGGCGGTGACCTCCTTCACGAACAGCTCGTGGGCGGCCAGGTCGTGGTTGTGCTCGGCATTGGCGATGGCCGCCTCCAGCACCTTCGAGATCTCGTGGCTGGCGGCCTTGGGGGTGAAGGCGAGGATCCGGCGCGCCTCGTCGACGTGGGTGCCCCGGATCAGGGCAGCCACCTGGTTGAGCTTCGGCGGGCTGATGCGCAGGTAGCGCGCACCGGCCGTCGCCTGCGGGTTGAGCTCGGAACGCTTGCTTGCCATGGCTACTTCAGCCTCGAGCTTCGTTCGGTGTGGTGCCCGTGCGTGCGGAACGTCCGGGTGGGGGCGAACTCGCCCAGCTTGTGGCCGACCATCGACTCGGTGACGTAGACCGGCACGTGCTTGCGGCCGTCGTGCACCGCGAGCGTGTGGCCCACCATGTCCGGGATCAGCGTCGACCGGCGTGACCAGGTCCTGATCACCCGCTTGTCGCCGCGGCGGTTCAGCTCGTCGACCTTCTTCAACAGATGGTCGTCGACAAACGGACCCTTGCTCAGTGACCTCGGCACCCCTCCCTACCCTCCTCGCTTCGCTCCGCGCCGCCGCACGATGGCGGCGTCGGAGTACTTGCCCTTCTTGCGGGTCCTGCCCTCCGTCTTGCCCCAGGGCGACGTCGGGTTCCGTCCACCGGAGGCCTTGCCCTCGCCACCGCCCAGGGGGTGGTCGATGGGGTTCATCGCCACGCCCCGGACGCTCGGCCGCTTGCCCTGCCAGCGGCTGCGGCCCGCCTTGCCGACGGAGATCAGCTCGGCTTCGGAGTTGCCGACCTCGCCGACCGTGGCACGGCACCCGACGGGAATGAGCCGCATCTCTCCCGAGGGAAGCCGCAGGGTGGCCATGGTCGTCTCCTTGGCCACCAACTGGACCGAAGCGCCTGCCGAGCGGGCAATCTTCGCCCCGCCGCCCTGCTTCAACTCCACATTATGAACCACCGTTCCCACGGGGATGTTCCGCAGCGGCAGCGCATTGCCGGGCCGGATCTCCGCGGTGGGGCCGCTCATCAGCATGTCGCCCACCGAGACCTTGTCCGGACAGACGATGTAGCGCTTCTCGCCGTCGACGTAGTGCAGCAGGGCGATGCGGGCGCTCCGGTTGGGGTCGTACTCGATGTGGGCTACCTTCGCAGGGATGGCGTCCTTGTCCCGGCGGAAGTCGATCAGCCGGTACTGCTGCTTGTGGCCGCCGCCCTGGTGGCGGGTCGTGATCCTGCCGTGGACGTTGCGACCCGCCTTCTTCGGCTTGGGGACGACGAGCGAGCGTTCGGGATGGTCCCGCGTGATGTCCGAGAAGTCGGCGAACGACATCCCTCGCCGTCCGGGGGTGGTGGGCTTGGCCTTGCGGATGGTCATGGTCGGATCCCTACCGCGTCTCGAAGAGTTCGATCTTGTCGCCCTCGGCGAGCTTGACGATGGCTCGCTTCGAGCTTGCCCGCGTGCCGGTCACGTTCCGGGTGCGCTTGGTCTTTCCCTTGCGGTTGCTGGTGTTGACGCCGACGACCTTCACGCCCCAGATCTCCTCCACCGCGTGGCGGATGTCGATCTTGGTGGCCTCACGGGGTACGAGGAACGTGTAGGTGTCGTGGTCGATGAGCCCGTAGGACTTCTCGCTGACGACCGGGCGCAGGATGATGTCGCGGGCGGCGGTCATTCGGCCTCACCTGCCTCGGGCACTGCCGGGCTCTCGTCGCTCTCGTCCTCGGGGGGGGCCTCGAGGACTGGCTCCGGGGCGGCGGCTGCGGCCTGCAGCGTGACGTCCGACTTCGTGATCGCGGCCAGGGCCTCCCGGGTCAGAACGACGACGTCGGCGGCGAGCACGCGGTACGTTGTCGGCACCTGGACCATCAAGACGTTGGGGAGGTTGCGGAACGACTTCCAGGTGTCGATGTGCTCGGCGGGGTCGCGCTGGCCGGTCACGATGAGGACCTTGCCGCTCGCCCCCCAGCGCTCCAGCAACTCCACCGCCCGCTTCGTCTTCGGCTCCTCGAAGGCGGGGAGGTCCACCACCACGATGCTGCCCTCGCGGGCTCGATCGCTCAGGGCTCCCTTGAGGGCCAGGGCGCGGGTCTTCTTCGTCAGGCTGAAGGCGTAGTCGCGGGGCTTAGGCCCGTGGGCGATCCCGCCACCCACCCACTGCGGCTCACGGATGGAGCCATGGCGGGCCCGGCCGGTCCCCTTCTGGCGCCAGGGCTTGCGCCCGCCGCCGCGGACCTCGGCCCGGGTCTTCGTCGAGTGGGTACCCGCCCGGATGGCGGCAAGGTGGGCCCTGACCACCGCGTGCATGACCGGGACGTTGGGTTCGACATCGAAGATCTCGTCGGGCAGCGAGACGGTGCCGGCCTGGGCACCCTCGCTGTCGACGTAGGTGGCGACGCTCATCAGGACTTCGCCCCCTTCGCCCGGCGGACGGAGGACCGGACCAGCACCAAGCAGCCGTTCGGGCCGGGAACGGCACCTCGGATCAACAGGAGGTTGCGCTTGGGGTCCGCCTCGACCACCTCGAGGTTGAGGATGGTGACCCGGCCGGCACCGAGCTGGCCGCCCATCTTCATCCCCTTGAAGATGCGAGACGGGGTGGCACTGGCGCCGACGGAGCCGGGGGAGCGGTGCTTGCGCTCGGTGCCGTGGCTGGAGGAGAGACCCTTGAAGCCGTGGCGGCGCATGACCCCCGAGAAGCCCTTGCCCTTGGACTTTGCGACGACGTCGACCCGCTCCCCCTTGGCGAAGACGTCCGCCAGGATCTCCTGGCCGACCTCGAAGCCGTCGGTTGTCGCCAGGCGCAGCTCGACGAGGTGGCGCATCGCCGGCAGCGAGAGGGTCTTCAGATGGCCCAGCTCGGGCCGGTTGAGCTTGCGCTCGGAGACCTCGCCGAAGGCGAGCTGGATGGCCGAGTAGCCGTCCTTCTCAACGGTGCGCACCGCAGACACCCGGCAGGGCCCCGCCTGGACCACGGTCACCGGAATGACCCTGGAAGCCTCGTCGAAGATCTGGGTCATCCCGACCTTGGTGCCCAGGATCCCTTTGGTGACATCCGCCATGATTTCCCCTCGTGTCCTACAGGTTGAGCTTGATCTCGATGTCGACGCCGGCGGGCAGGTCCAGCCGCTGGAGCGAGTCGACGGTCTTGGGCGTCGGATCGAGGATGTCGATCATCCGCTTGTGGGTCCGCATCTCGAAGTGCTCCCGCGAGTCCTTGTCCTTGTGCGGGGACCGGATGACGGTCACCCGCTCGATGCGCGTGGGCAGCGGGATCGGCCCGTGGACCCCTGCGCCCGTCCTGGTCACGGTGTCGACGATCTTGCGGGCGCTCTGATCGATGACCTCGTGGTCGTACGCCTTCAGCTTGATGCGGATCTTCTGGGTGGCCATCGTCGTCGACTGCTCTCTTCCCGTTGTGCGCTCGGTCGTGCTAGTAGCCCCGGATCTTCTTGACGATCTGCTCGCCAAGGGCGCCCGGAACTTCCTGGTACGAATGGAACTGCATGGTGTAGGTGGCCCGGCCCTGGGTGCGGCTACGGAGGTCGGTCGCGTACCCGAACATCTCGGCCAGGGGCACGAAGGCACGGATGATACGTGAAGTCCCTCGATTATCCAACTTCTCGATCCGACCCCGGCGACTGTTGACGTCGCCGATGACGTCGCCCATGAAGTCTTCGGGGGTCACGACCTCGATCTCCATCACGGGCTCGAGCAGGACCGGCCTGGCCTTGGCGACCGCTTCCTTCAAGGCCATCGAACCGGCGATCTTGAACGCCATCTCCGAGGAGTCCACCTCGTGGTACGACCCGTCGGCCAGGGTGACCCGGATGTCGACCAGCGGGTACCCCGCGAGGACACCCGAGGCCATGGCCTCCTGGACGCCCTGATCCACCGCCGGGATGTACTCGGTGGGGATGGCGCCGCCCTTGATCTTGTCGACGAACTCGTAGCCCCCACCGGGGCCGAGCGGCTCCAGGTTGAGGACGACGTGGGCGAACTGGCCCTTGCCTCCGGTCTGCTTGACGTAGCGGAGCACCACCTTCTCGACGGGCTGCCGGACGGTCTCGCGGTAGGCGACCTGGGGCTTGCCGACGTTGGCGTCGACCCTGAACTCACGGGTCAGCCGGTCGACGAGGACCTCGAGATGCAACTCCCCCATGCCGGCGATGATCGTCTGACCGGTCTCGACGTCGGTGCGAATCTGGAAGGTCGGGTCCTCCTCGGCGAGCCGCTGGAGCGCCGTGGCCAGCTTCTCCTGGTCGACCTTGGTCTTCGGCTCGATCGCCAGGTGGATGACGGGCTGGGCGAAGACGGGGGCCTCGAGGATGATGGGCTGAGCGGGGTCGCAGAGCGTGTCGCCGGTGAAGGTGTGCTTCATGCCCACCACCGCCACGATGTCCCCCGTGAAGGCCGCCTCCTTGTCCTCCCGGTGGTTGGCGTGCATCTGGAGGATGCGGCCGATCCGTTCCTTGCGGTCGTGGGTGGAGTTCGACACCGCGGCGCCCGCCTTGACTATGCCGGAGTAGACCCGGAAGTAGGTGAGCCGGCCGACATGGGGATCGGACATGATCTTGAAGGCCAGAGCGGAGAACGGCTCGGCGTCGTCGGCCCTGCGCTCCGCCGTCTCACCGTTCTTGGGGTTCTCGCCCACCACAGGCGGGACGTCGAGCGGCGACGGCAGGTAGTGCAGGATCGCGTCGAGCAGGGGCTGGACGCCCTTGTTCTTGAAGGCGGAGCCGCAGAGCACCGGGGTGGCCTCGCCGGCCAGGGTGGCCTTGCGGACTGCCATGCGGAGGTGCTCGGGGCTGGGCTCGCCGCCGCCGACGTAGGCCTCCATGACCTCGTCGTCGAACTCGGCCAGCGCCTCGAACAACTCGTGGTGCCAGTACTCGGCCTCCTGCCGGAGCTCGTCGGGGATCTCCCGGTCCTCCCACACGTCGCCCTTGTCGGAGGTCCAGTAGCGGCCCTTCATCTCGATGAGGTCGATGACGCCGTGGAAGTCGCTCTCGCTGCCCCAGGGGATCTGGACGGGCAGGGGGTGGGAGCCGAGGCGCTCCCGGATCATGTCAACGGTCATGAAGAAGTCGGCGCCGAGGCGGTCCATCTTGTTGATGAAACAGATCCGCGGGACGCGGTAGCGGTCGGCCTGGCGCCAGACCGTCTCGGTCTGAGGCTCGACCCCGGCGACGGCGTCGAAGACCGCGACCGCGCCGTCGAGCACGCGCAGCGCCCGTTCGACTTCGACGGTGAAATCGACGTGGCCGGGCGTGTCGATGATGTTGATCCAGTGGTCCTTCCACCGGCAGGTGGTGGCGGCAGACGTGATGGTGATCCCGCGCTCCTGCTCCTGGACCATCCAGTCCATAACCGCGGCGCCCTCGTGGACCTCGCCCATCTTGTAGGTGCGACCGGTGTAGTAAAGGATCCGTTCGGTCGTTGTGGTCTTGCCGGCGTCGATGTGGGCCATGATCCCGATGTTGCGGGTACGCAGCAGCGGGTACTCCCTGATCAGGGGCGCGCCGGCCTTGCCCTCCACTGCCCTCAGTGTGGGTTTCTGGAGGAACTCAGGTTCGCTTGCCATCGCCTTTACCACCAACCCTTCCAACCCCCCTGCGGAATGTCCTCGTTGTTGCTCTGTGCCATTTGCCTTACCGCCTTACTGCCTTTTTTGCAACAAAACGGCCGGGAGGCAGTCTCCCGGCCGGGCGGCTTCGCTGCAGCGCAAACCTACGTCTGCGAAACCACCCGCCTGCTTTTGCCCAAAGCTGCCCCCTGTACGCGACTGCGTTCGGAAACGGATGTTCCAGCTTACCCCACGACCGGCACGCCGGTCCGGCACGTCACCATCTGTAGTGCGCGAACGCCTTATTCGCCTCCGCCATCTTGTGCAGGTCCTCCCGCCGTTTGACGGAAGCACCGACACCATTTGCTGCGTCCATCAACTCGCCGGCCAGCCGGGCCTCCATGGTGCGCTCCCGCCGCGCCCGTGAGAAGTTGACGATCCAGCGGATCGCCAGCGTCGTCGAGCGCCGGGAGGGGACCTCCATGGGGACCTGGTACGTGGCGCCACCGACCCGGCGCGACTTGACCTCGATGAGGGGTCGCACCGAGTCAACCGCCTTGCGCAGCGTCTGGGTGGGATCGCTGCCGGTCTTCTCGGAGATCAGTTTCAGCGCTCCGTAGACGATCTTCTCCGCCAGCGAACGCTTGCCCCGCAGCATGAGCCGGTTGATGAACTGCGTGGCCAGCGGGTTGTGGTAGACGGGGTCGGGCGTCGGCTCCCGCTTGATGGCAGGTCCCTTGCGTGGCATCCCTCTATTTCTCCTTCTTGGCGCCGTAGCGGCTGCGTGCCTTCTTACGGTTGCGCACGCCGGCGGTGTCGAGGGTGCCGCGGACGATCTTGTAGCGGACGCCCGGGAGGTCCTTGACCCTTCCCCCCCGGACGAGGACGATCGAGTGCTCCTGCAGGTTGTGCCCGATGCCGGGGATGTAGGCCGTCACCTCGACGCCCGTCGTCAACCGCACCCTGGCGATCTTGCGGAGGGCCGAGTTCGGCTTCTTGGGCGTGGTGGTCTTGACCTGCGTGCACACGCCGCGGCGCTGCGGGCATCGCCGGAGGGCCGGGGTCTTCGTCTTGGAGACCTGGCTCTGCCGGCCCTTGCGGAGGAGCTGCTGAATCGTCGGCAACCTACATCCCTTCTCTTTCTTCCCTGTTCATTCGCGCGTGTGCCCGCGTCCCAAGTCACGTTGCTTCGGCGGCTGGGGAGGCAGGCTGCCCCTCGTCCCGGTTCCCCTAACGGGGGGGCGAGGCGCGAGCGATCAACGTAGCACCTAGATCATACCTGGTCAACACAGCCCAACAGGCCTCGAAACCTCCCCGACGGGGGGCTGTGGAGGATTTTCAACCATATGTGTGGAAAATCCTCCACACCCTGGCGGGATCCCGACAGTTTGTGCTTGTCTACACATATGAATGCGGCAGAACAGTCCGTTCTGGTTCTTGCCCAGAGGCAGCACGGCGCCATCTCCCGCCGGCAGGCACTGAGCGAGGGCATGTCAGGCCGGGCGATCGACCGGAGGCTGGCCACCGGCGAATGGGTCCGGGTGTTCCAGGGCGCCTACCGCGTGGGGGGTGCGGAGTGCACCTGGGAGCAGACGATCATGGCCGGCTGCCTGGCAGCGGGTCCGGGTGCGGTGGCCTCGCACCGGGCGGCGGGCGCCCTCTTCGGGATGCCGGGGGTGCCGAGGTGGGTCGAGGTCACGGTGCCCGAATCTCGACGGGTCCAACTGGAGGGGATCACCGCCCACCGTGCCCGTTTGCTGACACCGCAGGACATCGGAGCGGTCAAGGGCATTCCGGTCACGAGGGCGGCCCGCACCATCGTCGATCTGGCCGATGTGTACTCGACCGCCAAGCTCGGGCCAATGCTCGACTACGCCATGGTCCAGCGGCTCCTCCGGCGGGGGGAGCTCACCGCACGCTCAGTGGGGAGAAGGGGCGCCGGGGTCCTCGCAGAGTTGCTGGCGGAGCGGCCGGCCCTGGCTCGGCCGATGGGGAGCGACTTCGAGGTGGAGCTCTTCCGGGCGCTCCGGGAGGCGGGACTGCCGCTGCCGGTGCCCCAGTATCGGGTGCTCATGGCCGACGGAAGCTTCGTGTACCTGGACTTCGCCTATCCCGATGTGAGGCTCGCCATCGAGGCGGACAGCTATCTCTGGCACGCCTCGCTCGCTGACTGGCAGCGGGACCGTGCCCGCAACGGAGAGTTGGTTGCCATCGGGTGGTCGATCCTGCCGATCACGTACGACCTCGTGATGCGCAACACCGCCGAGGTGGCCCGCAGGGTGGGTTCCGCCCTCGAGATCCGGCGGGCGGGCTGAGACACCGAGGGGGGCGCCCGCAGGCGCCCCCCTCGCCATACTTCGAAGCCGGTCAGAAGACTTCGGCTTCCTCGGTCTCGTCGAAGGCCGGGCGGTTGGCCATCTCGGCCTCCTGCGCCACACGGCGCTCCTCGTCCTCACGGCGCAGCAGCTCGAGGAGTTGGGCCACCTCGGCGGCGGGCGTCACCTCGATCGAGCGGTACCGGGTCATGCCCGTGCCCGCCGGGATCAGCTTGCCGATGATGACGTTCTCCTTGAGCCCCAGCAGCGAGTCGGACTTGCCCTTGATCGCCGCGTCGGTCAGCACCCTCGTCGTCTCCTGGAAGGAGGCCGCCGACAGCCAGCTCTCCGTCGCCAGCGACGACTTGGTGATGCCCATGAGGATCGGACGGGCCGTCGCCGGCTCGCCGCCCTCGGCCACCACCTTCGTGTTGGCCAGCTCGAACGCCTTGCGGTCGACCAGGTCCCCGGGGAGGAACTCGGTGTCGCCCGGCTCGATGACGGAGACCTTCCGCAGCATCTGCCGCACGATGAGCTCGATGTGCTTGTCGTTGATGGGCACACCCTGGGACTTGTAGACCTGCTGGACCTCCTGGACCAGGTAGAGCTGCACCGCTCGGATGCCGGCGACCTCCAGGATGTCGTGGGGATCGATCGATCCCTCCGTGATCTGGTCGCCTGGCTGGACGACGTCGCCGTCGTCCACCCGCAGGCGCTGGCGCCGGGACACGGGGTACTCCTCCTCACGGCCGTCCTCACCGAGGACCTTGACGATCTTCTTGGTCTCGGCCTCCTCGATCTCCACCCGGCCGGCGATCTTCGAGATGGTCGCCCGGCCCTTGGGGCT
>WNGI01009425.1_pt1 | contig 10736 bp, 11 predicted proteins | sample 5400621 | NCBI WGS metagenome assembly WNGI01 (sample SAMN13153374, study PRJNA577476) | soil metagenome | isolation source: 20 cm soil or saprolite under Garry oak tree replicate 1 | place: USA:California | collected 2016-06-15 | reverse complement strand
CGTGGCGTTCTTGCCCGATAATGCTACATTGCTGACCGGCGGCGCGGACGGCACGATCCGGCGTTGGAACGCGCAGACCGGAGATCCAATCGGTTCGTCGCTCAAGGGGACGCCGGCCGATTCGTTGGCGGTCTACGCAGGCGATCATGGTGCCGAGGTATTCAGGGCCTGCGTTGCCTGTCATACCCTGTCCGAGCAGGAGACCCCGCGCGCCGGCCCGACTCTTGCTGGATTGTACGGCCGCAGGATCGCATCGCTCCCCGGTTACCGCTTCTCCGATGGGCTGAAAGGCATGAACATCGTGTGGACGCCGGAGACGGTGGCAAAACTGTTCGAAGTTGGCCCCAACGCCTATACGCCCGGCACCAAAATGCCGGAACAGCGCGTCGGATCGCCGGAAGACCGCAAGGCGCTTACCGATTTCCTGGCGCGCGCTACCGCCAGATAGCTATCCCTTGCTCTCGCGCTCGCGCAGATAATCGTCCGTCGTGCGTGGCCGCGCGCGTTCCGCGACGCCGGCGAACGGATCGAATTGCTGTTCGCTCATGGTGATGACGCGGCAGTCGGCGCACATTCTCACCGCATCCAGCCGCTTGTCGCCCGCGGGATACATCCAGTGCCGGCCCTCGAGCTTCGCCGCGATCCGGTCGATCGTGCTCTTGACGCCGAACGGCTTGTTGCAGCGGATGCAAAGCGCCGGCTCTTCTTCCTTGATGATCTGAGCGCTCGCTCGCGCAGCGCGGAAGTCGATCTGCGGCTTCAGCGTAATGACTTTTTCCGGGCAGGTGCTCTGGCACAACCCGCACTGCACACAGGCATCTTCGACAAATTTAAGTACGGGCCTTTCCGGATCGTCGCGCAGCGCACCGGTGGGGCATACCGATACGCAGGACAAGCACAGCGTGCATCCGTCGACATTGACGCTAATTGCGCCGAGCGGCGCGCCTTCTGGGAGCGCGATCACATCGGTCGGCGCAGGTGCGACGCGGTGTAGTTCGCTGAGAGCGAAGCGAAGCAGGTCGCACCGCTTGCCGACGGTCTTGAAAGTTGCCGGGTGCTCGACGGTCGAGGCGGGCCCGATCTCGCGCAGCGCCTCGCCAAGCGCATCCGGATCGTCCGTTTCGATCATCGAAACACGGCGTCCCGAAAATCCAAGTCCGGAAAGAATGGCGTCAGCCATCGCGATGGTCTGCGAGAGGCCGGTAACGTCGTGCAGGGGTTTTGCCCGCAAAAGGAAATGCACGCCCGCCGTGCCGTAGGCGAACGCCGCCGCGATCGCTTCCAGGCCGACTTGCGTCACCGCATTGACCGTCAACGGCAACACATTGGCCGGCAGCCCGTCGCCATGACGGGCAAGCGCGTCGATCAATGCAGTGCCATGTTGGTCGTCATGGAATAAGACGATCGCCGCGGAACCGCCGGCTTCCCGATAGGCTAGCAGCATGGCGCGCAGCTTGTGCAGTAGTGTGTCCGCGGGCGGCAATGCATAGGAAGCCGCACCGGTCGGACACGCCGCAGCGCACAAGCCGCACCCGGCGCAGATTTCCGCGTTGATCCTGACGTGATCCCCGTCGGGCGTTATCGCTCCGGTCGGGCAAAGGTCGAGACAGCGACGGCATCCCGTGATTCCCGAGCGCGAATGGGCGCAGAGCCCTGCGGTGAAATTGATATATTTCGGCTTGTCGAAGCTTCCGATGAGGTCGCGCGCCTCGATCACGGCGCGCAGCATCGCCGAAGGATCGCCTGGATCGGCGCGAAGAAAAAGCTGTCCCGCGAGGAGGGGCGGGGTATCGCATAATCGTCTATGGTGAGCTCGAACCCGCCGAGATGGCCCTTGACGTTGCGGATGGTTCCCTTGACGACCGGGAACGATGTCGTCGCCGGCGGCGTGATCTGCGCCGGCTTCACGATCATGACGGTGACATCGAGGTGATCGGCGAGCAGTTTGCCGGCTTCGACGGCAGTCTCGTCACGGCCGTAGATCAGTATCACGCCTTCGCTCAATAACGTGACGAACGGATAAGCAGGCGTGGGCTCGGAGGCGGCAGCAAGCAGCGCCGCCATTTTCGGGCCCGCCCGGGTTCCTTCGGCAGACCAGCCTGCGGTCTCGCGGATGTTGACGAAGTCTATTTTCCCGGAACGTTCTCCCGCCTCTTCGGAGAACAGCGGGGCCTCCTGGGTGCAGGCGACGGTCAGAGGTCCTTCAGCCTTCGCTGCGTTGCGAAACTGATCCAGCTCGGCACGGCACAGACGATGGAAAGTAGCGATCTCGCTGTTGCGGCATGCCCGGCGCACGGCAGACGTATCGAGGTGCATCGTGTCCTCGCACGAGCACATCAGGATCGTTTTCGGTGGCTGCGCCATGGGGCTGATCACTCCCCCTCAAACCGACGGACTCGCGCCGACCGTCTGGCTCGTATAAGTTATTCCCATAAGTGGAGAAAAGGAAGCTGGAGGGCTGTCTGACGTCGGCCGCACGGACCAGTGTCTTCATTTCGGAACCCGTCGATCTGCCTCCGCCCTTCACTCTGGTGAGGCTGCGTGAAAGCCGCGACGCCTTCGCCCACGCAATCGATATCGCCGAACAGAGCGGCGCCGGCACGCTCGTTTATGTCGGGCGGTTCGATATCGCAGAGTTCGCTGTTGTGCTCGAACCCGGTGAGTCGTTGCGCACCGCACGGCGCGCCTTCTATGCGGGGATGGTGGCGTTGACTGACGCGTTGCGCGGCTATGCGCCCCCGAACAAGGAGATAGCGATCGATTGGCCGGATGCCATCCAGATTGATGGCAGGCTCGTTGGCGGTGGGCGGCTCGGCTGGCCTTCGTCCGCGAAAGAGGATGAGCCGCCGCTCTGGTTGGTATTTGGGGCCATAATCCGAACCGTTGGGATGACGGAGGAGGAAACTGGCGTTCATCCGCTCGCCTCCGCTCTGGACTGGGAGGGTTTTGGCGAGGCGGGCGCGGTTCAGGTGATCGAGAGCTTCGCGCGGCATCTCATGCTAGCCATCGATGCCTGGCAGGTGGACGGATTTGACGGTGTGGCACGTGAATTCGTGGGCAGGCTTTCGCGCGAGCGGCAAGTCAGTCGGCTGATCGACGAGAACGGTGATCTCGTCACGCGTCGGATCGGTGTGGACAAGGCGGAGCGGCGAGATCTGAAGAAGGCCTTGGCCGGGCCCTCCTGGTTCGATCCGAAACGCGGTGGATTGCGCCTGTGAAGTTGTTGCGCACCATCGCGCTCGATCCATCCGACACGTTCGTGTTCGACGTGCCGGCGGAGCCCGGCGACTGGGCGGTGTCGGGCGCGTTTCGGTTCTGCGATCAGGATCCCGCCAGGCTCACAGGCAAGGATCGTTCGGCGTTCCGCAGCGGCTTCCTTGGAGTCCGGTCATGGGGTTGGTCGACGCTGGTGCAGATCGTCAAAGCGACAGAAGACGACCGCCGGGACCTGGTGGAGCTTCTTGCCAAGCAACTTGTTGATCGCTTCGGCGCGCCGGATCTAGCAACCCCGCGGCTCGCGGCAGAAGAGGAGGTGGCTTTTGCAGCGTCGCTCTGTACGCACCCCTTCGGCAGTCTTATCGCAGTCCATCGCACGGCGACGGACGGAGAGGTGAGGGAGTCTTTCCGTAGATTGCAGCTGCGCGAAAGGACTGGGCATAGCAAGGCGTTCTCGTTTATGGAGATCGAGGATGATCCAGAGCCCGAGAGCGGTCTCAGTCTTGCAGATTTGAACACGGAGCCGCGGCGTCGATGAAGGATTTTTGGATCGCTTGCGGCCATCACCTGCTCGATCGCAACCCGAGCGGCAGGCTTGTGGTCACTGATGAGTTCCTAAAGGCCTACTTCGCGCGTCCCGAATTGATGCCGCCGGAAGACGCCTGCCCCATTGAGCGCCGATTGCACCGGGAATTGCTCGCAAATCCGCGCCGACCGGTCGACGCGGACGAAGTTGCCGCGGTCACCGATCCAGACGCTCGGGAGAATTGGCAATTCGTGCTGGGATTTCGTGACCTGCTGCTGCGACGCCCTACGCTTGAAGCAGCCTATCTCGCGCTGGTCCGCTCCGAAGCCATCAATCTGCCGCTGCTGTTCATCAACCAGCTCGTTCACGTGATCTTGCGCAATGCGCTGGATGGCTGCGAAGACCCCTTCGTGCTTCGCTCGGCCGAGCTGTTCTTCCGGCCGCAGCGGATCATGCCGCACGAGCACGCGTTGCTTCTCGGCGACGAGGAGATCATCGGCGGCAGCAATCCGACCCCGGTGCTATCGCTGATGTCGATGCTGGGCGCAACGACCGACGCGCCGGTCGATGTGCTCAGCGAGGAGAACGCCGACAGCTATTGGCAACGCAGCGATCAGTTCGACATGGGACTGGATCTCACCGGCGGACGGCGGGCGCCGGCCGCACTTGCGCAAGCCATGACGCGCTGGATTTCTCACCTGCTGGGGATCGATGTCGCGATCGAGCCGCTTACTGAATTGCGCAGTACAAAACTGACCTGGTATGTCGGGCTCAATTCCGAAGCCACCCGCATCGGCGACCGGCTCTGGCATGGTGAAACCCTCGATGAGCGGACTGCGGGCCGCGTGCTTGCACTGTTCCGCCTTACCTTTGCCGATCCCGCGCTGGTGGCTGATACTCTCGAACGCGAGCCGGTATATCTGATCCTGGCAACGACACCGGAGCAGATTGTCCGGATGAAACCGCAAAATCTTTTGACCGGATTGCCGGTCAAGCACCTGGAGGCCGCAAGTTGAGCCCGGCCGCGATAGCCCTGTTGCGTATTCCTGTGGGCGTCGTGGTCGAACGCCGCAAGGCAGATTCACCGTGGATCGATTTCGTCTGGCGCGGCATCGGCGTATTGCCGGATGAACCTGAGATGAAGCCATGGACGGTTCTGCGCGAGCAGGATGAGGCGACGCTCTATTACGCAGGCAACGCCACGGTCGATCTCTACCGCTCTGAAACGGCACGCTACCGCGAGAATATGGCCTCCGGCACTCCCAGCATCTGGATCGTGTTGAGCCCTTCGGAGGGGCCCAAGTCCTATGCTATTTCGGCCGTCACCGCGGATCCCGCGGAAGGGGAGGCCTACACGGAAGCCGGCGCCAATCTCGTCGAAGCGGTGCCGATGCCTGAAGTTCTTCGCGACGCGATTGAAAAATTCATCGCCGAGTACCACGTGGAAAGGGAGTTCTTCAAGCGCGAGCGGCGCCCCGCCGATCCGGAGGCGCTGGCTCGGCGTTACCATGAGGGCGAGCACGAATGAGCGACGAGGAATTCCTTGCGCGCTGGTCTCGCCGCAAGCGAGAGGCGAGGGCAGCCGTTGACGCTCCGCCACCGACGGAACCCGTTGAGAAGCCGAACCCGGCGCGACCAGCGACGGTCGAAAGTCCGGCGAATGCCGAGGTGGATATCTCGAGCTTGCCGTCAATCGACTCGATTGACGCTGCCACGGACATCACGGCGTTCCTGCGCAATGGCATTCCGCAGGAGCTTAGTCGTGCGGCGCTTCGTCGCGCCTGGACCGCCGATCCTGCCATCCGGGACTTCATCGGCCTTGCGGAGAACGCCTGGGACTTCAACGACCCGAATGCGATGCCCGGCTTCGGGCCGCTTGATTGTACGGCGGAGCAGCTTGACGCACTCGTTGGCCGGATTGTCGGGGGCGTGCGCAGTGCAGCAGACAGCCTCGCGACCCCGGTCGCTGAAGAGAAGCAGGAGCGCCGATCGGTCGATTCAGACCGCGACACCGTGGAGGAGTCGCGCCCGGAACCGATGGCCGCCCTCGCCACCGGCGGGGATAGTTCGAGGAGCGAACCACCAACTGCTCCTGCTGCAGTGCAAGGAGAACCTTCTCAAAGCGATTGCGGTGGCAAGGCAGTTGTTCGGCGGCGCACACATGGAGGCGCATTGCCTCGCTAGGGTGCGACGAAAAGCTATAGCCTCGGACTATGCCTTCAATTGACCGCTTCCGGACCCCGGATTAGTCTTTGTCAAACAAGCAATAATCAAGCGCTTTGGCACTCAGGATGGGAGGTCCACTTGCGCGATGCAGGCCTCAATCGTGCCATCGATGCGGCAGGGGGCGTAGCCCAACTTGCCCGAAAAATCGGTGTTGCCCAGCCTTCGGTTTCGAACTGGAACAGAGTGCCTGCCCAACGGGTGATCGCCGTCGAAGCCGCGACTGGCGTGTCGCGTAAATTACTTCGTCCCGATCTCTATAGCGAGTTAGCCGTGCCGGACGATGCCGTTGATCCCGTCGACGCCGGGCGTGGCCAGGAATATGCGCTGCTCGCCATCTTGCTGTCGGCTGCGCCGTCGAATGCTCTGCTAGAGCAGATAGGGCAACTGCGCGACGATGCGACGCCGCTCGGGCGTGCTCACGCCGCTTTGGCCGAGGCCGCATCGATGGCGATCGCAACCGACGTCGAACGCGAATACTTTGATTTGTTCGTCGGCATCGGGCGCGGTGAGTTGTTACCCTACGCATCCTACTATCTGACCGGCTTTCTGAATGAGCGTCCGCTGTCGCGCCTTCGCGACGACCTCACCGCACTCGGCATCGAGCGGGTCGAGGGCAATTTCGAGCCCGAAGATCATGCGGCTACGCTGTGCGAGATCATGGCGGGGCTTGCAAGCGGTCGCTTCCGGACGTCACCGGACGAGCAACGCGCGTTTTTCGAGAAACATGTGGCGTCGTGGATGGCGCGCATGTTCGCCGATATGGAGCGGGCAGCACATGCCAGGTTTTACAGATCAGTCGGAGCGCTCGGCCGTCTGTTTCTGGAAATCGAATCTGAGGCTTTTACGTTCACCAACTGATCAAGGGCTGCTGGTTCGGGAGGGATGCGATGAGGGATGAGAAGAGAACGACGGTGGGTCGCCGCGACTTCCTTCGCAAGGTCGGCATCGGCACGGTTGGTGCCGGCGCGACGCTGGCGACGCCCTTGATGGCGCCCGCGCAGGCCGACAGCGAGAACACTGATGAAAAACGCAAGGCGCGCTACCGGGAAACCGAACACGTAAAAGCATATTACCGCGTCAATCGTTATCCGGGTTGAGGAGGCGGCCATGCTGATCAAGAGAACACAACAGCGTTCCGAATCCGATCGCCGCGGATCTGTCGCAGCAGCCCTGTCCAGGCAAACTGTTGGCCTCGACCGCCGCACGTTCCTTCGCCGGTCCGGCCTTGCCGGCGGCGCTCTCGCCGCGCTGGGCACGCTGTCGATCGGCGGCGTTCGGAAGGCCGAAGCTGCCGCCGCCGGGCCCCTGACCTCGGGAGCCACGATCCGCATGAGCGTCTGCACTCATTGCGCGGTAGGCTGCACAGTGACCGCGGAAGTGCTGAACGGGGTATGGATCGGGCAGGAGCCGAGCTGGGATTCGCCGATCAATCGCGGATCGCATTGCGCGAAGGGCGCTTCGGTGCGCGAGCTCGTGCACAGCGAACGCCGGCTGCGCTATCCAATGAAGCTCGTCAATGGGCAGTGGACACGCATCTCCTGGGACACCGCAATCAACGAGATCGGCGACAAGCTGTTAGAGATGCGCGAGAAATCCGGCAGTGACTCCGTGTACTGGCTCGGGTCTGCCAAGATGACGAACGAGGGCGCCTATCTGTTCCGCAAGCTTGGCGCATTCTGGGGAACCAACAACACCGACCACCAGGCGCGCATCTGCCATTCGACGACCGTTACCGGCGTGGCCAATACATGGGGCTACGGCGCGATGACCAACAGCTTCAATGACATTCGCAATGCCAAGACCCAAATCATCATGGGCGGCAATCCGGCCGAGGCGCACCCGGTGTCGTTGCAGCATCTGCTCGAGGGCAAGGAGCTTCAAAAGGCCAACTTTATCGTCATCGACCCCCGTCTGACGCGAACCGCAGCGCATGCGACCGAATATGTGCGGATGCGGCCAGGCACCGACATACCGGTGCTCTACGGCATGATGTGGCACATCCTCCAGAACGGCTGGGAGGACAAGGAGTTCATCAAGCAACGCGTTTACGGCTTCGACGATCTCCGCAAGGAAGTGGAGAAGTGGAATCCGGAAGAAGTCGAGCGCGTCAGCGGCGTACCTGGCGAACAGCTCAAGCGCGTCGCCAAGATGTTTGCCACGGAGAAGCCGGCAACGCTGATCTGGGCCATGGGCCAGACCCAGAAGACCGTCGGCACCGCCAACGTGCGGGCGAGTTGCATCGCACTGTTGATGACTGGCAACGTCGGCAAGGCTGGCACGGGGGCCAACATCTTCCGTGGCCATGACAACGTGCAAGGAGCGACCGACGTCGGGCTCGATATTGTCACGCTGCCGTTCTATTACGGCCTCGCCGAAGGCGCCTGGAAACACTGGGCGCGGGTCTGGGAAGTCGACTATGACTTCTTGAAATCGCGCTTCGACTCCAAGCAAATCATGGAAACCCCCGGCATCCCACTCACCCGCTGGTTCGATGCGGTGATGCTGCCGAAGGATCAGGTCGCGCAGAAAGACAACGTGCGGGCGGCTTTCGTGCAGGGACACGCCAGCAACAGCATCACGCGCATTCCCGAATCTCTGAAAGGTCTGAAGGCGCTCGAATTGCTTGTTATCGCCGACCCGCATCCGACCACCTGGACCTCGCTCGCCTTGGAAGCGGAGCGGAAAGATGGGCTCTACCTTCTCCCGGTCGCCACACAGTTCGAGTGCAAGGGCTCGCGCGTTGCCTCGAACCGCTCGATGCAATGGGGCGAGCAGATAGTGAAGCCGGTGTTCGAATCGAAGGATGACCTCGAGGTCATCTATCTGATGGCGAAGAAGTTCGGATTCGCCGACAAGATGTTCAAGAATATCAAGGTCGAAAACAATCTCCCGGAAGCAGAGGATGTGCTTCGGGAAATGAACCGCGGCAGCTGGTCGACCGGCTATTGCGGGCAATCGCCCGAGCGCCTCAAGGCGCACATGAAGAACCAAGCGAAGTTCGACCTGCTGACGATGCGCGCGCCCCAGGACGATCCTGAGGTCGGCGGCGACTATTACGGCCTGCCCTGGCCGTGCTGGGGTTCACCCGAAGTCCGGCATCCCGGCACGCCTCTGCTCTACAACACCGATCTCGCGGTGATGGATGGCGGCGGCACGTTCCGGCCGCGTTTCGGCGTCGAGCGCGAGGAGAAGCTTCCCGACGGCACGACACGCAAGGTCAGCCTGCTCGCGGACGGGTCCTATTCCAAGGATTCCGAAATCAAGGACGGATATCCGGAATTCACGCTGGCGAGCCTGAAGAAGCTCGGCTGGGACACGGACCTGACCGAGGCGGAAATGGCCACCATCAACAAGGTCAACCCCGCCAATCCCGATGTGGTGTCGTGGTCGCTCGACCTCTCGGGTGGCGTTCAGCGCGTCGCGCTGATGCATGGCTGCGTTCCCTATGGCAACGGCAAGGCACGCATGAATGCGTTCGGCTTGCCCGATCCCATTCCGGTTCACCGCGAGCCGATCTACACCCCGCGCGTCGACCTGGTCTCCAAATACCCAACGCTGCCCGATGCCAAGCAGTTCCGAGTGCCCAATATCGGCTTCTCCGTGCAGAAGGCGGCGGTGGAGAAGGGGATAGCCAAGCTATTCCCCCTCATCCTCTCGTCGGGTCGTCTTGTCGAATATGAGGGCGGCGGCGAAGAGACGCGGACCAACCCCTGGCTCGCCGAGCTTCAGCAGGACATGTTTATCGAGATAAGCCCGGCTGACGCCGTCGATCGCGGCATCAAGGACGGCGGCTGGGTCTGGGTCACGGGCGCCGAGAGCAATTCCAAGGCCAAGATGAAGGCGCTCGTTACCGAGCGTGTAGGCAGGGGCGTCGCCTGGATGCCCTTCCACTTCGGCGGCTGGTTCGCAGGCAAGGATCTTCGGCGCAATTACCCGAAGGGCACCGATCCGATCGTTCTCGGCGAAAGCGCGAATACGATCACCACCTACGGATACGATCCGGCGACCGGCATGCAGGAGCCCAAAGTCACTCTCTGCCAAATCGCGGCGGCATAAGGAGCAACGACCATGGCACGGATGAAATTCCTCTGCGACGCCGACCGTTGCATCGAATGCAATGCGTGCGTCACCGCCTGCAAGAACGAGCATGAGGTGCCCTGGGGCATCAACCGGCGCCGCGTCGTCACCATCAACGACGGCAAGCCGGGTGAGCGTTCGGTCTCCATGGCCTGCATGCATTGCACAGACGCGCCTTGTGCTGCGGTCTGCCCGGTAAACTGCTTTTACACGACCGCCGACGGTGTCGTGCTTCACTCAAAGGATCTCTGTATCGGCTGTGGTTATTGCTTCTACGCCTGTCCGTTCGGCGCACCACAATATCCGAAAGTCGGCAATTTCGGTTCACGCGGCAAGATGGACAAGTGTACGTTCTGCGCCGGCGGGCCGGAGGCCGACGGCAGCAAGGAAGAGTACGAAAAGTATGGCGCTAACCGACTCGCCGAGGGCAAGCTGCCGCTATGCGCCGAGATGTGCTCGACCAAGTCGCTGCTGGCTGGCGACGGCGAAATCATCGCGCAGATCTACAAGGAGCGGGTGATGAAGCGTGGCTACGGCTCCGGAGCGTGGGGCTGGAAGACCGCCTATCGCGAGACGATCGAATCCTGAAGATCGCGTGCGTAAATGCTGGGGAGGAGCTCATGGCGTCTTTTGCACGATTGATCCGCCTGACCGTCGGCGCGGCGGCCTTCCTGCTGGTTATCTCCGTGGC
>WNGI01013198.1_pt1 | contig 10737 bp, 6 predicted proteins | sample 5400621 | NCBI WGS metagenome assembly WNGI01 (sample SAMN13153374, study PRJNA577476) | soil metagenome | isolation source: 20 cm soil or saprolite under Garry oak tree replicate 1 | place: USA:California | collected 2016-06-15 | reverse complement strand
CTCCGATTCTACTGGCTTACCGAAAGACTTCGCCGTCATGATGCCCTTTTTCGGCTTAGCTTGCGTTTCCAGAGGAATACAGGCAACTCCTCGTAATTCTAAGATCGTTCGTTCACCAACAACAGTCAAATGCTTGCGTATCCATCGTTGGTTGGCGTACTTGAGATCTCTGGCGGTGAAAATGTCCCTGGATTGTAACAGGCGGCTATAGCGTGAACCGATACCCCATACATCCTGAATAGGGAGGTTTTCTAACAACGCGTCAAGCTCTTCGTCGGAATAGTGTACCAGGCTGAGAACACCATGGTAGAAAGGCTGCTGCTTCACAATCTCGGTTGCAACTTTGCTGAGCGTCTTGGTTGTGGCAATGCCGAGACTGACTGGGATCCCCGTAAAGCGCCACACAGTCTCACGAATGTCGCGCCCATACTTGCTGAGGCTTGCTATCGATATGTGGCTCAGGTCTATCCATGCCTCGTCAATGCTGTAGACTTCTATGTGTGGGGAAAAGGTTGCCAGTATGTTCATGATTCGATCAGAGACGTCAGCATACAAAGGATAATTACTCGAAAACACCTGAATATGGTGCTGCTCGATTAGTTCCTGGCACCCGAAGACGGGTTGACCCATCTTAATGAAAGCCTTTACCTCGTTGCTTCTGGCAACGACACAGCCATCATTATTGGAAAGGACAATCACTGGCTTTCCCTGTAGGGCTGCGTTAAACGCCCGTTCACAGCTACAATAGAAGTTATTAGCATCTACGAGAGCTACGATCTGATACATAAAATCCTCGTGGACGAGGAGCAACAGGGAAGAAAGAAGAAATGAAATACAATGTTAACGAAAGCGTATTCTTCGATCAATGAGCACTCCTCACATACAGTGGACAGTGATATCCTAAACTTAGGAGAACGTGCGTTCTATAAGAGAGAAGTGTACCCAATTTTAAGCAAGCAGTCAATGATGTAGAACGAGCATCTCGTTCTCATGGATGCAGTGTAAACGTCTACAGGAAAAAACTGCTTCTCGCTTCACCTGCTGAGAATATAGAGAACAACGACTCTTCGCGAAAGACGCTCATCTCTCCCAATTTCCACTCGAACTCTAGTTCTACTAGGTAGAAAGTATTGTTCAGTTCTGAAAGGGGAGACGATGAACGACAATGCATCTGTATTTCGTGATGTGCATTTCTTGCCCTGGCCAGCATATGCGAGCTTTCCAAGCCCAGCAGATGACTATAAAGAGCGACCACTCGACTTGAATGAGTTGGTGGTACCACACCCGGTCAGTACGTACTTTATGCGCGTAGAAGGCGATTCGATGATTGGCGCCTGTATCTCTTCTGGAGATGTTCTTGTAGTGGATCGCGCTATCACTACAACCCACAACAAGATCATAGTTGCCAGGTTAGGCGAGGATTTCACTGTGAAGCGTCTGCAACTGATCAAAGGAAGGACACGCATATTTCTGAAGCCTGAGAATCCCAAATATCAACTCATGGAGGTCACGCATCGCAAGGACTTTGAAATTTTTGGGTGTGTGACTTGGGTTGTTCATAAGCTGAATAGCACCAGGTAGACGCATACATAGAGGCTCTAAGCCTCAATAGTAGTAAAAGTTGCCAACTCGATTGAAAACACAAAATCAGGATCCACACGTGTGCTCAAAAAAATGTTTGTCAGATCAATAGGCTAGTAGGGTTCCACCGTGAACGTCAGGGTATACACTGGCCCAGGCACGATCTCGAAGGTATGAGTTTCAGGGTCATACCCGAAATGTGTTGCCGTCCCGTATAAGACGCCGTTAAAGTAGTGGAGTTGAAGATGATTGGCAATTCCTTTTCTCAGCTTGATCACAGGTGCATCTCAGCACGATGGTGCATACTATAAGAGTGAGTAGGGACTTCTCACACACCACACGGCTGAGCTAGGCACCGCGATTGCTAGCTCAGCCGAATATTTACCCCTCTTCTCAGGTTCACCTCAGCTTGTTCTCAGAAAGATCTGGCATACTCGTATACAGATGGGTCGAACTTTGACTTACCCGTCTGCTTTGGCTGGGCTACTACCATCATTACTAGCCCAGCTGATTACTCTTTTGGCTCTATCGCATAGATCGGATTTCTGTTCACAGCTTCACCTCAGCTTGTACACAGGTGCAACTCAGGATAGTAGGAGATACTATGTGAGTGAGTCAGGCAGCACATCTCTACTCTAACTACCTACCCACGTTTCCACTTGATCTGGCTCACATGAAATTGGCTGAGGTAGCATCCCGGTCTACCTCAGCATCTTCTCGTCGTTGTCGTTCCACCAGCTCCACCGCATGATCTGTCTGAGGGATGGGTATTTCTACTGGTGTATTTCTTGTGTTCTTTCACTATACTATTTCGGCAGTACATGAGGTTCACTCTGCACCTGGTATCTTTCTTCTACTGATCTGCCTCTTCTGAGTGATGACTGCGTGATAGGGAAAGAGTGGAAATGATGCCACCAGTACAAAAATCGTCATGCCCTATTGGCCTTGCTCCTCACAATGCAGGTGGTCAAATAGATGCTTCTGTTGGGGAAAATCTCGGTCAGAAAATGAGAATAACGTTTACCTCTGCTTTTGGTCAAGGTGATCCTGACGAAGCCTGCGCACTTATCGGTTTAGTTCAAACAGCAAAAGACAATCCTACTCTAGACATGACCCAAGCATGCCGTAGATGCTCACGTGCTGTACGAGTTCAATCTGTGAAATAGGCCTGTCAGTGCGAAACTGACGAAAAGATACGACGTACCATATAACTGACGATGGTTACAGGTCGCTTTCCTCTTCTCAGGTTCATCTCAGCTTGTTCACAGGTGAAACTCAGAATGATAGGAGATACTGTGTTGGTGAGTGGAATGTGACGCATGGCTTCGTCAAAAAAGGGGGGGAGATATGCGTCACATTCTAATTAGCTGTCATCTTCCGATTCACACCGTTGTTTCTGCTCGCTATTTGCTTCTCTACCAACTCAACTGCATGCTCATCTGGTAGACACAGAATGTTGAGCCCCGCCTGTATAGGTTCGTTCCAATGACCGGGGAGTAACTGTTCTGATGATCTAATACCAGATGGGGCTTCTGTTATCCATTTCAATACATGTTTTCCTCTTGCATTACCAGATTTAAGCGAGATAAAAGCATAAAGAGCAATTAGAAGTTACGATCTGACAGCAAAGTTGACAGCAGAGCCGATGATTGACAGCAAACTTTGATGGTTCTTAATGGACGATAAAGCTAGGAAACAAGCCTAACGAGGACGTTGAAAACCGTTAGTGGACAAGGGGGATAGAAGTGAGCGAGAAATCCAGGGCGACCTCCTTCTGGTTCAATGGATGCGACGTGACGATTATCAGCTATATTGTAACATGTAACAGAGGCCTTCATGTTTACATCAGTTCTTCTTCTTTACCTAGCGCATCTTTCAAGGGAACCAGGTGCTGTTGCAGACCATAAATCGCGGCCTGCGTTCGGTCGGTCAAATGCAGCTTCGAGAGAATATTCGACACGTGGGTGCGCACGGTTGGCTCGCTGATCACCAGCTCCTGCGCGATCTCGTAATTTGAGCGCCCGCGAGCAATTCGGGTCAGCACCTCCAGTTCGCGCGGGGTCAGATCGTTGAGCGGCGACAGTTGGCGCTGCTGCATCTCCCGCAGCACACGCGCAGCAACCATTGGATGCAATTTGCTCTCGCCACGGGCTGCGGCTCGCACGGCCTCAACCAGTTCCTGCGGGCTGCTATCCTTTAGGAGATAGGAGAGCGCCCCGGCCTTGATGGCACTGAATATATGCTCATCTTCATAATAAGAGGTCAGAATGATAATCTGTGTGCTGGGCACAAGGCGCTTGACCTCGCGCGTGGCTGCAACCCCATCCATTGTAGGCATCAGCAGGTCAAGCAGGGCCACGTCCGGCAAAAACTCGGTGACCAGCTCAAGCGCCCGCGCGCCATCGCCACACTCCCCCACGACCTGAATATCGGGGCGCTGCTCCAACATAAAACGCAATCCATGGCGCACAACGGCGTGATCATCGGCCAGTACTACTTTAATCACAGGCATTCTCCCTCGGTACATCGACAGTGATACAGGTGCCCTGGTCAGGCACTGTTTTGAGATCGAACGTGCCGTGCAGTTCCTCGACACGCTCTTGCATTACATGTAATCCCAGGCCATGTCCCTCTACATTATCATTCGCGGCAAACCCCTCGCCATTATCTGTAATTGTCAACTTCACCCTACTTCCTTCGCTCACCAGGCAAAGCGAGATCAACGTGGCGCTGGAGTGGCGCGCGGCATTAGCGAGGGACTCCTGAGCGATACGCAGCAGCGCGTGCTCGGTCTTGACATCAAGCGCAATTGGCTTCACATCGGTTGTCACAGTTATACCCAGGCGCATGCTATAAGCCTGGGCTAGCTTCCGCAAAGCGCCCGCCAGGCCAAGATTCTCTAACTGCGTGGGACGCAATTCCAGCAAAAGCGCGCGCATTTCGCGGGTCATATTGCCCGTCGTCTGCTCCAGCTGAGTGATATGTGGACGGAGATCGGTGGAGGATGAACCGGCCCGCGTGGCCTCCTGCAAGCCATCGGCCAGCATGCGCAGCGAGAAGAGATCCTGAGAGATGGCGTCGTGCAACTCGCGCGAAATGCGCGAACGCTCCTGCAAACGCGCATTCTGCTCGGCCAGTTGTTGGCGCCGCGCGATATTCTCCACCAGTTGCTCGGCCATCTGATTGAACTGCCGCTCTAGCTGGCCAATCTCATCTTGATGGCGCGACGCAACCCGCTGGGTATAATCCCCACCGGCAAATTGCGTCGTAGCCAGCACAAGCTGCTGAACCCGCTGCACCAGGTGCCTCGTCGTCACCCTTCCGAAAAATACTCCAATGGGAATGACAAGTATCAGCAGAACAATGTTACTCAACAACGCGCTCCCCAGCCTCGAAAAAATATTATCTCCCTCGGGTCTGGGTACCTGTAAAAAGATCGTGCCAATCGGCTGATGATCTTTGCTCCAGACCGGTTCTGCAGCATATTCCAATGTGATAGAGGAGAGATGTTCTGTGCCCGTGGAAGCCTGTCCTGCAAGCGCCTGGCCAATCGCCCGCCTTTGCTCAGGCAAGAGAGCAGAAATAGACATCCCCGCGGAATAGCGTGACGGGTAAGAACTGGCCACCAGATGACCATCTGGTGCAATAAGCAGGGCTATAAAAACCGATTTTGGATCAGGAGAAGCTGTCGAGATAGAGGGGGCGAACACAGGATAAACCAGATTTTCCTGGTTAGGTAAGGCAAGCGTATGAGCCTGCCCAGGGATAAAACTGGTATGCGGATCAAGCGTCTCACCCTGAGCCTGTAAAGCAGCAATCTGGGCATAGGATTGGGCCTGTCGTTGCAAGACCGTGAGAAAGTTGCTGTCCAAGGAATCGGAGAAAACAGCAGAGAGCGCGCCGCTTGCCAGCACGGTCAATAGCAGAAAAGAGAGCACTGAACCAAGCGTCACTGAGACATACGCAAGAGCCATACGCGCGCGCAAGCCGGACCAGCTAAAGGGGAACAAGAAGCGTAATCGTTTCGGAAGAAGAATAACCCTGCTTTGCATAGCTTTACCTCCCACGTGTATTTGACTATTACGTACCCAAATAAAGAAAAATCTACCACATCCCTGTAGGAGCAGTTGGGCGCTCCTCACATCTTCACGTTAACATTACGTATAACGATGAACTGGGTTGTCTGTGTTCAGGCTCCCTGTTCCTGGAAAAGCCGGGAGCGCGTAGCGCGCTCCCGGCCAGCAGAAAGAGCTCTACTGGGTTACATCTCGGCGCACAGTCAGCCAGCAAGATACCCCAACAATCACAATCAGGTAGACAGCAATAACCAGGAGCGAATGTCCATCAGAATAGGCACCTGGATTTGCGATCGAGAGCGCGTTCCCCTGATTGTGGAGCAACGAAGTGAGGTTATTCCCCAGGAAGTAATCGGGAATGGCCTTTAGAAAATCCGACAGGCCGCCGCTACTAGTGCTTGCCAGAACAGCGATGATGGTGCCAAGCAGAGGCTCAATGGCAAGCCAGATCAGCGGCCCGACGATCCCGGCCACCGTCGAACGGCCCACGGTGCCAAAGAACAGCGCCATCAACATATAGGCAAACCAGTACAGCATCCCCAGCAGCAGGAAAAGCACAAGATGGCCAAACGTGGCGGCGGTAAAGAAGCTCAAACCGGTGCCAATCCCCACCAGATGCGACATGACAGCCCCGATAACCGTACCCAACAGCATCAAGAACAGGATCGTGGGAACGACATAGATGACCATCACAACAGTTTTCGCGAGGAGAAACTGCACGCGGGTCGGACCACGCGTGAACATCAGGCGGACCGTGCCAAGACTATATTCGCCGCCCACCAGCGTCCCGGCTAGGATGATCCCTAATACCACGAGCACCTCTATGACAAACTGCTCCTCCACATTCCAAACACCCGGTATATTCAGGAATTGAGCCCCGCTGTTCAATATTCGCTGCTTCTCGTGCTGCATATCGGCCAGGGTAGCCGGGTGGTTGATGCATCCCTCGACTTGGTGTACAGCACAGTTCGGTGGCACATAACTGGTGACCGGCTGGCTAGCGATACGCCAGGCCGCTATACCAAGCGCCAAAAAGACAAATGCGATCACCAGCGTCCCGACGAGCAGCAATACTTTCGACAGCAGTCGGCGGCGCACTTTATACACATCCATGCCGATCAAGCGGAGTAACACACTCAGGTAATCTCTACGCCCCATTACAATCGGTGCGACACGGGTAACATCAGGCTGAGCCTGCGTGGTACTAACCATGATACATCTATCTCACTTTCTTTCTTTGCAACTATAGTAAATTTAGCGTTTTTGCTTAGGAGGGACAGCGCCGGCAAAGTTCGCCATACCTGCGCGCGAGCCTTCGCCTGACTCGCTACCGGTCAGTTCCAGGAAGAACTTTTCCAGGCTGGCCTGATACTGGTACATCTCAGCGATAAAGAGATCGCACCCCGCCAGCAGAGCGGTAATCTCCTGAGAACGCTCGGCGGGTGCGTCCACGTAGAGCACGGGAAGATCGTTTTTGTCCGTACCGTTGTTGACCTTGCTGATCCAGTTCATTTCGCTCTGGCTGGCCTGCTGGAGAATCACCAGGGCCTGCTCGGTCTCTTCAGGCGTGCCCAGGCGCACTATCAGTTGTTCGCCCTCACGCAAGAGTTCCTGCACAGTCCCCTGCTTGAGCAGATTACCTTTCTGCAGAATAGCAACACGATTGCAGACCTGCTGGACCTCGTAGAGGATATGGCTGGAGAGGAAAATCGTCTTGCCAATGGAAGAGAGGCGCAGCATCAACTGGCGTACCTCATGAACACCGGCGGGATCAAGACCGTTGGTCGGCTCATCGAGCAGAATCAGTTCGGGATCGGTCAGCAGGGCCGCGCCAATGGCCAGGCGCTGCTTCATACCCAGAGAGTACTTGCGATAGGCATCGCGTCCGCGCGCACCCAGGTCCACCAGGTTCAGCACCTCATCGATACGCGCCTGGTTGACCTTACCCAGTTGCATTCCGGAGGCCGCAGCAACAATGCGCAGATTATCAATTCCCGAGAGGTAGGGATAAAAGACCGGCGTCTCGACGATCGCGCCGACACGCGGCAGGATCTCCGGGAGACGCGTGGAGTTGTCCAGGCCAAACAGAGAGATGCTGCCCGCTGTGGGCCGGATCAGACCCAGCAGCATGCGAATCGTCGTCGTCTTACCGGAACCATTGGGTCCCAGGAAGCCAAAGACATCGCCGCGCAGAACCTCCAGATGCAGATCATTGACGGCTACCAGAGTATCAAAAGCCTTTGTCAGCCGAGATGTACTAATAACATATTCTTGCGAGAGTTCTTTTTCCACAAACTATTCCTTCTTTCAGCAATTTGATGTTTGCGTCGTTCCCCTTGCTCTGCTGGAGAAATCCGGCCAGTAAACGATAGGGAGTGCTAGACAATGCATGTACCCTGCCAACAAGTGTAGCCGCTCGCCTGGAATTTGTGATCAACGCAGTGCAGATTGCACATCATCATTTTGTTGAGTGTGACGAAGTACTAATGGGTGGATTACGCAGCTAGAGCCTACATTTCGCAGGGTGCGCGTACGATTGTTGCAGAGACATGCAGCCGAGCGAAGCGATGGCCAGTCGTAGAGGCCCGATTGATCGCGCCCACAGGGTGGAGAGGGGCTTTGTGCAAAAATCGTACGCACACCCCATTTCGCAGTAGTTCTCGACGGCAATTGGGATTTTTGTTAAGATGAGGGAAACAACACCGAGGAGCGGAGTAAGAACACTGTTGGGTGCATGAAATAGTTGTGCGTGTGCCATCCAAAGGAAGGGTGTAGAGGCCGATTATGCAAATAAACAACATGACCCAAGCAACCGTAGGGGCCGATTTATCGCGCCCAACGCCGATTTATCGGCCCTCAGTGGATATTCCAATATCCTGATTAAAAAGTATAAATGTAGGGGCGACCCTCGCGGTCGCCCGGTATAATTACTGTGCGAATTACAATTGCTGTGCTAAAGAAATACCGGGCAAAATGAGCGCTATGTGAGCGGTATTTTCGCTAATGAAGAGAAAATCATTGATGAATAATAACTGGTAAAAACTTACTTAATTTCGTTAATAGCTGTAATTGCCTTTTGCTGTACATCCCCCGCTTCAGTTTTTAACAAGGCGTTATTACGCGACTCCGAAATGTGTACCAGAATACCGCCAACGATTACACACATGCCAAAGAGCACACCTATCGCGAAAAGAGGTAATCGGTAATTCAAGCCATAAAGTAAAGTACATCCGCTCGCCCCTACAAAGCCGCCCACAATCCCAGCGGCAGAATAGAGACCCTGTATCCTCGCTCGCGCACCAGCTATCGTTGAATTAGCAACATGAGCATCAACAGCAGGTTCCATCATCGAATAGACCACTCCATGAATAATGAAGAACCCAACAACAATCAACAGCGTATTTGCTAACCCATAGATAAAGTAAATTGGGACCTGTGCCAGGCCAAAAATAAGAATGAGTGATGATCGACGTCTGCGGTCAGCAACTCTTCCTCCAAATGGCGCGACAATAATACCGGGTATGGAAAATGCAACGTAGGCAAATCCAATTACTGCGATAGATGCTCCCAGGTGATCATGCAACCAGAGCGCCGTGAGTGTGATATCGAAACCGACGAACAAGAAATTGCCAAATGCCAGAATGTAGGCGCCGGTGAGGCCAATCTTAAAGAGCGTTCGTAACGAAACCGGTCTGGCTGCTTCCTCTATTTCTTGTTCACCTCGTACCTTGACGTGGATCATTGTAACAACGATCACAATGGCAACCAATCGAAAAATTACTGCTCCTATGAATGCGGTAGCATAACCAGTTGCGGCTAGTAACCCACCGAGACCTGGACCCAATAGGAAGCCAGCATTAAAGAAAGCGCTAAAGATACCAAATGCTTCACCCCTCTGGTTCGATGGTACCGCATCAGTAATCAGTGCGCGAGCGGATGGCAAGAATGCCGCTGCTGCCGCCCCCTCAGCGAAACGCAGGACGATGAAGAGTGTAGGATCGTTAATCACCAGGTAGACCGCCGAGAGCAGTGCCTGGACAGCTAAGCTGAGGATCATCATCGGTTTGCGCCCCCAATGATCAGCCAGCCAGCCACTTGGATATTGGAACAGGAAATTTGAAATGAGGTAAGACGAGGCCATTGCGCCAATTATGGCTAACGATGCGCCGCGCGATTCGGCATACAATACCCTCACTGGTACTATCATTCCAATGCCCGTGAATGACGCACAGACGGCCAGTGAGACAGCAAGCAGTGTCCGGTTGCGCAGCATAAAATCTCCAATTAGTACAAAAGAAGCTGCACACCTGTATCAGGGTAGAAATACTTCGAAGGCCCTTAATGTGGTGGATTGAAACGCAAGTAGCGCTTTGCAGCAATTGAACAATATAGCCATTATAGTCTCCCCCGCCCAATTGCCGCAAGGTACGTTATTCAAAACGTGCGTCAGGTAACTTTTTAGGAGATGACATTTTACGCATACTCTACAAGGTTATTGTGATATACTGACGGTGTTTTTCAAAACACACCTGCACTGCTGTTTAGAAAGGAACGTTAAGATATACATGAATGATCAATTGAACCTGCCTCCCAACTACTTTTATCATCGCCTCCCCAATGGCATCGAAATGATTGGCCAGTACATGCCAAGCCTGAGTTCAATTACGTTTGGATTTCAGCTCGACGCTGCGGTAATCAACGAACCAGAAGAGAAACAGGGACTTGCCCACCTTTTTGAATACATGCTTTTTCAGGGAACGAAGCAGAAGGATGCGCGTGCCTTGAATGAGGCTTTTGAATCACTGGGCGCGCGTAAAGGAGCGAATACCGGCCTGGAGACATCGCAAGTGTTTGCGCAAATTGTCAACACAAAGTTTGATGCCACCCTGCAACTTATTAATGAACTCTTGCTCACGCCTACCTTCCCCAGGGAAGAAATGGAGCAGATGCGTAACATTGTTCTGCAAGAGATTCGTCGCCGTGATGACGAACCGATGAGTCGGATCTTTGAACTTGTGCGCGCCAACTTCTATAAAGGAACTGCTCTTGGTCGCCCGGTACTGGGTACTACCGAGAGAGT
>WNGI01006342.1_pt1 | contig 10738 bp, 11 predicted proteins | sample 5400621 | NCBI WGS metagenome assembly WNGI01 (sample SAMN13153374, study PRJNA577476) | soil metagenome | isolation source: 20 cm soil or saprolite under Garry oak tree replicate 1 | place: USA:California | collected 2016-06-15 | reverse complement strand
TGCAACTCGCGGCGCAGAACGGAATCGATGGGAAGAAAGCGCGCAATTTTGCCGGCGCGGAGCGGGCCAAGATGGTGGAGTTCTTGCGGGATTGCGAGGTGGCGATTCTGGACGCGCAATATACGGATGAGGAATACAAGGCACACGTCGGGTGGGGGCACAGTTCACTCAGCAGCGTGGTCGGGCTTGCGCTCGATGCGAATGTGAAAAGGCTGTTACTTTTTCATCATGATCCGAGTCATGACGATGACATGATCGATCGAATGCTGGAGCAGGCACGGTCCCTGGTTGCGAAGAGCGGAAAGGCGATGGTGATTGAAGGTGCTCGCGAAGGTGTTGAGATCCTGCTGGAGTTACCAGCGCAGCGGCAGCTGCGCTGAGTTAACCGTTATTCGTTATTGGTTATCGGGGGCGCAGCCGTGCTGCGCGTTATCGGTTATCAGTTATCGGTGATCAGATATCGGCCGCGTACGCAAAGGCGGCGTGCCTAGCAGGCGGAGGTCAGACGACGAGATCAGGGATGAAAGCCGATCTGTTTTTTCGCTGGAGTCGGCGGAGTGATCAGCTCTTTTATGGCCGCGAAGACTTCGGCGAATTGACTCGCGCTCTCCCGAGACGCTCGGTCGCCTCACCAGTGGACCAATGCAGTCCATCCAACGGCGTCCCCGCACGTTGTATTGCTCGTCATATTTCTTTTCCAGCGCTTCGATCTTTCGGGCCAGGTCGCGGTTGGTGTCCATGAGTCGGCGCAACTGGACGAAAGTGCGCATGATAGCGATGTTGACTTCCACAGCGCGCCTGGAGCGCAAGACACTCGACAGCATGGCAACGCCCTGCTCGGTAAACGCGTAAGGGCGGTAGCGTGCGCCGCGATGCTTGCCTGAACTGGTCACAAACTGTGACCAGTTCGGACGAAGCCTCTGTGAATAAGGCTCTTCTGCATTTGAAATCACAATTGGTGACCGCAAAAATGCGAATTCTTCCGCCGTCAACTGAAAGACGAAATCGTCAGGGAATCGTTCGCGATTGCGACGCAACGCTTGATTGAGCGCCTTGGTGCTGACGCCGTAAAGTCTGGCCAAGTCGGCATCGAGCATCACCTTCTCCCCGCGAATGAAGTAAACGAGCTGTGCAAGATTTTCTGTCTTCAGTACGAGCTTCATTTCTTCAGTTGAGCTATCAGAAATTTCGCGAACTGAATAACGCAAAATGAAGCGACGAAGCGAGCCGTAAAACTCCAAAAGGTTGAAACTCGTTCGGGTTCTACGCTCGCTCCCTTCTACCCTCGTCACTTTACCTTGATCACTCGCACGACCCCGTGCTTGCGCCAGCTACCTAGCTGCGTTGCCGTCTACCTAGCGCGATTCCCGATCGCGACGTGTTCTATGTCGCCGATCCCCTCAGCTCCATTCAGACTGAAAGCCGCACTTTGCCTTCGGCAAGCTTGGTCTGTAGTCGTAACTGGCCGCAAGCGGCGGCGATGTCGTGGCCTTTCTCGCGGCGCAGGGTTGCGATCACGCCGTACTCTCGCAGGATCGATAGAAATCTTTCCTGCCGCGCCCGCGAGGGCCGTGACCATTCCAGGCCTTCGACGGTGTTGTACGGAATGAGATTGATCTTGGCCGACAAACGGCGCGCGATTTTCGACAGCTCGCGGGCCTGTTCGTCGGTGTCGTTGACGCCGGCGATCAGGATGTACTCGAATGTTAGTCTTCCTTTTTTCGCGACGTAGTAATCGCACGCTTCGAGTAAGACTTTGAGTGGATACTTGCGATTAACCGGCATGATCCGGCTGCGCACTTCGTCGGTTGCGCCATGCAGCGAAAGGGCGAGGCGAAATTGCGTGGGCTCGTTGGCAAGCTCGCGAATTTGCGGCGCGAGTCCGCTGGTCGAAATGGTGATGCGCCGGGCACCGATGCCGAGGCCCCACGGCGCGTTGATGATGCGAATCGCGCGCAGAACGTTTTTCAGGTTGGCGAGCGGCTCGCCCATGCCCATGAAGACGACGTTATCGATTTTTTCGCCGCTCTTCTTTTCAATCTCGATGAGCTGTTGCACGATCTCGCCTGCATCGAGATTGCGGGTCCAGCCGTCCAATCCGCTGGCGCAAAATTTGCAGCCGTAAGCGCAGCCGACCTGGCTGGAGACACAAATGGTCCGGCGATCCGAGGGTTGGCCATAGAGTGCGGGCGACGCTGGGATGAGGACCGATTCGATCAGGTTTTGGTCGCGTAAGCGGAAGAGAAATTTCTGCGTCGTGTCTTTCGAGCCAAGGACGCGGACGACTTCTGTCTTCGGTGTGTCAAATTCGGCTGCGAACTGAGCGCGCAACTCGCTAGGCAAATCGGTCATCGCGTCGAAGGAGGCGACGCGTTTTTTGTAGATCCAGTCGGTAATCTGCTTCGCGCGATAGGAAGGGGCGCCGCGTTTTTCTAGAAAATCCGCCAGTTCTTCCAGGATGATTCCGGTGAGCGAGGGCTTCACGCCGCAGTGTACTGCGGAAGTAAGAAGTAAGAAGGATGAATTAAGAAAGATTTCCTTTGGAGCGTTTCAGAATTGTCACGAAAATCGCGATCAATTCCCCGCATTCATGACAGATCGGCTGAAGACGTTCCGGTCCAACTAGATTGGCTTCCGCGAGCAGATCAGGCCAATAAGCTGTTTCTTCGATTTCTCGCAGACAATCGTGATCGATATTAACGATGCAAATGCCAAACGGCTCGGACGTTAGATCGCTTGCGCGGCAGCGGGTGGAAAGGTTGAAACCCGCGGATAGTTAACGGTGTTGAATAATTGGCTACGCAGCTCGGTCTAAGCTGCAAAATGGAAAATGAGGGAAAAATATGAAATCAATTCTATATTCAGTGTGCATTGGAAGCCTTGCACTGGCGCTCACAGCGGGAGGAGCGCAAGCGGACAAGGATAAACGGTCTGAGAGAGCAAAGCCGCAGCAGCGATCAGCGAAGGTTCAGGCGGCAAGGCCTGCGAACACCGGTGGAACCATGAGCGCGCGCCGTAACGCTTCAGCCGCGCAATATCGGCAGCGGTCGTACGCGAAGCCGCGCGGCAGTTCAAATGCCGTGGTCGAACACAACAGCGGACTGCGCGCGGTTCGCGAGCGAAACCTCGCCAGGAACGAAAGAATGCGTGAGCGGAACTCGCAAGAGTTTCGTGCGCGACGTGACGTTGCGGTGAATCGCGATAGGAATGTCGCGGTGAACCGGACGAAAAATTTCGACGCAAATCGTGAACGAAACGTCGCAGTGAACCGGACAAGGAACGCCGACGTTAATCGTTTCCGAAACACCAACGAGTTTCGTTCGCGCAACAACGTAGCGTTCAATCGTGAGCGTAACTTCAACCGCACAGAGAACGCCGCCTTTTATCGTCGAGGCAATGTGAGAATCACTAATAGCTGGCACGGAGACGCGTTCCGCGGCCAGCGGTATGCGGCCTTCCGCAATTACCACAGGCAATGGCACGATCGTGGTTGGTGGAGAAGCCATTACAATCGGATCATCTTCGTGAACGACGGTTGGTATTACTGGAACGCCGGCTACTGGTTCCCGGCATGGGGTTATGCACCGTCCGTGACTTATGTGTACGATGGCCCGATCTACGGCTACAACGGATTGTCGCCTGACCAGGTGACCGTCAATGTTCAGGAACAGCTGGCGCGCGCCGGTTACTACGAAGGACCTATCGACGGGATGCTTGGGCCAATGACCCGGGAAGCGATCGCTGCTTTCCAAGCTGACAACGGATTGGCGATTACGTCGGCGATCGATGAGCCGACACTTGCTACGCTTGGTCTGGCATAACTGATCGAAGCCATTTTGAGAGCCGCGTGATGTGTTCCATCATGCGGCTCTTTCATTTTCCGTGAAATGATCCGCCTCAGCGAGCCCGAGCGTCTGCGGCAGGAGCGATAATGAGTTACTAACAGGTCCAAGACTTTTCGGAGATACGAATTAATAAGGAGAAAGGGGAATAATGAGGATACTAACATTAACAGTGATATTGGGGTTACCGCTCATGGCGTTAGGCCAGACGGAACCACAACAGACGCAGGAGCAGACGAAGGAAACGCAGACTACTGCGCCGGCGAAAGGGAAGAAGATGAAGCCAGCGCAGCAGCAGCAGGAGGCGACCAATCCGCAGGCAAAACCTGAGACCGGCACAAACGTGCGTGGACAAACAAACGTTAAGGGTCGCGCTCCGGAGGTAAATAAGAATCAATCGGGGATGCGTTCGAGCACGGGCACGAGCCAGACGAACGTGAACGCGGGTCAGACCAATGTGGGGGGCACAAGTCAGACTACGACCGTGAACAAGGAAGAGTTCAGGTCGCGTCACAGCGAAGTGTTTAGTCTTGGGCGGCATCCGAAAGAATTCTTTGTCCAACGATACGGCGGGAACCATTTCCGGCTGATCGGGAACACGTACTTCGTGTTCGTGGACGGCTGCTGGGTCGCGGTTGACGTGGACGGCTTTGTATATACGGAGCGGGTGATCTGCGCCGGCGAACCGGACTTTGTTGTAGTTGATTAGCGCATTGTCTGCTCGGCACAAAGCGCTCCGCTGGAAAATGCGGAGCGCTTTTTTTTATGGAAGATATGCCGCTGGCCTGTCTCGGCCGGCAGGCTGCCAGTCTGCCGAGTCACGCGAACCGCGTGACTTCCGAATGCAGCCGCGGGCCGCGTCCCAGGCGAACTCTGAATACAACTATGGATAAAGCAGAACGCCCCGGGAAAATTCTTCGTGGAACCGAAGGAATCGGAACTGTCACGCCGCAGATGATCGAGGAGCGGGCGCGGGAGATCGCGCGCAGCGACGGACGTGCGCAGCCAAATGATCTCGACCGAACTCGTGCGCGCGAGGATCTGATCGGCATTACCTCAGGTTCGGACAAGTCCTCGACGAGAGAGGACCCAGCTACCGACTGGTACACGCCACGTGCGTCGTCAGGTGAGAAAACTCCGACCGTGCGCCCTGAAGATGACGAAAACATTCCGGCGAAATTGATTCAGGAAGGGATCGAGGAGGCTGACCACGATCAGCGGAAAAGGTCTGGAAAAGAGTTGTAACTTCGGGCGAACTCCCGCCGCTTCACAGCGAGATCGCCATCTCCCGTTTTCGGCCGGGATAAACGTGCTTTCGGCCGCATCTTGGACGATTACTCAAGCGTAAACTCTTTCATCATCTTAACGAAGCATGAGAGGCACTAAAGTGAGGCGGCAATGAGAGCGATTCGAGTGAGAGAGTTCGGCAGTCCGGAAGTTCTTCGGTTGGAAGAAGTGGCGACGCCGCAACCCGGTCCGGATCAGGTGCTTGTGCGAATGCACGCGATCGGTGTGAATCCGGTCGAGACTTATATTCGCGCGGGAACGTACGCGCGATTGCCAGAGTTGCCTTACACGCCTGGTAACGATGGCGCAGGCGTGGTAGAGCAGGTGGGCGCAGATGTAAATGAATTCAAGGCGGGCGATCGCGTTTACACTGCCGGATCGGTGACCGGTGCGTATGCCGAGTTTGCTTTGTGCAAAAAGGAGCAAGTGCATCCATTGCCGGCAAATGTTTCGTTCGCGCAAGGCGCGGCCATGGGCACGCCGTACGCCACAGCGTATCGCGGGCTGTTCCAGCGCGCCGACGCGAAGCCGGGCGAGACGGTGCTGGTGCACGGTGCAAGTGGTGGTGTCGGGACCGCGGCGGTGCAACTCGCGCGTGCTCGTGGTCTGCGCGCATTCGGCACTGCAGGTAGCGACGAAGGACGCAAGCTCGTGCGCGAACAAGGCGCAGACGAGGTGTTCGATCATCGCGCGCCGGAGCATTTTGAACACGTGATGAACGCGACCGGCCGGCGCGGTGTTGACGTGATCGTGGAATTGCTCGCAAACGTGAATCTCGGGAAGGATCTGACAATTCTGGCGAAGGGCGGGCGCGTCGCGATCATCGGGAGTCGCGGCAAGGTGGAGATCGATCCGCGGGACACGATGCAGCGCGACGTTGATCTCCGCGGAATGGTGCTGCCGAACACGCCGCCGGCAGAGTTGGCAAGCATTCACGCGGCGCTCGTGGCTGGTTTGGAAAACGGAACGTTGCGTCCGGTGATCGGCAAAGAATTTCCGCTGGCCGAAGCGGCCCAGGCGCATCGAGCGGTCATGGAGCCGGGAGCGATGGGAAAGATCGTGCTCGTTCCGAGCAAGAAAAAAGTAAGAAGTAAGAAGGAAAAATTAAGAAGTGGATCCGGTGAAGCAACGATGAAGTAACAAAGATCAATTAAGAAGTGAGAACGCGAGGGAACGAGAGTACAAATGAGGAATGCAACCGGACGAAAATGATCTCAGAGAACGCACAAAGCGCTTCGGGCTGCGCGTTCTTCGGATGTTTTCCCGATTGCCAAAAACAGCAGAGGCCCAAGTCCCCGGAAAGCAGATGCTACGATCCGGTACTTCGGTAGGAGCGAACTACCGCGAAGCCTATCGCGGTCGCAGTAAAGCAGAGTTCATTTCAAAATGTGGCGACTCGCTCCGTGAGCTTGAAGAGACAGCTTACTGGCTTGAACTGCTCGTTGATGGAAAGATCGTCCCTGCCGAAAGAGTGTCAGCTCTTCGCCAGGAACGTGACGAGCTGATCGCGATTTTCGTGACAATTTTAAAACGCTCGAAAGAGCCGGTCGAGACTTCTTAATTCTTACTTCCTCCTTCTTACTTTCCTATTATGGAGATTCATCAGTTGCGTTACTTCGTCGCGGTAGCAGACGAGGGAAATTTTTCGCGCGCCGCTGCGAAGGTGCGCGTCGCGCAGCCTTCGCTAAGCCAGCAAATTCGAAAGCTGGAAGCGGAGATCGGTCAGCCGTTGTTCGATCGTTTGCCGCGTTCGGTCGTTATTACCGAAGCCGGACGCTGTTTGCTCGAGTACGCGCGACAAATCTTGGCGTCGATCGGTGATGCGCGGCGTTGCGTGGACGAGCTCAAGGGCAAAATTGCCGGCGATGTGGCCGTCGGCGCAATTCCCACGATCGCGCCATATGTCCTTCCAGAATTGGTGGTGACATTCCAAGAACATTATCCGGATGTGACACTGCTCATCGTGGAGGACGTGACTGCAGGCATCACTCAGCGCATCGAAGCCGGAGAGCTGGACGTGGCGTTGGCATCCACTTGTCAAAAAAGTCCGACTCTCGGCGTCGAGCATCTTGGCAAAGAACCGTTACTTCTGCTGGTCCCAGAAAGACATCCTTTGGCAAAGAAAACTCTGGTAGAATTCGACGATCTTAAATCGCAGAGGTTTCTACTGCTGCACGAGATGCATTGCCTCTCGCAACAGGTCCATCATCTGCTCGAGTCTCGCCGTTTGCTTCCGGAGGTCGCGCTGGCCGGCAGTCAGCTCAGCACGATTGCAAACATGGTCGCGGCGGGGATTGGCGTTTCAATTGTGCCTCAAATGATGGTGAAACATCACGCCACGCCCGGCTGCGTTAGTCTGCCGTTCGCTCCGCCGGTTCCCGAGCGGGAACTCAATGTTCTTTACAATCCGCTCCGGTTTCAGAGCAAAGCGGCCGCAGCGTTCCGTCAGGAAGCCGCGGCCGCCCTTTCCCCCCAAAAATTCGTCGCTCGCGAGTGACGCGAACCAGTAGGCTTTTATCTCATCGTCTCCAGGGCCCTGGCCGCCAGCGATAGCATCGGCCAGACGCCTAGGAGCAGGATGACTCCAAAGACGGCGAGCTCCGGCAAAAAATGCGGGTGCGCCCTGTGCACATATCGTTCCTCAAGGAAGCGTGCAATGCGCTGTCCTATCGGCATTGTAGTTTTCATATATTCAACCGGCCACACTTGGGCCGCCATTTGAAATACTTTATGCGTCTAGCAGCGATAGTTTTCGCCTATGACGGGGCAATTAAGAAGGAAAAAGTAAAAAGGAAGAAATGGGAAAGGCGATATATCGGATTCGGAATACGCGACTTCTTAGTTTTTCCTTCTTACTTCTACCTTTTGAGGCTCGTTGCCTCGATCATTCCTCGATTGCGCCGCTTATTTTTCGCAGGTGTTTGCGAAACGTGTAACTCGGATCGGCTGCTCGCCTCTCCAAATATTGCGCAAAGTCCAGTTGTTCCCGCAATGAGTGCCCACGCTCGATGGCCTCGGCCTGACGCCGTTCCCGTTGCCAGATTTCGCGACCGACGCGAAGCAGGTCGTCGATAATCCGCGCGGCGACAAACAAACAGCCGTCGTCGTCAGCGAACGCGATATCGCCGGGTTCAACTTGGAAATCACCGAAACGAGCGGATCGCAACGCCAAGGAATCACTAGCATCGAGCCGTTGCGGCCCCGAAGGGCACGTCCCGTAGCTGAAAATCGGCAGGCGAATCTGCCGGAGCTCCGGCGTGTCGCGATGTGCACCCCAGACTATGATTCCGGCCAAGCCGCAGTTTTTAGCCTCAAGCGCGGTCAAATCGCCGATGCAGCCTTCATCCAAACGACCACCGTTATCGATCACCAGAACGTCCCCGGATTGCGCGTTCTGCATTGCTTCGAGAAAAACGTCGACGCTTCCAAAATGTCTAACCGGCAGCGCCGGGCCAGCGAGACGTTGATTGGACGCTATCGGCCGGATGCCGGGTGGGCAGATTCGCAGCGGAATTTTCAATCGTAGAGCAGCATCTGCGATGAGCGGAGTAGAAAGTTCGGCAAAAGCGCGCGATAACGAATCTGTTTTCATGGAGATGGAAAAGTAAGAAGTAAGAAGGAAAAATTAAGAAGAATTTTGGAACGCGGATTTCGGCTGCTAAAAAATTAATCAGCAAAACAGGAAGACAGGAAACAAATAAGAATTAGGCAGGCAAATTGAGGGGGAGGAAACCGAATGACAGCCGAAGAACACTCAGTCCTTGAGGCGCTCGATGCGGTTTTGCGATCTGAGACTCTCCGCGCACAAATTCGGCCGATTGTCGAACGGCTCCGCGCGGAGTTGGCTCGAAAGACGGAGGCGCTAATGACGTGGGAACCGATTCCGTTGAGCGTTTTCGGTCGGGCGTTGCCGCACGGGATTCGGTCCGCCTGGGTGTTTATTCTGCGAGCGGGCGCGGACACTGGCGTGGAGCGGCATCCCAACAGTCATCAACGCATGATGTCGTTCGAAGGAGGCGGCGATCTTCAAACCGGTGAGCCCGGACGATGTCAATCGAATATTCTGATTAGCGATCCGGTAGCGCCATTGGAGCAGCGGTGGATTTCAATTCCACCGAATGTGTGGCATCGCCCAGTGGTCGGTCGGGACGTAGATTGGGCAGTCGTTTCGTTTCACACCGTCCCAGCAAAGGAGTTGATTGAAGAACGGCCGGATACCAGCAGCAAAGTTGGAACGAAACAGATGAAGTATCTGGCGAAGAAAGGTAAGAAGTAAAATTTAAGAAGGTAAAACGATCGCTTCGGCAAGTAATTCTGCCATGTGTTTCGGGCGAACACTCGTAAGATCGGCGATTTGATGGCGGCAACTTGTGCCGGACGCGATGATCTCTGTCCCGGCAGTTGATCCCGAAAATGTTCGGGGCTGGTTCTCGATCGCATCAAGCAAGCGCTGGGCGACTTGGACAGAAAGATCATATTTCTCGGCGAGCGCACCGAAGGCCCCGGCCATTCCACAGCAGGCGGTATCGAGCACAGTTGCTTTTCGCCCTGGCAAACGTTCTGCAAGTCCGCGCATGAAGGCAGGATCCATGATGGACTTCGCGTGGCAATGGGGATGAATTGCGATTGCCTCGGCGCGCTCGCTGAAACGAAGAGCATCGGGTTCTCGCTCGAGTAAATCGTCGACAAATTTTTCAAAGAGAAAACAGCGCCTTGCGACGTTGTCTGCGTCTTGGATTTTTAGCTCGCGATAATCTTCTACAAACATCGACCAGCATGACGGCTCGAGGAACAAAATCGGCGCGGCAGATAGTTGATGGTTGAGAGATGAGAGTTGAGAGATGTTGTGTTTTCCGAGTCTTGCGGCGGCATCGAGATTCCCCAGGCTGAAGGCGGGTCGTCCGCAACAGCGACGGTTTTTTGCCAGAGCAACCTCAAACCCTAGCGCTTCCAGAACTTTCACCGCCGCGATGCCGATGTGCGGTTCGTGATAACGCACGAACGTGTCGTCCCACAGGATGACGGTGCCGCTTCGTAGTAGCGGCGTCTCGCCGCTCTCCTTTTCAAAAACGCGACGAGGCGTCGGGTCTACCCTTCGTGCAAACCATTTATCGAAGCGTTCGCGCGCATAGTGCGGCAATGAGCGCTTCGCTGAGATACCAAGCGCGCTTTCCATAAAGGCGCGAAACGGTTTAAAATCGAGAAGCGGATTCGCCAGCGCTGGCATCGCGCAGCCGATTCGGCCTAACAAATCGACGTTGCTGAAAATTCGCTCACGCCATGGCAAACCATCGCGACGCCATCGCGCGTAAAGCATCTCGGCTTTCAGCAAGGCGAGATTCACGTTTGACGGGCACTCGGGCGTGCAGCCTTTGCAGGAGAGACAATTGCTCAAGGCTGCATCCAGCTCTTTGGATTTCAGTGGGTCATGACCGTTTACGCGCAGCTCGAGCGCGCCACGGATGATATTCGCGCGCCCGCGCGTGGACATGACTTCTTCGCCAGTTGCCATGAACGTCGGACACATGATGCCGCTGCGCTTAAGGCAGCCGCCGCAGCCGTTGCATTGCTCGAGGTTGCCGATGAACGAGCGGTCCTTGAACGCGAAC
>WNGI01006341.1_pt1 | contig 10738 bp, 11 predicted proteins | sample 5400621 | NCBI WGS metagenome assembly WNGI01 (sample SAMN13153374, study PRJNA577476) | soil metagenome | isolation source: 20 cm soil or saprolite under Garry oak tree replicate 1 | place: USA:California | collected 2016-06-15 | reverse complement strand
CGGTCCATTCCTTTTTGATCTTGTTGTCGGCCTCGAATACCTGCGGCCGAAACGTCGCCGGCAACGCGAGATAGTCGAGCTCCTTCTGATTGAACGCGAGCCAGCGCGACTGGTCTTCCTCGATGATGCTGATCTCGACCCGCCCGATCTGCGGCATCATCTTGCCGCGCATCGCCTTGACGATCTCCTGGTCCAATGGATCGACCGTCGGCTCGAAATCCCAGACGAAACCGCGGAAGTCAGGGTTTGCCTCGAGCGTAATCTTGGTCCCGCGCTTCCATTCCTTTAGAACGTAGGGTCCCGAGCCGATCGGATGAGCCTGCAGGTCGTCGCCGTACGCGTCGACCACCTCGCGTGCCATCGCGCCGAACGGCACATGCGCAACCGTGTACTGGAACAGATAATCGGGCGCCTTGAGCTTGAAGCGCAGCGTGTACTTGTCGAGCGCGACCATGCCCGGCACAGTCGTTTTGTAATTGAAGGTGCCGGACTTGCGTGCGGCTTCGATCAGCTCGTCCAACCCCTCGATCTTGCCCTCGATCATGAACGCCCACGGCGACCGATTTTTCGGGTCGGCGAAACGCTTGAACGTATAAACGAAGTCCTCGGCGGTCAGCTCGCGCTTTTGCCCCTTGAAGGCCGGATCGGGTGTGAAATAGATGCCGCGCCGAATCTTGAACAGGTATGTCCGGCCGTTGTCGCTGATTTCGGGCATCGTTTCCGCGGCGAGCGGCACGAGCTTGGCCGGCCGTGCAAGGTAATCATAGGTCAGCAATCGATCGAAAATCGCCTCATTGACCGTATTCGAGTAGAGATCGGAGACGCGTACCGGATCGAACCCGGTTTCCTGAACGGGAAACGACACGCGCAGGACCTTCGAAGGATCGGCAGCGGCGGCGGAAGCGGCGGCGGCAAGCCCTAAAATGGCGATGACTGCGCGAAGCCCGCCAAACATCCCGACTCCAGAAAAGAAAAAGCGCCGAAATGTAACATATCGGCCGGTCTACCAGACTCCGATGACGCGCCTTTGACCCTCTCCGATGACCGCGGTTCAACCGCCCAATTGTCCACCTTGTGGGGCATGGGTCCCGAATGAAACCCCCTTACTGGGATGAAGCCACGACCGCCCTCGCCGCGCGAGATCGCATTCTGCGCCGGTTGATCGGCGATTTTCCTGATATCCATCTCGTCCGCCGCGGTGACGCTTTCACCACGCTGGCACGGGCGATCGTCGGACAGCAGATTTCGGTGAAAGCCGCGCAGACGATTTGGGAACGATTGGTCCTCGCGGCGCACGGCACCGGAAACCCGGTGCGTCTCGATCCACGCCGAGTGAGTCGGACGCAGCAGCGGACCCTGCGCCGGGTGGGCCTTTCGGAACGCAAGACCGAATACATCCGCGACCTAGCGCGGCATTTCGTATCGGGGAAGCTCGATCCGGCGACATGGCCGGCGCTCGACGACGAAGCGCTGATCGCTGCGCTGATCGACGTCAAGGGCATCGGGCGCTGGACGGCGGAAATGTTCCTGATCTTTCACGAGCTCCGCGCAGATGTACTCCCCGTCGACGACATCGGCTTGCAGAAGGCGATCGGCGTTCACTATCTGGAGGGAAGCAGGCCGACTGTGGCTGCGATGCGCGAGCTGGCGGCAGGGTGGCAGCCGTACCGAAGTGTCGCGACCTGGTATTTATGGCGCTCGCTCGATCCAGTGCCCGTGGAGTATTGAATGGCAGCCCGAATCGCAAAACTCGTCGCCGTCAGCCTCGTGGCCTTCGTCACTTCGACGCTCGCCGCGGAGCCGCCGCCGATTTTCAGCGCAGGCGCGCCGTCGGTCGAGGATTTCTTCCGCAAATCGCAATACGGCGGAGCGGTGTTGTCGCCAAGCGGCCGTTACCTCGCGGTTATCGTGCCCGTCGGGGGACATCGGGGCCCGGGAATCATCGATTTGGATACGCGCACGGCGGTGCGAACGATGACCGCCGGCGACGGCGACGTCGTGCGGATCGTCTGGCAGAGCGATGAGCGGCTGATCGCGTTTCTCGGCGACTTGCAGCAGCCGGCGAGCCGCCGCGCGAGTGGGGCATGGTGGCTGTCAATCGCGATGGAACGGACCTCAGGGTTCTCGCACGCAGGCAGGGTACCGTCGCGAATCGCTCGTCGACTCACCGCAGTTTCGAGCGCCCGTGGATGGTGAATCTGTTGAGGCCGATCGTCGGCACCAATGATGTGCTTTTGACCGCTCGTGAACATTGAGTGAATTCGCGACTCGCATGTGCGGGCTTGTACGCTTCAATGTGATACTTGCCTCGATTGCGCCGCGAGTACGTATGATAAATATCGGATGCGCCAGCACATTCGCCGGTCCGGGAACATCATCCTGAACAACGGGGGGGATTGACCATGGAACAACACGAAACGTCGCGAGCCGGCGGACCGGACGATTCGATTTCGCCGCGCTACACCGGACCGCTTTCGCTCGCGCAGTCGCTCTCGGCCTTCGCGCTTGCGAGCGGCGACAGTGCGCAATTCACGCGCGACGGGCCGCGGGCGGACGTCGAATACCGCGATCTCGGGCTCGCCGCCGCGACGAACGGCCGGATCGGCATCAAGCATGTGCGCGCCATCATGCCGTTGCCGAATGCGACCGGCTGGCATTGGCACGACATGACGGCGCATTTCGTGTTCGTGCTGAAAGGCTCGCTGACGTTTCGCTTTGCCGGCATCGACGGCGATGTCGTGGTCGCGGCGGGCTCCGGAATTTCACAACCGGCCGGCGTCGCGCACAACGTCGTGGCGCGCTCCGACGATCTTGAGCTCCTTGAAATCAATGTTCCGGCGCAGTACGGCACGTTCGACCTCGCCGTTCCGAAGGATGCCGCGCAGCCATGAGCGTTACAGTCGCTCCCGATGTACGCGAAAGCGCTCTCCGAGCATGGTTCCAAAAACGAGGGGGCGCCATCGTCGCCTTCATTGCACTGTTCGTTGCATGGGAGCTCGCCGTTCGCGTCATGGGCATCAAGGAATACCTGCTGCCGCCGCCGTCGCGCGTGTATACGGAGTTCATCAAGCGCTTCGATCCGGTCATGGCCAGCGCGTGGGTCACGACGCGCGAGATCGTCGCCGGCTACCTGCTCGCCGTCGTCGTGAGCGTTCCACTTGCGTTGTGGATCGCATATTCGCGCTTCATGGAAAACGCGATTTATCCGGTCATCGTGTTCCTGCAGATCATTCCGAAGATCGCGGTCGCGCCGTTATTCATCATCTGGTTCGGCTTTGGCTTTGCGCCGAAGCTGCTGGTCGTCTTCCTGTTGTCGTTCTTTCCGATCATCGTGTCGAGCATCGCCGGGTTCAAATCGGTCGATCCCGACATCATGGATTTCGCGCGCACCACCGGCGCGAGCCAATGGAAAATGTTCGTGATGATCCGTTTGCCGCAAGCGTTGCCGCAAATTTTCACCGGCCTCAAGGTCGGCGCAGCGCTCGCCGCGACGGCAGCGGTCGTCGCCGAATTCGTGGCGTCGGACAAGGGACTCGGCTATCTGCTGTTGCAATACAACGGCAACCTCGACACGCCCATGGTGTTCGCGACGATCATCCTGTTGTCGATCATCGGGCTTGCCGTTTACTACGCCGTTGAGCTGATCGAGCGTTTTACGATTCCGTGGCACGTTTCACAACACCCTGTTACAGAAGAAACGCTGGCGTGATCGCCGGAAACAATATCTTTCGAGGAGGACTCATGCGCGCGCTTGGATTTCTGGCGATTCTGCTGCTTGCGTCGTTCACCGCGTCATCGTTTGCTGCGGACGCGGTTTCGTTTCGTCTGAACTGGTACTTGGGCGGATTGCACGTGCCCTTCTACTACGGCAAGGAGAAGGGCTACTACGCCGCCGAGGGCATCGACCTCACGATCAATGAAGGTCGCGGCTCCGCCAACACGGTCCAAGTCGTTGCGGCGGGTTCCGACACATTCGGGCTCGCCGATTCATCGAGCGTCATTTCGACGGCGGCGCGGGGCGCCGACGTCAAGTCCGTCATGTCGCTGCTCAATTCGACGGGATTCTCGGTCGTATCGCTTGCGGAGACCGGCATCAAGACGCCGAAGGACCTCGAGGGTAAAAAGCTCGCGGTGTCCGCCGGCGATCCTCTCGGCCAATTGTTCCAGGCGCTCGCCGCGCACAACAAGCTCGATCTGTCCAAGATCACGATGGTGCAGGTCGATCCGGCAGCGAAGGTGGTTGCAGTTCTGGAAAAACGGGCCGACGGTCTTTTGGGCGGCGCGGATGATCAATATTTCCTGATCAAGCAACGCGGCGTGCAACCGGCGGCGCTGCGCTTTTCGGAAAACGGCGCCAACATCGTCGGCATGACGATCGTCACCAAAACCGATCTCATCAAGAGCAATCCCGATCTCGTGCGGCGCTTCGTTCGCGCGACGATCAAGTCGTGGGAAGAGGCGAAAAAGAATCCGGGCGCTGCGGTTGATGCTGCGCTCAAGGTGAAACCCGATTTGAACCGGCAATCGACGCTCGAGCAGCTTCAAGTCGACATCGAGCTCCTCGATTCGCCGAACTCGAAGGGCCGCATCGGCTGGGGCGCGCAAGCCGATTGGGATCAGACACTCGATTTGCTGAAGAAGTATCGGGACTTGAAGACGACGGAGCCGTGGACCAGTTTTCACACGAACGAATTTGTCACCGCGAAGTGAGCGCCGCCGGGCCGCCCCAAGGCGCGAACTACTCCCCCATTGGGGGCCGAGGGAAGAGCGTAGCGACGGCAGCCGCAAGCGTGGGGGTCGTACGAAGCGCGATCGTTATAGAGGCCGTAGCGAAGACCTTTCGCCGCGGAAACACCGAAACGCAGGCGCTCGAGCGCATTGATTTGACGATCCACGACGGCGAATTTGTCGCCATCGTCGGCCCGTCCGGCTGCGGCAAAAGCACGCTGATGCGGTTGATCGCGGGGCTCACTTCGACGACGGCCGGATCGATTACGTTGCACGGCACTCGTGTCGTGCGCCCGCAAACGGCGCTCGGGATTGTCTTTCAGAGTCCGGTGCTGCTCGAGTGGCGCAATGTTCTGGCCAACGTGTTGTTGCAGCTCGAGCTGCGCGGCCGCGATCCCGCGCCTCACCGCGAACGCGCGTTGGCGCTGCTTGCGACAGTCGGGCTCGCGGACTTCGTCGATCGCTATCCGCGCGAATTGTCGGGCGGCATGCGGCAGCGTGCGGCGATCGTCCGTGCACTGATCCACGATCCGCCGTTATTGCTGATGGATGAGCCGTTCGGCGCGCTGGACGCGCTCACGCGCGAGCAGATGCGCGTCGATCTCGAAGCACTGTGGCTCGAAACGAAAAAGACCGTCGTGTTCATCACGCACAGCATCGATGAGGCCGTGCTGCTGGCGGACCGCGTCGTCGTCATGTCGGCACGGCCGGGCCGGATCGAACGGATACTCAATATCGGTCTTGCGCGACCGCGTGGCCTCGAGGCCCGCAAGTTCTCGGGCTTCGCCGAAGCCACCGACCTCATCACGTCGATTTTTCTCGCCCGCGGCATTCTCCGCGGAACGCGGCGCTGATTACGTCAAGACGCCGTCGACCAGGTGCAGCGTCCGATCGGTACGCGCAGCCAAATCCGGATCATGCGTGACGATCACAAGCGACGTTCCGATCGCGCGATTCAACTCCAGCATCAGCTCGAAAACATTCGACGCCGTCTTGCGGTCGAGATTGCCGGTGGGTTCGTCGGCAAGGACGCAGCGCGGCCCGGTCACCAATGCGCGGGCGAGCGCGACGCGTTGTCGCTCGCCGCCGGAGAGTTCACCGGGCAGATGCCGCGTCCGGTTGCCGAGCCCGACGCGCTCCAGCATCGATTGCGCCTGCCCTTTCGCCGCGGCCGTCGCCACGCGGCGGATGGCAAGCGGCATTGCGACGTTCTCGAGCGCCGTGAATTCCGGCAACAGATGATGAAACTGGTAGATGAAGCCGAGCGCGCGGTTGCGCACCTCGCCCCGTTCCGCTTCGGTCAGCGCCGCGAACGGCGCGCCTTCGATGAACACTTCGCCGGCGGACGGCGCATCGAGTCCTCCCAACAGATGCAGCAACGTGCTCTTGCCGGAGCCCGAAGCACCGACGACGGCAATACGCTCGCCCTCGCGGACGTCGAGGTCGACGCCCATCAGCACCGGGACGTCAAGCGGCCCATTGCGATACGTCTTGCGAAGACCGTGGCACGCAAGCACCGCCACGTGCGCGCGGACGCTCTCCTCATTCATACCGGAGCGCCTCTGCAGGATTGACCCGCGCGGCACGCCAGCTCGGATAGATCGTTGCAGCGAGCGCGAGGAACAGCGCGATCAACGCAACCGTGATCACATCGCCACTTTGCAAATCGGACGGCAGATCGCTGATGTAGTAAACGGTCTTATCGAGAAACTGGATGTTGAGCGCGTGCTCGATGGCGGGAACGATCGTATCGATATTAAGCGCCGTCAGTACGCCGGTGATGACGCCGATCAGCGTGCCGATAACGCCGATCAACATCCCCTGAATCATGAAAATTGCCAGGATCGATTTCGGCGCCGCGCCGAGCGTTCGCAGGATCGCGATGTCGGCCTTCTTGTCGGTAACGACCATTACTTGTGCCGATACGATGTTGAACGCTGCGACTGCGACGATCAACGTGAGGATGATGAACATCATCCGCTTCTCGATCGCCACCGCGCGGAAGAAGTTCGCGTGATTGCGCGTCCAGTCGCGCACGTCCGCGTCCATCGGCATCACGGCCAGAAGCTCGGTCGCAACGCGCGGTGCGGCGAACATGTCGTCGAGCTTCAGTCGGATTCCGTTGGCTTTCTCGAGACGATAAAGCTTTTCGGCGTCGTCGATGTTGACGAACGCAAGACCGCTGTCGAACTCCGACATGTTGATCTCGAAGATGCCGCTCACTTTGAACGTCTTGATTCGCGGCAATGTGCCCGCAGGCGTAACGATGCCTTGCGGCGTGATGGCGACAACGCTGTCACCAACGCGTACGCCAAGCGCCCGCGCCAGCTCCGCCCCCAATACCGTATTGAAGCTCCCCGCCGTGAGCGACGCGAGCGATCCGCGCACCATGTGTTTGCCGACGTCGTCAACCGTTTCTTCCTGCGCCGGATCGACACCGCGAATGAGTACGCCTCTGTTCGCCTCGCCGGCCGACAGCATCGCCTGGCCGAGCACGTACGGTGCCGTCGCGACGACGCGCGGATTGCGGCGCGCGATGTCGGCGACGGCGGCGGGATCCTTGAGCTCGGGAAATCCTCGCACCTCAATGTGTGATGCGACACTTAGAATTCGGGTGCGCAATTCGAGCTGGAAGCCGTTCATGACCGAAAGGACGACGATCAGCGCCCAGACGCCGACGACGATGCCGGTCATCGACGTGAAGGCGATGAACGAGACGAAGGCGTTCCGCCCCGACCCTTTGCGGGCGCGTGTGTAGCGCAGGCCGACGGCCAGTTCGTAGGGCGACACGAAATGTTTCGAACGCTAAGACGTTCGACCCAGCAAAGCTGGGTCGTTGAAATCGCTTCTCGTGGTTTTCTTTGCTTTTACGCCTGCCAGTCAATGGCCCGGCGCCCTGTGGTGAGCACACGCACAATCGCTTTGGCGTCCAGATGTAATGGATGCTCTTGATAGACATCGAGCGCGGCGCGGTCGGCGAACTCGGCATAGAGCACCACGTCTTCCGCTTGCGAGTCGTAGCCGATGTCGATGCCCACCTCGATCGCCAGCATGCCGGGAATATGGCCGCGCAGCGATTCGAGCGCACGCTTCACCGCCTTTGCGTGCGCCGCTTTTTGCGTGGGATCCTTGATTTTCCAGACGACGACGTGCTTGATCATGAACAAGGGCTCGCGTGAGTTAGCGTACGATTATCGCATGCTGGAATTATTCGTTTCCGCGAATTCAATCGCGCAAAACCGACCCCGCTTCGACCGATGCTGACGCTGACTGTTCCGGGCTTGCTTGCGCCCGGCACGCAGGCGCTGGCGGCGACCGCACCGTTCCAATCATTCGCGCGTTACGCCGATCCGCCGGTACAAGACAAAGAGGGACTCGGCTCGGCGTTATGCAAGGCGCTTGGCCTGCCGCACCCGACACCGCTCGCGCCGCTGTTCGCGCTCGGTGCGAGTTTGGACGTTGACGAGCATTACATCATCGCGGCGACGCCGGTGACGCTGATCGCCGATCGCGACATCGTGATGCTCGCGGGCCGTGTCCATGACCTCGGCGACGATGATGCCGCGATCTTGATCGATCTCCTTAACCGTCATTTTGTCGACGACGGTGTCCATTTCATCGCGGCGCGTGCCGCGACATGGTTTGCGCGATGCGAACGCACGTTTTCGTTATCCACCTCTCCGCTCGACGCCGCGATCGGACGTTCGATATATTCCTATCTTCCGCGAGGCGCGGACGGCAACACGTGGCAGCGATGGCAGGTTGAGATTCAGATGCTGCTGCACGAGCACGCGGTCAACCAACAGCGTGACGCGCGTGGGTTGTCGCCGGTCTCCAGCGTTTGGTTCTGGGGAGACGGTCGATTGTCGGAGGTTAGGACCCCTACGCTTGCGGCTGCGTTCGCGAGTGCCGATGAAAACGGCGATCTTGTGCGCGGTCTCGCGCGTCACGTCGGTCTTTCGGTCGATGCGCCACCCGCTACTTTTTCTGCCATCCTCGATCGATCAAGTGACAAGGGGAATGCGATCGTCGCGTTGGGATCGATGGCAAGCGAATCGGCGGTCGAGCGCTTCGGCGTCGATTGGCTGCAACCCGCGGTCGCCGCGCTCGAGACAGGCAAGGTCAACGCGCTGCGGCTCATCGCCGACGGCCATGGCGCCGCGGTATCGTGGGTCGCCCGGCGACCATCCGGTCTTGCGCGCGTCACGTCGCGGTTGCGCGCGCGTCCGTTCGAGATTCCGGCGCTCGCCCCCGAATGACGATTCCAATCATCAGGCGCGTGGTGCCGGCCAACATCGACGAACTGCTGGATGCGGGCATCCCGTCGGTGCTCGCTCGGGTCTACGCCGCCCGGGGCATCGAATCGATTCGCGAGTTGGAGCACGGTCTCGATGCGCTGCCGAGCTTCGCGTCGCTCGCGAGCATCGATGCGGCCGTCGATCGCCTGGCCCGGGCCGTTGCCGCGCGCGAGCGTATCGTCATCGTCGCCGACTACGATGCCGATGGCGCGACGGCGTGCGCCGTCGGCATACTCGGGCTGCGCGCGCTTCATGCGGAGGTCGACTTCATCGTGCCGAACCGTTTCGAGTTCGGTTACGGACTTACTCCGGAGATCGTCGCGCTCGCAGCCGAACGAGCGCCCCGCCTGCTCGTCACCGTCGACAACGGCATTGGCAGTGTCGACGGCGTGGCGGCCGCGAAGGCGCGCGGCATCGACGTCCTGATCACAGACCATCATTTGCCGGGCGCGAGCCTGCCCGACGCGATCATCGTCAATCCCAATCAGGCCGGTTGTTGTTTTCCGTCGAAGAACATCGCCGGCGTGGGCGTCATGTTCTTCGTGCTGATTGCGTTGCGCGCCGAGCTCCGCCGGCGTGGCGCATTTGCGCACAGTAGGGAACCCAACCTCGGCGCACTGCTCGATCTCGTTGCGTTGGGAACGGTCGCCGACGTCGTGCGCCTCGATCAGGTCAACCGCATCCTCGTCGCGCAGGGTCTTGCGCGCATTCGCAACGGCCGTGTGCATCCTGGGATTGCCGCGCTATTCACCGTCGCGGGACGCGATCCCGCACGTGCGACGGCGTTCGACCTGGGCTTCGTCGCGGGACCGCGACTGAACGCCGCCGGACGGCTCGCCGACATGTCGATCGGCATCCGCTGCCTGCTCGCGCAATCGTCCGCCGAGGCGCTGCCGCTCGCAGCAGAGCTCGACGCGCTCAACCGTGAACGCCGCGAAGTCGAGCGCACGATGCAGGACGAGGCGCTCGCCGACCTCGAGTCCGTCGACCGCACGGCAAATGTCGACGCTTACACACTGTGCGTCTACCGGCCGGAATGGCACCAAGGCGTGGTCGGGATCGTGGCGTCCCGCTTGAAGGACCGCTACCACCGACCCGCGATCGTTTTCGCGCGCGGTACAGCGGGCGAGCTCCGCGGATCGGGCCGGTCGATTGGCGGGTTCAATCTCCGCGACGGACTCGATCTCGTGACCAAGCGGGCGCCGGGGTTGATTCGCCGCTTTGGCGGCCATGCGTTCGCCGCGGGTTTGGCGATCGACGAGGCCTCGCTTTCGAGTTTCGCCGCGGTCTTCGAGGACGTCGCGCGAGAAACGTTGACCCCCGCGCACTTGCACCGGTCGTTCGAAACGGACGGCGCTCTGCAAGCGGGTGAATTGACCTTCGAGTTCGCCAAATCGCTCCAGCAACGCGTTTGGGGACAAGGTTTCCCGGCGCCGGCGTTCGACGATCACTTCGACGTCGTTTCGCAGAGAGCCGTCGCCGACAAGCACGTAAAGCTCTGCCTCACGCGGTCCGGCGAGTGCTTCGAGGCGATCGCCTTTCACCAGACCGAGCCACTGCCGGCCCGGATCCATGCCGCCTATCGGCCCGAAATCCACGAATGGAATCGTCTCGAGGCGCTGGAGCTCATCGTCGAGCACTGGCTGCCGGTTGATTAGGGACTTGGTCGGCGCGTGAGCGACCGCTCACTTTCAGCGTTGCCGCGTGGGTTT
>WNGI01008181.1_pt1 | contig 10739 bp, 8 predicted proteins | sample 5400621 | NCBI WGS metagenome assembly WNGI01 (sample SAMN13153374, study PRJNA577476) | soil metagenome | isolation source: 20 cm soil or saprolite under Garry oak tree replicate 1 | place: USA:California | collected 2016-06-15 | reverse complement strand
CTCCAGAACGGAACGCTCCTCACGACCCGCATCGCCGGCAAGCCGCAGCAGATCGCATTCCCGAGCCCGGAAGGCCTCGGTGGCGTCGCGACGATCGGCACGATCACCGTCCAGCAGGTCAACATCATCAGCTTCGTCGCGGGGACCGTGCTGCTCGGCCTCCTCACGGTGTTCGTGACGCGGACGCGGCTCGGGCTGTCGATGCGCGCCGCCGCGGAGGACCTCGTAGCCGCCCAGCTGATGGGGATCAAGGTCAACCGCGTCGTCGCCACGGCGTTCGCGATCGGCGGGGCGCTGGCGGCCGTGGCCGGGCTGCTGTTCGCCGTTCAGGCCGGCCAGATCAACCCGTACATCGGGTTCACGCCGGTCCTCAAGGCGTTCATCGCGGCCGTGATCGGCGGCTTCGGGAGCATCGCCGGCGCAGTCCTGGGTGGCTACGTGCTCGGCGTTCTGGAGGTGCTCGCGACGGCACTGACCGGGATCGGCGACCTGCTGCCGCCCGGCTCGGTGCCGGATCCCGTGCGGGATTTCCTCCAGCACTGGCTGCCGAGCTCGCTGGCGAGCTACCGCGACGCGTTCGTGTTCGTCGCCCTCATCCTCGTCCTGCTGGTCCGCCCGCAGGGCATCCTCGGGCGGCGCGACCGCGAGGAGTCGCTGTGACGGCCCCGGCGGCGGATCGCCTGGGCAGAGCTCCGCGCCTTGCCGGTCCTGGCCTGGCCGTCGCGGTCGCGGCCGTGCTGTTCGCGCTGCTCGATGCCAGCGGCCAGTCGTTCTGGCAGGGCCTGGTCATCAACCTCGCGATCTTCATCATCCTGGTCGTGGCGCTGAACCTGTCGAGCGGCTTCACAGGGGTGTTCTCGCTCGGGCATATCGGGTTCATGGCCCTGGGCGCCTACACCTCGGCGATCCTCACCCTGCCGCTGCGCGAGAAGGGCGATTACCTGCCGAACTTGCCGGACTGGCTGGCCGGTGTCCATCTCGACAACCAGCTGGGCCCGATCCCGGTCGGGTTCCTCGTCGCCACGATCATCGCCGGTGTCCTCGTCGCGGCGATCGCCTGGCTCGTCGGGCGGGTGCTGATGCGCCTCTCCGGGCACTTCGTCGCGGTGGCCACACTCGGCTTCCTCGTGATCGTATCGCGTCGCCGCCCAGTCGGTCGGGATCCGGGTCATGGAGCCGCGCCTGCTGGCGTTCGTCGTCGGGGCGTTCTTCTCGGCCGTCGCCGGGGCCCTGTACGCCCACTTCATCACGTCGTTCTCGCCGACGGTCTTCTACTTCGACCTCACGTTCCGGGTGATCACGATGCTCGTCATCGGCGGGATGGGCTCGGTAAGCGGCTCGCTCATCGGCGCGGTCGCGATCACGTTCCTGGCCGAGGGCCTCCGGCGGATCGAGGACACGACCCTGCTGTACGGGTTGAGCCAGATCATCCTTGCGGTGATCTTCCTGTTCATCATCACGTTCCGCCGCGAGGGGCTGCTCGGGCAGCGCGAGGTCCCGCTCGATCGGCTGTTCGCGCCAGGCTGGCGGCAGCGCCTGCCCTGGGCGAGGGCGATTGCCGGTTCGGACGGCTCGCCGCCAGATCAGAGCCGGTAGATCCGCTCCGCGTTCCGCCAGAGGATCATCTCGGCCATCCCGAGCGCGGTCCGCTCGTCGATGAGCCCGTCGGCGATGTTCTCGTCGAAGACCCTGCCGAGCGTCCGGCGCCCCGCCTGCGCCCCGAGCCAGTAGAGCTCCGGGACGAGTGACGCATCGGTGCTGAACAGGATCTTGCTGGCCGGCGCCAGCCCGATGAGCTCGCGAACCACCGCCGTCAGGTCGCCGCCCGCGACGAAGAGCTGGACTTCGCCGAAGTCGGCATACACGTTCGGGAACATCGCCGCGAGGTAGGCCATCGAGCGGGCGTACGGATAGCCGCTGTGGAGCAGCACGATCGGGGCGGCCCGATAGGCGTCCGAGAAGATGAGCCGAAGCGCCGCGGGATCGACCTTCGTCAGGTCGAGGTCGGGATCGCCCAACCCGGTGTGGAACTGGATCGGGACCTCCTGGCGGGCCGATTCCTCGACGGCACGGACGATCAGGAAGTCGAGCAGCGGCTTCGAATCGATCCGGAGCTTTCCGTCGCGGCGAGCCGCCTCGTGGACCGGTGTGAACGCGGCCGCGGCCGCGGCGCGATCGACCGGCTCGACCTGCAGCCCGGACCGATACGCAATGACCGACTTCATGCCGACATAACCGGAGCCGCGCAGGTCCGACAGTGACCGGCGGTAGGCATCGAGGAACCCGTCGAAGTCGTCCGCCTCGAGGATCAGCCGCTCGATCAGCGGCTCCAGCCGCAGGATTTCGCGAATCTCGCACGGGACCATGGCGCGGAGCTCATCGAGGCTGAATGTCGTATCCGCGCCGTAGCCGCTGTCGATGAGCAGCGTCCGGAAGTTGCCGCGCTCGACGGCGTCGCGCGCCAGCTTCTCGACGCCGCGCTCCCGTCGGGCGGCGTGGACCGCATCCGGCTCCGGGTCACAGCCCAGGAACGACGCAAGCTCGCGGATCGCCCAGTGATAGACGAGCGTGTGCTGGACGTGGTCCCGGGCCATCTCCGGGAAGTACGTCTCGGTCAGGTGGTTGCGAAACGCCTCGTCGTCCTGCGGCTGCCGGCGAAGCAGCGAATGGCAGTGGTGATCGACGATCGGGATCCCGGACAGGTCGAGCGGCATGAGGCGGTCGGTCACCGGTCAGGTATCGGCGGTCAGTACTTGAAGAAGTGGTTCTCGAGCTCGAACGCCTCGTCCTGCTCGGCATAGGCGGCGGCCTCGGCCCGCCGAACCTTCAGGTACTCGGTCGCGAGCGGCTCGCCAAGGGCCGCGATCAACACTGCATCTCGTTCCAGCTCGTCGAGCGCCTCCGAGGCTGTCTCGGGGAAGCGCCGGATACCCCGGCGCGTGCGCTCGTCGGCACTCAGGTTGCCGGGGTCCACATCGACGGGGTCGCCCGGGTCGCGACCCTTGGCGATCCCGTCGAGGGCCGCGGCCATCACCCCACCGAGCGAGATGTACGGGTTGGCGCTCGCATCGCTTGCCTTGAGCTCGAGGTTGGCGGATCCCTCGTCATCGTCCCAGTAGCGGCTCGGGACGCGGACTGCCGCCTCGCGGTTCTCGATCCCCCACGCCGTGTACGCGGAGCTCCAGTAGTGCGGCTGCAACCGGCGGAACGAGTTGACGCTCGGCGTCGTGAGGGCGAGGAGGCCGGGAAGGTGATGAAGCACACCAGCGATCGCCGACTTCGCGAACGAGCTGAGGCCGTTCGGATCATTGGCGTCGGTCAAGCGGTTCGTCTTGTGCTCCGCGTCCCACACGCTCCAGTGCAGGTGCGCGCCGCTGCCCGCCTGGTTGGCGAAGGGCTTGGGAGCCAGCGACGCCACGAGATCGTGCTGGCCGGCCACCGCCCGGACGGTCTGGCGGTAGATGATCTGATTATCGGCGGCCCGAAGTGCGGGCGCGTGGCGGATCGACAGCTCCTGTTGGCCCCAGCCGAGCTCCGGATGCGACAGCTCGACGGTGAGCCCCTGGTCGGTCAGGGCGGCGATGATGTCCTGGATGACGGGTTCGGTGGACTCCATGCCGATGGCGCTGAAGCAGAGGCTCCGGTCGACCGGCACGTAGCCGCCATCAGCCCGGATCGCGAGGAAGAACTCGTTCTCGAACGCGGCGTCGAACGAGAGGTCCAGCGACGCGGCCCGCACGACCATCCGCTGGAGGAATGCCCGCGGATCGAGCGCCCACGGCGAGTGATCGAGCTCGACCATGTTCGCGACCATCTGGCCGCTTCGCGGGGCGTACGGGAGGATCACGAACGTGTCGGGATCCGGGACGAGCCGGATCTCGCCGACCGGGCCGTAGGTCGCGTCCGGGGCCAGTGAATCGAGGCTCGTGAACGATTGCATCCCCTTGACGAGGCCGATGCCGCTCTGCATGCGGCGGGCGAGCTGTCCGACGTGGGTGCTCTTGCCGCGGATGACCCCGCCGTTGTCGCAATAGAGAAAGCGGACCAGCTGGACCCCACGGTCCGTCGCGAGGGTGACGATCTCGTCCGGTGTCATCGGCGTGCCTCGATCGTGTCTGAGTGACAGGGATGGCCGCCGGACATCAGCCCGAAGACGGGACCCGGCGGCCAGGATCGTGTCGCTATGTGCTTAGGGCGTGGGCACCTTCTCAGGTACCACCTCGGCACCGAGGGTGAACTTGCCGCCCTCGACGTCGATGATCGTCACGCCCTTCTGGGGAACGTGGATGTTCGGCCCGAATGTCACGGAGCCCGTGATGCCCTTGAAGTCCTTCGTGGCCTCGAGGGCCGCCTTGACCGCAGCCGAGTCGGTCCCGTTCGCCCGCTTCACGGCGTCGGCCAGGAGATAGACGGTGTCGTAGCCGAGGGCCGCGAACGCGTTCTCCGGGTCGTGCGTGTACTCGGTCTTGTAGGCCGCGATGAACTTCTTGATACCGTCGGTGCCGCCCGTCGCGTCCATCAGGGCATGGGTCGAGAAGAAGACGTTGTTGGCCGCGGCGCCGGCGACGGACAACAGGTCCGGCGTGTCGTAGCCGTCGCCACCGACGATCGGCCCGGTGATGCCGGCGTCGCGGAACTGCTTGACGAGCGGGCCGATGTTGTACGGCATCGCGGCGACGTAGTAGAAGTCCGGCTTCGTCGTGAGCGCCTTGATCTTTGCGATCTGCGGCGAGAAATCGGTCGCCTTGTCCTCGTAGGACTCCTCGAGCACGATCTTCCCGCCGAGCTCGGTGAAGCGCGACTTGAAGTACGCCCCGAGGAGCGTCGTGTACTCGACGCCCTTATCCCACAGGAAGTAGGCATTGCCGCCGAATTTCTTGAAGGAGAACTCCGCGCCGGCGGCGGCCTGGACGTTGTCGCCGAAACAGGCGAGGAACATCATGTCGCCGACCTGGGTCGGGATCTTGGGCGACGTCGCGCCGACCGTGATGAACGGGATCTTGGCCGTCTGGAAGGTCGGCCCGGATGCGAGGACGGAGTCCGTGTCCGTATAGCCGATCATCAGCGGGACCTTGTCCTGCTCGACGAACTGCTTGGCGGTCTGGGCGGTGACGTCCATCTTGTACTGGCTGTCGTGGACGATGAAGTTGATCTGCTTGCCGAGCACGCCGCCGGCCGCGTTGATCTCCTTGACGGCCAGCTTGGCGCCGTTCGCGGCCGGCAGGTCGAGGGCGGACTCGTCGCCGGTCAGGGCGAAGCCGCCGCCGATCGTGATCGTGCCGCCGCCTGCCGCCCCGGAGCCGGCCGGCGCCGCCGAGCAGGCTCCAAGGACAAGCACGACGGCCGCCACAAAGGTGAATCGCTTCCCCCAGCCCGTGGGCTTCATGGCCTCTCCTCCAAAACGCGAGCCAGTGCGTGGCACGAATCGGACCGCGGGAGCGTAACGCAGAGATCGGGCCGATGAAAGCCCATCGGGCGGATCGCTCGCGTCGCGGAACGGGTGCTCACGGGATGGTCCCGAGGCGGGCCACCACCATAGCCACGCGCCGGTTCTCGTGGGGCGTGCACGTGCGACCTATTTCATGCGTTCGTAGTCGGATTCGTCGGGGGATTCTCGCGCGGCGTGCCAGAGATGCAGAAAACGCCCCCTTTGGTGCGTCTTGACAGGGAAACCTGTCGAATGTGCACGTGGAGCGAGAATCGCGGCGCGAGCAAGGCACTGCGGAACACGTGAACAGCGCCGCCTGGTTGCCGCCTTATCATGCCGGGAGACCCTAAACCAGCACTCCACGCGAAGGGGCACCCATGGTCGTTGCAACGCCGACACTCCGCACGGATGCCTTCATCGACGGCACGTTTCGTCCGGCCGCATCCGGCGCTCGCTTCGCGACCGAAAACCCGGCCACCGGCCGACAGCTCGCCGAGGTCGCCGCGGGCGACATCGAAGACATCGACATCGCCGTTCGGGCCGCCCGACGGGCCTTTGACGCCGGGGTCTGGTCGAAGCGCTCCCCGACCGAGCGAAAGCAGGTCCTGTTGCGGTTCGCTGACGTGCTGGAAGCCAACCTCGAGGAGCTTGCCCAGCTCGAGGCGCTCGACGCCGGCAAGCCAATCACGGACTGCCGCGACGTCGACATCCCGGAGACGGTCCGGACCTTCCGCTGGTACGCGGAGGCGCTGGACAAGGTCTTCGACGCGGTCGCACCGACCGGTGACGACGCGCTCGGGCTCATCATCCGCGAGCCGATCGGCGTCGTTGGAGCCGTCCTGCCGTGGAACTTCCCGCTGATGATGGCCGCCTGGAAGGCGGCGCCGGCATTGGCCAGCGGCAACAGCCTGATCATCAAACCCGCCGAGTTGACCTCGCTGAGCACGCTTCGGATGGCGGAGCTGGCGGCGGCGGCCGGAATCCCGGACGGTGTGCTCAGTGTCGTCCCGGGGCTTGGCGAGGCGGCCGGCCAGGCCCTCGGTCGCCACATGGACGTCGACGCGCTGTCGTTCACCGGCTCGACCGAGGTCGGCCGGATGTTCCTGCGCTACTCCTCGGAGAGCAACCTCAAGGAGATCGTCCTCGAGTGCGGCGGCAAGAGCCCGCAGGTCATCATGGCCAACCCGCCGGATCTCGACTACGTCGCGGACCAGGTCCTCCTCGCCGGCTTCATGAACATGGGCGAGAACTGCACCTGCGGCTCGCGCCTCATCGTCCATCGATCCGTCCGCGACGAGCTCATCGACAAGCTCGTCAACAAGACCGCCGATTGGCCGGTCGGAGACCCGCTCGACCCCGCGACACGGATCGGGCCGATGATCGAGCGGCCGCACCTCGACAAGGTCCTCGGCTACATCGAAGCAGGCCGAGCCGAAGGTGCGCGGGTCGTCGTCGGTGGCGGCCGGACGCTCGAGTCCTCGGGCGGCCATTTCGTCGAGCCGACGGTCTTCGACGACGTCAGCAACTCGATGAAGATCGCCCGCGAGGAGATCTTCGGCCCGGTCATATCGACAATCCCGTTCGACACCGAGGAGGAGGCGATCGCCATCGCCAACGAGACGAGCTACGGCCTCGCGGCGTCGCTGTATACGACCGATCTCGACACGGCATTCCGCCTGGCTCGCTCGATCAAGGCCGGGACGGTCTCGGTCAACTCCTACTCCGAGGGCGACATCACGACCCCGTTCGGCGGTTTCAAGCAGTCCGGTTTCGGCGGACGCGACAAGGGTCTCGAGGCCTTCGACCAGTACACGCAGAAGAAGACGGTCTGGGTAACCCTGCGCTGAGGCGGCATCCGCGCCATACCCGCCCGGAGTATTGGTGAGGGGTTGTCAAGGCGGCCGATTTCGGCTAGAATATGGATACGAAAGGCGTGTCAGGGCTTGACACGCCACTATGTATGTCCGGGACCTGGCGGGAGCGGGCATGCAGGCCGAACCACTATGGCGGAGGGGTGGAGCGGTCGAAACCAACCCTGAGTATTCGCGTCGAGGTGGCTCGCTCAAGCCGCGTGACGCAAAGTGGAGTGATCTTGATCCAGTTCGTCGACCCGATTTCCGATAGCACCCTGAATGAAACCCCGGATTCGACGCAGGACGTGACCCCGGTCGTCACGATCGACGACCCGGATCTCGACCTCGTCGTCGTGACCGATCCTGAAAACCTGCCTGTCAGCCGCGCCGCCGTCGTGCCGGCCGACGACGATGACGGCGCCGATGCCCCGGTCGAGGTGTCGGGAGACACGCTCGACATCGAGGACTCGACCCGGCTGTACCTGCGCGAGATCGCGCGGGTGCCGCTCCTGACGGCCGAGGAAGAGGTCGTCCTCGCCAAGGCGATCGAGCTCGGCATCCGGATCCGGACCGAGCCGTGGACGGCCATCCTCGACCTTCACGAGTGGGCGTCACATGCCACGGAGCCGACGGCTCGCGAGAAGCACGCCAAGTACGCCCTGCCCCGAGGCGAGGAAGCGACGCGCGTCGTGCGCAAGGCCCTCACGGACGAGGCGGCCGGCGACCTGCTGGTTACGGCTCCGCGCTTCGGGTTCACCGAAGCGGTGAGCTCGGCCCCGACCGACGTGGCCAAGCAACTCCTCGGGCGTGCCCGCGACCTGCGCGCGGTCTACAACGAGCGTCTCGACACCGAGGCGTTCCTCAACCTGCTCGACTGGGTCAATGTCGCCCGCAGCAAGGCGGCCGTTCGCGACGAGCTGTCGCTCGTGGCGATGTGCACCTGGGCCCGTGACCAGGTCGCGATCCCCGCGCTTCGCCGCTGGATCGAGGCCGGCCACGACGCCGAGCTCCTCGCCGAGCTCGGGTACCGGCCAGAGGCGTCTCGCGAGCCGGAGGGTCTCCTCGTGGAGATGGGTCGGACTGCTCGGGAGCACCTGACGTCGGCCAACCTCCGACTCGTGGTGTCGAACGCCAAGAAGTACATGAACCGCGGCATGAGCCTGCTGGACCTCATCCAGGAGGGCAACGCCGGGCTGATGCGTGCCGTCGACAAGTTCGAATGGCAGCGCGGCTTCAAGTTCTCGACGTACGCGACGTGGTGGATCCGCCAGGCGATCCAGCGCGGTCTCGCCGATCAGTCGCGGACGATTCGGATCCCGGTCCACATGGTCGAGACCATGAACCGGGTGACCCGGACGCAGCGCGAGCTGACGGTCCAGCTCGGTCGCGAGCCGACCGCCGAGGAAATCGCGACGACCCTGTCGGAGGATCCCCGCTGGGCGATCACCGCCGACCGGGTCGACGAGGTCCGTCGCTACGGCCGCCTGCCCATCTCGCTCGAGACGCCGATCGGCGACGAGGGCGACACCGAGCTTGGCAGCCTCATCGAGGACCAGGACGCGGTCTCGCCGCTCGACGCGGTGACAGACCAGATGCTGCGCGAGCAGATCAAGCGGGTCCTCGACAGCCTCGAGGGCCGCGAGGAGCGGGTCATCCGGCTTCGCTTCGGCCTCGACGACGGGCGGCCCCGGACGCTCGAGGAGGTCGGTCACGAGTTCGGGCTGACGCGCGAGCGCATCCGCCAGATCGAGGCTCACGCGCTCCGCAAGCTGCGCCACCCGTCGCGCAGCCGCAAGCTCCGCGAGTTCGCGACGGAGTAACGGGACGTGGCCGCCCTCGCGCCTGACCGACGCGTCAGGCCGGGGCGAGGCGGCGTCGCCGGAATTCCTGGTACGCCGCGAAACCGCCCATCAGGACGGTCAGGGCGATCAGCACGTTCTGATAGGCCGCGGTCGTCCCAATTGCGCGGAACTCGCTGCCGAATGCGATGAACGTGCCTATGAGAGCGACCCCGTTGAGCACGAACAGGGCCGCCGGCAGCCGGATCTCGTCCCAGTCGTCGGCGAATGCCATCGTCGCCACCCAGACGGCCCAGCCCATGAACCAGGCCGCGATGATCCGGGCGTCCAGCGGGTTGAGCTCCCACGCCCAGCGCGTGTTGGCAAATGCCGGGTTGATGATGAGCGTCAGGCCGTTTGTCAGGAGCAGCCCGGCCAAGGCGATCAGGAAGACCCGAAACAGCCTGAGGATCGGCCCGCCGGTCGTCGGCGCGGGGATCGCCCGGACGGCCCTCGGGATCATGTAGAGCATGGTCACCGGCTCGTAGACGTAGAGGATGAGCCAGACGTGCGCCCAGATCGTCTTGCTCGGGTCCCAGTGGAACTCCTCGGCGTGCCAGTAGGTCGCCAGGAGCAGCGTTCCGGTGAAGGCGAGGTTGCCCCAGAACAGCCAGCGCAGCCGGAGCCAGTTCGGCTGGAAGGCGACCGACAGGAAGAACGCCGTCCGGAAGATGTAGCCAGCGCCGATGAATGCCATGGCCAGGCGCGGATGGACGTCCCAGGCGAAGAGCCCCGGGACCTGGCCGGGAAAGAAGAGCATCCAGATCGCGAACAGCAGCGCGGCGGACGCCCCGAGTACGCCCCACACGAACTGCTCGAGCCGCACGCCGAAGATCCACACGTTCCAGCCCGTCCGCGTCACGATCACGGCCGATCTCCCCGTTCCTGTCGAGCCGATCCCCCGAGGCGGATGGTCGCGACGGCACGTCTCGGCGGCGTCTGGGTCCCTCCCTGACGGAACGCCTGACAGGCTCAGGGTAACGCGGCGGCCACGACCCCCCGCGCTCCGCCGGCGCTGGCAGACTGTGGCCATGAGCAATCCCGATCCAGCCGACGTCGACCGCCCCGTGGTCCATCAGCTTCGTGTCGTCGTCACCGCGACCGACTATGACGAAGCCATCCGCTTCTATCGCGACGCCCTGGGCCTGCCCGAACAGGCGGCCTTCTCCTCCCCTGATGGGCGCGTCGTCATCCTCGATGGCGGCCGAGCGACGCTCGAGATCGCCGATCCCGGTCACGCGGCATTCATCGACGAGGTCGAGGTCGGACGACGGGTGGCCGGTCACATCCGGCTGGCGTTCGAGGTCGACGACACCGCGGCGGCCACGGCACGGCTCGCCGCTGCCGGTGCGTCGGTTGTCGCGCCGCCGGTGCGAACCCCGTGGCAGTCGCTCAACTCGCGGCTCGAAGGTCCAGCCGGGCTGCAGCTGACGCTCTTCGCCGAGGACGGCCGCGTGGCCAGGTAGACGCAAGGCCCGACCGGCCCATTCGTCACTCCCGGTCCATTCGTCCCTCGCGCGGATGAGGCGCCCGGCCATGGAACCGGGGGCGGCCGTTCGACGTCCCGCGCCCAACGCGGCGCGGCCGCAGTCAGCCTGGAGACCGCATGTTCGCTCGCCA
>WNGI01028409.1_pt1 | contig 10742 bp, 8 predicted proteins | sample 5400621 | NCBI WGS metagenome assembly WNGI01 (sample SAMN13153374, study PRJNA577476) | soil metagenome | isolation source: 20 cm soil or saprolite under Garry oak tree replicate 1 | place: USA:California | collected 2016-06-15 | reverse complement strand
GGGTGTCCTTCGCCGCGCTCGCGACGCCTTCCGGAACTCCAAAGCCGAGGTAGACCTCGGCGCCGCGCACCGCGGCAATCGATTCGGGCGAGCCGCTGCAAAGGACACCCTGCGCTGGGCCCACACCGCCACCGCCGGGGTCGGCTCGAGCCTCGGGCACGTGGACAAGCGCGTCTTGCTCACGAATTCCGCCGGCGTGCACGCCGAACCGATGGCCGACTGGGTCGTCGCGGCGATCGCCTACTTCACGCGGGGCCTCGACCGGATGGTAGCCGCGCAACGCCAGGGTCGTTGGGCCAAGGAAGACTTCACCGATGGCGCCATTGCGATGCGCGAGTTCCGGGAGCTGCGCCTCGGCGTGTACGGACTTGGCGGAATCGGGACGGCGGTTGCGCGCCGCGGCCTGGCGCTCGGCATGAAGGTGTCGGGCGTGCGGCGCCGGCCGGAGCGGGGTGGGCCCAAGGGCCTGGAGTGGGTCGGCGGCTTGTCCGACCTGGCGCGCCTGGCCGGCGGCAGCGACGTGTTCGTCATCGCCGCGCCGCACACCGCCGAAACGGTGGGCACGGTCGACCGGCGGGTGCTCGAGCGGCTACCGCACCAGGCGCTCGTCGTGAACGTCTCGCGCGGCTCGCTGCTCGATGAAGCTGCGTTGCTCGAGCTGCTGGAGCTGCGGCGACTGCGGGGCGCGGCGCTCGACGTCTTCGCGACCGAGCCGCTACCCGCCGGACATCCCTTCTGGAGCCATCAACGCGTGCTCATGGCGCCGCATGTGAGCGCGGTGTCCGGCCGCTTCTGGGAACGGGAGACGGCTTTGATCGTGGATAACATCCGGAGCTATCTTGCAGGTGCGCCCCTCACGAACCTCGTCGACCGGGAAGCCGGGTACTGAATGGAAAAAATCATCAAGGCCGCGGTGGATCGCGGGGCGTCCGATCTGCACATCAAGGCGGGTGACGTGTTCCGCGCCCGGATCGACGGGAAGCTGGTACCGCTCACGAAGCAGCGGCTGACCCCCGATCAGACCAAGGCCATCGCCCAGCGCCTCATCGCCAACGACGACGACCGGGCCCGCCTCGACAAGCTCCGCGACTACGACTGCTCGTGGGGCATGCCCGGTATCGGCCGCTTCCGCGTCAACATCCTGCGGCAGCGCTCGTCCTTCATGATCGTGATGCGGGTCATCCCGTTCGACGTCCCGACGTTCGAGTCGCTGAAGCTGCCCGCCGTGCTGGCTGAAGTCGGCAACGCCGAGCGCGGGATGATCCTCGTGACCGGCGTGACGGGCTCGGGCAAGAGCTCGACGATGGCGGCGATCATCAACCACATCAACCAGAACCAGCATCGTCACATTCTTACGCTCGAGAACCCGATCGAATTCCTGCACCGCGACATCAACTGCTCGGTGACGCAGCGGGAGATCGGCGTGGATACGGACGACTTCCGCACCGGGCTGCGCGCGGCGCTGCGTCAGGATCCCGACGTGATCCTGATCGGGGAGATGCGTGATTCGGAAACCATCGATACCGCGTTGAAAGCAGCCGAGACGGGCCACCTCCTCGTCTCCACGCTGCATACGCCCGACGCCGTCACGACGGTGAGCCGGGTCGTCTCGATGTTCCCGCCGGAGGAGCAGGAAATCGCCCGGTTGCGGCTGTCGGAGGCGCTGCATGCGGTCGTGTCGCAGCGGCTGCTGCCGCGGGCTGACGGTAATGGTCGCGCGGCGGCGCTGGAGGTCATGATTTGTACCGACATCGCTCGAGACATGATCAAAGACGAGAAGCGGACCTCCGAGCTGCCTGACTACATCTTGGACTCGCGCGAGAAGTACGGGATGCAGACGTTCGATCAGCATCTCCTGGACCTGGTGGCCAACGAAATCGTGACCCCCGAGACCGCGCTCGCCGCTTCGTCCAATCCGTCGGACTTCCAGCGACAGGTCAAGACGCTACGCCGGCGGTCGCGCGCGGCGTCTTCCCCGACGGCTCCCGCAGGCGCAGCGTCCGCTGCCTCCGACAAGCCCGAAGGCCTGACCGACGATCTTTCGAGCATGCTCCCGCAGTGAGCGACAAGATCCCGCCGTCAGGAATCTTTCCGCCGGTCACGACGCCGTTCGATCCGACGACGGGCGATATCGCGCCGGTGCAATTCCGGCAGAACCTCGAGCGGCTGTTCGCCGAGGGCGTGGATGGCGTGGTCGTATCGGGGTCCACGGGTGAGGCGCCGCTCCTCGAGCCCGAGGAGCAGCGACAGCTCGTTGGCCTCGCGCGCGAAACACTGACCGACGGTACATGGATCATCGCGGGAACAGGCGCGGAATCGACGCGTCAAACCATTGCGTTGTCCAAGGCCGCCGGCGCCGAGGGTGCGAATGCCGTGCTGGTGCGCGCGCCGTCCTATTTCTCGGCTGACACCCGAGACACCCGTGCTGCACTTCCGCGCGGTGGCAGACGCGAGTCCGGTGCCGGTGCTGATTTACAATATTCCGAAGTACACCCACCTGCCGCTCACTCCCGCGCTGCTGCAGGAGCTCACGCGTCACGAGCGAATCATCGGCGTCAAGGATTCGTCCGGCGATCTCAAAAACCTGGCGGCATACCGCGCCGCAGTCCCGCAATGGTCGGTCCTCGTGGGATCGGCGTCGCTGCTGTTCGCGGCAATGGAGCTGGGATGTCAGGGCGGCGTCGTCGGCGTCGCGTGCTACGCGCCGAGCCTGTGCGTACAGCTGGTGCGCGAGTTCGAGCAGGGCCACCGCGCGGCCGCCGGCCAGCTGCAGGAGCGAATCACGCCGCTCGACAAGGAAATCGTCGGCAAGCTCGGTCCCGCCGGTGTGAAGGCCGCGATGGACGTAGTCGGATTGTACGGGGGGCCGGTGCGGCCACCGCTGGCGCCGCTCACGCCCGCCGACCGCGAGCGCGTGAGCGCGCTCGTGCGCGGTGACTGACTATGGGTTGTTGTTCCGGGAGCTGGCGGTACCGCGGCTCGTCGGGACGGCCAATCATCAGAGGGTTCGTGAGATCCTGAAGCGCGAGCTCGCGGCGCGCGGATTTGCGATCGACGAACATCGGTTCACCGGGCGGCCAGCGCGCGCGCTGTTGGGTACGCCGCGCGCGGTCGAGGGAATCAATCTCATTGCTGGACGGTCCGACGGCCCGACGGCCGGACGGCCGTCCGTCTGGCTGGTAGCGCATTACGACTCGAAGGGCCAGCCCATCTCCATGGCCGTGCGATTAGTCGGGTTCTTCACGCTCCTCGCGGGCTTACTTGGCATCTTCATCAGTACGGTACCAGCCGTGGCGCTGCTGCTCGTCGGCTTGTCAATCGTTCTCCTGAATCGCGTCAACAACAACTCCCCGGGCGCCGTGGACAACGCGACCGCGCTCGTCGCGGTGTTCATGACCCTCGATCAGTTGTCACCCACCACGAGAGTTGGCGTGATACTTCCCGACGCCGAGGAGTTCGGCCTCGTGGGAGCGCGGAGCCTCGCCACAGATCACACCGATCTGTTCGCGGATTCTGCGCTGATCAATCTCGACGGCCTGGATGACACAGGCAGCGTGACGGCGTTTCTTCATCGACCTGGACCCGTCGGTCTCGCCGTGGCAGCGGCGCTGAACGCGTGGCGGTGGCGCTGGTTGCCGGTGGTGGTAGACGGCATCGCGCTGGCCCACGTCGCGCGCGAGTGCGTCACGATTCTCAAGGGCAACTGGCGCACGATGCGGATCGTGCATCGACCCGAGGACACTGCGAGCCGTGTGCGGCTGGATGGCGCCGCGATCGTCGCCGCGGGACTGGCGCGGGTGCTGCGGCAGGCATAGCTTCCCACAGAGGACCCCGGGGCGTGGCCCCGGGGCTTGGGCCCCCACCGCGGGGCCCTTTTTGCTGCCGGGAGGGCACGTTTGTGTTTGGACCGAAAACCCAGTGTGTCGTCGTGGTCGGCGCCCAGTGGGGCGACGAAGGTAAAGGCAAGATCGTCGACGTGCTCGCCGAGCGAGCCGATCTCGTGGTGCGCTATCAGGGCGGGGCCAATGCCGGGCACACGGTCGACACGGGAGAGGGTAAGTCGTTCGTGCTACATCAGATCCCGTCCGGAATTCTCCAGGGTGCCGTGTGCGTCGTCGGCAACGGCGTGGTGCTCGATCCGGAGCAGATGTTTGCCGAGCTGGATGCGCTGGAAGGACGGGGCGTGCGGACTGAGAACAAGCTCCACGTGTCCGACCGGGCCCATCTGACCTTACCGTATCACAAGCTCCTGGACCGCGCCCGCGAGAAACAGGAGAAAATCGGCACGACCGGGCGGGGGATCGGTCCGACCTACGAGGACAAGTACGGTCGCCGCGGCGTGCGCGTCGGAGACCTGCGCAATCTTGCCCACGCGAAGGAGTTGGTGCGGACGCGGGTCGCCGCGGCAAACCAAATGCTCGGAATGCTGGGCGCAGGGAGTGGGGAACAGGCGAACCCCGAAGAGCACGTGCGGTTGCTCGAGCGTCTGGCGCCCCGCCTCTTACCGCTCGCCGTCGACGCGGGACGGGTCGTCTGGGACGCGCTGCAGCGGGGTGAGTCGGTGCTGCTCGAGGGCGCACAGGGAGCGCTGCTCGACGTCGATCACGGAACGTACCCCTACGTCACCTCATCGAACACGACGGCCGGTGGGGCCGCCGTCGGCGTCGGCATTGGACCCACGGCGATCGACGCGGTCCTCGGCGTCGTGAAGGCGTACACGACGCGGGTGGGCAATGGACCGCTGCCGACCGAAGCGGAGCCGGCCGTGGCGGAACGCATTCGGGAATTGGGAGGCGAATTCGGCGCGACGACGGGACGACCGAGACGGTGTGGATGGTTCGACGCGGTAGTAGTCAGATATGCGGTCCGTGTAAATGGCTTGACGGGACTGGCGGTGACGAAGCTGGACGTCTTGGATACGTTCGCGGAAATACCGGTTGGAGTTGGGTACACGCTCGACGGAGAGATCATTGACAGCATGCCGGCTGATGTCGAAACGATCGGACGCGTGCAGCCGATTTACGAGACGGTACCCGGTTGGCAAAAGCCGCTGAGTGGGGTTCGGCGGCTCGCGGACCTGCCGCCGGCGGCACGAGCGTACGTTGATCGGCTTCAAGACTTGGCCGGAGCGCCGGTACGCTACGTAAGCGTCGGGACCCGTCGGGATCAGATCATAGAGGTCTGACGACAGCGCACCCCGTCGATAGAAGGCGCCAAGACGCCAAGACGCCTGAGTGGTGAACCGTCGTTAGCGGTCAGAAAAAGCTCCTGCCTGCGTTGTTTCGGTTATCGCCCGCCACGTCGCATCGGTATCCTCGGACATGCTCTTTCGAGACCTGAAAGCCTATCAACACGCGCTGCGCGTTGCCGCGCTGTCGCGTCCACTCATCAAGCGACTGCCAACGGTCGAGCATGACCTCGCCGATCAGTGGCGTCGTGCTTGTAATAGCATTGCGCTGACTCGCCGATCAGTGGCGTCGTGCTTGTAATAGCATTGCGCTGAACTTGGCCGAAGGCATCACGCGGAGAGGCTCGAAGGAGTTCCGACGGTTCGCCGATATGGCTCGCGGATCGCTGCATGAAGTGGAAGCGATCATCGATCTTGTGCAGCACCTCGGGCTCCTTCAGCCAACCGATCTAGAAGAACTGATTGCGGCGCGGGATGAATGCGCCCGAACGGTTTATGGTCTCCTGCGGAAGCTCTCTACGGCCGCGACTACTAGCTAATCGCTATCGACCGCTCAGGCGTCTTGGCGTCTTAGCGTCTTCTATCGACGTAGTTCTGTGCCGTGTTTTGCAGTTTTCAGTGCAGAATACAGTACAGTAGTTCACCTAGGTCGCATCACTCACAGTTGCTGTGACAGCGGTTACAACTGGGCATTGTTTTTGCTTTCGGAATAGCCGGAACTCTCGAAAAGGGCAAACCGCCGGCGACGGCGGGGCGCAAAGCAAGGGGTCTCGCGCAAGCGAGATTGCCCAGCTGCCGAGTGCGTAGCGCCGCCCGATTTGCGAGAAGGAGTTCGCTTCGCTCACATCGGGTTCTAGGGCGCACGGTGTGCGGCAAGCGATCACCCCCTGGGGAAACTCAGGGGGTTTCTCGTTTCCACTATCTTGCCGTCAGTGGCCCCCGTCATCCTCATTGCGCCGGCAGCCTTCAAGGGCACGCTCGGTCCACGCCAAGTGGCCGAGGCGCTCGCGACCGGTGTGCGCCGCGCCGTCCCCGGCGCGTCGGTCCTCGAATGCCCGGTCGCCGACGGTGGTAACGGTCTGCTCGATGTGGTCCTGCCGGCGGGCGCGTTGCGGGAGCGGCTCGCGGTCACCGGCCCGATCGGCGATTCGGTGTCAGCCGAAATGGGCTGGATCGACGGCGAGACGGCCATCATCGAGAGCGCATCGGCCTGCGGCCTCGCGCTGGTCGAGCCGGAAGACCGCGATCCGATGCGCACCACGACGCGCGGCGTTGGCGAACTGATCTGGACCGCGGCCGACCGTGGCGCCAAGACGATTGTCGTCGGCCTCGGAGGCACCGCGACGGTGGATGGGGGCACGGGCGCCGCGCGCGGGTTCGGCTGGGCGTTCGAGAACGCGACCGGCGAACCGCTGCCGGATGGCGGCGGCTCGCTGACCGATCTGGCCTCCTTCAGATCGGGGTGGGGCCTCGGTGCGCGCGTCGTGGCACTGGCCGACGTCGCGACGCCGTTGCTTGGGCTCAATGGGGCCGCGCCCATATTCGGGCCGCAAAAGGGGGCTCGTCCCGAGGAAATTCCACAGCTCGCGGCCGGCCTCGCGCGCCTGGCGGGGCTGTGGGCCCAGGCCGGCCGGGCCGAGCTCGGGACGATGCCGATGGGCGGTGCCGCGGGCGGGTTGGGCGCGGGTCTCGTGTTTTTCGCCAAAGCGGAACTGACGGGCGGTGCCAACTGGGTGCTCGAGCGCGCCGGTTTCGACGCGGCCCTGGCGAAGGCGGACCTCGTCATCACCGCCGAGGGAATCTTCGACAAGACGTCGCTGGTCGGAAAAGCGCCGGGAGAAGTCGTCCGGCGGGCCCAGGTTGCGAGGAAGAAGGTCGCCGTCATCGCGGGAAAGGTAGAGGGGCTGATCGGCGTCCATACCGTGGGCGGAGATAGTGACGGGCGGATGCTGGATGGGACTGCGCTCGCCCGGATGGCGGAGCAGGTCGCGCGTGAGGCCCTGCGTTTGTAACTTCCGGCTCCCTATGCCTCCCGCAACTGCTGACAAAACGATGGAGAAGCTCGTGTCGCTCGCAAAGCGCCGCGGCTTCGTGTTTCAGTCCTCCGAGATCTACGGCGGCCTTGGGTCCGTGTGGGATTACGGGCCGCTCGGGGTCGAGCTCAAGAAGAACATCAAAGAGCGCTGGTGGCGGTCGATGGTGCACGAACGCCACGACATCGAAGGCCTCGACGCCGCCATCCTGATGCATCCGAAGGTCTGGGAAGCCTCAGGCCACGTGGCCGGATTCACCGATCCCCTGGTCGACTGCAAGCAGTGCAAGAATCGCTTCCGGGCCGACGATCCCAGGATCAAAGGCACGCCCGGCCAGCCCGATGCCCAATGCCCCGTGTGCGGCAGCAAGGGCACTCTCACCGCGCCGCGCCAGTTCAATCTGATGTTCAAGACGTTCATGGGGCCGGTCGAGGACCAGGCGGCCGTGATTTACATGCGGCCCGAGACGGCGCAGGGGATCTACGTCAACTATCTGAATGTGCTGCAGTCCTCACGCCAGAAGATTCCCTTCGGGATCGCACAGGTCGGGAAAGCATTCCGCAACGAGATCACGCCCGGGAACTTCATTTTCCGGACGCGCGAATTCGAGCAGATGGAAATGCAGTTTTTCGTGAAGCCGGGGAGTGAGACCGAGTGGTTCGAGTTCTGGCGCGCGGAACGGATGAATTGGGTCAAGGGGCTCGGGATTCGGGACGAGAAACTACGTTGGCATCAGCACGGTCCGGATGAGCTGGCGCATTACGCCAAGGACGCCTACGACATCCAGTACGAGTTCCCGTTCGGCTGGAACGAGTTCGAGGGAATTCACAACCGGACCGACTTCGATCTGGCGAACCACCAGAAGCATGCCGGGAAGAAGCTCGAGTACCTCGATCCGAAAACCAACGAGAAATTCATCCCCTACGTGGTCGAGACCTCGGCGGGGGCCGACCGCACGACGCTGGTCGTGCTGTGCGACGCCTATAGAGAGGAAGAGGTGCGCGGCGCGGAGGCGGCCGAAGGCGGCGAGCAGCGCGTCGTGCTGAAGCTCAAGCCCTCGCTGGCGCCGCTCAAGGCCGCAGTGTTCCCGCTGGTGAACAAGGACGGGATGCCGGAGCTGGCGCATCGGATTCACGACGATCTGCGGCGTCACTTCAACGTCTTCTACGATGATGGTGGATCGATCGGCCGGCGCTACCGCCGCCAAGATGAAGCGGGCACGCCGTACGGGATCACGATCGACGGCCAGTCTACTCAGGATCAAACGGTGACCGTGCGTGACCGCGACACCCTCAAGCAGGACCGCGTGGCCACGGGGAAGCTCGTCGAGTACCTGACGCAAAAGCTGGCGGGGTGAAGCGGGTGCTCATCGAATGCCGCGATCTGTTCTTTCGCGGCAAGCTGCGAGCAATTCTGACGGCGTCAGGCGCGGAGCTGGCTCGCGAAGAGCCGTACGACCTCGCCGTGATCGAGCTCGGGCAACCCGCCAGCTCCCAGCGGATCACCGATCTCGTGGCGCACGGAATCCCCGTGCTCGCGTTCGGCTCGCACGTGGATGCCGCCGCGCTGCGGGCCGCGCGAGAGCTGGGCGCGCGCGCCGTGCCGAACTCAGAGGTGGAGACCGTCCTGCGCGCGCTGGTGTAGGTTTTAGGTCATGCCACGAGATCGTAAACGCGTCGATGTCCTGATTCTCGGCGCGGGAGCCGCCGGGCTCGCCGCGGCCCGTGTTCTCTCGCACGCCGGGCTGCGTGTCACGGTCATCGAGGCACGGCCGCGCGTCGGCGGCCGCATTCTCACGCTGCACGATCCGCGCTCTCCCGTCCCGCTCGAGCTCGGCGCCGAGTTCATTCACGGCGCATCGGCCGACACGCTGCCGCTCGCGCAGGCGGCGGGTCTCGCCGTCATCGAGCTGCCCGGCTCGCACGAGCTTGCCTCCGCCGGCCGGTTCAAGCCGATGGAAGATTTCTGGGACCTCGTCGATCGGATGAATCACGATCTCGCGCGGCGCCTCGCCAGCAGCGGGAAAGACTTCCCGGTCAGCGCGTACCTCGACTCCGCACGTGTGCCGGCGGCACGCCGCGGCCTGTTGCGAGACTTCGTCCAGGGATTCTATGCCGCGCACCCGGACCGGCTGAGCGCCAAGTCGCTCGCGGTCGAGACGGAGGGCGGCGGTGACGAAGCGGACGAGGTCGCAGGCAAACAGTTCCGGATCGCCAACGGTGGTGACGCACTGATGAAATGGCTGCGCGACGGGTTGGACCCCGATCGCACCGAAGTGCGTCTCAGCACCGTTGCGGTGTCGGTGCAGTGGAAGCGGGGAGGCGTCAGCGTCGTCTGTCGCGGCAGCAGCGACCGTGCCCCGTTGCACACGCTCAGCGCTCGCACCGCGCTGATTACGCTGCCGCTCGCCGTGCTCAAGGCCGGTGACGTGCGGTTCGATCCGGCGGTCCCCGGCAAGCAGCGCGCCCTTGCAGGTATCGAAACGGGGCAGGTGTTCAAGATCGTGCTGCGATTCCGGGAGGCGTTCTGGGAGCGCGCAGAATTCCTGAAAGAGCGACGCGAGCAGACAGGCTCGAACGGCCGCGGGTTGAACTTCCTCCACGCGCACGGCGCCGAGGTGCCGACGTGGTGGACGTCGCTCCCCGTGCGTTCGCCGGTGCTCACCGGTTACGTGGGTGGGGTCGCGGCAGAGCAGCTGCTCGCGGAGGACCCGCCGTCGCGACTCGAGCGCAGTCTGGTGGCACTGTCGGACGTCCTCGCGGTGCCACGGCGGGAGCTGGAGGAACTGCTCGACGCATCGGCCAGTCACGACTGGCGCGCGGATCTGTTCGCGCGCGGCGCCTATAGCTATATCGGCGTCGGTGGCAACGGTGCCCCGCGCGCGCTGGGCCGGCCGGTGGATGGCACGCTGTTCTTTGCCGGCGAAGCGACGGACGGCGCCCAGATCGGGACCGTGTCCGGCGCGCTGGCGAGCGGGCGGCGTGCCGCCCGTGAAGTGCTGCGCGCGCTAGAATAGTCCCACTCCTCCTATATGAAGGAACCGGTGCGGCTCAATTATCTGTGGGCGGCGCTGTGCATGTGCGGGGCGGTATTCTTCATGTTCCGGCGCTAGCATACCTTCCATCGTGGACCGTGACCGCGAGCTGCTGCGCCACTTCCTTGCTGCCATCGCCTACCGCACCCAAAAGGCGCTGCGCGGCGCCCCGGAGCACTACGCGACGTACAGCGCCGGCAACCGCGTCCGCACTCCCGCGGAGCTGATCCGTCACATGACGTCGTTGATGGGGTACGTGCGCACCTACTTTCAGGGCGGCTCGTATCCGGTGAAGCCCGATCCCTTGCCCACATTTGAAGCGGAAGTCGAGCGCTTCCACGAGATGCTCGAAGCGGTGGGCGCGCTGCTCGCGACCGGCGCCACAGGCTCGATCACGACCGAGCAGTTGTTGCAAGGGCCGTTCGCGGACACGATGACGCATGTCGGCCAGCTGGCGATGCTGCGCCGGCTCGCCGATTCGCCCGTC
>WNGI01009698.1_pt1 | contig 10742 bp, 9 predicted proteins | sample 5400621 | NCBI WGS metagenome assembly WNGI01 (sample SAMN13153374, study PRJNA577476) | soil metagenome | isolation source: 20 cm soil or saprolite under Garry oak tree replicate 1 | place: USA:California | collected 2016-06-15 | reverse complement strand
CGAGCGCCATGACATCCTCACCGCTGTCGCAGCCTTGCCGCGCGACGTCACCGTGCTCCTGATCGAGCACGACATGGATCTGGTGTTTTCATTCGCCGATCGCATTTCGGTGTTGGTCAATGGCGCGCTGCTGGTCGAAGGCCGGCCCGGCGAGGTGGCGCGCGATGCCCGCGTCAAGGCGGTCTATCTCGGCGAGGGCGCCGATGCGTGAGCTGTTGTGCATCGAGGGCCTGCGCGCCGGCTACGGCGAAGCGGTGGTATTGCCCGGCATGTCGCTGCGCCTTGCGGAAAGCCAAGTGCTGGCGCTGTTGGGTCGCAACGGCACCGGCAAGACGACGCTGATCAATTCGATTGTCGGGATCACCCGCCGCTTTGGAGGAACCGTCAGCCTTGGCGGGCGGGACATCACCGGGATGCGGCCGGACCAGCGGGCGCGGGCGGGCATCGGCTGGGTGCCACAGGAGCGCAACATCTTTCGCTCGTTGACGGTGGAAGAGAACATGACCGCGGTGGCGCAGCCGGGCGTGTGGACCGTTGAAAAAGTCTACGAGATGTTTCCGCGGCTGAAAGAGCGCCGCAACCATTTCGGCAACCAGCTCTCCGGCGGCGAGCAGCAGATGCTGGCGATCGGCCGGGCGCTGACGCTCAACCCGAAAGTGCTGCTGCTGGACGAGCCGACCGAGGGCCTCGCCCCGATCATCGTCGAGGAACTGCTGAGGGCGCTCGGCACCATCACCCGCGCGGGCGGCACCTGTTCCATCATCGTCGAACAGAACGCGCAAAAGATTCTGGGGCTGGCCGACCGCATTGTGATATTGGAGCGCGGCGCTATCGTCCATGACGCGGCGAGTGCCGCCTTGAAGGCCGATCCCGCGGTACTCGAGCGCTTCCTGGGCGTCTCGGGCGCCGCGCCACACTAGTTTTCTTGACGCGTTTTCTTCGCGAACGGTGTCCACTTCGCCTGAAAACGCTCCAGTGCTTCGGGAGTGAGACATGCAACGAACAAAAGCTCCTTTCCGCGCCGACGAGGTCGGCAGCCTGTTGCGGCCGCCACGCATCAAGGAGGCGCGCGCCAAGCTGGAGAAGGAAAGGATATCGTCCGACGATCTGCGCAAGGTCGAGGACATCGAGATCGAAAAGGTCGTGCACAAGCAGGCGTCGATCGGGCTGAAACTCGCGACCGATGGCGAATTCCGCCGCTCCTGGTGGCATTTTGATTTCCTGGCGAAGCTCACGGGATGCGAACTGTTTCACCCCGATGAAGGGATCCAGTTCGCGGGCATCCAGACCCGGCATGACGCGGTGCGGGTGATCGGCAAGCTCGATTTCCCCGACGATCATCCGATGCTCGCGCACTTCAAGTTCCTGAAAAAGCAATGCGAGATTGCGCATGTGATGCCGAAGATGACGATCCCCTCGCCGGCGGTGCTGCATTTCCGCGGCGGCCGGAAGTCGATCTCGAAGCAGGTTTATCCCGATCTTGCGGTGTTCTTTGAGGATCTGGCGAAAACCTACCGCAAGGCGGTAAAGGCGTTCTACGACGCCGGCTGCCGCTATCTGCAGTTCGACGACACGGTTTGGGCCTACCTTTGCTCGCAGGACGAGTTGAGGAAAGCGCGCGAGCGCGGCGACAATCCCGATGGCCTGCAGGAGATTTACGCCCGCGTCATCAACTACGCGATCGCGGAGCGACCGGCCGACATGACGATCACCACCCATGTGTGCCGCGGCAATTTCCGCTCCACCTGGATTTCATCCGGCGGCTATGAGCCGGTGGCGGAGACCATGCTGGCCGGCACCAATTACGACGGCTATTTCCTCGAATACGATTCCGAGCGCGCCGGCGGCTTCGAGCCGCTTCGGTTTTTGCCAAAGGGCACTCGATCAGCTCGCGCTCTCGCCGCAATGCGGCTTCGCCTCGACCGAAGAAGGCAATATCCTCACCGAGGACGAGCAGTGGGCCAAGCTGAAGCTCGCGGTCGATCTCGCGAACGAGGTGTGGGGGAAGTAACGGCCAGCTTCGCCGTCATTGCTGTGCATGTTGCGAGCGAAGCGAAGCAATCCATCCCTCCATGCAAAGAAAGAATGGATTGCTTCGTCGCTGAGCCTGTCATTGGGCGCGCATTCGCGCGACCCGTTGGCTCCTCGCAATCCAATGACGGGGCCGCGAGCGGTCCAAGCTCGCATTTCCCTGTTGGGCAAATGATGGTAGGACAGGCGCCCCACCTGCTGCTGCCCACCAAATTGGCCCAACAACCAGCTTTATGAAAAACGACCAAATCCTGAGCCAAATCTCTGAATTCTGCCGCCAGGCCGACATGGCGGAATCGACGTTCGGCCGCCGCGCCGTGAACGACGGCAAGCTGGTGCACCGGCTGCGCGAGGGCAAGCGAATCACAATCGACACCCTCGACCGCATCCAGGCCTATATCGCGGCCTCGACGCCCGGCGGGGTGCCGACGCCGCGCGGGCTCGAAGTCCCGCCCGAGAAGCGCGACCCCCGCGGCAATTTCCGGTTTTTTGAGAATCGCCAAAAATACCTGCTGTTCGTCCATACCTGCAGCGAAAAGCGGGTGACGGCGGAGCGTGTGGCGCTGGAGCTTTCCAGCATCCATCCCCGGCCGCCTGCGCTGCGGGTGTTCGACGCTGGCGTGGGCGACGGAACCGTGCTGGCGCGGGTTTTGCGCTCGATGCACGGCCGTTTTCCCCATATGCCGTTCTATATTGCCGGCAAGGAGCTCAGCCTTGAGGATGTGCGGCTGACGCTGGAAAAGGTGCCGGACCGGCTGTTCGAGCATCCCGCAACGGTCTTTGTGCTCACCAATATGTATTACGCCGAAGCGCCCTGGCTGGCGCCGGCGTCGCCGGCCGCGGCCGCGAGCATGATCTGGCATGAGGTGGCGCTCCGCGGGGCCTCCTCGGGCGAATTCGAGGCGCAGATCGCCGAACTGGGGCCGTTTTTGGAGCAGAACTGGCGCGCCAATGTCAGCCCGCGCTCGGGCATGCCGGTCTATGAGCGGCCGGTCGCCATCGTGCTGTACCGGGAAGACCACCGTTTTTTGCTTGACCAGATCATCCCGCGCGCCGGCCGCTCCGAGGCCAATTTCGACCTGATCATCGCCTCGCAGCCGTACCGGGCCAAATCCTCGGTCAATTTCCGCGCCAAACGCATCATTGCGCCGCTAGCACGGGCGCTGCGCCCCGGCGGCCGCTTGATTGGAATTCACTCCCACGGGCAGGATCCCGGCCTCGAGATCATCCAGACGGTCTGGCCCGGAGAAAATCCTTTCTCGGTGAGCCGTCATGAGCTATTGCGCGCGGTGAAATATGAGCTGGGCTCGGCCGGGCGCGACCTGAACTTTAATGCCTATGCCGATAATCGCTCGATCTTTCGCTATGATATGGAGGCGCTGCCGAATGAGGTCACCGGGTCGATCGGAAGCTCAACGGCCTTTGCAGCATGGAACGCGGCGGTGTATGTCGCCCAGATCGAAGACGACCGGTTGGCGGAAATGACTCAAAGCGGCCGTACCCTCGATGCCACCAGGGAGGTTCTGCGCAAGCATAACGGGCTCTGGTTCTACGACGAATCCTACGTCATCTCGCGCCGTCGCGACTGACATTTCAGGACACATCACGAAAAGCCGCCGAGATCTGGCGGAAAAGGGGTTGGTTGATGCGCGCGTCTTATCTGTTCACGTCAGAGTCGGTCTCCGAAGGTCATCCGGACAAGGTCTGCGACCGGATTTCCGACGAGATCGTCGACCTGTTTTACCGTGAGGGTCCCAAGGCCGGCATCGATCCCTGGGCGATCCGCGCGGCCTGCGAGACGCTTGCCACCACTAACAAGGTGGTGATCGCCGGCGAAACCCGCGGACCCAAATCCGTCACCAATGAGCATATCGAGGTGGTGGTGCGCGAGGCGATCAAGGACATCGGCTACGAGCAGGAAGGCTTCCACTGGAATACATGCGGCATTGAAATTCTGCTGCATCCGCAATCCGCCAACATTGCACAGGGCGTCGATGCGCTGCAGCCGGGCACCAACAAGGAAGAGGGCGCGGGCGATCAGGGCATCATGTTCGGCTATGCCTGCAACGAGACCCCGGATCTGATGCCGGCGCCGATCTTCTACGCCCACAAGATCCTGCGGCTGATTTCGGAAGCCCGCCACTCCGGCAGGGAGAAGGTGCTGGGCCCCGACTCCAAGAGCCAGGTCACCGTGCAATACGAGAACGGCAAGCCGGTCGGGGTGCGAGAGATCGTGGTCTCGCATCAGCATCTGGTCGAGGACATGACGTCGGATCAGGTCCGCGAGCGCGTCGAGCCCTATGTGCGGGAAGCGCTGCCCAAAAACTGGATCAACGGCAAAACCATCTGGCACATCAATCCGACCGGAAAATTCTACATCGGCGGTCCCGACGGCGATACCGGTCTGACCGGCCGCAAGATCATCGTCGACACCTATGGCGGCGCGGCCCCGCATGGCGGCGGCGCGTTCTCCGGCAAGGACCCGACCAAGGTTGACCGCTCCGCAGCCTATGCCGCGCGCTATCTCGCCAAGAACATCGTCGCCGCGGGCCTCGCCGAGCGCTGCACCCTGCAATTGGCCTACGCGATCGGCGTGGCGCGGCCGTTGTCGATCTATATCAACACCCATGGCACCGGCCATGTGCCTGAGGACAAGCTGGAAAAGGCGGTGGCCGAGGCGATGGATCTGACGCCGCGCGGCATCCGCAAGCATCTCGATCTCAACCGGCCGATTTACGCGCGGACCTCGTCGTACGGCCATTTCGGCCGCACGCCGGACAATGAAGGCGGGTTCTCGTGGGAAAAAACCGACCTCGCCGAGACACTGAAGCGCGCGGTGTGATTTTTTCTAAACCTCTGCCCGCTCTTGCGGGGAGAGGTCGCCGCGATCTTCGCTGCCCCTCACCCCAACCCTCTCCCCGCAAGGGCGGGGCGAGGGGGCAGAGCGCGCCACAAAGCGTACAGTTTCGTTTCGTAACCGATACGTTCGAATTCATCGTCTTAGGAAAAATGATATGACAACCGCCACTGCCAAGAAGCCCGCCTTCACCGATTACATCGTCAAGGACATTTCGCTCGCCGAGTTCGGCCGCAAGGAAATCTCGCTCGCCGAGACCGAGATGCCCGGCCTGATGGCGACGCGCGAGGAATACGGCCCCAAGCAGCCGCTGAAGGGCGCGCGCATCGCGGGCTCCCTGCATATGACGATCCAGACCGCGGTCTTGATCGAGACGCTGGCGGCGCTCGGCGCCGACATCCGCTGGGTCTCCTGCAACATCTATTCGACGCAGGACCATGCCGCGGCCGCGATCGCCGCGGCCGGCATTCCGGTGTTTGCGGTGAAGGGCGAGAGCCTCGAAGAATACTGGAATTACACCGCAAAACTGTTCGACTGGCATGGCGGCGGCACGCCCAACATGATCCTCGATGACGGCGGCGACGCCACCATGTTCGTGCATCAGGGCGTGCGCGCCGAGCGCGGCGACAGCGTTTTTCTCGATCAGCACAACAGCGAAGAGGAAGAAGTCTTCTTCGCGCTGATCAAGCGGATGCTGAAGGAGAAGCCGAAGGGCTGGTTTTCCGAGATCGCCAGGAACATCAGGGGGGTCTCGGAAGAAACCACCACCGGCGTGCACCGGCTCTATGATATGGAGAAGGCGGGCACGCTTTTGTTCCCGGCGATCAACGTCAATGACAGCGTCACCAAATCGAAGTTCGACAATCTCTATGGCTGCCGGGAATCGCTGGTCGACGGCATTCGCCGCGGCACCGACGTGATGATGTCCGGCAAGATCGCGATGGTCGCGGGTTTTGGCGACGTCGGCAAGGGTTCGGCTGCTTCGCTGCGCCAGGCCGGCTGCCGCGTCATGGTGTCCGAGGTCGACCCGATCTGCGCGCTGCAGGCGGCGATGGAAGGCTATGAAGTCACGACCATGGAAGATGCCGCCCCCCGCGCCGACATTTTTGTCACTGCCACCGGCAACAAGGACATCATCACCATCGAGCACATGCGCGCGATGAAGGACCGCGCCATCGTCTGCAACATCGGCCACTTCGACAACGAGATTCAGATCGCGCATTTGCGCAATCTGAAATGGACCAATATCAAGCCACAGGTCGACGAGATCACATTCCCGGACGGCAAGCGCATGATCCTGCTGTCGGAGGGGCGGCTGGTGAACCTCGGCAACGCCATGGGGCATCCGAGCTTTGTGATGTCGGCCTCCTTCACCAACCAGACGCTGGCGCAGATCGAGCTGTTCGCCAACAACAGCGGCGGCAAGTACGACAAGAAGGTCTATGTGCTGCCGAAGTCGCTGGATGAAAAAGTGGCGCGGCTGCACCTCGCCAAGATCGGCGTCAAGCTGACAAAGCTGCGCCCGGACCAGGCCGAATATATCGGCGTCAAGCCGGAAGGCCCGTTCAAGCCGAAGCATTACAGGTATTGAGCTTTGCCCTGGAATGACGGCGAGTGAAAACAGGATTTTTCGTCATGCCCGGCCTTGTGCCGGGCATCCACGTCTTTAGAGTCGATTTGATCAAAGACGTGGATGGCCGGGACGAAGCCCGGCGATGACGGCGGCAAATCTGAGCGGAAGATGGCAACGACCTCACCGAACGAACATGTCGACGTGCTGATCGTCGGCGCCGGGCTGTCCGGCATCGGTGCGGGCTATCACCTGCAGCGCAATTGCCCGGCCAAGCGTTTTGTCATTCTCGAGGGCCGCGACTGCATCGGCGGCACCTGGGATCTGTTCCGATATCCCGGCATCCGCTCCGACAGCGACATGTTCACGATGGGCTATTCGTTCAAGCCATGGACCGATCCGAAGGCGATCGCCGACGGGCCGCAGATTCTGAACTACGTCCGCGAGACCGCCGCCGAGAACGGCATCGACAGGAAAATCCGTTTCAATCATCGCGTCAAGCGGGCGTCGTGGTCGACGCCGGATACGCGCTGGACCGTGGAGGCCGAGCGCTCCAGCGGAGGCGAGGGGGCTGCCGAGATCGTGCGCTTCACCTGCAACTTCCTGTTCATGTGCTCCGGCTATTACAAGTACGAGGCGGGCTACACGCCGGAATTTTCCGGCCGAGGAGATTTCTCCGGCCCCATCGTGCACCCGCAGAAATGGCCGCAAGACCTCGACTATGCCGGCAAGCGCGTGGTGGTGATCGGCTCGGGCGCGACCGCGGTGACGCTGGTGCCGGCGATGGCCAGGACGGCAGCGCACGTCACCATGCTGCAGCGTTCGCCGACCTATGTGGTGTCGCGTCCGGCACAGGACCCGCTCGCCAACAAATTACGGCGCAATCTCCCGGCGAAACTCGCCTATCATCTGATCCGCTGGCGCAACGTGTTTTTGGGGATGTATTTCTTCCAGCTGAGCCGGCGCAAGCCGGCGCGGGTCAAGCAATTGATCCTCGGCGGCATCAGGATGGCGCTCGGTCCCGACTACGACATCGCCACGCATTTCACGCCGCGCTACAATCCCTGGGATCAGCGGCTGTGCCTGGTGCCCGACGGCGATCTGTTCAACGCGATCAAGGAAAATCGTGCTTCCGTTGTAACCAGCGAGATCGACAGCTTCACGAAGAACGGCATCAGGCTGAAGGACGGCAGCGAGCTCGAAGCCGACGTCATCGTTACTGCCACCGGTCTTAATCTGCAGGTGGTAGGCGGCCTGGAAGTGAGCGTCGACGGCCGCGCCATCGATTTCGCCAGGACGCTGACCTACAAGGGCATGATGTATTCGGGTGTGCCCAATCTGGCGTCCTCGTTCGGCTACACCAACGCGTCGTGGACGCTGAAATGCGACCTCACTTGCGGATATGTCTGCCGCCTGATCAATTACATGGATCGGCACGGCTACAAGCAATGCATGCCGCACAACGTCGATCCCTCGATCACGGAAGTGCCGTGGATCGATTTCTCGTCCGGTTACGTGCAGCGCTCGATCGCGAAGATGCCGAAGCAGGGCTCGAAACGGCCATGGCGGCTCTATCAGAACTATGCACTCGACATCGTCACGCTGCGCTTCGGCAAGGTCGATGACGGGGTGATGCAGTATTCGTAAGCGCGCTATCGCTCGCCCTGCGCGGCCCGGATCAGATTGTTGCGAAGCGAGACGACGCCTTTTTGCAACTTGGCGAACTCTTCCGGCCTCAGGCCGCAAGCCTCAAAGAGAGTGATTCCCACTCCCTTCTCCCGCAGGCGGCGGCCTTTATCGGTCAGGCTGACGAGGACCTGGCGTTCGTCCCGGGAATCACGCTGCCTGCGCAGATAACCCATTGCCTCGAGCTTCTTCAGGATCGGGGTAAGCGTGTTGGATTCCAGAAACAGCTTTTCGCCCAGGCCGCTGACGGTCTGATTGTCCTCCTCCCAGAGCGCCACCAGCGCGATGTATTGCGTATAGGTGAGGCCGAATTCCTCGAGGATTGGCTTGTAGGCCCTGCCAAAGGCGAGATTGGCCGAATAGATCGCAAAGCACAGGAAGTCCGCGAGCTTGCGACTGGTTCGGTCCGCCGGGTCGATGGGGTTCATTGCATTCTCTTTTCTCGGTCACACGGAGATGTGAAGTCTCGTACCCATATATATCGTGTCCGATTAAATCGGAAGAGGTTGACTTCCACTCACGGCCAAGCAATGTGTATCGTGTACGAATTGATCGTACACGATACACAGCAAAAGGAAAGCGCCATGACCCAAGTCGAAAAAGTGCTCTACACAGCCAAAACCCACACCACGGGAGGCCGGGAGGGAGCTTCCCGCAGCTCTGACGGGCACCTGGACGTCAAGCTTTCCAGGCCCGGCACCGCCGGCAGCGGCACCAATCCGGAACAGCTGTTTGCGGCTGGCTGGTCAGCCTGCTTCGAGGGGGCGATGGGGCTTGCCGCCCGCAAACGGAAGATCGCTCTTCCGGCTGAGCTGGCCATCGATGCCGAAGTGGACCTGGGCACGACCGGCGACGCTTATTTGCTCCAGGCTCGCCTTAACGTGAGCTTGCCGGGTGTGGAGCGCGAACTCGCACAAGCGCTGGTGGATGAAGCGCACCAGACCTGCCCATACTCCAAGGCAACACGCGGCAACATCGACGTCGAAATCAAGCTGGTCTGAGCCGGAACGGTGACAATCTGCCTGACGGCATTATCGGGCAGGCATCTCCATCGCCAACCATCGAGAAGGAGACACAGCAATGGAAACCGGAAAACTATCCGAACAGATCAACCTTCACCGCCGTCGCTTTTTTGGAACTGCAGCGATGAGCATTGCCGCCGCACAGCTCTTCCTTGGCGGCGCCGCGGACGCCCAGCCAGGCAAGGCAAAACCGGCAGAGCTACCGAACATCAAGCCGGGGACCAACACCTCGTTCGGCCCGCTGAAACAGATCGATGCCGGCGTCCTCAATGTCGGGTACGCTGAAGCCGGTCCTGCCAATGGTCCCGCGGTGATTCTGCTGCACGGCTGGCCCTACGACATTTGCAGCTACGTCGATGTCGCGCCGTTGCTGGCGTCGGCGGGCTACCGGGTGATTGTCCCGTATCTGCGCGGCTATGGCACGACGCGATTTCTTTCTCCTGAAACGGCTCGCAGCGGCCAGCCCTCGGCGGTCGCCGCCGATATCGTCGCCTTGATGGACGCTCTGAAAATCGAAAAGGCGACGCTGGCCGGGTTCGATTGGGGCGCCCGGACGGCCAACATCATCGCGGCACTGTGGCCGGAGCGCAGCAAGGCGATGGTCTCGGTCAGTGGTTACCTGATCGGCGGCCAGGAATCCGGCAAGATGCCGCTGCCGCCAAAGGCTGAGCTGCAATGGTGGTACCAGTTTTATTTCGCCACCGAACGCGGCCGCGCCGGCTACGACAAATACCGGCACGATTTTGCAAAGCTGATTTGGCAGCTCGCTTCGCCGAAGTGGGATTTCGATGATGCCACGTTCGATCGCTCCGCGGCGTCCTTCGACAACGCCGATCATGTTGCCATCGTGGTTCATAACTATCGCTGGCGGCTCGGCCTGGCCGAAGGCGATCCGAAATATGGCGATCTGGACAAGCGGCTTGCCGAAAGCCCGGTCATCACCGTGCCCACCATTACGCTTGAAGGCGACGCTAACGGCGCACCACACTCGGACCCCGGTTCGTATGCCAGGAAATTCTCCGGCAAATACACGCACCAGACCATCGAGGGCGGCATCGGGCACAATCTGCCCCAGGAAGCCCCGCTGGCCTTTGCCCAAGCGGTCGTCGACGTTGCCGAAAGCTGATCGACTGCCGCCCACGCCGCCCTTTCACAGACATCAAGGAGAGAACCATGACAACCGCAAGCGAGACTGGTGTCGCCATGAAGTTCGAAATCGTCGTCATCCCCGTTTCGGACGTCGATCGCGCCAAGCGTTTTTACGGCGGCCTGGGTTGGAGGCTGGATGCCGACTTCGCTGCCGGTAACGACTGGCGGGTCATTCAGTTCACACCGCCCGGCTCGCCGGCCTCGGTCATTTTTGGCAAGAACGTCACCGCCGCGGCACCCGGCTCCGCCCAGGGACTGTACTTGATCGTTTCCGACATCAAGTCCGCCCGCGACGAGCTGCTTGCTCGCGGCGTCGAGGTCAGCGAGATTTTCCATGGCGGCGGCGACGTGCACACCGGCCCGGATGAGCCCTATTTGTTTGGGCGGCGCCGCGTCAGCGGCCCGGATCCCGAGCACGGCAGCTACC
>WNGI01006334.1_pt1 | contig 10743 bp, 4 predicted proteins | sample 5400621 | NCBI WGS metagenome assembly WNGI01 (sample SAMN13153374, study PRJNA577476) | soil metagenome | isolation source: 20 cm soil or saprolite under Garry oak tree replicate 1 | place: USA:California | collected 2016-06-15 | reverse complement strand
GTGATGAGATCGGCGATCTGATCGAACAAGGCTGTGTCCCCGAAGGAAGCCGGCAAAATCTTTATGACACCACTGTCCTCGTCGATTGGCGAACCACAGATGAGGCGCACAGAATTCTTTTAACTGATGCGCAGACCAGCGGCGGATTACTCCTTTGTGTCGCTGAAGCGAAACTGGAGAAAGTGTTAACCATCTTACAAAAAGCCCACACACCCTGCGCTGCCGTTATCGGAAGAATTGTCCCCGGCCGGCGGCGTGGTCCGTTGATATGCATGACCGGATAAAATCGCGCTCGCGCCGGGAAATTCCCGCCGTGAACAAAGTTCTCGCTGCGCTCGGTCACTACGACCTGCCGCGCCCGATGATTGTCGATCTTGTCCGGCGCGAGCTTTCGAAAATGCGGACGAAGGGAAAGATTCCCGAATTTCGATCAACTCTCAATTTTGTTCGTCGGGCGGTTGAGGAAATTCGCGCCAGCCGTCTTCAGCCGGTTGTCAATGGAACCGGAATCGTCATTCACACGAATTTCGGGCGAGCGCCACTTGGTGCGGAAGCGGTCCGCGCGCTTGGCGAGCTGGGTTCAGGTTATTCCAATCTCGAATATGATCTCCGGACCGGCGAACGCGGAAGCCGCGGCGCCTATATCGAGCATGCGCTCGCTTTGCTCAGTGGAGCAGAATCCGCCACGATCATCAACAATTGCGCAGCCGCGTTGGTGCTGATCGTTCGACATTTCATCAGACGCACCATCGAACACCAAATATCGAACGCTGAACGTCGATCGGAAGTCGTGATCTCACGCGGCGAGATGGTCCAGATCGGCGGCGGCTTTCGCATCGGCGAAATAATCGAGGCGGCCGGGGCGAAGTTGCGGGGGGTGGGCGCAACAAATAAAACGACGCTCGACGATTACGCGAAGGCAATTGGGCCAAACACGTCGCTCATTCTTAAAGTTCATCGCAGCAATTTTTTCATGAGCGGTTTTGTAGAATCGCCGTCGTCGGCAGCTATCGCTTCGCTCGCGCGAAAAAAGCGCATTCCTTTTGTCGCTGATTTGGGAAGCGGGGCGATCTTTGCGACCGAGCGCCTGGGACTCGTGGAACACGAGCCGACTCCTGCTGAATCGTTAAAAGATGGCGCCGATCTTGTTTGCTTCAGCGGAGATAAATTGTTTGGGGGCCCACAAGCGGGAATTATTGCAGGAAAGAAGCGGTTCATCGCCGCGTTGAAACACGAACCGCTATTTCGTGCGTTGCGCTGCGACAAATTGGTTTTTGCTGCGTTGCAAGCCACTGTCGATCTTCATCTCGATCAATCGACAAGCGGAATTCCTGCGATTGCCCTTTTGCAAATCTCTGAACTTGAACTGCGCGCTCGAGCAGGAGCGATTGCCAGCCGGCTGGAGGGCTTGCCACTGCAAATCGCCATTGGCCGTGGCATAGTCAAAGCCGGCGGCGGAACCTTGCCAAGGTCCACAATGTCGTCCATTACCATCGAAATTGTTCCGAAGAATTGTTCGATGAGCGATTTCGCCGGCCGTCTGCGCAACTCAAGTCCACCGGTTATCGGCCATATTGGGAATGGGCGGTTCAAACTCGATCTGCGCACAATTTTTCCTCAACAGGATGACGCCGTCGCCGACGCGATTCGCGCAGCATGCACAAAAACTCGCTGAATGCATTCAACAACGCCGTCATCCCGAGCGGAGCTAGGGACCTCACAGTCGAAGCAGGAAATACGCTGTCTAGATTGTGTGGTCAATCAACCTATGAGAGGTCTTTCAATTCGTTCAGGATGACGCCGCGAACGTTGATTCTGTATCTCTAACTCTGGAAGCGAGATCATGGAGAAACATTTCATTCTCGCGACCGCCGGTCACGTCGATCACGGCAAGAGCGCGCTTGTCAAGGCGCTCACCGGAACTGATCCCGATCGCTTGCCGGAAGAAAAAGCGCGACAAATCACAATCGAGCTTGGCTTCGCGCATCTCCAGCTTTCCGCACCGCCATCAACTATCAACTCTCAACTCTCAACTTTTTGCATTGGCATTGTCGATGTACCGGGCCACGAGGATTTCGTCCGGAACATGATCGCAGGTGTCGGTTCAATCGATCTCGCGCTTTTCGTTGTCGCAGCGGACGACGGTTGGATGCCACAAACCGAAGAACATTTGCAGATTTTGACTTATCTCGGCGTGAGACGCGCTGTGATCGCGCTGACGAAAAGCGATTTGGGAAAGATCGACAATGTTAGCGCGCAAATTCGGAACCAACTGCGCGATACCGCCTTTGCGCACTCCCCGATTATTCCAACTTCGGTTCGCACGAGCGAGGGGATTGAAAATTTGAAGAGCGCGCTTGCGGTCGAGTTTTCGACCGTGCAACCGCAACGCGACATCGGAAAACCGCGCTTGTTTATCGATCGCGCTTTTACGCTGCACGGAATCGGCACTGTCGTGACCGGCACGTTGAGTAATGGACCACTCCGTCGTGGCCAGAATGTCATCGTTCAACCGCAAAATCTTGAAGCGCGCATCCGCTCAATTCAAAGTCACGGTTCTGAGTTGGAGTCTGCGCAGCCGGGAATGCGCACCGCAATCAGTCTGCCGGATGTTCCGATCAGACCTGGTGGAATTGAGCGTGGCAATACAGTTACTACGGCCGAGCTCGGAGCCGCCGCCAACACTGTCGATGTCGTTCTCGAAAAATCCGCGCGCTTGAGCCGACCTGATCCGGCCGCGCGCCCGCTCAAAAGCGGGAGCTCGGCACACATCCATTTTGGAACGGACCGTGTCGGAGCAAAGATTTCCCTTCTCGATCAAGACGTAATCGAGCCCGGCCAGTGCGCAATTGCTCAGCTGCGTCTCGAATCACCGCTGCTCGCTTTCGTCGGTGACCGTTTTGTCGTACGCGATTCGTCCGAGCAAAACACGATTGCCGGCGGCGTGGTCTTGGATGTCGACGGCAATCGCGAAAACTTTCGAAGCACTGCCCAGTCTCAATTCTTGAAAACACGCGCTAGCGCCATTGATGATGTCGATCTTCGCATTTCCTCACAGCTCACGCGTGACGGCTTTGCTGAAACCACTGGCCTGTTGATCAAATCAAACTCCAGCGCGGACCAGATCGCGAACGCACTGACCCGGTTGGAGCGCGATGGCCAAATTGTTTTACGCGGCGAAATCGCTGCCGCGGCGCCGCACTGGCGCGATTTGATCGCGCGGACGACCGCGTTGATTGATGTCCTTCACAAAAAACATCCGGAGCAACGCGGCCTCGATTTCACAAAGTTGCGTGCCGAACTAAATATCGGCTCCGATGCCTTATTAGCCGCCATCATTTTGGAACTTACCGGGAACGGTTTTGTTCGCGCCGAAAACAAAATCGCGCGCAGTTCGCATCGTCCGTCGTTGCCACGGGAGATATTACCGGCGGCGGAAAAGATTCGTACTGCGCTCGCCGAGAAACCATTCGATCCCCCAAGCCGCAAAGATTTTTCAGGAGATCGACATCTACAGGCGCTCCGGTTTTTGATTGAACAGGGGAAGATCGTCGAATTGAACAGCGAAATTGTTTTGCTGCGCGATGCAGCCGAACAAATGCGAACCGCTGTTGCCGAATTTCTCTCGAAACACGGTCCCGCAACGGCCAGCCAGCTCCGACAGAAGATCGGTACCTCGCGCCGCGTTATCATTCCTTTCCTCGAATATCTGGACCGCGTCGGTGTTACTCAACGCATCGGTGATTCGCGGCAGCTACGCGAGACGAAATCAGCAGCCGTCGCGCGACGATAAAATCTGCTACCGTTAGCAGATGCCTCTCAGAGAGCCTGAAGAGCCAAAGCAATCTGTTTCTTTACACATTGGCTCTTCCTTCGCCAGCGCCTGGGAAAGCGTTCTCTTGCCGTGGTTCAAGGAGGTTAAGCTGGCGTCGCTGAAAAATAACGAGACCGTTGCGGTCGCTACACCATTTCCAAGCGGCGCTGCATTTCTGCGTTCGAAATTGTTGGAACATGAGATTCCGCTGCTCGGTGTAAAATTTATTACTCCGCCGCGTCTTCGTGAGCTGTTGCTGGCTGAAGACGCTTCATCGCTGTCGTTGCGCGAGCATCTTCGTTTACTTATGGCCATCGCCGCTGAATCGGTCGCGAGCCGGATATCGGCAGGTGTCGATCTTGCTGCGATTGCGAAATCGATCTCGCGTTCACCGGACAATTTGCTTCGGACTTTCGATCAGGTGAGCGCGGCAGGCTGGAATTTTCAAAACATCGGCGCAACTGCCGTGCGCGAGATCATGCAAGAATTTCAACGCCTGGTTCGGCAATGCGAGTTCAAGCTGGTTCATGAGGCTGATCGCGACGCCCTGGCAGAGATCAGGAGCACGCCACCGCAGTTTAGCCATCTTCTTCTGATCGGATTTACAGCGAAGCACTGGGCACTCTGGCCGTTGCTCCAGGCGGCGGTTTCTTTCGCAAAGCGCGCAACCGTCGTTCTCGAATATCCACGCGAGCAAACTCGCGCAGCCGAGGAATCCTGGATCGGCACGTGGGAAGAACATTTCGATTCGGCGGCGCCAATCGCGGACCGGACGGAACGGAACCGCCCGTTCGTCCATCTGAATCAGCCGGTGATTACCGGAACCGATTCTGCCAACCGGGAGGAACCTCGATTTCTGGTCGGTCTCAACGCCACCGAGCAAGCGCAGGCGATCTGTGCTATCGCCCTTAAATTTCTGGCGGAGAAATCGTGTTCCCGTCTCGGTATTCTTTTCCCGCGCGCGGGCGCTCTGGCGCGCCTTGTCTCGGAATTTTTAACGCAGGCCGGTATTCCACATCACGACGCCATCGGGCATCTGACACCAGGGGAATTCGAGGAGCCGTCGTGGAATGCGTGGCTCCGCTTGCAAGAAAACCATCAACTCGAACCGGTCCTTCGATTCCTGGAAGCGAATCCCGATTCCATGTACGGGTTATCGATTCAGGAGGTTCGGGAAAATCTACGTTGGGTTTATCGCCAGATTCTAATCGATGACATCAGTGTGTTGCGCGAGTTCTGTGCCCGGCAGACGGAAAATGAGAAGCTCGTTCGGATCGCGAAGGTGCTCCGCTCAATCGCGTTTCTCTCATCAAAGGCGACGCTTGCGCAGTTTCTCGTCGAAACGAAGCCGATCTTTTCCAAGTTGAAATGGGACCATCGCTGGACCGAGATCGAACGGTTCGCCCAGCGATGGAGCGCCGCGAGCTCGGTAGAATTTTCGCGCGCAATCTATCTGTGCTGGCTGAAGGAAATTCTTGATTCGTTTACAATCGCCCGGGCAGCGCAGGCCGATCACGTCTACAGTCGGGTCCACCTGCTTTCTTATGGCGAGGCGGACGGACACGAGTGGTCGCATCTGATTCTGGCCGGTCTCAACCAGAGCGAGTGGCCGCAGAGCCAGCGCGAATCGGGTTTTTTGTCGGATCAGGAAATTGTCGGTTTAAACGCGCGCGCCACTCGCCGCGGGAAACAAGGCGAAGGCCATTCAGCTCTCGCACCAGGCAAAACATTTCTCCTCAGTGCGCAAGACGAGCGGCAGATCGCTCTGCGGCAATTCGGTGCGGCTCTCGAATCAGCGGACCACGGACTCGCGATTACCGCCAGTTTGCTCCAGGAATCGGCGCCGGAACGGATTTGGAATCCGAGCGAGCTCTTCAGTCAGGCGTACTTCGCCGCGCGCAACGCGCCGCTTTCGCAGGAAACGATGTCGATGTTGCGTGAGAAAACGTTCGCCTGGCTGAAGGACCTGGAACTTTTTGAATTAGCGCCGACGACAGATGCCGAGATCGATCAAACACAGATTGCCTACGAAGCCCGACGAAAGGCGGAAGTTCCATTTGGCGAATATGAATTCGCGTTGAGCAAGCCAATCGACCGCGAGATCACGTTGCGCGCCACGGAATGGGATAAGGTTGTTAAAACTCCCGCGCTAATCTGGTTAAAAACATATCTCGGAGTGGAAAACCATGAGCCGGACCTGAACCAATGGAACGCGGCCACTGGGACCTGGGTGCACGACTGGCTCGCCAAGATTGCCGCTTCGGAAGAGAAAAACACCTTTGTCGATTTTCCGACAGGCAATGAGATGTCCGAACGGATCGCTCGCGCTGCGCAGAGATTCCGAAAAGCGATTGTTGATCTTTGTGTCGTCTCCGGCCGAACCGTGCCCGATTGGTGGACTTCCGGCTGGAGTAATGCCCTTGCGCTGGCTGATTTTCTCGCTAGCAAGTTGGCGGAAGTGGAAGGCTGGCCGCGGATGGCGGCGGAGTGGAAACTGGAATCGCCCCAGCTCCTTTCCTTGAACGACGGGAACAAACTTCGACTCCGCGGCCGGATCGATCTCATTCTTGCCCAAACTCAACCGAACGATTCGCAGCTGACCGGTGCCGATGTTTGGATCGTCGATTACAAAACCGGAAACGTGAAGCCGCTCACCCCGCCCGGAAAGACACCGGAAGCGCGCGCCGCCAATTTGCGAAAAAAACTCGTGCGCGGTGACGCCATTCAACTCGGATTTTACGGATTGGCCGCGCGTGAGCTCGGCGCTGCCGAGATTCACTTGAGCATTCTTTCATTGCGCACTGAGCTGGAGCGGCCGCAATTGGCCATGGCCGATCTCGCCGCTGACTCCGATTTTTGGACTGAGCTTTATCGAATGCAGGAGACAGGAATCTTCGGACTGCGCGGCCTGATTCGAAACGAGTTCGGTTTTAGTCCGGATTACCCGCTCGCGACCCTGCCGATCGATAAAGAGTTTTTGGACGAGAAATGGGTGCTGACCCATCCGGCGTTTGCCGACGACGAGGACGATCGATCGTGAACGAGCCGATCGATCAGCCGAATCGCGAGCGTTTCGTTTCCGAGCTGGACAAAAACTTTTCGGTCGTGGCAGCGGCCGGCTCCGGAAAAACTCGCGCCATTACCGACCGCATTGTCCAAATTGCAAAGGGCGATCACGCGCGTGATTGGCTGCCACAACTCGTGGTCGTGGCGTTCACCAATCGCGCCGCCGACGAGATGCAGCAGCGCGCTCGCGCCGAAGTTTTACAAGCTCGCGTAACCGTGGAAGTCCTGGCCGCATTCAACCGCGCTTTTTTCGGCACCATTCACGCTTTCTGCGTCCGATTGCTGGAGAGCTACGGCCATTATCTCGGGTTGCCGCCAACTTTCGATGTGATTACCGATGACGATGAAGTTTGGAACGAATTTGTGCAACAGCAGACGACGATCGGCCGCTCGCTTTCGGATGAAAATCGGCGCGAACTGCTCCGGCACGTGCAAGCGCGCGCGTTGATGGAGCTCGGGCGCCGCGCGGATTTAAAGCCGGGTGATCCGCCCGCGGGAGAATGTCCGGACACCGACTTCAGCGCGGTTCACCGCTATTCCGCCCAGGGAGCAACACTGCAAACCGTGCCCCCGTATAAAAAGGAATTGAAACGCGCCGAACAGAGATGGCGCGACACTCAAGATTTTGTCCGGTGGCCGATTTGTTTTTCGAAGGCGAAAGATTTCGTTCGCATCAAGCGCGAGGCATTTGCGCCGATCCGTCGATGGATCGATCAGGCTGCGCTTTGTGTGGCGGCGGAAGTGGAGCGCGATTATCGCGAGTTTAGAATCGAGCGCGGCCTCTTGACTTACGACGACCAAATCGCGCTTGCGCTCGAATTAACGAAACATCCCAAAATCGGGCGCGAAATTCGGGAAAAATCTTTTCGTGTCATCCTCGACGAAGCGCAGGATACCGATCCGCGACAGTTTTCGCTTCTGCTTGAACTGACCCGCCCGCCGAATGCCACCGGCGATTGGCTCGAGACCAAAACCGATCATCCCCGTCCCGGGCACTTTTGTATGGTCGGCGATTTTCAACAGTCCATTTACCGAGACCGCGCCGATCTTTCCAAATATCGCCGGATCCACGAAACGTTGGTTGAAACGGGCGCCGCCGCAGCACTCCAATTTTCGGTCACGTTTCGGCTTGATACCGCCCAACTCGATTTCGTGAACAAAACGTTTCGGGAAATTCTGAACGACCGCGACCAGCAGGTCGCATTCGTCGAGCTTAATCCCCGGCCGCAAGTTTTGCCCGGACAAGTCGTGCGTCTCAACTTGCAGCCCGCGAAGTTCCGACCAGACCCGAGGGGCAAAGTGTCTGACGCGCGCAAAGCCGCTGAAGAAGCGCGCCAGCTTGGGAAATGGCTGCAAGAAACCGGCCTGACCAAACTCCGGGCCGAGACCTGGCGCGATGTTGCCATTCTCTGTCCCCGCAAAGAATGGCTTCAGACCTTGCGCCGCGGCCTGCGGGCGGCCGGGCTCAATGTCCAAATACAGTCGGAGAAGGAGCTGAAAGGCGATAGCCCCGCCTACGCCTGGTTGACCGCCCTCTTAATAGTACTGTCGCAGCCCCGGTGCGGTTATGAGATTGCCGGCCTTCTCCGCGAGCTCTTCGGCATCTCTGATCACGATCTGGCGGTTTTCTCGCAAGGATACGGCGACCGTTTCCAAATCGAGACCCTGACCAGCGGCGGCGATATCGTTTCCAAAAAACTTAGCCTGCTCGCCCAGATCCGATTGTCGATCCTGCCTTTACCACTGTTCGACGCGGTTAACGAAATCGTCCGCCGGACACAATTGCGCGAGCGGCTCAACGGTTTGCCGCGAGCGGACTTTGAAAATCTTGATGGCGAACTGGACGGGCTCCTCGCCCTGGCTGGTTCGTCCGAAGCCGAAGGCATGACTCTGACCGAATTTGCGGAACACTTACGAACGCATTTCGCCGATGCGCGCGAGATCCGGCCGTCTCGCCCGGATGCGATTCAATTGATCACGTCGCAAAAAGCTAAAGGCTCGGAGTGGCAGGCGGTGATCGTTCCATTTCTGACTCGCGACGTTCGATCGGCCTCGCCGCGTTACCCACGTCTGCTCAAGATCCGTGAGACCGGCGAAACGATTGTTCTTCTCGATTTGTCTGACGCAACCGACGAAATCCAGGAATTGCTCGAACGCGAGAATCGCCAGGAAATGGAACGCTTGCTCTATGTGGCGTTAACCCGCGCGCAGCACACGCTCGTGCTCGCTTTCGACAACGAGTTGTTTGCAAAGACTAGCGGCGAAATTCACAGCCATTCGCAATCGAAATGGCTCAAAGCCGACAAGAACGATGTGAACGCAGCGGCGTTTGCGCACATCGGCGTCAAGCCAGCGTCGTGCGCCAACACCACGGAGCACCACCGAGCAAGAGCAAGCGTTGATAAGATCGACATCCAACTGCCGGGCGCGAAGATCGACAAGTCAGTTGCAATCAAAAACGCCTCGGTGTTTGTGCGCAAACTGAATCCAAGCGGTCTACCGTCAGAAGAGTCTGCCACGCTCGAGGAAATTCGATATAAGCTGTCACCAACGCCGCGCTCGACTAGCCCTGCGTTGCGTTACGGACTTTGGTGGCACGATTTCATTCAACGACTCAAGTGGGTCCGAGCCGGACTGGCGTTTAACAGCAAGAATGAATCTGAGCTGTTCAAACTGTGGGAGAAAACCTTCCAGGTGAACCTCACGTCCTCACCCGATCCGGCGCGTTCGCAGCGCGAATGGAAGCTTCTCCTCGCTCATTTATCCAAGCCTGAAAATTTTCGGCGCCACTTTGAGGGCGACAAATCGATTATCCACGCCGAGATGCCGTTGTTTTGGAAACTGGACGACAATCGGTGCATCGAAGGAGTGATCGATCTCGCCTTCTTTCAACGAAGCAACGGCAAGTGCCTGATCCTAGACTGGAAAACCGATCGCGTGCCGTCCGACAACACCGAGACATTGCACGCGCGATATCGTCCGCAACTCGCCGCTTACTGGAAAGCCGTCACGCACATGACAGGAGCATCTGCCGACGCAGGGATTTATTCCACGTCCACGGGTCAATTCATCGGCTATGACCCTGACGAACTCGCCCGCGAATGGGAAAGATTAAGTATGCTGCCGCGGGAGAAGATCGCCGCAGAAATCGCGGTTGATTCTGAAGGACCGCCAGTCCAATTGGAATTTCCGGAGCTAAGCGATCGCGGTGAACCCGTCGCTCCTTGAAAATCAGCGATCGCGTTCGCCGCGGATGAATTGCTCGACGCAGCGGTAGGCTTCGTCATCCGTCATTTGCACGGGCGGATGTTTGGAGAAAAAGGCGGACGCGGAATGGAGCACGCCGCCAATCCCGCGATCGAGCGCCAGTTTGCAGCAGCGGATCGCGTCGATCGCTACGCCGGCTGAATTCGGTGAATCTTCGACGGAAAGTTTCAGATCGATCTCCATCGGCACATCGCCGAAAAGCCGGCCTTCCACGCGAATAAATGCTATTTTGTTGTCGAGCTGCCACGGCACGTAATCGCTGGGGCCAATGTGGATATTTTCGTCCGCAAGGCGCTCGCCGATCACCGATTGCACTGCTTCGGTCTTGGATGTTTTCTTTGATGCCAGCCGGGCGCGATTCAGCATATTCAGGAAATCGGTGTTGCCGCCGGTGTTCAATTGATACGTCCGGTCGAGCCTGACGCCGCGCTTGCGAAAGAGATCAACGAGCATTCGATGCAAAATAGTGGCACCCAATTGCGCTTTGATATCATCGCCAATGAGGGGCAAATTCTTATCGGCAAACCGTTTGGCCCAAACCGGATCGCTGGCGATGAAGACGGGGATGTTATTGACAAAGCCGAGCCCTGCCTCCA
>WNGI01020735.1_pt1 | contig 10746 bp, 6 predicted proteins | sample 5400621 | NCBI WGS metagenome assembly WNGI01 (sample SAMN13153374, study PRJNA577476) | soil metagenome | isolation source: 20 cm soil or saprolite under Garry oak tree replicate 1 | place: USA:California | collected 2016-06-15 | reverse complement strand
TGATTTTTCGGTGCCGATGGGTGTACTAACCGGTGACGTTAATGGTAACCGCTCAGTCGAAGGAAATGACGTTTCGGCTGTGCAAAGCCGAACGCGTCAACGCGTTGATAGCTCGACCTTCGTGTATGATGTGAACGCGAACGGTTCGATTGAGGGAAGCGACGTTTCCACGACTCAGGCTCATACGCGCACGTCTCTGCCTGCACGGCCTTGACGTTCAAGGCTGAGTGTGGAGCAGACGAGGGCAGATAGATAACGGATGTTGAACAAAATTTCGGGCGCTTTTCCGCCTCAAGGCTCACTCATCTTGCTACGCCGCGCGTACACCTACGTATCAACTAAATCCTGCAAATGAATTGACCTTGCACTGGTTGCGCCTTCAATAACACTACTCAGCTCTGCGACAAGTCAGGCGAAATTGAAACGGTTCGTTCCATTTATTATCGTGGTGGCGGTCGCACTGATCACCATCGCAGTGGGCACGGCGCTCTATCGCGCGAATCGTCCGCCTCCGGTCACCATTTCCGAAGAGAAGGCGGTCACGAATGAGAAGACCGGATCAATGCACGTGCGCGGAGCCGCGGACGCGCCGGTATCGCTGGAGGAGTTCGGCGATTTTCAGTGCCCGCCTTGCGGCGCGCTTTCCGAGCCGCTGAATCAACTCGAGGGCGATTATAGGGCCAAAATGCGGCTCGTCTTTCACCATTTTCCGCTGGCCAATCATGCCAATGCCAAACCTGCTGCTTACGCCGCCGAAGCGGCCGGTTTACAGGACCGCTTCTGGGAAATGCACGATCTTCTTTATCGGGAGCAGGCGAACTGGAGTAAGACGACCGACCCTTCAGAGTTGTTTTTGAGCTACGCCAGGATAGTCGGACTTAATACTGCGAAGTTCCAAAAGGACATCAACAGTGAAGAAGTAAAGGAGCGCGTGGCCGCCGATCAGAAGCGCGCCGCCGAACTCGGCGTCCATTTGACTCCGACGATTTTTGTTAATGGCAAATCAATCGTCGGGCCATCGCTTAATCCAACTGGGCTGCGCGCTGCCGTCGAGGCCGCCCTCGGCGGAATGCCTTCTAAATAGGTTATGGCTCGACGAGAACAGAACACCGCCCACAGGAAGCCGGCGACATCGCGTTCGGCAATCATCGTCTATTGCATCGCCGCAGTCCTAGCCCTGGCCGGGTTAGCCGACGCGCTTTATCTGACAGTTTTGCATCTCACCGGTCAATCCGCTGTTTGCGGCGGCTCGGTCACTTGCTCGCAGGTGTTGGCGAGCAAATACGCTCATATCGGCCCCGTGCCGGTCGCGCTCCTCGGCATGCTTGGCTACTTCAGTGTTTTTAGCTTCGCCGTCTTCTCCGTCTTCAATTACGCACGCGCCACCACATTCCTGCGCATCACTGTTTGGCTAATGTTTGCCGCTGCACTTCTGCTCCTCTACCTACAAGCATTCGTTATCCACGCCTTCTGCCGATACTGTTTGTTTTCCGCCGCGATTACTTTTCTGCTCACGGGCCTGGTTGTCGCCATTCCTGCGCAGTCCTTAACTCCCAAGGCGCGACCCTAACGGGATTCGAACTCGTGTTACCGCCGTGAATGGGCCGTGTCCTAGGCCACTGGACGATAGGGTCAGCGCGCCAAGTGTCGAGACGACGACCCGCCTTGCAAGCTTGCGTTTCTCTCTCCATCGGCGACGTAAGCCTCGGGCAGTGTTGTAACCTGAAACCGGCGCGGAGGAACAGAGGAAGACGAGCCGTGGCCTGTCCGGCAAAAAAGCTGCTCTCCGAGCCAGAGCCCAGCCTGTTGAGATTTCTGTAGCGGCGGTCTGATACTTGGATCAGAAAAAGTTACTCATAATTGCCGAACGTAGGCGCAAGCGAACGGATCCAAATCCCGCCTTAACATCTTACGTTTTCGAGCATTCCCCGATTAGGTAACAGTACTGTTACTAACCTTTGCTTGCAAAGAAGTGGGGTGACTGTCTTTCAGTACAATAGGAATTAAAGAAAGATTTCCCATGCAACTTACCAGCCCAAATCCAACTATCAGAATTGCGAAAGAGATTTTCGGTCCGCGCCAATCGCTTATTCGCTGGCTCGCAGGTATCGAGGTAGCAGTAATCGCATTCGCGGTCAGCGTCCAGCTGGCACAGGGAGCAGCGGGAGATCTTGATCAGACATTTGGCCGGGCTGGCAGGGTCACTAGCGATTTTAACGGCACGACCGATATCGCCTACGCGATTGCACTTCAGCCGGATGGCAAAATTGTCGTCGCCGGAACAACCTACGCCAATAATGATTACTCAAACGAGGATTTCGCAGTCGTCCGCTACAATCTGAACGGCACGCGCGACACTACCTTCGGCGTACAGGGTAAAGTAACGACAGATTTCCCCGGCCTGGCCGCGGTGCCGTCTGCTGTAGTTATCCAACCGGACGGCAAAATTCTGATCGCGGGCGGCGCCTTTCCTCTCTTTACCTTTCTCGGTGACATCGCACTAGTCCGCTATAATGCCAATGGGTCGCTCGACGCTTCCTTCGGGCACGGCGGTATTGTAAGAACCCGCTTCTCCGCTGGGGGAAGCTATGCCTTCGCTGTTACCTTACTGTCCAACGGTAAGATTATCATCGCAGGAACCGTTTTCGTCGATTTCTCCACCGACGACTCTTCTAATACTGATTTCGCGCTGGTCCGTTACAACGCAAATGGAGCAATCGATTCCACCTTCGGCAATGGCGGCGGCGTTATCACCGATTTCGATGGCTTCAACGACGACGCGCACGCAATTCTTATCCAGTCCGATGGTAAAATTGTCGCTGTCGGTTCTGCCAAGAACCCGGCTCATTATTATGATTTCGCCCTCGCCCGTTACCTGCCCAACGGCGCTCTTGATGCCACCTTTGGCGCCGCCGGAAAGGTTCGCACCGACTTCGGTAATTCCAATCTCGACATAGCCTACTGCGCCGCGCTCCAACCTAACGGCAAAATTATCGCCTCTGGAACCGCTACATTGAATGATGCTTCCTATGGAGATTTTGCCATCGCCCGCTATAACCAGAATGGAACGCTCGACACCAATTTTAGCCAGGATGGCAGAGCAACCATTGATTTTGGCAGTATCCTGCAAATTGCTTACAGCGTTCTGGTCCAGACCGATGGCAAGATTGTCACGGTAGGTTATCCTAACAGCGAATCGTCCGACTCCGATTTCTTGCTGGCGCGTTGTAATCGAAACGGGTCGCTTGACTCCAATTTCGGTGTGGGCGGTAAGGTCCGCACATCATTTGGCAATCTCAATGACGGAGCCAACGCCGCTGTGCTCCAGCCGGACGGCAAGATCGTCGCTGCCGGATTCCATCCCACGACCACCCGTGTCGGAGTCGACTTTATTGTGGCCCGCTATCTCGCCGGTCCTTAAATGTTAGGAAGCACACGAACCGCGATTTCGAGTTCCTTTGAGCATACCGCGGTAGAGTTTAATCTGGCCGGTAACCGATTGGGCGAAGAATATCGTCCATTTGCAAGTCAGAGCTTTTGAAATCGCAGCGCGACCTTAACAGGATTCGCTCAAAAGTGGCGCATTGCAGACTCGCGCAGAATAACGCAGTTCCTGCGTCCGAATTTGTCCGAGAGGTCGCCCGCCTGCGCGGTCCGTGCGGCCGAAACCTATTCGATTGGAAGCCCCAGCCGAGCCTTTTCTGCCAACCACATTGTCAGAAGCATCGGCAGCTGCTTGAAGGGTGCCGTGGCGCTGCGAATTCTTTATGATGTCGATTCCGGCATAACGGAGGCTTCTCTAGAATCCGCTCTGCTTTCCAATCTTTCTCGGCCGCCGAAACAACGCGCGCGATAGCGCGATTGTTATCAGACACTCCTTAATGCCATTGGGGGTTAGAGCACAGCCACGGGCTCCGCCTCACTTCCCGCTAACAGAACCGGCTGCTTCGATACGGCTAATGGTTTTTTTGCTCTCCTCACCAATATCGAGGGAGAATTTCGGAGGTCGGCTCGATTGCAAAGGAAGAAGATGAATCCTAACTGGTCGTCCGGGACGCCGACGGGAAGTTCAACACCGTTCGCTATGAAGCGACGCGATGTTGCTTAATGAGCTTCTGAAAGAGCATCGCACGGTGCAAGAGTTGCAGAATACCCTCAAGTCATCGCTAACGCTCAGCTAGACTCGGTTTGTCGCAACCGGGAACTCCTACTAGACCCAATGCAGTCGCCTTATCGAAGAGAAAAGCCTACGATCAATTTACGATCGTAAGATTACTAGGCGGAGCCAGGGGGGAGGTCAATGGATGCGGATAAGTGTAGGGCCCAGTGTAGTCTACTCCATTGACTGCGGCGACGTATTTGGCCGAAACGCCCGCGGGGGTAGAGTTAGCGGGCAAGCCGGTGCCGAGATTATAATAATCCCGGTTTTGCTGAACCGAGGGGAAACTGCTAGTGACAGTCAGACCACTGGTTCCTGTGTTATTCCAGAAGTAGATAGGTTCTAATGCCTGGTGCGGCCACGCGACTGTGTTTGCCGCTGTGGTGTTGACCGGAGGTGCGCCTCCCAGCAAATCTCCTTTGCCTGCTCCCCCTTGATCGAGTGCCCTGAGAACCTTGCGAATTTCATAGCCATCGCCGCTGTTGAAGTTCATGGCCGGACCGTAGGTATTATCTCTGTGAAAGGTGATTGTAGTCGCGGTATTCGACTCAATGTAAGAGCCGTATCGACCTTTGTAAGAGCCACCAATGTCAACCTGTTGAGTCGTGTTTTTAACACTGTATCCAACCCACTGATTCGGCGTCCAATTTTTCGTTGTGTCGGTCAGGGTCGCAGCTCCACTGCTACCGTTATGGGTTCCACTAGCATACAATTGGGGGTCGTTCGAATCCCAAGGGCTTGTTCCATCCGCTGCTAAGGAAGGGGACGTCGATGTCCCCGTTCCTGCGCCCCAGACTGCAAAAGGCCAGAACTCACGATAATCAGTGATAAACGTCACAGGAGGATTGAGTCCGTTGATCACATTGTCGTGGTTAAGAACACCGCCGCCTCGTATTTGGCCGCCGCTGTTTCCTCCGTGTGTGTTGTTAAGTGTGTTGTTGTAATTTTCGCTGCATCGCCCACTTCGCAGTCGCCCACTGGATTCCGATCCGTGATCGCCGCCGCCATTACAGTTGTTGATGATATTGTGGCGGAACACGTATCTGCCGCCACCGTAACAATCAGGGCTCATATTAGTTTGATTGTTCGGATTCGGATTATTGAAGGTGCAATCCTCAATGAATATAAACTTATCGGTTCCGTAATAGGGGTAATCAGCCCAGGATCCGTCGCCAAACTCTTTTCCACCCCAAGCTGTGTGCATGACCAAAACAGCCTGGTCGGAACCGTCAGATCGTCCATCGAAAATGCAATGGTCGACCACCCCATAAATCCAGCCGCCTATCCCCAAATAGTTTTGGGCATAAAGCTGATCGAAATGGCAATGATCAATCCTAAAAGACTGACATGGCGTCTTGATGCCGTCGGCTGTGCCGGCGCTAATAACGCCGTTTCCCGTTTCTGGGGAGGTGATAGAACCCTTCCGAAAAGTGATTCCAGTCAGGCGAAATGATTGAGTGGAATTCAGCAATATTTTTATGGCAGCGCCCTGACCAGTCCCACCTCTACTGACGTTGTCGAGAATAACGGTGAAGTTATCGGCAGCATTGACGTTCGCGCCCTGGAGCGTGATGCCTTTTGTCACTGTAAGAGTGGAAGTCCAACTCGCCGACCCAGCTGGAACCACGACAGTATCGCCCTCTTGGGCCAGCGCAATCGCAGTGCTAACGTCTGTGAACGAAACACTTAGCGCCTTGATAACCGCCGCGTCCATTTGGTCGAGGACAGTTAGGAGGATACCTATAATGAGCGCGGCATGTAAGCGGATGAACATCTAGTTTTGGTGGAGGTCGTTCTTACAACCCTTTTGCAACGTTACGTATTGTACAATAGTTATTAGAATCGTTGGAACAGCAGCACGTGTGCCAAAGACACCCTGCAGGCTACTTGTGTTTGAAGCGCAACGGATCGCTGCATTCACGCTTCGTTCGAATACCGGAAGGTGATCGGTTGAAAAGCCCGCAATCATAGCCGGCGCTTCTGGCAAGACTCGCATCGGCAAATCAGCTGCCAGGTCTGAAAACGGGCAGCAACGATCGTGCAGCTGAAAAAGGCCTTTGCATTCAAAGCTCGCGGAGCAGCAAAAGCAAAGCCTACCGCAGTTTGAGCAGAAGGTGGGTGAGAAGATGGACCGAGCAAAACGACATCCCCCGGTCTGGTCGGTAATCGGTAGGCTGCGCCATTTCTTAGTAATCAAACACATTTAACAACTGTCTGTCTGAGTGGCAGCAGGCCGTGTAGAATCAATATCAGGCAAGCGACATCATCACTGAAACCAGAGTGTGGTTTTGTATTATCGCTCCTGAAGTTCATTTCTTTCTTCCTTATTGCGATCGCGGCGCGCCGAACTGCGTCTTGGGGATTCGCTGTTATATGGATTGAGTCTGACATAAGAACGATTGCTCACCCTAGCTGGCGTAGTGAAGAATTGCACTCTTGGTGAATCGGCGTTTGCCGAGCTGAGCAATCTATCGACGACCGAAATGTCGATTGTTCAGTAGTTTCAGGTAGAGATTGATGTAATGAAAAAATTGGTAGTCAATTTTGCTCTTTTACCTACTCGGTTTACTAAACGGCTGCCACAATCCGCGTTGAGCTCATCTTTCAAGAGTAGTTCCAGAGTCGATACCAGTTATCGGAGTAGCGTTCGAACTTAGGTTGAATATTGGATGCGACGCGCATCCGTTTAATTGAGGGCAACAAAGCCGACAATGAGCTGAAGCCGACGCCAACTTCGGCAAAACGATTTCGATTCCATGTTCCAACGTTTTTGCCCGGACCCGCCGCCGGTAATTGCTGGTATTTATGATAATTATATCCCATCGCTATTGATATGATAATAGTAAAAAGTCGCTCGGTCAAAACGCACTTTTTTATTCTTGAATCAAAAAAAGTATTTACATGACGCGAAAATCCTGACAAAGCTGGCGGGCGCGTCAAGTTGGAAGACGCTTTGTTGGTTAGACCAAGCCCCCCTTCCTCTCTTCTCGCATCGGTTGGAAATAAAAGGTGCTCGCAGTATGAAAAAATGTGTTCTCCCATTACGACTTCTTGTTGTTCTATTGCTTTTTTTGTTGGTTCAGCGAGCAGGCTGCGAGACTAGGAACGCAGCGTCACCGTCATATTCGGATGTGAACTTTGCTGTAAACGGTGGCGGCCCCGACAGCAACGGTCTTAGTTTCAACGGGGCAGCAGCTGATGGCGATACTGTTGTCATTCCTGCCGGGACAGCTAGTTGGACTTCAGCCTTATTTATCTCTCACGGAATTACCTTGCAAGGGCAGACCGTCATAACTGGAGATCACACCACGAGTCCGAACATGACGGCCACAGATTATACAATCATCCAGGACGACGTTCCTCGGAACGTCCGCGGCGGTGTCCTTATTTCTGATGAGGGCCTGACCCCCGCACAGTCGGTGAGGATTACGGGGCTAACCTTGCAATATGGCGTTTCGGTCACGGAATTCGATCAGACCGGGGTTTTGCGTCTAGCAGGGACTTCCCCATCCTTTAGGATAGACCATTGCCACTTCAATCAACTTTATGGGTATGCCGTTCTAGCAGCTGGCTGGCTATACGGCGTTATTGATCATTGCGTATTCGATATTCGGGACGCCGGCGGAGCTATCAATGTTTGGCATTCAACTTGGGGCAACCAAGTTCAAGGCTGGGGTTCGTGGGCTGAACCTGCGTACTTCGGAAGCGAAAAATTTGTTTTTGTCGAAGACAACATTGCGAACAATCTTGGTTTTCGTCCTGGCATTGCCTTCTGTGGCGGTACCTTTGGGGGGCGATATGTGTTTCGCTACAACATCTCAAATGACGGGACTACCTGGCCGCATGGTACTGAAGATGCCATTTACCGAGGAATCCGCGCTGCTGAAATCTACAACAACGCTTACTTTTCTTCCCGAACACTAATCAAAGGAGGAGAATGCCGCGGCGGCACAATGCTCCTTCACGACAATACCTACACGGGCCAGTATTCAGGTAGTATGGAGCCAATACCGATTCGGCTCTTTCAAAGTGCTGGCGGAGCGGGAACGGGCAGCACTTGGGCCGGCGCTGACGGCACTAACCCGTGGGACCTCAACGCCACTGAGCCGGATGGAACCCATGTGGACGGGCATGCTCCCTATACGTTCACCACGGGCACACACATCGGGCCGAATGTCCCAAGCCAAAACACTCAGACAGTCACTGTGTCAGGGAACCCATGGACACCGAATCAATGGGCGGGATACACGATTACCAACACAAACAGCGCCTCACAATACTATCTTGGGCACGGTTACATTTCTTCCAACACGACCAACACGCTCACTGTGGCAAATCTCGTGGAAGCGGATCATCCTCCAACTCTGGGATTCAACACCGGGGACACATTCGCGATCCACAAAGTCCTTAGGATAATCGACCAACCTGGCAGCGGTGCAGGCGAGCTGATAGTTGGGAATCCGCCTGGAAGCAATAATTTAACTGGAACATCCTGGCCACACTATCCTAACCAGGCACTGGAGCCACTATATTCATGGAATAACACTCTTAACGGCGTCAATGTGGACTTTACACACTCCGATGCTAGAAACAACTTGCGCGAGAACGTTGACTTCTACAACAACACGCCGATGCCTGGCTACACACCCTATGTTTATCCCCATCCGTTGGTGAGTGGGGTGCCTACGCCGACCCCAACTCCCACCGCGACGCCTACACCTACCCCTACTCCCACGGCGACGCCGACACCGACTCCCACGCCGACGCCCACACCTACTCCAACGCCAACACCGACCGCAACGCCGACGGCTACTCCAACCGCAACGCCAGCTTCAACACCGGCTATAAGCGCGTTTACCTACAACGGACAGCCATTCGTAAACGGCACGCAACTGGCAGTTGGAACCAAGTATACGTTTGTAGCTGAGGCCAACACCGCGACGTGGAAGGTGGAATTTGTCAGAGACGGCCAAGTAGTTGTCACGGCCTTTCAGCCTCCGCCCTTCAGTTACACTTGGACTCCTAGCGCATCGGGCGTGGGCAACCACACGTTTGTTGTCACTCCGATTAGCTCCTCTGGGCTGCGCGGAACCCCAGTCACGGTCAATTTTAGCGTAGTAAGCTCTACTCCGACTCCAACACCTACTCCCACGGCGACGCCGACACCAACGCCAACTCCTACCCCGACGCCGACGCCAACGCCAACTCCGACGCCGACTCCGACGCCGACTCCTACCCCGACTCCGACGCCGACTCCTACGCCGACCCCTACGCCGACACCAACTCCAACTCCAACTCCAACTCCTACCCCGACTCCGACGCCGTCCCCTACGCCGACGCCGACCCCTACCCCGACGCCAACTCCGACACCAACGCCTACGCCTACTCCAACGCCAACTGCTACACCAGCTTCAACACCAGCTATAAGCGCGGTTACCTACAACGGACAGCCATTCGTAAACGGCACCCAACTGGCAGCTGGAACCACCTATACGTTTGTCGCTGAGGCCAACACCGCGACGCGGAAGGTGGAGTTTGTCAGAGATGGCCAAGTGCAGGTCACCGATAACACTGTGCCGTACTCCTACACTTGGACTCCTAATGCATCGGCCACGGGCAACCACACGTTTGTTTTCACTCCGATTAGCTCCTCTGGAGTGCGCGGAACCCCAGTCACGGTCAATTGTAGCGTGGTCAGCGCCACTCCTACACCAACGCCTACACCTACACCATGAACATGAATCGGGCCTGCGCATGGAGTGATATCCTACGCTTAGGAAAATCAATCTACTGGTCGCGTCTTCTTGCTTTCCTTCTCACCCCGCTCGCGCTCACCTTATTTGCGCCTTCAGCGGCGGCTCAAGGGACGCCACCGAATATTATTATTATTTTGGCAGACGACCTCGGGTACGGAGATGTGAGTTTCAATGGATCCCCACCCCCTAATCCGTCTACACCCAACATTGATTCCTTAACGATAAACGGGATCCGCTTCTCGAACGGATATGTGACCCACCCGTTTTGTAGTCCCTCTCGAGCCGCTCTGCTGACGGGTCGTTATCAGCAGAGGTTTGGCCACGAAAATCAGCCGGAACAGGACGATAATAATACAATCTTGGGGTTACCATTTCAGGAAGTGACGCTGCCACAACTACTGAAACCAGCTGGCTACGTGTCCGGTCTGGTCGGGAAATGGCATTTAGGTTCTGCGCCGAACCTTCGCCCCAATCAGCGCGGGTTTGACGAGTTCTACGGTTTCCTATTAGGCGACTCGCCATACTTCAGTGGTTCAGGAGGCCAGGCCATCTTGCGAAACAACACGCCGGTCACGGAATCCGCCTATTTGACAGACGCTTTCACTCGCGAAGCGGTCTCCTTTATCAATAATCACGCGGCGCAGCCGTTTTTCCTGTGGTTGTCGTACAATGCTCCGCACCTACCGTTACAGGCTCCTCAGAATTACCTGGACCGGGTCTCCCCCAACATTACCGACCCCAAACAACGGCTTTACGCGGCCATGATCATTGCGCTGGACGACGGTATTGGGCAAGTGCTGCAAACCCTCCAGACACAAAATCTTCTTAATA
>WNGI01006330.1_pt1 | contig 10747 bp, 9 predicted proteins | sample 5400621 | NCBI WGS metagenome assembly WNGI01 (sample SAMN13153374, study PRJNA577476) | soil metagenome | isolation source: 20 cm soil or saprolite under Garry oak tree replicate 1 | place: USA:California | collected 2016-06-15 | reverse complement strand
CGCAGGCGCAATAATCTCCCCGGCACGGGCGTCGCAGATTCACTCGCTAATCCGCCTTGCTGTTGCCGTCGCGATCTTTGCTGCCTGGACCAGGGCGGCTGTGGCTGATCAACAACAGCGGCCGTTTTCATTCCAAGTGCCAAAGAACGATTCTGCCAAAGCCGAAGCGCTGGCCGACCAACTCGCGGCCCTTTCGCCAAGAGTGAATCGAGAGGAGGCCAAGCTGCTGGCAGACTGCGCTTACGCCACTGTCAGCAAACTGAGGCGAGACTACCGGATGTTTGGTACGCCAATTTTCAATAACTTCCTTATCTATCACGGCCTCAGGAAACGCGGCTACTGTTTCCAATGGTCGGAGGACCTGCTTGTCGCGCTCGATAAATTAAAACTTACCAGCCTGGAGCTGCACTGGGGCGAATATGATCCGCGCACGTGGCGCGAGAACAATTGTATCGTGGTCACCGCCAAAGGACAGCCATTCCAGCGCGGGATCATGCTGGAGTGCTGGCGGCATTTAGGACACCTCTACTACGGTCCAGTCGTCGCCGATTATGAGCATTACGTGGAGAACAGCGCGTACGCGCGCTTTGTCCTGGCCCGATCAACAGCCTCAAACGCGTCCCGGACTAATCATCGCGTCGCTTTCCAGACGAGTGTTATGGCAAAGAAAAAAGCCGGCAACTAGTGAAAGGCTGCCGGCTGCATCGTCTGGTTAGGTTTTTGGCGCATGCGTTTCATATAGTCGGAGAATGATCGATCCCGCATCTTGAAAGATCTCGGCGGTAAGTTGATGCTCCGAGCCAATAGTAAGATGTGCGCAAGCCTTATGGACGCCGCGAATAAACTTCGCGAGGATCGCTCGGTCTGTTCGACAGCCGGGACGGCTGTCGGCCCTGACAGGCCGGGAGGCCTATCTTCCAAAAATCCCTTGCGCAAGACGCGTCCGCGTTACAAGCTCGCAGCGCAATGAGCATGTTCGCGCGTTCACGAAATCACGGACGCGCGTTTATTGCGATTTGCGTTTCCGCAGGATTTCTTTGGGCGCTCGCGCTGAGTGCTTCCCCGCAATTGCACCAGCGTGTCCACCCGGATGCCAATCGCGCGGAGCACAACTGCGCAGCGACAATGATCGCGTCGGGCATCTACAACTACTCCGCTCATGCGCCGTTGGTCAGCGCACCCGTCCCGGTCGTTCACTTTTCCAAAATTCCGGCGTTGACTCCGCAGTGGGTCGAATCGCCGTTTCTTGGCGCGCGCATTTTCGAGCACGCGCCGCCCGCGCGCGCCTAAAATTGTAGGGCGTCTGTGCCAGACGCCGGCCCAATAAAATCGGCGTTTCACAGAAACGCCCTACAAGTCATCGCGCCGTCCCATGTCTTCGTGTCAATCGCGAAGACAATAACCAATCACATTTTGAAAATCCATTTCTTAAAATTACCAATGAAAAAAGTTTTAACCGCAGCCACCGCGCTGCTTTTCGGGGTGAGCATTGCGATCGCGCAAACCGATGTTACAGCTGGGCCGAGCCCCACACCATCCACTACGGCACCGCCCAGCACTGCGACGGTTGAGGAAGTCGTCGTCCAAAGTCAGGAACTCGACATTTCGCGTGAGGCAATTGTGCCGAGTCTCGGCGCGACGCGTTACACCGTCGGCCCCGACCGGCTCGATTCGCAGGCACAAGGCGAGGACGCTCCGTTCAACCAAACGATTCTTCGCTTTCCCGGTGTCGCGCAGGATTCGTTCGGCCAGCTTCATGTCCGCGGCGAACACGCCAACCTGCAATACCGTATCGACGACGTTCTCTTGCCAGAAAGCATTCCCGGTTTCGGCCAGGAACTAGAGACGCGTTTCGCCGATAACATTTCGCTCATCACCGGCGCGCTGCCGGCGCAATTCGGATTTCGCAACACCGGCGTGATCGACATTCACACGAAAAACGGGCCGGTCTTCACAGGCGACGAAGCGTCGGTCCGCGTCGGCAGTTTCGACACCATCATGGAGAGCTTCGAGCGCGGCGGCGTGATCGGGAAGTTCAGCTATTACGTCACGGAAAATTATCTGCACGATGGGATCGGCGTTGAAAATCCGACGCGCAGCAGCAGCCCGATTCATGACGACACCGATCAGTACAAGTTTTTCGGCTATTTCTCTGACATAATCGACGAAACCAGCCGAGTGACGTTGCTTGTTAGCGGCAATCACAGCGATTTCCAGATTCCGAATAATCCGGGTCAGACACCTGCGTTTACGGTTAATGGAAGGTCGACATTCGATTCCGCCAAGCTCGACGAGAACCAATCGGAAGATTCTGCCTACGAGATTTTGACCTACCAAAAGAAAGCGGGCGATCTCAATTTCCAGGCGTCGATCTTCAATCGGTACAGCTCGATCCTTTTTCGCCCGGACGATGTTGGCGATCTCATCTTCAACGGCGTCGCCTCGCGAGTTGACCGCGCCATTCTTTCCAACGGTGTCGAATTCGATTCGAGCTACAAGCTTAATGACGAGCATACACTTCGCGCCGGGTTCATTTTTACCGAACAACACGCGACCATCGATACGGCCACGCTTGTTTTCCCGATCGATGCCAGCGGGAACCAAACCAGCACCACGCCAATCCGCATCGTCGATAATCACGATAAGTACGGCTATTTCTACGGCTTTTATTTGCAGGATGAATGGAAGCCGTTCGAGCAGCTCACCATCAATTTCGGCGGCCGACTCGACTTTGTGAATGCGTTTGCCGACGAGAACCAGCTCAGCCCACGAATTAATGTCGTTTACAAGCCCTTTGCCTGGACCACGCTTCACGCCGGCTACGCGCGCTATTTCACGCCGCCGCCCTTAGAGGCTGTTCCAGAGAGCACGATCGCCAAGTTCACCGGCACGACTAACGAATCGGCCATTACCAAGGATTCTCCCGTGACATCGGAACGCGCGCATTACTTCGATGCCGGCGTTACGCAAAAAATCATGGAAGGATTCAATGTTGGCCTGGACGGTTTCTACAAAAGCTCGCATTCGGTTCTAGACGAAGGCCAGTTCGGAGAAGCGCTCATTCTCTCCTCCTTCAATTACAAGCGCGGTGAAATTTATGGCGGCGAGTTCACCACGAGTTATGATCATGGTCCGTTTTCCGCCTACGGAAATCTCGGTTACGAATGGGCGCGCGGCACGAATGTCAGCTCAGCGCAATTTCTATTCGATCCGGATGAGTTCGCCTTCATCAAAAAGAACTGGGTCTTCCTCGACCACGATCAACGCTTCACCGGTTCCGCTGGGATCTCCTATACGTGGAACGATTGGAAAGCGGCCATCGATGGACTCTACGGCAACGGACTGCGGCGTGGGTTTGCCAACACGAAGAAAAATCATTCGTACGAAACCTATAACCTTAGCCTGTCGCGCCGGATCAAGATCACGGAGACGACTGCTGTCAAAATCCGTTTCGATGTCGTCAACATTCTCGACACGATCTACGAGCTGCGCGACGGCAGCGGCATCGGTGTCGGCGCGCCGCAATTTGGTCAACGCCGCGGCTTCTACGGTACGATTGCGTTCGATTTCTAAACCTTATCGAACCGCTCCGGAACCGGCGCTGACAGGCTCGTGCTCTCGGCAATGTTGGGTCTCGATCGTCAAGTGAGCCAACTCCCCGTGCCCTCGCAGCAGCTCCCGATATTCATCAGAACTCTTAGGTCGATGGGCAACGATTGAGACGATCGCAGCGAATTTCCCAGTGCCGAGTTGCCAGACGTGAAGATCGGTCACAAGCGAATCGCCATCGCTTTCCACCGCTCGCCGGATTTCTTCCGGCAGATCGGACGACGGCGGCGTGCGATCGAGCAAAATCCCGCTCGTGTCGCGCAACAGAGTGTAAGCCCACGAAAAAACAACCCCGCTCCCGACCAGTCCGACCACCGGATCAAGCCACCCCCAGCCAAAGAATTTGCCGCCAGTCAGAGCGACAATTGCCAAAACGCTCGTGAACGCATCTGCGATTACGTGCAGATACGCCGCGCGGAGATTTAAGTCACGATGATGAGCGCTGCCATGACTTTGACCTTCAGAATCATGCTCATCCTTGAGGAGAAACGCGCAGCCCAGATTCACCGCTAATCCCAGGCAGGCGATGCCGATCGCTTCATTAAAATGAATTGTCAACGGAGCGAATAACCGGCGCGCCGATTCGCCGGCCATCAGCACCGCCACGACTGAGAGCACCACGGCGCTCGCGAAACCGCCGAGCACGCCGATTTTTCCGGTGCCAAAACTGAACCGTACGTTCGAGGCATGTCTTCGCGCGAGATAGTAGGCCACCGCGGTGATGAGGAACGCAATTACATGCGTGCTCATGTGCCAGCCATCGGCCAGCAACGCCATCGAATGCGACATCAGACCCACGGTGATCTCGAGGACCATCATCACCGCCGTGATCCCGATCACGATGCGCGTACGCCGTTCCGCCCTGGAAAAATCGGGAACGAAGTCGTGTGCCTGCTGGAAGCGCGAATGATCCGAGCGGTGCATCGCTTCTAAAGCTACGCGATTTTGCATGGTGGCAAAGGTTGTAGTCGCTTGGCTGTTCGAAGCGAGAAGGTGGATCGAACAGTCCCTTGCTCGATGTTAATTTGACGGGTGAATCCCCATTTATTTTTAGCATCGCCTGTGGAGTGGCCGATCCACCCGTCCAAGCCTGTCGAATGGGTCAAGGTCTGATGTCTTGTTTTGCGGTTTTGAAATACGTTGCAGCCGCCACGGCTGCCACTACAGAAAGAAGTCACTGTTTATGCATTCGTTTCGCTATCGCGACGGCCAGCTTCACTGCGAAGATGTCGATCTTGCTCTCGTCGCGGAAAAGTTTGGAACCCCGCTTTATGTTTACAGCGCTGGCACGATTCTCGATCATTACCATCGGCTCGATGCTGCACTGTCGCCCCTCGATCATCTGATCGGTTACGCAGTTAAAGCAAACTCGAATCGCTCGATTCTTAAGTTGCTCGCGGAAGCGGGCGCGGGATTCGATATCGTTTCCGGCGGCGAACTTTACCGCGTCCTCGCGGCAGGTGGGGATCCGGCGAAATGCACTTTCGCGGGCGTTGGAAAATCGCGTGATGAAATCGAGTACGCGCTCGAGCAACGCGTTTACAGTTTCAATGTCGAGAGCGAAGCGGAGCTGGAGTACATCGATCGGATCGCTGGCACGAAGAATCTGCGCGCACCCGTTGCTTTGCGCGCAAATCCCGATGTTGATCCACACACGCACGAGTACATTTCAACCGGCTCACGCGAAAATAAGTTTGGCATCGCACTCGACCATCTTGCCGCGGTTTACGAGCGCGCCGCGACAATGCGCAACATCGACATTGTGGGCGTGCAGATGCATATCGGCTCGCAAATTACCGAGGCGGCACCATTTGCGGATGCGATCAAGAAAGTCGCGCCGATCGTGCGCGACTTAAAATCGAAATACGGAATCAAGTTTTTCAGTATCGGAGGCGGACTCGGTATCGTTTACGAGTCGTCATTTGCCAGCGGCACCCTCGATTGGTGGAACGAGAGCAAGAACAAGAGCGCGAGTAGGACAAAGAGTGCTTTGTCGATCCAGCAATATGTCGATGCGATTTTGCCGCCTCTGCGCGATTTGAACTTGCGGATTCTGCTCGAGCCGGGCCGATTGTTGGTTGGAAATGCCGGCGTTTTGCTGACCCGGGTCCGTTATATCAAGCGCACCGGTCAAAAGAAATTCGCGATTGTTGATGCGGGAATGAATGATCTGATTCGGCCCGCCCTTTACCACAGTTATCATGAGATTGTTCCTGTTCGTGACCCGAACAACCCAGCGCGCGAAAAGATCGACCTCGTCGGGCCGGTTTGTGAGAGCGGAGATTTTTTTGCGCTCGATCGCGAAATGCCGAAGGTGCTCGAGGGGGATCTGCTCGCGATTATGAGCGCGGGTGCTTACGGATTTGTGATGGCCTCGAATTACAATTCGCGGCCGTTGCCAGCTGAAGCGCTAGTGAGCGGCGGCAAGTGCGCGCTCATTCGAAAACGGCAGACGAATGAGGATTTAATCCGCGGAGAAATCGAGCCGCAATTTTAAAGACGTTTTCGACAGAATGAACAAAATTCAGGAATAAAAGCTGCATCAAGCCCGAATGGCTTGAGTCGCTGATCGATGCTCTCTTCGATTTGGTCAGGTTCTGTCTAAAATCACCTTCACTTGCGGATTTTCGTGTCCCGCATAAATAGTGTTCCCACCAATAAGTATTATGCGCCGGTTTTCTCTCTTCCTCGTGATCTTACTGACGCTCGTGCTTGGCCGCAGTGCTTTCGCCAGCGCCGCCGCGAACAAAGAGTGGATCATCGTCGTGGGCGGGCCGTCCCTTTATCAATGGGAGCACTATAAAGTTTATCCGCACGATCATTGGTGGGCGAACTTTGTTCGCGCCGCGCGAATACGGACGGAGCAATTGCGCGACGAGCTCGGACCGGACGCCAAGATTACCTGGCTCGTATACAAGCAGGGTTATCTGGATCGCGCCCAGCAGGAGCATCAGGACTTGGTCGGTTTCATCGATTCTGTGCGCGATAAATACAGTCTGAACCTGGTCTATTTTCACGGCGGCGCCGAAGTCATCAATTACTTGAACTCTGGGCAGTCGCGGGATGGGATGAAGATTGGGGGCTTCGAATACTTCGGCCATTCAAACCGGGCCTGTTTCATGTTCGATTACAGCAACAACATCGATAGTGCCTGCAAATCGTGGTTGCACGAGAACGAGTTGACCAAGATCGATCGGCGCGATTTCGCGCGCGGCGCTTACGTCAGGAGTTGGGGCTGTCATACCGGCGAGAGCATGTCGAAGAAATGGTACCGCGCCACGGGCACGCACATGATTGGTGCCATCGGGAAAACCCAGTTCATGATGGAGGAACTGCCGATCCTCATTTCCGACGGTGGTAAGTGGGTGAATTGAGCGGTTCGGGAAGCCGCGAAACGGACAGGCAAGCCCGAGCGGGCAAGCGAGTCAATTGAAAGTGACGAATGTCTAATGACGAATCAATGACGAAACCGAATGACCAAGAGAATATTCGAGCACAGTTTCGTCATTTGAGCATTCCTGCTTAATTCGTCATTTCGTGCTTCGCCATTCGTCATTCTTTCTGGTTTCCGATTGCAGATCTTTCATTTAGCGTGACGGGGCGATGAAGCTCGAGGAACTTGGCGCCCTTTATCACCAGCCGCTGTTCGATTTGATTTCGCAAAGCCGGGCTGTGCACCTTGAGCATTGGAGCGGCGAGGAGGTGCAGCGCTGCAGTTTGCTTAGCATCAAGACAGGCGGCTGCAGCGAAGATTGCGCTTACTGCGCGCAATCGTCGCATTATTCCACCGGCATCGAGCGCGAAGAGTTGTTATCGCTTGAAAACGTACTAGCGGCGGCAAAGCGCGCGCGCACACAAGGCGCGACCCGGTTTTGCATGGGCGCGGCCTGGCGGGGCGTACGTGACGGCTCGGAAAAATTCGAGCGCGTGCTCGAGATCGTGCGGGAAGTGAGTCAGCTCGGCATGGAAGTGTGCGTCACGCTCGGTGAGATTGGCCCCGCCGAAGCGCGCAGACTCAAGGCTGCGGGGGTCACCGCTTACAATCATAATATCGACACTTCGCCCGAGTTTTACCCCGAAATTGTCAGCACACATACCTTTCAGAATCGCCTCAACACGATTGCCGCCGTGCAAGAGAGTGGGATGTCAGTTTGTTGCGGTGGGATCATTGGCATGGGTGAATCGGAAAATGATCGTCTGCGCATGCTCGAAGTTCTGAACGATCTCGATCCGCTCCCAGAAAGCGTGCCGATTAATTGTTTGATGGCGATGCCAGGCACGCCGCTGGCCGATCAATCGCCTATCAACATTTTTGAACTGGTTAGGCTGATCGCGGTCGCGCGGATGGCATTGCCGAAAGCGCGCGTTCGTCTGGCGGCGGGTCGCACCCGGATTTCACGCGAAGGCCAGGCGCTCTGCTTCTTCGCGGGCGCAAATTCGATTTTCTTTGGCGACAAACTTCTCACCGCAAAAAACCCGGAAGTAGATCTCGATCTCAGCTTGCTGCGCGAGCTCGGGTTGGACATTGAATCCACGGACCGCAGTCACGCCGCGGCGGCCTTGGCGTAATGTCGAAGGGACACGGCAGCTGCAATTTATATCGACAAGCCGGCGGCGATTTGGCAATGAACGTGCCAGGGTTGTTTAGAAGTTAGTCAAACCTCAATAGAAATTATGAACTGGAAAAAATTCTTCTTCGCATTCATCGCCGCCTTCGTTTTTCTCTTTGCGTTTGGATTCGTCTGGTACGGGCATCTTATGCATGACATCCATAATGAAGTGCCATTGCTTTGGCGCCCCGAATCAGATTTTGGCAACTATTTTCCGTGGCTAATTTTCGGGCACGTCGTGATGGCATTCTTTCTCACGCTACTTTGTGCGCGATTTATTCCCGCAGGTGGCGCAGGTGCGGGCGCGCGATTAGGCATCATGGTGGCGCTCGTTTATGTCGGCAATGATTTCATCATCTACGCCGTTCAACCACTAACGACGAAAATTCTCGGTGGCTGGATTGTGGGCGACTTAATCATGTTCGCCATCGCAGGAGCGATAATCGGTGCGATTTACAAACCCGGCGCGACGCAAACAGTCTCGTAGCCGCTGAGTTTGCTGCGCTAAGCACATAGGCGCAACCCGATCAGGGCGGATCGTCGGCTGCAGCGCGCCCGGCGGTCGCGCCCTACCATCGCAGATTGAGTCGAGCGCATTCGACTTGCGCTCAGAGTGGCGCGTTGAACGTTTGTCGTTCCATGGACGCAATGGCGCAAACTCCCGTCGCTCTTGGGTATCGCATGCCAGCGGAATGGGAACCGCACGCTGCTACCTGGCTCTCGTGGCCCCGGCGGGAAGGAATCAGTTTCCCCGATTCGTTCAATAGGGTTCTACCGGCTCTGCGCGCGATGGTGGAGGCGCTCATCGAATCTGAGGAAGTCTGTATCAATATCTGCAACGGCGCGCACGAAGCCGAGGCGCGTGCAGTCTTGGATGGATTATCGATGGAGCGCGTCACGTTTTATCGGATTCCGACAAACGAGCCGTGGTGCCGCGATCACGGGCCGATTTTTCTCACGCGCAATGCCGATCCGCGCCTCGCGATTGTCGATTGGGATTACAATGCTTGGGGCTGCAAGTATCCGCCGTGCGATCTCGATGAAGTCGTGCCAACCCACGCCGCACAATTTCTTCATCTACCAGTTTTTTATCCCCGAATGGTTTTGGAAGGCGGCTCGATCGAGGTAAATGGCGCGGGCGCACTGCTGACGACGGAATCGTGTCTCCTAAATCCGAATCGCAATCCAAGTTTGGGCCGCGCCGAAATCGAGCAACGCCTCCGCGATTATTTCGGCGTTGAGGATATTCTCTGGCTGGCCGAAGGAATCGAAGGCGATGACACCGATGGGCACATCGACGATCTCGCGCGCTTCGTTTCGGAGAACACCGTCGTCACGGTTGTGGAGGAAAATCGCGAGGATAAAAACTACGAACCGCTCCAGGAAAATCTTGCGCGCTTGCGCCAGAGCAAAGTCGAGCAGGGCGAGATCGAGATCGTCACTTTGCCGATGCCGAAAAAGGTCGTGCGCGAAAAGCAGCGACTGCCGGCAAGTTACGCCAACTTCTACATTGCGAACGCTTGCGTGCTTGTTCCGACTTTTGCCGATCCCGTCGACGAACCCGCATTGTCGATCTTCCAAAGGCTTTTCCCCGATCGTCGCGTGATCGGGATCGACTGCCGGGAATTAATCTGGGGGCTGGGGACGTTTCACTGCCTCACCCAACAGCAACCCGCGGTCTAGCGCATTATTCTTCAGCGAATCGTCCCGGCTTGTAGCCGCTTTTCAGAATCGCGTCGTGGAGATCCGGCGCGTGCGTCTTGCGCGCGTCGAATGTGACGACAACGCGCTCATGCCCGAGATCGACTTTGACGTTCTTCACGCCTTTGACTTTCATGAGCGGCGCGCGCAGTTTGCGCACGCATTCGTCGCAATCTTCGCCTTCCGTCGCTATCTCGATCGTTTCCAAGATCGCGTGATCGGCGCGTTCTGGACTAAAAGGATCGCTCGGATCGGGATCATTTGGTCTTGCAGGGTCCATCGTTTCTTTATCTAACGTGCAAGGAGGGCTCTGCGGCTGTCTCGCGTGCGACTGGTTCGAGCACACGCCAGACGTTTTCGGCAAGAATTTTTTGGCCGGCGGCATTTGGGTGAATGCCGTCCGGTAAATTTAGCGACGGATCGCCTGCCACACCTTCGAGGAGATAGGGCACCAATGCGGCACCGTTGTTTGTCGCGAGCTTGTTGAACATTTCTCCGAAGGCGGACACATAACGGTCGGCTCCATAATTTGGCAGCTGCATTCCCGCGATCACGACGCGCACACTCGGATTTCGCGTTTTCACGTTATCGATAATCTCCTGCAGATTGCTTTGGATTCGATCGACCGGCACTCCACGAAAAGCGTCGTTGATTCCAAGCTCGAGGATGAAGATGTCGATCTTGCGTTTCAAGTGGGACGGAAGTCGTTGCAGGCCGCCCTCGGTTGTGCCCCCGCTTGCGCTGGCGTTAGTCACTTGGAAGTTCAAGCCGGCGGCGCGCAATTTGTCTGCGAGCAAAAGGGGATACGCTTCGCTCGATTTGAGCTG
>WNGI01006329.1_pt1 | contig 10747 bp, 10 predicted proteins | sample 5400621 | NCBI WGS metagenome assembly WNGI01 (sample SAMN13153374, study PRJNA577476) | soil metagenome | isolation source: 20 cm soil or saprolite under Garry oak tree replicate 1 | place: USA:California | collected 2016-06-15 | reverse complement strand
CGATGGGTTCGTCGGCGTAGCCGTGGCCCGGCAGGGGGTCATCCGCGGAATTGGGCTAGATGCGGAGCGTGCCCGTCCGGTCGATCCAGACTTGGTCGAACTGATCTGCTTGGCGCGAGAGCAGGAGTGGATCCGCCGGATCGCGCCGCCCGGCGAGACTCACTGGCCACAGATCTTCTTCAGCGCCAAAGAAGCGGTATACAAATGCCTTGCGGCCTGCGGCGGGAGACGACTCGATTTCCTGGACGTGGAGATCACGCCCCAACCCACGGCGGGCCGATTCGCTGTTCGTTTTCCAGGGGGGACGCCGCTTCCACGCCCCGAAGCGGCGCGACTCCTAGGACGCTTTGTGATATCGCCGACGCACGTTTTCACGGGAGTGCTGTTGACGAGTTGAGCGGCGACGCCGCTGGAGCAAAAGTGTCGCCGCCCATCACCAAACGTTTCACACCTGCTACGCCGCCGCGGGACGAGCCGAGCCGCGCCGTAAGGTGAACTCAGACAAGTCGTTGCGGCTTCCACAGCTACACGGTGAGGGCGGGCAGGCTACTTGCACAGTTTCGCAGCTGACCGACGCTCCCACGCGGCTCCAACACTGGTGGGTCCCAAGCGTGCCAAACATCCGGAACCGCTACCTGTTCGTCTCCGACCTATTGCTGCTCGCCGCCGCGCCGTGGGTCGCCTACGCGATCCGGCTGGAAGGCGCGGCATGGAGCGCCGCCGACAGCCACACGGCGTCCGTCTACACCGCCCTGGCCGTGATACTCAAGCTCGCGGTCTTCCTGCCGTTTGGGATGTACGGCCGACTGTGGCGTCACGCCGGCGTCCCCGACATGGCGAAGATTATCGAGGCCACGGTCGCTTCGAGCGTCGCGTGCGCGACGCTCGGACTGTTCGTGTTACCGGCGAGCGGCCTCACGACTCCCCGGGTTCCCATCTCGGTCGTTATTCTGGATTCGTTCCTGACGGTCCTGGCCGTCACAGCGCCGCGCCTGCTGATCCGCGCCGTCGCCACGCTGCAGCGCACCCCGCAGACCACTCCCGCCCGACGTGTGCTGATCGTGGGGGCCGGTGCCGCCGGCGAGATGATTCTGCGCGAGCTGCGCTCCAACCCGCAGCTGGGTCTCACCGCCGTGGGGTTCGTGGACGACGACCCGCGCAAGCAGAACTCCCGCCTGAATGACGTCCCGGTGCTCGGACTGCTCTCGCAGATTCCCGCTCTCATTGTCGAGCACAGCGTGGAGGAGATTGTCATCGCGATGCCGACTGCCCCCGGGCGCGTCGTACGGGGCGTGGTGCGCGCGGCATTGGACGCCGGCATCACCGCCCGCACAGTCCCGGCCCTCTTCGAGATCCTGTCGGGTCGCGTCAGCCTGTCTCACCTCCGCAAGGTGGAGATCCAGGACCTGTTGCGCCGCGAGCCCGTCCGGACCGACCTCGGACCGGTGCGCGCCATCGTGTCCGGTCAACTAGTCCTGGTCACGGGCGCCGGCGGCTCCATCGGGAGCGAACTGGCACGCCAGCTGGCGGAGCTGCAACCAGCCCACTTGGTGCTGCTTGGCAACGGCGAAAACGAGATCTTCGACATCCTGAACGAGCTGCGAGCGGCGCATCCAACACTCCCGCTTACGTCCGTGATCGCGGATGTGCGGGACGCGACGCGTATCCGCAGCGTTTTCCGACGGCACCGCCCTCACGCCGTGTTCCACGCCGCAGCGCACAAGCACGTGCCGCTGATGGAAGACAACGTAGCCGATGCGGTAACGAACAACGTGCTCGGGACTGAGAACGTGGTCCGCTGTGCGGTGGATTACGACGCCGAGCATTTCGTGCTGATCTCGACGGATAAGGCGGTGCGTCCCACCAGCGTGATGGGCGCCACCAAGCGGGTTGCCGAGATGGTCGTGCAGCAGGCCGCGGTCCACCACGGGCGCAATTTCGTGTCGGTGCGGTTTGGCAACGTCCTCGGTAGCCGCTCCAGTGTCGTCCCGATCTTCCTCGGCCAGATCCGCGCTGGCGGGCCGCTAACGATCACGCATCCCGAGATGCGCCGCTACTTCATGACGATCCCTGAAGCCGTCCAGCTGGTGCTTCAGGCTGGAGCCTTAGGCCAGGGCGGTGAAGTGTTCGTGCTCGACATGGGCGAGCCGATTCGGATCGTGGACCTCGCCACCGACCTGGTTCGCCTCTCTGGGCTCGAGCTGGGGCGCGACATCGAAATCCGCTACACCGGGATACGGCCGGGGGAACGCCTGTACGAAGAGCCTTTCTTCTGGCACGAGGAGGTCCTGCCGACGGGGCACCCCAAGATCCTCAGAACCACGAACAATCACATGCCCGCGGACTGGGGATCGTCAATGCAGCTGCTGGCAGCTGCGGGACGGGAATGCCACTCCGACGAGGAGCTGCGATACCTCCTCAAGACCCTCGTGCCGGACTTCGGTGAGACCGCACCGGCCGACGAGCAGCGGGTGCAGCCGAGGCCGACACCTGGAGTCCGGGTGTGGCGGGGGCATCTGGCAGCGCCCCGTATCTTCACCGAGCGCGCCCCGGAAGATCGCCGGACGCGCCGTCGGCGTGTCCACACCATCGCCGTCCGCGTCGACCGTCGGGTCGAAGAGCGCCGCCGCCCAGCTGACCGGCGAGTGACCGTGCATATGGGGAGCCCGGTCACCGCTGACCGAGTCCGCGCGCTGCCGCGTCGGTCCGCAGCCGGGACGGTCTAGGCGCGGTGATGACGTTCCGCTCCGCCACCACAGGCGAGGTTGCCGACCTGTTGCTCACGACGCTTCGTCTTCGGGGTGACTGTGACCTGGCGGGCCTGAGGCGGCGCTGGGCAGACCTGGACCCTGCCGGGCTGGCGGCGCTCGCAGAGTACGAGGGCAGCGTACTCTGGCTCCACCGGCGCCTGAGAGAGCTCGGCCTGGTCGATGTCGTCCCCGCCACCCTCTCCCAGTGGCTCTCCACGCGAGCGCGTCGCCTGGCGGCCCGCAACCTGCTCGTCGACGCGCAGCGTGACGATCTCGTAGCGATTCTCAACGATCTGCGCGTGCCCCATGTGCTCATAAAAGGCGTAGCGCGGCGCCTGGTGGCCGACCGCTACCCCTACGCCGACGCGCGGGCAACCAGTGACGTCGACGTGCTTGTCCCCGAGCAACTCGCGCTATCCAGTTGGGAGCAGCTCCTGAAGGCGGGATTCACCGCGACGTCGGGCCGGACAGCGTCATACGATGGCCACTTCCATCTGCCGCCCCTTATCAACGGGCGAGCCGTGAACGTCGAAATCCACACCTCCACCTCGAGCTGCTTGCCCGCTGCCATCGCCTGGCGGCGCTTCGACCGCTCCGCGCAGGTTGCGGCGTGCCAGGGCGGCCCGACGCGGGTTCCCGCGGCAACCGAGTTGCTCTGGCACGCGATCACACACGCTCCGCTCCCCGATCCGGTCGCCTTCCGACTGCGATTCCTCCAGGACGCCGAAGTGGGCTGGGCGGCGGGAGCGGAGATCGATTGGAGTGAGATCGCCAGCCGTTTCGGCTCCGCCGAGCTCCCGGACCGTGCGCTCGCCCGACGCTGGCTCGGCACGGCCACCCAGCTCAGCGGAGTCCCCGACACCGAGACCTACCTGGGCTCACTTCCGGCGCTCGATCTGTCGCAAGCGTTGAGCTGGAGGCTCACGGTCTTTCGACTGCTCGGGGCCCGCGGCGTTCGGGCCACGCGCTCAATCTGGGGACGCCACCCCGTCAGCCGCGCCCGGCGCTTGCTCATCGACGAAGCGACGCGCGCCGCGGCCGAGCTGCCGCCGCTACCGCCGCTGAACACCACTTCGCTCCACCGGGCGGGACGGCGTGTGGTCGCGGGCGTCGGGCGACTGTGTTACCACGGCTGGCGCATGTTCCGCGCAGCCTAGTCGAGGAGATGGGACCGATCCGTAAGCTCTGGCGTCTCTCGGCAGCCGATCGCTTCCTGCTCCTCCAAACCGTTCTGTGGCTCGGCGCAACGAGGGTGGGGCTGTGGCTGCTGCCGCTTCGGGTCGTGCGCCGTCTGCTCACCCGCGCCGCGCGGTCACACCGCCAGCCTCGAGGTGCGCCGGCCACGCCGGGGCGCATCGTCTGGGCCGTCTCCGTCGCACGATGCATCATCCCGTACGCTACCTGTCTGCCACAGGCTCTGGTCGCCCAGTCCTTGTTTGCTCGAGATGGATATCCCGCCGAATTACGGATCGGCGTCAAGAAGACGCCTGCCGGCCGTCTCGTGGCGCACGCGTGGGTCGAGAGCGGCGGTCGAGTCGTCTTGGGAGACTTGCGAGAACTATCGTCCTACGCACCATTGCCCCGTCTGCCTGGCGTGTGATCGCGATTCTCGGGCACTCGAGGCCCGCCGATCCCGCGGTGGCCCGCCGCATGCTGGCGGCCGCCCCGCACCGCGGCTCTTCCATTACGCTACGCGCGCTCGGCAATTGCGTGGTCGGCGTCGCAAACCGGCCGGATTTCGTCGACTCCAGTGTCTCCACCCCAGGATCGCTGATCGCGGCGTTGTCGGGTGGGTTGGACAACGTCACAGACCTTCACAAGATCATCACGGCCGCCGGCTTCCCTCCTGCGTCGCCCGCAGCTGCCGACGTCGTCGTCGCCGCCTTCCGAGCGTTCGGTCCGGATGCCCCGAACCGAATGCGGGGAACCTTTGCGGGCGTCGTCACCGACGGCCGTACCGTCTGGTGCTTCCGCGACCACATCGGATTTCGTCCGCTGTTCTACCGGGATGACTCCCAGGCTTTCATCGCTGCGAGCGAGCCCCGACAGGTGATCGCCGGCGCGCAGATCTCGGAGCAGCCGAACCTCGAAGTCTTGGAACTGATCCTGTACGGCGGGATGCGCGCCGATACGCCCGCGGCCCTCCAAGGTGTGTCGCGACTTCCACAGGCCACGACGCTCACCGCCAACGGCATGCCCCATACCACCGCTCGACGGTATTGGCACCCGGCCGAGCTGCTCGAGTCTGCCCGGCTCACCTCCGCCGACATCGGGTACCGGTTCGACGAGCTGCTCGCGCAGGCGGTGGCACGCAGCCTCACGGGCAGCGATACCGTGTCGCTGAGCGGCGGGCTCGACTCCCCAGCGATCGCTGCGTTCGCCGCGCCGGAGCACCGGCGCCGCAGCGGTAAACCGATTGGGGCTCTCTCAGCCGTCTTTCCGGACCTGCCGGCCGTTGACGAGCGCCGCTACATCGAGCTGGTCGCACACGACTTGGAGATCGAACTCCATACCTATCGCCCGCGCGCGCGCGCCTTGGACGACGTAGAACAATGGTGTTGCCGGCTCGGGGGTCCGGTCCCGATCGTCTCGGTACCGGAGCTGAGTGAGCATTACTCCTTGGCTCGTGAGCTCGGGTTCCGAAACAACCTGTCCGGAGAGTTCGCCGAGTTCGTCTTTGGTTCTCCGCACCACCTCGCTACTCACCTGCTGACGCGTCGGCGTTGGCGTGCTCTGGGTCGCCTCCTGCTCACGGAGCGGCGACGCGGGACGGCCTGGCGGACGCTCGGGCGCCAGCTCTTGAGCGCCTGTGTGCCCGGCCGCTTCGCAGATTGGTATCTCGGGCTGAGAGGTCCGGACGCTCCAACGCGGATCCCTGACTGGCTCGACGCCCGCAGGGTGAACGCGGTTTCTTACGGCTCCGACTCGCTGCCGTCGCGGCGAGTACGCTGGTCCTACGAGCAGCTCGGCGGGTTCGAGGGATGCACGATCACCATGGAGGCCGACGAGCTGTGCGCGGCGCTGGCGGGCATCACGGTGCGGCGCCCCTTCGCCGACATCGACCTGTGGGAGTTCTTTCTCAGTCTTCCCGCCGAGCTCAAGTGCCCAGACCTGCGCTCCAAGAGCCTGGTTCGCGGCCTGCTGCGCGGGAGACTACCGGACGCGATTCTCGATCGCCGCGACAAGACCGTATTCAACGACCATGTCATGTCCCAGATCGACTATTCGGTGCTGCAGCGTCATCTGGGCGACCCGAGCCATCAGCTCCCCGGCGTGGACTATCGTCGCCTCGCCCAGCGCATCGAGCAGCGGAACTTCACTCGGTTCGACTGGTTCTGGGCGCAAGAGCTCACGCGGATTCACGCATTCCTGAAGGCATGGTGAACATCCCCCTCCCGCTGCCCACCGCACCCGACGTCGCCCCGTCGGAATTCGGGTTTCGCGTGCGGTGTGCGGAATCCCTGCGATTCCTCCGCTGCGGTGGCGGGACGGACACCCTGGAGGTCGTGGTGGCGCCGCAGGTGCGGCGCCGACCACAGACCGCTCCCCTCGCCGACTGGCGGCTGGCCGGTCCCGACGACGCATTGCGTGGTACCCTGTACGGGGTGGGAACGGCGTTCGAGTTCTGGGCGACGGACGCCGGAGCGTATCGCATCGAACCCGAGACGGGCCGGATCGAGATACCTAAGAGCCCCGACGACATCGCGCGCGAGCAGCGCCTCTGGGGAATCCCCGCGACACTCTGTTTCATGCATCGCGGCGACGTGCCGTTGCACGCTGCGGCGGTCGAGATCGGCGCCGGAGCGGTCGTGCTCGCCGCACCGCGGCAGCACGGCAAGACAACGTTGGCCCTCGCCTTCCACCGCCACGGTTACCGCGTCCTGAGCGAGGACCTCGCGTGCTGCCGCCTCGGTCCGGTGCCGACGGTGCTCCCCGGCCCCGCGCTGTTGCGCGTCAGGCCTGACGTGTACGACGGCCATCCCCCGGCGGGCACGCATCTGGTCGCGGCCCGGCCGGACCGTATCTGCCTGGCCATCGACCATGCTCGCAGGGGGAGCGGTGCCCCGGTACCCATCCTCGCCGTCGTGTTCCTACGCGAGAGATCGAATCGCATTGTCATGGCGCCGACATTGCCCTCAGTCGCCATCCGCGATCTGTGGGCCTTGAGCTTCCGGCTCCCGACCCACGCCGCGCGCGCACACACGTTCAGCCGGCTGGCACGGTTGGCCGGTGCGCTCCCCATGTGGAACTTGTATCGTCCAACTCGGCTCGGCAGCCTCGACGCGACCGTCGAGCGGATCGTAGAAGTGTGCCACCCTTGACCGCGAAGTTGAGTGAACCGTCACACACCTGTAACAAGTCGCCTCACGTAGCGAAGCACGCCATTACAGGGTCGCGAGGCAGGAAACTTGCGGGAAGCAGGGTGCGCCGGTCGGCATGACGGACTGCGCCATCCGTGAACATTGGGCTTGCCCGGGCCACCACTCATCATAGGGGACGCAATGAGGCCACCGTACGAAGCACCGACGCTCGCGGACTACGGGCCAATCGGAGAGTGCACCTTCGCCACGCCGCACGGCAACATAAAGGGCGGCGGCCCGTGCTGGGACTACGACAAGTTTTCGGAGCAGTCCGGCATTCCGTGTAGTTGACGCGCACTGCGATCGGCAAGATTCTCTGCGGTGCGCCGGTCGTGCGGACGCCTAGGTCTCCAGCACCACAACCGCTGCCGCCACGTCGTGCTCGTGGGAGAGCGTCACGTGGATGTGCCGCACCCCCAGCGCCGCCGCTCGCTCGGCAGCGCGACCGGTTAGGCGTAATTCGGGACGCCCGCCGTCCATACTCACCACTTCGACCTGTTCAAACGAAACCCCCTTGGCCCACCCCGTGCCAAGGGCCTTGAAGCACGCCTCCTTTGCGGCGAATCGCGCCGCTAGCGCCTGAGCGCGGTCTCCGCGCGAACCGCACGCGGCGATCTCAGCCGGGGTAAACGCGAGCGCCTCGAATCGCCCAGGTCCGTCACGCAACGATCGAGCGATCCGCTCGACCGCGACGATGTCCAGCCCGATCCCGACGATCAATCCACGAACTCCACCGCGACCTCCTTAGACCCGCACGCACCATTACGGCTTCCGTGATGATAGACAATCGTTTCACCTTGGCAACGACACGCGAGAGGACATGCGCGTGGCGTCGGACGCCCCGGGTTTCGCTATGATCACCTGTGATAACATCTTGTCCCTCAATCATTTACGACATCTCCTGGATTCACTAACAGCGTCCACCATGAGGTGCCACACAAGAGGGCGTGGAACTTGCTTGTGACCAGCGTCACCCGGCCGGTCCATCTCGGCCCGGTGAAGGTGCCCCAACCAGGATCGGGAGGTGCCGGCCATGCGTCCGCCTTTGCTTCGCTCAGCGATAGTAGCTCTCGCACCGTTGCTGCTGTTGGCGTCCTGCAACCCTTCAACTGACCCGCCGGCACAGGGTCAGGCCCATCTCGCCGTGACCGCAAACGTGGTGGGGACTGCGGTCGCTACGGTCGTCGTCGAAGTGACCGCGCCGGACATCTCGACACCGCTGGTGTTCAACATCGTCGTCGCCGACGGCGTCGCCAGCGGGACCATCACGATCCCGGCCGGCACCGCTCGGAGAATCACGATCCGCGCGTTCGACGCGGGCGGCGTGCTGACCCACAGTGGCGCAGCGACCGTGAGCGTGCAGGCGGGAACCAACCCGACCGTCTCCCTGACGCTCACGCCGCTCGCCGGGGACGTGCCGATCGAGGCACACCTGGGCAGCTTCACGATCAACGTGACACCCACTTCGAACGCGCTGTCGCTCGGCGGCACGCAAACCGTTCAGCTCACTGCGGCGATCCTGGATGCGCAGGGGCACGCCATGACCGGGACGGTCAGTTGGGCCACGCATGACCCCGGCGTCGCTTCGGTCGACGCCACCGGTCTCGTGACCGCGACAGGTCCCGGGGACACCAACGTATTCGCGACATTCCAAGGGACGGTGGGGTCCGCGGCGATCAGCGTCGCTCCGTAGCCGCGTCATGTTTCACACCGGACGTGCCTCCCTTCCTGCGACCTTCGCGGCATTGCTCGCGCTTGGCGCGTGCATACCGCACGACCTGACCGAACCGCCGGCCGACCGAGCCACCCTCGTGGTGAGGGCCGATGTATCCGCGGCCGCTGTCGCCAGCCTGGTGGTCGAGGTGACGGCACCCGACATCACCACGTTGCTGGTGTTCAATATCCCCATCGCCAACGGTGTCGCCTCCGGCACGATCACGCTCCCCGCGGGCTCGGGTCGCAGGATCACGATGCACGCCTTCGATGCGGGGGGGGTCGAGACGCACCGGGGATCCGTGACGGTAAGCATCCGGTCTGGAGCGAACCCGACCATCTCGCTGGTCTTGTCCCCGCTCGCAGGCGATGCGCCGATCAACGCGACGCTGGGATCGTTCGTGGTGACCGTCACGCCGGCTGCGGACACCCTGCCGATCGCCGGGACCGGGGTACTCACGGCAACTATTATCGATGCAAACGGCAATCCGGTGATCGACCGGGTCGTTTGGGCAACCCTCAACCCGAACATCGCCACCGTCGCCACCACCGGCGATCGGACGGCTCAGGTCACAGCTGTGAGCCCGGGAGCGACGAGCGTCGTCGCCACGTTTGGTGGTAGCGGCGGCTCGGCCCCGATCATCGTCTCCGCGACTCCTGCCCTCCGGTTCGTCGCGAACGGCTTCAGCGCGCCATTGTACTTGACCCAACCCCCGGGAGACACCACCCGACTGTTCGTCGTCGAGCAGGGGGGTCGCATTCGCGTAATCAGCAATGGGACAGTCCTCGCCACCCCATTCCTCGACATCAGCAGATTAGTCTTGTTCTCCGGCGAGCGCGGCCTGCTGAGCATGGCGTTTCACCCCAATTCGCCAACAACCATCAATTCTTTGTCGATTACACGGACTTGAGCGGCACCATCCAGGTTGTCCGTTATACGGCGTCGACCCCGGACGCCGCCGATCCCGGTTCCGCGCAGGTGATCCTTTCGATCGCTCACCCGACGTACGCGAATCACAACGGTGGCCTGGTGAAGTTCGGTCCCGACGGCTACCTGTACATCGGAGTGGGTGACGGCGGCGGCACAGCGACGACCGCAGATCCGACAGGCAACGGACAGAGGACCGACACCCTGCTCGGCAAGATTCTCCGCATCGACGTCAACTCGGGCTCCCCGTACGTCGTCCCGGCCAACAATCCGTTCGTGGGGCTACCACCCGCCAAACCCGAGATCTGGGCCTACGGCCTGCGCAACCCCTGGCGATTCTCGTTCGATCGGGTGACGGGGGACCTGTACATTGCCGACGTGGGCGAGGCGTCCCGAGAGGAAGTGGACGTCCAAGCGGCGACGAGTCCCGGGGGACGGAATTACGGTTGGAGCATCATGGAAGGGTTCGCCTGTTACAACGCGGCGACCTGCTCCCAGACTGGACTCGTGCTCCCGGTGCTCGACTACGACCACAGCCAGGGGTGTTCCATCACCGGCGGGTATGTGTATCGGGGATCGCGGCTCCCAATTCTCACGGGTCACTACTTCTATGGCGACTTCTGTCGCGGATGGGTCCGGAGTTTTCGATATGTCAACAACACTGTAGTCGATCAGCACGACTACCTGACGCAATTCGGCAACCCTGGCCATATTACGTCGTTCGGCGAGGATCTCCGCGGCGAGTTGTACATAGTCTATCAAGAAGGCCTCATCTACCGCATCGCGCCGTGAGTTCCATACGGCGACGTTCCCCGAACAGGGCGAGCGCCGGCACTCGAGGCATGGCGTGAAGATCCTTGGCATCAGTGGACTCGAAGGGTCGATGTCCTTCAAGCGCGCGCATTGGCCAAACCTCGAGGAACGGGAATATCGCATCTCGCAGGGTCACGATTCGGCGGCTGCGTTGGTCGTAGACGGCAGCATCGTCGCGGCGG
>WNGI01031523.1_pt1 | contig 10748 bp, 10 predicted proteins | sample 5400621 | NCBI WGS metagenome assembly WNGI01 (sample SAMN13153374, study PRJNA577476) | soil metagenome | isolation source: 20 cm soil or saprolite under Garry oak tree replicate 1 | place: USA:California | collected 2016-06-15 | reverse complement strand
CGGGTTCCAGCGCGAGAACGTTCCAAGTATCTTGCTACCGCGCTCAACGAGAAACTCTCCGCGCGCAACCGGGATTTGGTGGAGGCCTGCCGAATCGCGAACAATGATATGGAGGTGCGCGCTATTGAAAAAGAGTTCGACGCCATTACCGAAGAAGCTGCCGAATCGTGGACCGCTGCCGCGCCGCGGCGAAGTTTGGTGGGTAAGACTCGATCCCACGCTCGGCGCGGAAATTCGTAAGACCCGACCGTGCCTGGTGCTGACGACGAATATCGTGAACCAGCATCGCCGCACCGTGGTGGTAATCCCACTTTCGAGTTCTCCCGCCGGTAGTCCTCCGCTTTTGGTGCCACTGACCTGTGAAGGCCGGGCAGCGGTTGCTGTCGTGGATCAGATACGCGCGGTGGCAAAGGAGCGATTCCTCCGGAGAATCGAGAGTATCAGCGCGCAACAACTGAGGTCTGTTGAAGATGGACTGCGCGCCGTCCTGGAGTTGTAATTACACCTTAGCTCAATCTTGGCTACCATCTCCAAGTATCCATTTCCGTCTTCATCCCCGTTGGCAAAGACAAATCGGCAGAGTGGCGGCACGTTCTCGATTCGGAAATGGAATAGATTTTCATCCCCTGTGGATAAGCCAAGCGCAGGGAATCTGCGTCACTGAACACCCCGGTGTACTCCCGACGACTGGCTTCACAGCCGTCGGGAACACCCATGTAGCCGTCGAATTCTCCTCGTCCATGCGGCTAGCCGAGGGCGGCTTTACCATGGAAGCGGGCGGCGGAGCCTACCATGGAAGCGGGCGGCGGAGCCTAGTTCCTCCTCGATGCGGAGGAGTTGGTTGTACTTGGCGATACGATCGGTGCGGCTGGCCGAGCCGGTTTTGATCTGCCCGGCGGCGGTGGCGACGGCCAGATCGGCGATGAAGGTATCCTCGGTTTCGCCGGAACGATGCGAGATGATCGAGTTGTAGCCCGCTTGGCGGGCAAGTTCGATGGCCTCGATAGTTTCGGTGACGCTGCCGATCTGGTTCAGCTTGATGAGAATGGCGTTGGCGATGCCTTCCTTGATGCCGCGGGACAGGCGCTCGGTGCTCGTGACGAAGAGGTCGTCGCCGACAAGCTGGATTTTCTTTTTGGAGGACTTGCTGCCGATGCTCTCTGTCAGGGATTTCCAGCCGGCCCAGTCGTCCTCAGCCATGCCATCCTCGATGGAAACGATGGGGTACTTTTCCACCCAGTTCGTCCAGTACGCGACCATTTGCGCGGAAGCGTGTATGGACTTGTCCGACTTCTTGAAAACGTAGTTGCTGCTGGCTTGGTCGTAGAACTCGCTGGAGGCGGGATCGAGAGCGATGCTCACTTGCTGGCCTGGTTTGTAACCGGCGGCAGCGATGGCTTCCAGAACGATTTGAATCGCCTCTTCGTTCGATTTGCAGCTAGGGGCGAAGCCGCCTTCGTCGCCGACGGCTGTCGAATAGCCATGCTTCTTCAGAGCGGTCTTCAAAGCGTGGAAGACTTCCACTCCCCAGCGTAACGCTTCCGAGAAGCTCGCGGCGCCCACAGGCATAACCATGAATTCCTGAAAGTCGACGGAACTGTCGGCATGCGCTCCGCCATTGAGGATGTTCATCATCGGACAAGGGAGCAGATTCGCGGACGGATCCGTGGAATAGCGCGAAAGATATTTGTAGAGCGGCTCTTTGAGGGCCGTGGCGGCGGCGCGCGCCGCGGCCATGGAGACGGCCAGAATGGCGTTGGCCCCCAGCCGTGATTTGGTCGGAGTACCGTCGAGCGAAATCATCCTGTGGTCGAGCGCCCGCTGGTCGGCGGCGTCGAGACTGACAATGGATTTGGCGATTTCGGCGTTGGCATTGGCAACCGCCTTGAGCACGCCCTTTCCGAGATATTTTGATTTGTCACCATCACGCAATTCGAGGGCTTCGTGCTCGCCGGTGGAAGCGCCGGAAGGGACCGCCGCTCGGCCAAGTGCGCCGCCACCCAGAAGGACATCGGCTTCGACGGTAGGATTGCCGCGGGAATCGATGACTTGGCGGGCGTGGACTCTGGCGATCTTGGTGGACATGTTGGTCTCGTCTCCTCGGACTGGATACGAATCGATGATTTTACAGAAGATTGCGGAGGGAGTCACAGCGGCACAGAGAAATGAATGGAGATTGAAAAGTATGATGGAGCGGTTGGCTCTAAGTCGATTCGGGTTCCTCGATGAGGGATTCCTGGCGAACGACGACGACGATGCCGGAATCGGTGACGTGGAAGCGGCGTTTGTCGGCTTCGAGGTCATAGCCAATCTCGGTGCGCTCCGGAAGGCTGACGTGACGGTCGATGATGGCGCGACGGATGCGCGAATGGCGGCCGATGTTCACGTGATTATAGATGATGGATGCAGAAACCTCCGAGTAGCTGTTGACGCGTACGTCGTTGCCGATCACCGACGTTTGTACGTGGCCGCCGGAAATAACCGAGCCACCAGCAACGATGGAATCGAGCGCCACGCCCATGCGCTCCGGATCGGCGAAGACAAACTTTGCCGGGGGGTACTGGTGCTGCCAGGTGCGCAGCGGCCAGGCACTGTCGTACAGGTTGAAGACCGGCGACACGCTGACCAGATCCATGTTGGCGTCGTAGTAGGCGTCCAGCGTGCCCACGTCGCGCCAATACAGAGCATCCTTGCTGTTTTCATCGACGAAGTTATGGGCAAAGACGCGATGCTTCGAAATGATGCGCGGAAGGATGTCCTTGCCAAAGTCGTGGTGCGACTTGGGATCCTCGGAATCGGCCAGCAGGATGGGGATCATCAGCTGAGTGTTGAAGATGTAGATGCCCATGGAGGCGTTGCAATGCCCGGGATGGTGCGGGGACTGTTTTGGCTGGCCGGGCTTTTCCTCGAAGCCGACAATGCGCCAGTCTTGGTCGACTTCGATGACCCCAAACTGCCGCGCCGCTTCTTCGACAGGAATCTGAATGGTGGCGACGGTGACCTCCGCTCCGGAGTCAAGGTGCTGCTGAAGCATCTTCGCGTAGTTCATCTTGTAAATATGATCGCCGGAGAGGATGAAGACGAATTTCGAACGCTCGCTGCCGATGGAGTAGATGTTCTGGTAAACCGCGTCGGCCGTGCCTTGATACCACTGCTGCGAGACGCGCATCTGCGGCGCGAGGACCTCGATATAATCGCCGAGGCCGGCCAGCGGCGACCAGCCGGCGCGGATGTGGCGGTTCAAGCTAAGGGCTTTGTACTGGGTAAGGATGAAGATGCGGCGGAGATTCGAATTGATGCAGTTGGAGAGCGTGATGTCGATGATGCGATAGAGAGCGCCGAAAGGCACGGCAGGTTTGGCGCGGTCGCGAGTGAGCGGCCAGAGGCGTTCCCCCTGACCTCCGGCAAGGAGTACTACGATGGCATCCCGCATATCGGACATTGGTTGCCCCCTGCGGCGCGGATAGAGAAGCGGCTCATTCTAACAACAGAAACGGGGAAAAAGACAACCGAAGCCGGCGGGGGGCCCCCAGGCAGGTACCGATGGCTCTCCCGATCCCCGTCCTTTCACAACGGCTCCCGATTATCCTTGCGTCAATAGCGTATACAGATGGTTATGGGGTGGGTTCAGTACCCGGCGGGCGGCCAGAAATGCAAAGATTCCTTGACTTGCAGGGCGGGAATTGATTAGTAGAGGCCAGCTACCTTTCAGGGTGCACCCGCGAAGCGGACAATACATGAGATAATCAGCACCAAGGGGCGGTGCCCGCACGAACACACAGCCGGCAGCAGTTTGGCCAGCGAGAGGCGCCGCAAGATGCCAATCCGAACCGGATTGGGGGTGAATTAATAGCGTGGCTGAAGTCATCATCCAAGAGAGTGAATCTCTGGAAAATGCCCTGCGGCGTTTTAAACGCAAGGTGCAACAGGAAGACATCATCAAGGAAATCAAGAAGCATAGCTTCTACATGAAACCCGGCGAGAAGCGCCGGGCCAAGGAAGCGCTTTCGCGGAAGCGACTGCGCAAGAAGCAGCGGCGGGAAGCGGATTAAGATTTTGGGTGGTCCCGGTTCGACCGGGATCGCCCTTCCGTTTTCCACGCGGCTCGGCGCCGCACTTCCGAGAATCAGGCCCCCGTAAGGCAGAGCGTTTGGGTTCGTGTTTCAGCTTCGTGCCCGCAGGCCCAAGGGATCCGCGCCCGGCGTCCCCCGGATACTGGTCTCCTCAAGCATCTTGGCTCTCAGGTACAAAGTCCGCCCAATCTCCTGCTCGGCACGGGACCAGGGGAGAGCGGCACATGGAATACCACGACAAGGTGCTGAAGTGTTCGGAGTGCGGAGCTGAATTCGTTTTTACCGCCGGCGAACAGATGTTTTTCGCCGACAAGGGCTTCAAAAACGAACCGAAGCGCTGCAAGAACTGCAAGGCCAAGCGGGCCGAGGGCGGAGGGGGAGGACACGCCTCGTCGATGCGCTCGGAAACCAAGACGAATTGCTCGCAGTGCGGGAAGGAAACCACCGTTCCCTTCCGTCCCACACAAGGGCGGCCGGTGTTTTGCCGAGAGTGCTTCCAGCAGCGCCGGGCGATGGGCGCGGCGTAAAGCAACAACTAGAACAATCGCTCGGACCAGGGAATGCTTCGCGTGGGACGGATAGACCTATCTGTCCCACTTTTTTCGGCTCCTTCAACCGCAACTACATGCCATCAAAAACTGCCTACCCCGATGGGCGTCGAGTCGGAGAAAGACCTTCCGGCTTGTTTTTGCCCCGCTAATCGAAGGGCATGTGCCGCGGCGGTCACGAACGCCCCGGGCCGCAGCTAGACGCCCGCGCCCAGGACGGCGCTGCCAACCAGAGACGTGCATTTTCGAGGCACGACGGGGTATGATATCTAACTCGGAGTCCCCAAACCAGACCAAGAGACCCGGAGGGCCATCCCATGGCTCACCGCTTCACCATCGGCGTCGAAGAAGAATTCCAAATCATTGATCCGGCGACCTGCGAATTGCGTTCGCACGTCAGCCAGCTGGTCTCCGCGGCTTCCCCGGACATTGCCGAGCAGGTGAAGCACGAGTTGCACCAGTCGATCGTAGAGACCGGCACGCGCATCTGCGACAACGTCAGCGAGCTGCGCATTGAGATGCACCGCACGCGCGGCGAACTCGTCGCCGCCGCCGAACGCGCCGGACTTCAGGTGGCAGCTGCGGGCACGCACCCCTTTTCCAGCTGGATCGACCAGGTCATCTCTCCCGGCGAACGCTATCAGCATATTGTCGAGGAGATGGGCCAGCTGGCGCGCTCGCTGCTCATCTTCGGGATGCACGTGCATGTGGCCATGCCGGACAAACAGACGACCATCGATATGATGAACGGCGTAAGCTATTTCCTGCCGCACCTCCTGGCGCTTTCCACCAGTTCACCCTTTTGGATGGGCAGAAATACGGGGCTGAAGTCGTTCCGCACCACAGTGTTTCGCCGGTTCCCGAGGACTGGCGTGCCAGAGCAGTTCGAATCCTGGAGCGCCTACGAAGAAGGAGGCCGTGGCCATCGCGGCGCTGACCCAGGCCATCATTGTGAAGCTGCACCGCCTCTACCAGGCCAACATGAGCTGGCGGCTGTACCGCCGCGCGCTCATCGAAGAGAACAAGTGGCGCGCGGCGCGATACGGCATCGATGGAAAACTCATCGACTTCGGCAAGGAAGCCGAAGTGCCGATGCGCCAGCTGGTTCCCGAATTGCTGGAATTTGTGGATGACGTCGTCGATGATCTGGGCAGCCGCAGCGCCGTCGAATACACGCACACCATCTTGAACGAAGGCACCAGCGCGGACCGGCAGCTGCGCGTATATCAGGAGACCGGCGATTTGCAAGCGGTGGTCCGGCATCTGGTTGCCGAAACGCGCGCCGGCGTAACCGAGCCGCGCACTTCCCCAGCACATGCGGTGAATTGACGGCCATCGAAACGCGAAGCCGTTCCTGGCGTAACCGAGCCGCGCACTTCCTCAGCACATGCGGTGAATTGACGGCCGTCGAAACGCGAAGCCGTTCCCTGACAGGAGCACGAACATGAAAACGGTTGGCCTTCTCTGCGGGCGGGAATACAGCTTCCCTCCCGCTTTTATCGAGCGCGTCAAGAAGCTGGGCGCCCGGGACGGCGTTACCGCCGAAATGGTGAAGCTGGGCGGCACGCGCATGGGCGAGCCCGCACGATATAGCGTCATCGTCGACCGCATCTCGCATGAAGTCGAGTATTACCGCGGTTATTTGAAGCACGCCGTTCTTCAGGGAACCTACGTCATCAACAATCCGTTCTGGTGGACCGCCGACGACAAATATTTCAACTACTCGGTGGCCTCCAAGCTGGGAATCGCCATCCCCAAGACCGTGCTCCTCCCGCAGAAGGGTTATCCGAGCAGCGTGGATATCACCGCCGAATCGCTCCACAACCTGGAATATCCCGTGGACTGGGACGGGCTGCTCGATTACGTCGGACGGCCCGCCATCTTGAAGCCTTTTTCGGGGGGCGGCTGGAAGCACGTCTACAAAGTGAACAACAAAGAGGAACTCCTTGCCGCCTACGACCAGACTTCGCCGTACTGCTTGACCCTTCAGGAATTCATTGATTTCAATCAGTACGTGCGATGCTTCACTTTCGGCAAAGCGGACATCGTTCCCGTCCACTATGATCCCAAGGAACGCAAATACCTGGTCGACCATCAATACCTGACGCCGGACCTCGGCGCGCGCGTGGTGAAGGATGCGCAGACGATCAACCAAGCGCTGGGCTACGAAATGAACACCATCGAGTTCGCCGTCAAAGGCGGGGTGCCCTACGCCATCGACTTTCTGAATCCCGCGCCTGATTTCGAGCGCGACCGCATCACGGAATTCTATTTCGAGCATGTGGTGGAAAAAATGGCCCGGCTGGTGATCGACCGCGCCCTGAACGGCAAGGCTTCGAGTCCCTGGCCGCGTTGGGAAGAGATGCTCGGCATCGGAGCAGCCGCGGGATTCACCGGAGCGCCAAAGAGCGCCTCCGCCGGGCAGAGGTCGGCGGCCGCTCCGGCGGGGTCCGTAAGGGGATCGTGATCGAATGACCAGCGCTCCAACACCTCGGATACTGCCTCGGTCTCCCGTTGAGGAGTGGCACGCCATTTTGAAAACTACGCTTGTGCGTTTGCCGGCGCTCCCGGAAGATTTGTTCAAGCGCATGCGCGGAGCCAAGCTTACTTTTGGCAATCGCGTCCATTGTCCTTTTCTGCGCCCGTTTTTTCTTTCCCCTGAAGACGAAGAGCGCGTGAGAACCGTGGCGGAGACCATCGCGGATCTCGGCGAGCGCATCACCAGCACAGCGCTCCACGACAAGAATCTCTTTGCACAATTCCATCTGCGGGAGGAAGAGGAACGTCTTGCTCGGATTCCCACGGGATACGGGCGGGCCAGCACGGCCTCGCGCCTGGATGCGTTTTTGCTTCCCGACTCGCTCAAATTTGCGGAATACAACGGCGAATCGCCGGCGGGTGCAGGCTACGCGGAAGCGCTTGCGGAGATCTTCCGCGAGCTCGTGGTGATGGATAAGTTTGCGCAAGGGTATGAAGTTCACTCTTACCCTCTCAGCGCCAAGCTCCTCGACGCTCTGGTGATGAGCTACCTGGACTGGGGAGGATCCTCCGCCAAGCCGCAGATTGCCATCGTAGACTGGGAAGACGTGCCGACCGTCGCCGAGTTCGAAATCCTCCAGCAACGCTTCGAGAAAATGGGCATCCCCACGCTCATTGCCGATCCGCGCCAACTGGAGTGGGACGGCAAATCGCTGGTAGCACAGGACAAGAAGATCGATCTCGTCTACCGCCGCGTGCTCATCAATGACATCGTGGCCAAGCCTGCCGAGTGTTCCGCGCTGGTCAAGGCTTACGCGGCGAACGCCGTGTGTGTGGCGAATAACTTCCGCTGCAAGATTCCGCATGTGAAGGCGTTTTTCGCCGTGCTGACCGACGAGCAAAACGGCGCGCTCTTCTCCCACGGCGAGTGCGAAGTGATCCGCCGGCATATTCCCTGGACCCGCGTCGTCGCGGACGTCAAGACGGCACACTACGGCCAGCCCATCGAATTGCTGGACTTCATTCGTAAAGAGCGCGAAAACATGGTGCTTAAGCCCAGTGATGAATATGGCGGAGCCGGTGTGACCCTCGGCTGGGAAACCGACGAGGCCGCCTGGGACGCCGCGATCGAGCTTGCCCTTTCCTCAAAGAACGGCGTGTGGATCGCCCAGGAACGTATTCCCGTCCGCCGCGAAGTCTTCCCTTACATTGCGGACGGCGGCAAAGTCGATTACCGCGACATGCTGGTGGATTTCGCTCCGTACTTGTTCCGCGGAAAACTTTGTGGCTTTCTCACTCGCCTCAGCGCCACCGGCCTCGCCAACGTAACCAGCGGTGGCGGGCAGGTTCCGGCGTTCCGCGTGCGGGCCACCCCGGGACACTGATGAGCTGGCCTGGCCGCATCTTCCGTCCATGTACCGGCCGAACGGCCAGGTGAAAGATAAAGACCCACGGGAAGGCGGGCGCTAGAAAATCCGCGCAATTCAAGTAGAATTAACTAGATGAAATTTGGTTCCCCACAAAAGGAATTGCTGCCCGGCGCGCGCAACGCCGTGGAAACATGCCTGGGCGTGCACCCCGGTGAACACGTGGCCCTGATTGCCGATGAAGCCAGCCGGGCCGTGGCGGCCAGCATCGCCGCCGCTCTGGACGAGCGGCGCGCGCCCTATACCGGCTTGCTTCTGGAAGAGTTTGGACCGCGGCCGATGAGGGCTGCGCCTCGGAGGGTCCTAGACGCTCTGGAAACGGCGGATGTCGGCATGCTGTGCATGACGCCCCAGCCGGGCGAACTGGCTGCGCGTATGGCCATCGTGAGAGTGGTCGAGCGCCGCCAGATTCGTTACGCGCACATGGTCGGTGTCACGCCCGAGATCATGCAGCAGGGCATGCGCGCGGATTACCGCCTGGTGGATCAACTGAGTGAAAAGTTGCGCGCGCGCATGCTTCGCGCTGAAGCCCTCACGGTAAAGACCGAAGCAGGGACGAAGATTGCTGCGCATTTCGACCGCGGCCTCGACTGGGTGAAGACCAGCGGGCTCATCAGCCCACGCTACTGGTCGAACCTTCCAGCCGGCGAAGTTTTCACCACCCCTGCGACGGTGGACGGCACATTTGTTTGCGACGCCACGGCCGGCGATCACTTCAACGGAAAATATGGCGACCTGCAGGCCACCCCGTTGATGCTGGAGATCCAGGGCGCGCGGCTCATCGGCGTGACCTGTGCCCGCAAGGATTTGGAGCAGGAATTCTGGGATTACTGCCACACCGACGAAAACAGCGATCGGGTTGGCGAGCTTGCGTTTGGCACCAACCTGGGCTTATCCGCGATGATCGGTGTTCTGCTGCAGGATGAAAAATTCCCGGGTGTGCATATCGCCTTCGGCGACCCCTACGGCAGCCAGACCCACGCCAACTGGAAATCTAAGACCCATGTCGACGTGCTTACCCGCAACTGCGACGTGTGGATTGACGACGACCAAGTCATCGAAAAAGGCCACTACCAACTCGAGCATTTGGGCCTGCGCTAAGGTCCTCGCTCCAACCGCGAAACGATCACAACAATTCTTAGAAGAGTTGCGAGACGTATTCCCTCATCTGGTGCTTCCAGTAGGGCCAGTCGTGGCCGCCCTGCGGGCCCCAGTTGTCCAGCGAATGACGGATGCCCTTGCTGGAGAGAACTTCTGAGAGGCGGTAGGTAGGCCCACTGTTCTCCCAAGGACCCGTACCGGTGCTGAGGTGAATGTCACAACTTGCGATCTGCTCGTAGAACCAGGGGTCGCTGGCGTTCGAGAGGTAATCGACGGGATTGTTGAAATAAAAATTGTCGTCGTACATGCCGTCCATGAAGTTCCGCAGCTCGTAGACCCCGGACATGGCGAAGCAGCGTTTGATGACGTCGGGGTGCTTGAAGAGACTGTTGGCGGCGTGGTACGCGCCAAACGAAGCACCCATCGTGGAGATGGCCATGCCTGGCGACTGGCAATTATTCCATATAAACGGAACCACCTCCTCGCGCAGATAGGAATCAAAAACCACTTGAACGTAGCTGCGGTGAAACGGGTGCGCGCTCTTGTTGTAAAAGCTGTGCCCATTGATCGAATTCACGGAAAAGAATTTGATTTTTCCGGCATCGATGAACTCCGCAAGCGCGCCGACCATGTTCTGGCCTTCGAGTTCCCACTCGTCACCGGCGCTGGTGGGGAAACCGAGGAGCGGCGGGCCCCAATGCCCGTAGACGACCACGCCCAGCTCCATGCCGAGCCGGTGAGAGTACCAGCGGTGATATTCACGTTTCATCGATTGCCTCTTAGTTGTTGCGGGGAGAAGAAGTATGCCAGCGGAGTAGGTTCCGGGCAATCGCTTCGGATGAACGGAAGTTTCAATCCCCAGTGGCCTCCGCTAAGATGGGTGCGGACATTCTTCCATCCACGGGAGGAGTCAAAGCCCATGGCTACCGCTTATGCTCTCACCGAGGAGTCTGCGATTTTTCTCAACCGCATTCGCCTGGGTATATGGGAAGTTTGGCGGATTTTCTTTCGAGCCAAGCGCACCAGAGAAATTTCAACGCCTTGACGGAAACGGTGAGGAAAGGCGGAACCACAGTCGCGCAAGGGAACACCAAGCCCAACGACGAATTGTGGGTGACCTT
>WNGI01021296.1_pt1 | contig 10748 bp, 13 predicted proteins | sample 5400621 | NCBI WGS metagenome assembly WNGI01 (sample SAMN13153374, study PRJNA577476) | soil metagenome | isolation source: 20 cm soil or saprolite under Garry oak tree replicate 1 | place: USA:California | collected 2016-06-15 | reverse complement strand
CGCGGTGTAGCGATTTCGCCCTCGCCCTCGGTGCGAGCGGAAGAGCCGCCGCGATAATTTACTTCAACACTCCGATCTGCTCGATCAAGCGCCGGCGCAGGTCGGCCCGAAATCGGATTTCATCGGCCGCAATTTCGACCGGCTTCGCGCTCGGTTCCGACAGATGGATCCTGGCAAAACTGCGGAGTTCCTCGATACGATTCGGATCAGTAAAGAAGGTGAAGAGGCTCGGAATATAGCTGTTTGCACCAAGAGCATCGACTTTCGCGAGCAAACCCTTGAAGTTCGCTTTGGCGAATTCCCATGCCAGATCCGGACGATCGCTTTCTCTCGCGACTTTGGATACGAGAAAGACCGCGCGACTCGTCGGCAATTCATCAGTCAACGCGATAGCGAGCGTCTTTTTGATGAGCGCTGGATCAGTCGCAAAGGCGAGCGCATCATAATAGTTTTGCTTCTCCTCTGTGCTCGTCGTTTTTAGGCCGAGATCATGGAGTCTCTGCCAGATCTCCGCATTTCCGTTGCGCATGACGACCGCAAATGTGGCTCCGCGTAGATCGGATGGATCACGTCTTGGTCACCGAGTAGACCGAGTTCTTGGATCAAGCTTGCTCGCAACACAGGTGCCGTGGGCAGTTCGGCCCGGATCGGTTCAAAGGTGAGTTCGTTCAGTGTCGGCCGCAAAACCCATTGGGCATAGTTGCGAAACTGGTCGCGTTGCGGGGTGTCTGCGAGCAAATGATTAATGGAATCAAAGACGTTGATGATCTGCTCGCGCACCGCGAGCGCCGTGTCCTGCGGAAGGCGACCGACTAAATCAATGTAAAAGGCGAGGGGTTGCAGCCCGGCCTGGACAAAGGCCCAGGCATCGCTAAGCAAGTTCACTTTGTCGGGCGCGTTCATCCCGGGCAGTGACGCGAGCAGAAGTTTCCACGAGGTCGCGTCGTAAGCGACACGGTAGTTTCCCGCGCCGTCGACGTTTAGCTTCAGTGCTCGGTCCATCGGGATGTCTTCAAGCGATGTTGTTTTTTGCGACATTAGCATCGTCGCCGGCGCGCTCTGAGCATCTATGAAATAAGTGATCGGAATTTTCCAAAGCCCGTCGGATGCCTTGGAAAAACCAATTGTAAAACGCTCTTGCGCGAGCAAAACCTTGCCGTTGTTTTCGCGCTTTACCGTGACAACTGGAAACCCCGGTTGTTCTGTCCATGCCGCTGCGATTTCCGTGACCGGCTTTCCTGAAGCCGCATCCAACGCATTCCACAAATCCGCGGTCGTGGAGTTGGAATATTGATGCGCCTGGATGTAGCGACGGATCCCATCACGGAATGGCTCTTCGCCCAGAAAGCTTTCGAGCATCCGAAGAAAGGATTGCCCCTTCTTATAGGTAATGTCATCGAACGCATTATTCGCTTCTCCCTCAGTGGCGACTGGCTGCTGGATAGGGTGCGTGGTTGCCCGAGCGTCGCCTTCCATTGCCTGCTCCTTCGGAATACCGATCCGCCGAGCGGGATCGCGCGGAATCGACTTTTCGAGCCAGACTTCCCATTGCGGATTGAAATGCGCTGTACATTTCGTCCCCATCCACGAGGCGAATCCTTCGTTTAGCCAGAGATTGTCCCACCACGCCATGGTCACTAAATCACCGAACCATTGGTGGGCGACCTCGTGGGCGATGACTTCATAAACACGCTGCTTCGTCGTGATGGAAGAATTCTGCGGATCGAACAGCAACGCCGTTTCGTAGTAGGTAATTCCGCCCCAATTCTCCATGGCGCCCCCAAATCCACCCGGGATCGCGAGTTGATCGAGCTTGGGCAATGGATATGGAATCCCAAAATATTGATTGTAATAATGCAAAATTTGGGCCGTGCTTTCCAAGGCGTAGCGGCCGCTCTCTGCCTTGCCTTTCGTGGTGATGATGCGCAGCTTGACCCCTTCAGTTTCGGATTCGATCGCGTCAAACTCACCTGCGCAAAAGACATTCAAGTAGGTCGACATGGAAGGCGTCGGCTGGAAACTGACTTCACGTCCAGCGCTGACTTTCCGCTCACTCGCGATCGGCATGTTGGAAACCGCCATCCAGTTTTCCGGCACGACGGCGCTTAGCTGAAAACGCGCGCGAAAAACTGGCTCATCCCAGCAAGGGAAGAGTCGGCGCGCATCGGTCGCCTCGAATTGCGTGCCAAGCAATAGTTTCTTTGCCCCGGTTCCTTGTTCCTGATACTTCGCGTAATAAAGGCCACGGCCAAACTGGTTGATTTTGCCATTAAATTTGAGCGCGAGAGTGTGCTGTCCGTGCTGAAGTTCTTCTGGCAAAGAGAGGGTGACGAGCTCGTTTTTTGTATCGGCTTTAACAGCGGAACTTGCGATCAGATTTTCATCGATGCGCGCCTCAGTGACGCTTACGTCAAATGCATTGAAAACGATCTGGCGCGTAGGAGATTCGACACTGAGCTGCACTGTTTCGCTGCCACTGAACGTGAGTTTCGCGAGATCGGGCTGAATGCGAATCGCGTACTCGATCGGTCGGATATGCTTTGGAAGCTTGCCTGGCGTAGTTGGGAACTCGAACGGCTTCTCGGCCTTCAGCGAAGTCACGGCAGTAAAAATGAACAATGCCCAGACCCGGCGCATCCGCTCACTAAACAGCGGATCAGCGAATTTGCATGTGCGCCACTACTGCACCATGAGGACTATGACCAACTGCCCGTCGCCGATTTGCGGCCCGCGAATGACGAGCGGGCCGGCTTTGCTGAGCTGGGCGTCCGTTTCCAGTAGCACCTTATTTTCCTGCAAAAGCTTTAGATTTAGAACGTAGGCGCCGGCTTTCTGGCCCCGAGCATCGACTCGAAGGGCAAAGTACTTGGTGGTGGCGAGCCAGTCTTCCTGGCCACTTTTTAATGTTTTGCGTGCCTCGCCAATTAGATGCAATCGAGTATAGCCGAACAACTGCCGCAAGGTCGCCTCGACCGGGGTCAGTTCCGTTGGCGTCGGCTCCGGTGGCCCCGAATTGCTGGCGATAATAATCCCGCTCCAAACTGTCTGATCTGCCCGAATCGCGACGCTGCTGCTGCTGAGCGCGACTGCAAAAATCGCGATGAGCAGCAAAGCGCGACGCTCCATTTTATTTAGCGGCGTACTCGGGGGGGAGCGATTGCAATCCGTCTACCCAAAGCACGGTCACGTGTTCGTCTTTCTTCTCAAACATCGTGATAGTCGCATTCGGGCTGATAGCCGGATCGACTCGATAGTTCAAAATTTGCGTGAGGTACTCGGATTGGTCCGCGGGTGGCTTGTTACGAATCACCACCACGGCGCAAATCACAAAAATTGCCAGAGCGGTAGCGCTACTCCACAACAGCCGGCGGATGGTCCACCACCCGGTGCTGACTGGGCGTACCGTGGGTCCTCGATCCTCGCGGTCCAAGCGCTCGCGCAATTGATGACTGAAAAATTCCGCATTATTGAGTACCGGGGCCATCTGTTCGCGCAACAGAGAACCTAGCTGCTTCGCACTCTGTTTCTCCGCCTGCGCTGTCGCTTTGTCTGGCAGAGATGCCTCGAACTCCTCCAGCTCGCGACCAGTCAACTGGTCGTCGATCCAGGCAGTCCATTTTTCCTCAAACGTTTTCATAAACATCCCTCAGCGAATGCTGCAATTTCTTGCGAGCGTAGAATAGCCGCGACATGACGGTGCCAATTGAGCAGCCGAGCGCTTCCGCAATTTCGTGATACTGCATATCTTCAGTTTCTTTCATCAGAATCACGCCGCGATGTTCCGGCGATAACTGCGCAATGGCCTGATCGATCCGGGAGCGAATTTCCTGCCGCTCAAGACGCTGGTGTGGCAGCGCCTCCGCTCGCGGGACGGTCTTTGACGCCGGGTCGACCTCCTTCAGCTGGATCGAATCATCGAATTCTGTGCCAGCTCCTTTAACCTGTTTCTTGCGCAGCCAATCAATCGTCACATTCATGACAATGCGGTAAATCCAAGTGTAAAATGACGACTTTCCCCGAAACCGGTTAATCGACTTCCACGCCTTGACAAAACTGTCCTGAGCTAAATCCCAGGCGTCTTGCTCGTTATGGACCATGTTGTAAATCATTCCAAAAATCCTCGTTCGGTAGCGCGTGACGAGCTCGTCGAAGGCCGTTGTATCGCCTTGCTGGCAGCGTTTCACCAGATCAAGCTCCGACACATCGGGCTGAGCCGCAGTTGCTTCCGTATGCATTATTGGACGGATGAGCGGCTAATTCATTCAACAGTCGCAGTTAGCGACTGCCGAAGCGCCGCCTCCATTCGCCGCGATACTCGCCGGTTAGGGTGATAATACCATCGCGGACCTGGAAAAGACGTTGCAGCAGAACAGCATGTTGCGCGACCGAGATACGCTTTTCCCGCAATAGCGCAGCCGCGCCATCTATCGAGAGGGTGATTGCCTTAAGGGCGCGTTTCAAATACGCAATTGTCATCCCTATTTCATCGACGTCTTCCCCGCTCAACGCTGCTGCGAGTTTCGCGCTCGCCAGCGCGGCATGAGTGGCGAGTTTCACGGCCGAGGGCTCATTCTGCAGCGTTGCGTCCGCGTCAAACATTTGATCGATCCAAACCGTAAGTGCGAAGGCGGCGCGATAAAGACTGTGCTCTCGAATGAGTCCGGTGGTTCGACCCGTTCTTCACCGGCGTCTTCCTCGAGCAGCGCGTCGACCTCCTGCGTCCAGTCCTTTCCCTCAAGCAACTGCGTCCATCCCATTTCCCGAGCGATGATCTGGTCCCGATTCGGGTCATCAAGATACTTCTCCAACAGTTCCATGTACTTCTCCGTCTTGTAATCCTGCTGTTGGAGAAATCGTTCCCAGTCGTATTCGTCCCAAGCGCGCTCGGGCTCGTGATCGAATCCCGCCATACAAATTGATTAAACTCCACGATTAAGGACCGTGCAAAAGGTTTCACGCGGAGTTAAGCGGCCCTTATCGGCCCCGCAGTGGTTGGCGAGAAATCCGCTGTTAGCGCACGTTCCGTCTGCAAGCGGAGTTGGCCACAGGCCGCGGCAATGTTATGGCCCTTCTCCCGCCGTAAGGTCGCTGTCACACCCGCGTTCCGCAAAACGGCAAGAAATCTCTCCTGCTGGGGTCGCGGCGGTCGTGTCCATCCAAGTCCGTCCACGGTGTTGTATGGAATCAGGTTTACCTTGGCTTCGAGATCGCGCGCGCGTTTCGCCAGAGCGTAGGCTTGGTCAACGCTATCGTTCACGTTCTCAATCAGAATGTATTCGAACGTGATGCGCTGTTTCTTGCGCGAGTTGTAATAACGGCAGGCATCAAACAGGGCCTCAACATTATACTTGCGATTGATGGGCATGATCTGACTCCGCACCGCGTCCGTAGCGCCATGCAAGGATACCGCCAGCCGAATTTGGAGCGGCTGGTCAGCAAGCTTCCGAATCTGCGGCACAAGACCGCTCGTTGAAACCGTGATGTGACGCGCTCCAATTCCGATTCCCCAAGGCGCATTGAGAATGGAAATGGCTCGCAGCAGGTTTTCGTAATTTGCCAGCGGCTCACCCATGCCCATAAAGACAATGTTGTCGAGGCGCTCACCCGCTTCCTGCTCGACCGCGATGATCTGATCGACAATTTCATCTGCCGACAAGTTGCGTTTCCATCCATCTAAACCGCTCGCACAGAATTTGCAGCCATAGGCGCATCCCACCTGCGTAGAAACACAAATGGTTCGTCGATCCGAGCGCGAACCATAAAGTGCAGGCGATGCCGGAATCAGGACCGACTCGATGAGGTTGCCGTCGCTTAGACGGAACAAGAATTTCCGGGTTGCATCTTTCCCGCCCAGTATGCGAACGATCTCGAGATCGGTATAAGCGAATTTGGTCTTCAGTTTTTGGCGCAGTGGTCGCGGTAAATCGCTCATCGAATCGAAGGAACGGACGCGCTTCCGATAAATCCATGTCGCGATCTGGTTCGCGCGATAAGGCGGCTCATTCAATTGCCATAGCTCCTCGATCAGCTCATCGAGCAGAAGCGATTTAATTGAAGGCTTCATCGGAGCTACCACAAATGAGACTACGGCCCAAGCGCGCGAGCATCAACGCGCGTCATCCCGAGTCGCGCCGACAATGCCCGTCCAGCTCGGACCGAAGGATCTCGCGACAGCGCAAACGATTACGCCGGTCGGAATGTGCAATGTAGAATATTAGGCCAGATCCCTCACATGCGTTCGGGATAACACTTTGTCATGGCAGCCGTGTCGGCTGCACAGCCATGATTCAGCTTGCTCGATGACTAATCCTCACGCCAGTTTTGCGCGCATGTCGCGCGAGCGCACGCCGTGGTTGATTGGCTGGGAAGCAGCCAAAGCCAATGCCGCCCCGGCATTCGTCCTTCAAGCAATCATGCTCACGCTTTTGCTGGCCTATTATTTCCATCCCCCGAGCGCCGCCTTGCTTAATACGCTTGCCAACTACAAGCAGCAGCACGGCCTCGCCTTTGTCCTCATCGCCTCAGTGATCGTCGGCGCTGCGTTGCCCGAGCTGTTTGTCATTATTTTCTTTCAACATGGTCGCCCTCGCATTGAGAACGGGCGCAATTTCATTTTCAACGCGCCTTTTTGGGCGTTCGACGGATTTCTGGTGAACCTGATGTACCGAATGCTTGCGAGATCCGTTGGCGATCGCGTCAGCCTCTCGATCGTCGCGGCGAAAATCGTCATCGATCAATTCGGTTATAATCCATTCTTCGCCGCCCCTTACGGGATCTGGGGTTATGCCTGGAAAAACTACGGTTATTCCTGGTCAAAACTGCGGCCATTATTGACTTGGAAATATTATCGCGCTCACGCCTTGCCCGTGCTGGTTGCGACCTGGGCAGTGTGGGTTCCGTTGATGGCGATTATCTACTCTCTCCCCTTGGCGCTTCAATTTCCGCTATTCGCTCTCGCACTCGCCTTTTGGGTCTTGATGATGACTTACATGACCAATCGTTTCGCGGAGAGACGTGGCACGCTGATCACGACGCCAGTAGAGATTCCCGCGCAGACCGCCAAATAACCAGCGGACATTGCAGTCTCGCGAGACCCCTTGATGAGCATCGTCTGTGCGTCGGGATAACATGGTGTCGGGTTACCGTTTAATTATTGGTATTTGTGAAATGGAGCAATGCCTCGTAAACGCCGGCACCATAATCCCGCGAGCCCACGTAGCCGCCGGCTGCTCGTACCGTCTCCTTCACCGCATCGATCGCGTTCGCCGGACACGCCGGCATGGCAGCAAAACGGCCGTCTAGCATCGAAAGATCGTTGTGATGATCGCCGGCTGCGAAAATGTGCTCGCGCGGGATTTCGATTAGCCGGGCCAACTCGCCCAAAGCAGCGCCTTTGTGGTAATCGGCGTGGCAAAAACGAAGGTAGACAGTGTTCCGTTGATAATTGAACTGCGGTTGTCTTCGACGCACCTTGTCGATGAATCTGGTAATGCGATCCATTTCTTCCTCGTTTTGTGCGACGACTCCTTCGACACGTTCGCCCAGATAGAGCACCCGCGCGTTGGTGTTCTGGTTGATGAAATCAACAATCTCACTCAGAACTGACTCCGCCGACGTGAATAGCTCGACGTGAGCGCGCGCGCAGCGATCATTCCAATCGCCGAACGCCTCCCATTTGTGGCTGCCGTTTTGCGCCGGACGAAATACTTCACGTTCGCTTGTCAGAATAAAATCGGGGTGAATGGGAAATTTGAAATCGAGCAGACCCGATTCCAGGAGTTCAACCGAGCGGCCTGTATTGATCGCCCATGTTGCTCCGGTTTGCTGCAGCTGGCCGATTAACTCCATACAATCCGGATCGAGCACTGGATTGTCATCATGGGCGACAAGGGTGCCGTCGAAATCAGTGCTAAGGAGGCGAATTTTTGGACGCATTAGAGTGGTAACTTAGAAATTGATTTCATCGGCGCAACGGACAACGGTTTTCTGCCATGAAATCGGCTTACGAGTTGGCGATGGAACGACTTCAGAAAAACGCTCCAAGCGCGTCTTTCACCGACGAGCAAAAAGCTAAGCTGGGGGAAATCGATTCCCAGTTTGAGGCAAAAATTGCAGGGAAGAAAATTTTTCTGAGTCAAGAAATCGAAAAGGCGATTGCAGCGGGGCAGGTTGATGAGGTGGAAAAATTGCAACGGCAATTAACGACCGAAATCCGGCGACTGCAGGACGATTGCGAATCAAAAAAAGAGAAATTACGGGATTCTTTTAAGCCTCGCCCGTGACGATATAGCTCGCCTGAGAGTGCCGCCCTACGAAACGGCCTCGGCGGTTTCGGCCGGCTCTTTTTTCCCCCGTAGTGGAAGATTAGGATCGAGGAACCCGAGCATATGCGCGCGGTTAATAACGCGTACGCCTTCCTGTTTTTGCAGCTCGGCAATCTGCCGCTGGAATTGCTCCATTTTCGTCCAGTGCACCTTGGGCCGGAAATGATGCTCCGCGTGATAACCGTTGTAGAAGAAGAGCCAATTGTAGATTTTCCCGTAGCTGCTCACCCCCCACGCAATCGGCTTGTCGGGATTGGCGCCATAATGGCGAAAGTAACCGTTCAAATAGCTGAAGCAGTGTCCGAGGTAAAAAAACGGCAGAAAGAAGAAGAGAATATAGCGCCAGTTGAAGAGGAACATGAGGAATAAGACGGTCGCGAATGAGGCCAGCTCGATATTTCCCCACATCAACTCGCGATTCCCGCGTTTGCGCAGCTCCTTGCGAATGGCCGCCGGATTATCGCGGAAGAAGCTGAGAAAAACATAGCTCCAGGGATTCTCCGCCTCGCCATCGTGCCCGTGACGGTAAATGGAAATCCAGTCAATGGTCTCGCCATGATCATCGGGCCGATCAGCGTTACCTTTGTGGTGTTGCATGTGGACGACATCGTAATAGGTCTGCGAAAAACAGCAGGCGATCGACTCGATGATGCCAAAGGCGCGGTTCATCCAATTCGGTCGGAAGAAGGGGTTGTGAATGAAATTGTGGGAGACGCCGTTGATGTTGGCGTTGATCATCAGGGCATAGACAAAGCCCATGATGAGCATCACCCAAAGCGGCGTGCGCGGATAGAGGAAGAACATCGCAAGGAAAAACGCGAGATGAAAAAATCCGGCGAGGGTTGGCACGAGATCCCAGCGGGTATTGCCGAAGATCTTTGAGTCGGTGGTGGGCCGCTCAATCCGGATTACGTCAGCAGCAGTCATTTGCGGATGATGGTAAGCTATTAATCGCCAAAATCCTGGGTCATTGCAAGCGCCCAGCTAGAAGAGGCGATTCGGAAATTGGCTCGCTAGCGAGCAGTCCAACCCGGGAAATACAGAACTGGCAGCAATATTGACCTCCTTTTGTCATCGCCGAGTTGCAATGACCCGCGGGGCGCGCCTAATTTACGCCCCTTATGTTCGCGCTTCAGCCGGAAATGAAAATTTTTAGCGGAACGGCAAATCGTCCGCTGGCTCAGCGCATCTGCGATTACATTGGGGCGCCTCTCGGCCAGGCGACCATCAGCTCATTTCCTGACGGCGAAACATACGTCAGAATTGAGGAGAACATCCGGGGTCGCGACGTGTTCATTATTCAGCCGACCTGTCCCCCGACGAACGATCACCTGATGGAGCTGCTCATCATGGTGGATGCGGCACGCCGGGCGAGCGCGGACCGAATCACGGCGGTGATCCCGTTTTTCGGTTATGCGCGCCAAGATCGCAAAGATCAGCCGCGTGTTCCAATCACCGCGAAACTCATCGCTAATCTCTTAAATGCGGCTGGCGTTAGCCGCGTATTGACCATGGACCTGCACGCGCAACAAGTGCAGGGCTTCTTCGATATTCCGGTCGATCACCTGTACTCCATGCCGGTTCTGATTAAGTACCTGCGCAAGAAGCTGACGCGGAAGACTGTCGTCGTGTCGCCGGACGTGGGTGGCTTGAAAATGGCCTCGGCTTATTCACAAGCTCTTCGCGCCGGGCTCGCGATCGTGGCGAAAGAGCGCCGAAGTGCAACTGAGACCGAGGCTCTCTACGTTATCGGTGAAGTCGAAGGATGTGACGTTTTGCTCGCGGATGACCTGACCGAGACGGCCGGTACGCTTACCTCAGCGGCAAGGATTTTAAAGGAAAGGGGCGCCTTGGATATCTACGCGGCCGTTGCCCACGCCGTCCTGGTCGATGTTGCCGTTCCGCGGTTGCAAAAATCCGAAATCAAGGAATTAGTAACGACCAACAGCACGCCTGTGCGCACCATCGAAGGGTTTTCGGTGCAGGTGCAATGCGTTTCGGAACTCCTGGGCGAAGGGATGAAGCGGATTCATAATGACGAGTCGGTTTCGTCGCTGTTCAAAATCGATAACGGCAAAACTTAATCATGGCGAAGCAAGTAAAGTTGGCGGTGGAACGGCGGGACGCGATCGGACGCGCGGCCGTGCGGAAACTAAAGGCCCGCGGCGTTGTGCCGGCAGTCGTTTATGGCGGCAACGAAAAACCGGAACCGCTCCAGGTCTTGCGTCGGGATGTCAGCGTGATGCTGAGCCACGCCTCCGGTGAAAACATTTTGGTGGAACTTGAAATCGCCGGCGAAAAAACCACGCGATCGGCAATGGTGCAGGAGGTTCAGCATTCCCCAGTAGGCGGCGACGTCTTGCACATCGATTTTCACGCGGTCTCGATGGACGAAAAGATCGAGGCGGACGTGCCGCTCGAGCC
>WNGI01007596.1_pt1 | contig 10750 bp, 10 predicted proteins | sample 5400621 | NCBI WGS metagenome assembly WNGI01 (sample SAMN13153374, study PRJNA577476) | soil metagenome | isolation source: 20 cm soil or saprolite under Garry oak tree replicate 1 | place: USA:California | collected 2016-06-15 | reverse complement strand
GGATCGAGCATCGAGCCGCTGGTGCCGCCGAAAAAAGAAATATCGCCCAAGCCCGCGTTCACGCGATAACAAAGCGCCCATTCGATCGCTTCCCAATCGTGAATATCGATGTCGTCGTCGACGACGATCACGTGCTTGGCCGCGTAGTTTCCCAGGTGACAACCCCACAGCGCAGTGGCGACCTGCTGCGCGTGGCCGCGATGCGACTTGCGAATCTGCACGCGCATGGTCTCCGGCCACTTGCCGCGCCACACCCCGGTAATGTTCGGCACGCCGGCCTGCTCGAGATAGTGCCAGGCCATCGCCGAAAACGTCGCCGGCGTCCAAGTCGTCCCCTCGTTGGTTCTTCCTGGGCTCGAGCCGGTCAAGCAGCCGTGAAAGATCGGATCGTTGCGATGGGTGATGCACTCGACACGAATGGTGTGCTTGGGTGATTTGCTGCCGCCGTAATAGCCGGGATACTCGCTGAACGGCCCTTCGAGCGTGAATGTTGTTGGATCGGCCGAGACATAACCTTCCAGCACGATTTCCGCGCTGGCAGGAACCAGGAGATCGCTCAGTTCACATTTGACCAATTCCACCGGCGCGCCGCGCAGCGAGCCCGCCATTTCATACTCAGGATAATTCACCGGCGTTGACGCCGCGACGAACAGCGTCTGATCCCACCCGATCACGACGGCCACGGGCATTTCCTGGCCGCGGCTTTTATATTTACTGAAGTGCTTCCCCCAGCCCTGCGTCATGGCAAGCAAAACACCGATCGTATTCTTGCCCGTGATCATGCCGCGGTAAGTTCCGCCGTTAAGCAATCCGGTGTCCGGATCGCGCGTGACTACCGTCGCCGAGGTCATGATGTAGCGGCCGCCGTCGAGGGGATTCCATTTCGGCACCGGAAAGCCACTGAGATCGACGGCGCCACCGCGCACGATATTTTCTTTGACCGGACCTTTGCCGACCATCACCGGTTTCAGCGGGCGCGAAAATCGCTCTTTGAAGATCGGCACCAAATCCCGGTACGAAGTCGATTCAGGCACGCCGATGAAGCGGCACACGCGCTCTCTGGTTCCCGTGCCGTTGGTGAACAAACGCCGGCACAGGGAATTCTTGTGATCTTTGATGTTTTCAAAAAATAGCGCCGGACCGAACTGACTCGACACTTCGCGCGTGATCGCGCCGAGCTCTTCGTCCCAATCGACTTGCGCGCCGATCCGCTGTAGGTCTTTTCGTTCTTCCAAGTCGTCGATCCAGTCGCGCAGATCTTCAAATGCCACGGCAGTTGTTACCTTTCCATCGTTTGAGCAATGTCGTACTTTGCTGCTTGCAGGCTTCCCAGCCAAACTTCGAGGCTAGTGGAGCGATGGAGCATCGTATATCGAAACCATTACTCCACTACCCCCTACCTCCATTTCCCCAACTCTCATGTCCCCAGCAGCTTGCGCGCCACGGCCGCCGCCGGCTCTCTAATTTTATTGATCTTCTCTTCGGATTGATTTTCCAGTTTGTAAAACTGATCTAGGGTCAAAAAGTCCTTGCCGGAGATCACGCCGAATTCCTTCAGCCATTTGGTTTCCACATCCAAACGGCGCGTACCGACGCCCATCCCGCGGGCGAAAACCTCCTGACCGTCGTGTCCAAGCAGCCAGTTGACAAACACTTTGGTCGCATTCGGGTGCGGCTGATGCTTGAGCACCGTGAGATGACCGTAACCGCCGCTCACGTAAAGCCCCTCTTTGGGCACCGAGAGGGGAACGACCGGAAGATTCGCCTTGATAAACGGATAAAATTCAGAATAGCCGATACCGGATGTGACCGCGATCTTACCCTTGGCCAAATTCTCCGCCAGCAAGCGCAAATCACGGGTGATGAATAGCTTCTGCGCCACCAATCGTTTCAGGTACTCTTCGCCTTTGATGTAGTGCATATAGGACCACATCGACGAGCCGGAGCCCGGCGTGCGCGGATCGCTGATGCCGATTCTGCCTTGCAGTTTGGGACTGAGCAGATCGTCGAAGGATTTGAATTCGGCGGGTTTGTATTCGTTCGGATTAGTCCACAGACTAACCGTCTGATAGGCGACGAAGTTATAGATAAAACGCTTGGCGTTATCGATGTAGATGTGCCCGCCCCACCACTGCTTTGGATCCTTAACGTCGGGCAGAATCAAAAAAGGCTCCACGGGCTCGAGGATGTTCTCCGGCAAAAGGCCGGTCACGATGGATTCGGTGCCGCCGATGTGCAGATCAAAATACTGCGCGCCGGTTTTGGCCTCACTGATCATTCTTTGAATGATCGCCCCGCCGCGCGCCGGCACGAACTCCGTAGCGATGCCGAAGCGACGCGTGAAAGCGAGTTCCATGGTCTTGCGCAGTTCCGGACTCGGCGGGATGGAGGCAACGACCTTTCCCTCTTTCTTCGCCGCCTCGACCACCTTGTCCCATTCGCCTTTGCTCGGTCCCGGCTGCGCGCCGCCGCTCGCGCTGCAGAGCAGGAAAGCGACAAGCGAACCAGCAAATATTTTCATCGATAGACGCATGCGGAGATCACCTATGACCCGAATAGTTTTCGCGCCAACACCGCAGCAGGCTCGCGTAATCGGTTCATTTTTTCTTCCGATTGATTCTGGAGTTTGTAATATTGCTCGATGCTCAGGCTGTCCTTTGCGGCAATAACACCAAACTCCCGCAGCCACTTGGCGTCGACGTCCAGCCGGCGGGTCGATTGGTGCATCGATCGGGCATAGACTTCCTGACCTTCGCGGCTCATAAACCAATTCATGAAAAGTTTCGTGGCGTTGGGGTGCGGTGGATTTTTCAATAGCACGAGATGACCGCTCCCGCCGCTGACATACACTCCTTCCCTGAGCGTCGGCAGCGGTTCGACCGGCAGCCCGGCCTTGACGAACGGCGCGTACGAATAATAAGTCAACCCGATCACCAGCGCGACTTTACCCTTGGCAAGGATTTCCGCGAGCACGCGCTGGTCACGGCTCAATAGGGGCTTTTGCGCCGCGAATTTTTTAAGATACTCTTCACCCTTGATTTCACGCAGATAAGACCACATCGATGCGCCCGAGCCCGGGGTGCGCGGGTCGAGGTAACCGATTCGTCCCTTCCAGCGCTCGTCGAGCAGATCGTCGAAGGATCGAATCTCTGCGGCTTTCATTAACTGCGAATTGAACCATAGACTCTCGGTCTGATAGGCCAGCGTCGAATAAACAAATTTTTTCGCGTTATCCACCCAAATGTGACCACCCCACCATTGCTTTGGATCTTTGACTTCAGGGAGAATCATCGCCGGCTCCACCGCATCCAGCACCCCTTCGGGCAAGAGACCCGTGACCACCGACTCGCTTCCACCCATGTGCAAATCGATATAACGTACGCCCGCCTTGGCTTCATCGGCCATCTTGCGCACCACGGTGGGAGCGCGTCCGACCACAGGTTCGACGTCCACGCCGTAACGTTTCTCAAAATGTTTTTCGAGTTCAGCTCGGAGCTCACTACTGGCGGGAATAGAAACAACAACCTTGCCTTCTCTTTTCGCCAGCTCGATGGTCTTTTCCCAATCGGCCTGCCACGACGGCTTGACGGTCTGCGCAGTAACCGATGGACCCAATACTGCAACCTCGAGCAGCAGCGCCAGAACCGCCGCGATGGCGTTCAGCATTACGCTCACAGCTCCGCGTATTCGAACTGCGGCATCTCCATCGGTACTCCGGCCTCATTTATCGAAGCTTCGAAATCGAGGCGAATTTGCGTATCCTCGTCTTCGTATTCGATCATCGTGCCGCCGTCGCGCACGCTGGTGCGCACGCCTTCTTTGTTGATCGCGCGCCAGCAGCCGAGCAGATATTTCCCCGATTGTCCGCTGTAACGAAACGCCAACTGGCGAGCCTTTTCATGACCGGTGTTGAAATGCTGATGGAACCAGCCGCTCGGCGGGCTAAACACGCTGCCCTCGCGCCAATCCACTTTCACCACTTGGTCGGCGTGACCCGATTGATACGGGCGGATTCCCGCTTCCGGCGGCCACATCAGCGTGTACCCTTCGGAACGAAGGATCAGCAGGATCGCTCCGCCTTGATGGAAATGGGCCTTGTGATAGTGTCCCACCGGCCATTCGGCGATATGTCCCACCAGCGTGCTCCCGCCCATATCGAACGAGGTGATTTTCACCCCGTACCCCTTGGCCTCCGAAGGATCGACCAATGCGCCGCGGGCGTCGGCGATAAAATTGGTTTCCCAATTGATGAATCCGCCGACTTCTTTGCGCAAATTCGTCGGCACGAAATAATTATTTTCGCCGTCGAAGCGTTCGGCGAATTTGTATTCGCTGCCCATCACGAAAGGGATGTCATGCAGCAGATCGATCATCAGCGGCGCGCTGGTCACCGCGAGAAAAAATACCGGCTCCCTGCTGCCGTTGATCATGCGATGGCGCGTATTCAGCGGCACGGCGAACAAACTGCCTTGCTGCCATTCGAAATGCATCTTGCGTTTGTCGTCGCCGGCGGACCAAATCTCCGTGGCGCCGAAGCCACTGAGAATGTAAATCAATTCCTCATACAGATGATTCTCGGGATTGAGCGCTCCGCCGGGCGGGATTTCACAGACGTACATGCCGGTGAAACCTTCCATGCCCTTGAGATCGATATACGCGCCGCTGCCGCCGGTGCGCTTCCAAGGCTTGCGCGGTAAAACTGTAACGTCTTCGACGCCATAACCTGCAAAAACGGGAATGCCCTCTTCCTTGAGCCAGTGCTCGTAGCTGGTTTCTCGTTTCGCCACCGTCAGTGCCCTTTCATCTGCTTGGATTGAAAATATTCGCCGCCGGCGATTTTTTCGGCCAATCTATCGTCCTCATCGTCCCAGAGACCGAGTGGATAACCGTACCAAGGAGTTTTGAGATTCAGCGCCGGCATTTCGGCCTCCTGCCAGATCTTCAGCGCGTTCTCCATGTAGGATTTTTTCGGCAGCCCGACCGGCGGAAACGCCCCCTTGCGGGTCGCGTCGATCAACAATCCTGAACATCCGACCGCGCCTGGAAAACTACGTTCCTCACGGCCGCGCATCAGCGAATGAGCCGAAGGATCGAGCAATGGCACTCGACCAGTGATGATTTCGGCATCCTGGTGCGGCTGCATGGCAAAACTCATCGCCCACATCACCATCTCGGGATCTTTGGGATCGATATCCTCGTCGACGACGATGATCATTTTGCTGGTTGGGTCCATGCCAGCGGCGGCATGAAGAGCTTGCTTCGGTTTGCTCGGATGGGATTTCTTCATACGAATCACCCACCAGTTCCAGCCACCGCCCATCTCGGGGCAACAAACTTCGAGCACTTCCGGCATCGCGCAGGCGTAGCGCAGATGGTTGTAAAGCATCATCTCCCGGCAGGTGCGCGAGATGCCGTTCGACTCACTCGGCGGCAAACCGACGAGAATCGCCGTGAAGATCGCGTCACGCCGCATGGTGATCGCTTTGATATCGATGACGGCGCGAAATTCACGCTCGACCATTAAATAGCCGGGGTAATCGCTGAAGGGCTCGCCGCGCTCCTTGCGATCGAAGGAAATTTCCCCTTCAATGATGATCTCTGCTTCTGCCGGAACGTCCAATGGGATCGTTTTGCACGGGACAAGATCGACCGGGCGGCCGCGAATGCCGCCGGCAACCGCAAGCTCATCGACGCCATAGGGAAGATTCGCCGCGGAAACGAAATTGATATCCGGCAAGGCGCCGAGCACGATCGCGACGGGCAATGGCTCTTTGCGGATAACGGCGCCGCGATGATGATAGAGAATCGCGTGATGCGTCGGCGCGATGCCGGCGATGAGACGATCCTCGCCTCTGAAGTGCCCGCTGTACATGCCGACATTGCGCACGCCGGTTTCGTTGTCCTGTGTGACAAATGGCGCCGTCGCGCGAATGCCGCCGCTGAACCCTGGCTCCTCCACCGGCGCCGGCAAGCTCGTCACGCCGAACTTTCTCAACGTCTCCCCAGTGTAAAGGACATCTTGAACCGGCGCGCTGTTTACCCGGCGCGGCTCAAAGGGCTTTGCGAGCGCGTCGCGCCACTTTTCGAAGATTTCCGCTGGCTCCTCGCAACCTAACCCCAGCGCGGCGATTTCGCGCGAGGAGCCGTACATTCCCGTTGCAACTCGAACGTCGTGGCGCCGGCCGCGGCTGTCGGTGACATTCTCAAACAAAAATGTCTGTCTCTTATCGTCAGGGATGCCGCGATATTGCAGGCGCATGAGCGGCATCAACTCGGTGTCCTTATTCACCGGCCGCGTCCAACGGTGCAGCTTGCCGCGTCGTTCGAGTGCGCCCAGATATTCACGGAAATCCGAGTAGTAGCCTGTGGCCATTCGCGTTCAATCCTCTCCGAACGAATAACTGCCCGCTTGCTTCAATAATGCGTGCGTGATCCCCTGCGCCGCGTCGAGAGCTTCGGTAAAGGTCTTACGATGAATAATGACAATGGTTGTCATCGGCAAAGAACTTTCCAATTCGCTCGGCTTGCCAATGTTTGCTGCACGCGCATTGGTTTTGAGAGACGATCTTGGCTGGATAATTAATCATTTATAATTAAATATTATAGGTGTCAAGTAATTGAGCGAGCGATTAAAGAAAAAATTGAGGCACGATGTCTGAAAAAAAGACCGCCAGAAATGCAGCTACGCGTCCAACGTGTGTTCCGTTGGATGGGGAAAGAGTGAGGAGCGTTAAAGAGGTACGCGGTTGGAAAGAAAGAAGAAGATGGAGCGGGTGAGGAGGGTCGAACTCCCGACCTTATGCTTGGCAAGCATACGCTCTAGCCAACTGAGCTACACCCGCATACGATTTTTAGTACAGTAAGTGTCATCTTTTGTCAATTTCGCCGGCCATTTTAAGCTCGGTTCAGACGTGATTGCCTGAGGCGAAAAAACTGCAGGTGATATTTCGCTCCGGACCAAATTGCGATGGCAGCAGAAAGCACGAGGAAGTACATTCCCGCTGCGTAAAAATCCAGTCCCCAATATCGATAGTGAATCAACAAACCGGTGATTGCGAACACCTGAAGAATGAATTTGTATTTGCCGAGCGTCTCCGCGTACATCACGATCCCTTCGGTGAGGGCCAAGCCGCGAATCACCGTCACGGCGGTCTCTCTCGCCAAGATAACCACCACCAACCAAGCCGGAACGTTCGGCTCGTTTGGTCGATCTATGGCAGCGAGCATGATCAAAACAGACCCGACCATCAGTTTATCGGCCAAAGGGTCGAGAATCTTGCCGATATCTGAAATGCTTTTATTTCGCCGTGCCAAATAGCCGTCGAAGAAATCGGTCAGCGATGCCAAAAGAAAAAGAACCGCGGCTAGAAGTGATGAACTTCGGTCCGAGAAGGTTAATAGATAGACCAGGACGGGAATGATCAGAATCCGAGCTAAACTGAGTAGGTTCGGGAATGTCCAAACCACGAAAAAACTCTTCGGCGCCAACCTTAGACTTAGTTATTGGTTAACTTGCTGAAGCGCCGGCAGGTCACCGCGATAGGAATCATAGAAACGCAGAACTCGACGGACATATTCCCTAGTTTCAGAGAACGGCGGAATACCGTGGTGCTTTTCTACTGCGGCACTGCCGGCGTTGTAGGCGGCGAGGGATAGTTCAAGATCACCTTGGTAGCGATCAAGCAACATCCTCAGATGACGCGCTCCTCCCTCGACGTTTTCGCTTGGATTGTAGGCATCACCGATATTGTGAAGCCGGGCCGTTTCGGGCATGAGTTGCATGAGACCCATGGCCCCTTTTTGAGAGCGTGCTCTCGCGTTGAAATCCGATTCAGCCTTGATGACCGCGCGAATCAGCTGCGGGTCGATATTGTAACGCCCCGAAGCTGTTTGGATAAGATCATCATAGGACGCGTTAGTCAGCGGACCAACCGAAATTTGCCCACGACTTTCTCTGAGCACGCGCCGATAGCCGGCGTGATTGGGCACATTGGTAAACGTCAACACACCGCTCTTGTCCTTATAAACGTAGACATCAGCTCGCGCCGCACTACCCAAAACGGCCGTCACAGCGAACGCGGCAGCTAAAACTATGATTTGTTTGATTTTAATGTACATGTACCCAAAAAACCCTCGTAGAATAGCCGGAGAGCGAATTCCTGTCAAACGACTTCCGCTGTCATCTGCCTCTTTCGACGTCGCTGGGAGCTTCCCCGTCCGATGCAAGCAGCTGTTCGATGAGGCGGCGATCCCCTTCTAGAAAATCCAAGGATCCCAAGTCTGTTACTTTTTCCCAAGAAATCTGTTGGAAGACCAAGTTCGTTGCTTCGCCATGGAAGGATTTGACGTTATAAAAACACAGCGAGACCCGTGGTCCCCCGTTGTATGAATGCTCGTATGCGCTGATGAGTTCCGCGTCGTGTACGTCAATTCCTAGCTCTTCCTTCAATTCGCGGCGTAGAGCATCGAGATCACTCTCACCGTTTTCCACCTTCCCGCCGGGAAACTCCCATTTTAATGGAAACGTCGCACTGGCGTGGCGCTGACAGGCGAGCAATCGCCGATCGTGAAAGATAAGACCGGCGACGACTCTGATCGGCCGTTGGTTTGTTTGTTCCATTGACGACGTTACGGATTGTCTGGGAATTAGTTGGCGCGCCTGGAGGGATTCGAACCCCCAACCCCCAGATCCGAAGTAGCGTGCAGTAGCTTATCGCAGGTTTTGTCAGATAATCCCACCTAAATAATTCGCCAACTTACCGGGTTTCCCAAACTGAGCAAAGCTGAAATTAGCTAGCGCGATGGACACATCGTGGACACATTGGACACATTGGACACGTTCATTTGAGCGGATATTCCGAATCGTCCATACATTTCTCGAAGCTGAAGCGTTCCTTGGCCGTACCGATGAAGTCGACCGTCTTATCTCGCTTGATGTAGGCGTCGAATTGGCTAAACTTAAAACCCAGCCGATCGTTGGTCTCTTTCCTGACAATCTCGACACACTTTTTTACGACTTCATCCACCGTGGGATTTTTCTTTTCTCTTGATTGTTGAGCTGCGTTCAATGCACCAAACAAAACGAGAAGAACTAAAAGCTCTACAAAAACGACAGTCATTTTCTGCTCCCGATCATCTCTCCGATAGAATGCTTGTCGCCAGTTCCTGCACGTCGTTCTTTTTGTCCTCGATAAAATGCGCATAGACCTTGAGCGTGATGACCGGATCACGATGACCTAAAAGCCTGCTCACTTTGGTAATAGGGATATTGCGCGAGAGCAAGAGTGAGGCGAACGTGTGTCTCAACTTGTGCAGCGTTAGCCGCTTGACTTCGGCCGCGGTGATGGCGGCATCGAGGATTTGACTGGCTAGTTTGCGATGCAGCGGTTTTCCTTCCACCGTCGCAAAAACAAGATCCTGCTCGCTTGGCGGACATTTGAGCTTCCAGACTTTCAATTCCTTCGCCAATTCTTGAGGTAGATCGAGCGCGCGCCGGCTGCTCACTGACTTGGGAGTCCGGAGCGCGCGTCCTCCGTTCGCCTTTCCAACGTCGACCAGATTTGTGCGTACATGGAGCTTGTTCGCCTTAAGATCAACGGCCGACCATTGGAGCGCCAAGACTTCGCCGATTCGGAGCCCGGTGAGCGCTGGCACCATGACGAGAACGCGTTCAAGACTGCCCGGCGCCGTCGCCATGATGAGTTTTTTTAGTTCGTCTTGGCTGTAGACGCATTCCGGTGTGACGTGGTCATCCTTCTCGTCATCGCTCGAAATCTTGAACCGTTCGGCGAGCTCCGCGGCATTGGCTTTGCCCTGCAACGGGCCGTAGCGTTGCGCGAGTTTGAAGACGGCCGCCAACGTGGTCAGGACTTTGTTTGCTGTGTTGGCCGAAGTCATCTCTTTCCATTGGCCAGCGGCATCTTCAATTTGCCTCTATTCCGCAGCATTGAACCGGAAGCTCGCCAAGACTCGGCACGATATAACGATCAATATGTGTGCGCCAATTTTGCAGCGTTGCCGGACGATAGCCTGCAGCGTCGACTTTTCGCTTGTGCCAAGCCTCCGCAATATCCTTGACTGTCACATCGGAAGGCGCGACGAAGTCACCTTTTGAAATGTCCCCGAGTGATTGTTTGTCATAGGCGCGCGCATCTTTGAGCGTGTCGAAAGTCTTCCGTATCCTCTTTCCGTGCTGATCACGGAAGTCTACGCAGTACGTTCCCGCAGCGGTTTTATTGATTGCCATTTTGGTTCAAATCCTCTCTTTGACTCGGACGATCATAATACAGACGTGCATGACCAGGACAGAATGTCATTCGCGGTTGCGGTGCAATAAAAAATGTCTGGCAATATGGACACCGGCGAAGTCTTGCTAACTCGCCGGACACGAGGCCGGCCCCGATGTAGGCATACAGATTCTGCCGCAAGTCACCATGCTGAGTAAAATTTAGTTGTATAATCCATTCACCCGCTCCCCAGGAAAACACTCCTTGTGCGCGGCTCCGGCTATTCAAAAAGAGCGACGTTAAGGCGTTCGCTGAGAAACAAAAGAAAGAGCAACTCGGATTCCAGCGGCGCAGCGAAAGATGAACGGAACGGCTCAATCTGATACTCGGCCGCTGCACGGCGATGTTACCTACATCCAGCGCCGCTTCTTCTCTATGTTTCTTACTGGCACCACGGGCGAGATTGAGCTTCGCCGAATGACATTCGACCCCACTCTTGGAGAGCATGGGCGTTACACGGCGCC
>WNGI01045699.1_pt1 | contig 10751 bp, 8 predicted proteins | sample 5400621 | NCBI WGS metagenome assembly WNGI01 (sample SAMN13153374, study PRJNA577476) | soil metagenome | isolation source: 20 cm soil or saprolite under Garry oak tree replicate 1 | place: USA:California | collected 2016-06-15 | reverse complement strand
CCACTGCGTCGGCCGAGCATCCGATCGTTGAGCCGCATCTGGCCGTCGATCCGATGCACCCTGACCGCCTCCTTGCCGCGGCCTTCGCCAGAGCCAATCCCCGCTTGAAGTTCCCCGAGGGCCAGGACAATCAGAGCTGCGCGGCGTTTCTTTCGCTCGATTCAGGCGCGAGTTGGACGCGCCATGACTTCAACGTCAGCTGGTGTGCAGACCCCTGGGTCGCGATGACTCCCGACGGGCAGGCGCTTGTGACGATGACAGCCAAGCACGCAACACTCGCACAGCAGGGTTCAAGTGGGCTCGTCGCGTTTCACTCGATCGATAACGGACGGACCTGGGATAGCCTGCCCATTGGCCTTGGGCGGAACCATGATCACCCGACGATGGCGGTCGATCTCTCCCCCGGTCCGCACCGCGGATGGATCTATCTGTCATCGCATCGTGGTCGGAACGCCGACGATGGTCGTTACCGGTACGGCGTGTACATCGCCCGGTCTCGCAATGGCGGTAAGAGCTTCGACGACCCCGTGTACGTGATTCCCAATAACCTACACAATCTCGCCGAGATGCCTGTTGTGCTCACCGACGGCACGCTCTTCGAATCGTTTGTCGATGCTACGTACACTCCTGATAGCGGCGGCACGCAAGCTCGCGAAGTGCTGTTCGATCGACGTCGAGCGTGGGTCACACGGTCCTCGGACGGCGGCTTCACCTTTTCGGCGCCGTTCTTCGTCACGGATGCGTGCGGGCCACCACCCGGCTACCGGCTTTCCGCCTTTGCGGCCGACGTGTCGCGCGGCCCGTACGACGGACGTCTCTACTTTGCATGCCAGGCGGCTGGCGGCGGTCCGATTGTGGTCACGCACTCGCGCGATCGCGGTGAGACGTGGTCGCCGGTGACGCCCATGCAGGCGACCGCGCGCGACACCATCGGCTATCGGATCCCGGGTCTTGCAGTAAACGATCGGGGTGCGGTGTTGGTCGCCTGGGTGGGGCCTTCCGGAAGCTCGGACTACCATTGCGGGAACCTCTATGCGTCCGTATCCACGAACGGCGGGACCACGTTTTCCAGCGGAGTTCTCGTTGCGTCCTGTGCCGGCGGTGGAGAGTACTTCGGCATCACAGCCGTTCCGGGCGGTCGCTTTCGCGTTCTTTGGCCAGAAACGCGCGATGGCGTACACCAGCTTCGCACGGCGGCCTTGGACGTTACACCTTGAGCGTCAATTAACTTTCGCCCGAAGCTCGCGGCGAGCCTCGGAGGCGTGGCGCTTGACCCACGCTCCGTCAGTCCCTTACCGTTGTGTCACACAGGAGAGGTTGCCTTGATCTTCACACGCTGCGCCGCGTCGCAGAGCATGCGCATCTCCCGGGTCTGTGCGGCCTCGGAGGGAGCGTGGTAGTGGAGTAGTGTAGTCCCGCTTCTCGTCCCGAGCCGATACCAGGCCCCGAGGCATTCGCCTTCGGGGCCTTTGATTTTTTCCTGTGCCTGAGGTGTGCCATGACCCGTACTCTCTACGTGACGACCACCATTCCCTATGTGAACGCCCCGCCTCACGTGGGGTTCGCGCTAGAGCTCGTTCAGGCTGATGCGATCGCTCGCTATCACCGGCTGCTTGGCGAAACGGTGCGGCTGCAGACGGGGACTGACGAGAACGCTTTCAAGAACGTCTTGAGCGCCAAAGCTCGCGGGGTGTCCGTGGAGACCCTCGTCGAGGAGAACGCCACGCGCTTCCAGGCTTTGTGTAGGGAACTGAACATCTCACACGACGCGTTTCTGCGCACCACCGATCCACCGCACCGGCATGCCGTCGGCGAGTTCTTCGCGCGACTCCGCCCCGGCGATGTGTATCGCGCTCCGTATCGCGGGCTCTACTGTCCTGGCTGCGAAGATTTCTATCTCGAGCGCGACCTCGATGGGCACCACTGTCCGGAACACCACACGCCGGTCGTCACTGTCGAGGAGTGTAACTATTTCTTCCGCCTGTCCGCCTACGCCCCACGTGTTCGGCACCTCATCTCCTCTCGCCGGCTTCACGTTGTCCCAGAGGCTCGAGAGATCGAAGTGCTGCGGTTCCTGGACCGCGGCCTCGTTGACATCTCCATTTCACGCGATGCGGCCCGCTCGGCGGGATGGGGCATCCCGTTCCCCGGTGACCCCTCCCAAGTCGTCTATGTTTGGATCGACGCTCTCGTGAACTACCTGTCGGGCCTGGGTTTCCCGGGCGGGGAGCAGGTGCCGCGCTTCTGGAACGACAACACAGACTCGACCAAGCTCCACCTGATCGGCAAGAACGTATGGAAGTTCCACGCTATCTACTGGCCCGCGCTGCTCCTATCCGCCGGGCTGCCCGTTCCTGATCGGATTGTGGTGCACGGCTTCCTTACCCACGAGGGAGCGAAGATCAGCAAGTCGAGCGGGGTCGCGCCCGATCCCGTCCCGTACATTCACCGTTTCGGCGCGGATGCCGTGCGCCACTTCTTGCTCCGCCACACCCACCCCTTCCAGGACGCCGACTTCTCGTTGGCGCGGCTCGAGGCGGCGTATGAGGCGGACCTGGCCAATGGACTCGGAAACCTGGTCTCCCGCCTCACCGCGCTTTGCGAAACCGTCGAGCTGTCCGGGACCGGTGCTGCCCAATCTCCCCCCGCGCCCCCTGACTATCACGAGCACTGGCGCGCGTACCGATACGATCTGGCGATCGCGTCGTTGTGGAATGAGGTATCACGGATCAACGCGGAGATCAGCGAAGCGCGGCCGTGGGAACAATTGAGCGCGGGGCAAGTGTGTGCGGCGCGTGAGCGGTTGATTGGGTGGGTGAACCGACTGGCGGCCGTGGGCCATTGGCTTCAGCCGTTTCTCCCGGTGACCGGCGCGACGATCAGGGAGGCATTGTCTCGTCCGCTCATCCGCAGGTGTGGGCCGCTGTTCCCGCGCCGCGACCGCTAGGGAGCATCAATCGATCCTGAGAGCGATCATCGGATCGACCGTCGCGGCATGGCACGATCGTCGCCGCGGTGCCTCGGGCGGCGCGCACCTCACGGTCGTTCTGGTAGCGAGTCACAATGGAAGGTGTACACTTGACGGTCAATTGGAGCAAGCAGTTCGGCTAGGGGCCGTCATGAGAACGTTCCTGAACCTTGCGTTCTGCGTCGTGGTGGCATTCGGCAGTCTGGGTGCCCAGGCGTCGTCTTGGCAACCATCGCCAGGACATAGGCAAATGCCGATATGGCCGGGGGCAGTCCCTGATGCGCGGCCGGGGCCGGATAGCGAATCGATAGCGACGGCGCCACAGTTAGTCGCCGGCAAACCATGGGTTTACGTGCGCAACGTTGCGAAAAACACCGGCGCTGCGATCGTCGTGTTCCCCGGCGGCGGTTATCAGATTCTCGCGATCGATCTCGAAGGCACCGAAGTCTGCGACTGGCTGACGTCCCAGGGGATCACGTGTGTGCTGTTGAAGTACCGCGTGCCGCGTTCCGGGCCGTCGTGGGATCCCGGCTGCAAGTGCAACATCAATCCGAAACCACAGACGGCGTTGGAAGATGCGCAGCGGGCGGTAGGACTCGTCCGCTTTCACGCCGCCGACTGGCATGTCGATCCGCACAAGATTGGAGTTCTCGGGTTTTCCGCGGGCGGGCATCTCGTGGCAGCGATCAGCACGCATTTTCAGCCGCGGCTGTACCCCGCCGTGGATGCCGCCGATAGGGAAAGCTGCCGTCCGGATTTCGCGGTGGCTCTGTATCCAGGACATCTCTGGATCCCCGAAAGGGGTCAATTCGGGTTCAATCCGGACATTCACGTCACGCGCAACACGCCGCCCACGTTTTTGCTCCAGGCCGAAACGGACAGCGTCGACAACGTCAACCAGTCGCTCGTGTACTACATCGCGCTGAAGGACGCCGGCGTTCCTACGGAGATGCATCTGTATGCCGACGGCGGACACGCCTTTGGGCTGCGGCGCACCAAGGATCCCATCACCGAATGGCCTCAGCTCGTCGAGAAGTGGCTGAGGACGATCGGAATGATTTCGCAGTGAGATCGGACTCGTGAGCAAGCGTCGCAAAGTCATCGTCCACATCGCGACCAGCGCGGACGGCTATATCGCGCGTTCCGACGGCGATCTCGAATGGCTGACGTCCCGCCCGGCACCCAAAGGTTTCTATGGCATGAGCGCCTTCATGAGATCGGTTGACACGAAGGTGCTTGGCCGGAAGACGTACGACGTGAGCCTGCGAATGGGGGCGAAGTTCGACTCACACAGTCGGACCATCGTTTTCTCCCGTCATCCGCCGCCGGCTGACGCCCCGTCAGGCGTGGAGTTCGTGAGCGATGCAATCGGCCCGTTCGTGAGCCGTCTTCGAGAGCAGCCTGGCAAGGATATCTGGTTGATGGGCGGTGGCGAGATCGTCGCCTCGTTTCTTGACGCGCAGGCGATCGACGAGTTCGTCATCAGTGTGGCCCCCGTTTTCATTGGAGACGGCATCCCACTGATCGCGCGGCGTCATCGTCACGTGCCCTTGGATGTGCAGTCCGTTGATCGCTTCGAGGATGGTGTGGTGCAAACGCATTACCGCGTTCAGAAGCAACCTTGATGACGCCCCTCGCTAGAGCGCCGCTCTTGCCTCGCATCTCCGCGTGGCCGATGTGGCCCCTGCTCCTGGCGCCTGCGCTCCTCGCTTCGCAAGCCTCCTCGCCGCCCTGCAGCGCCTGGTGCCTTTCCCAACACGCCCGCGAGGCGCTGGCGGCGGGCCGCTACGGCGACTACCTCAAATACGCCCGGCAGATCGCTGCGCGGGCGTCCGACCACCCCGGCGTGATCTACGCCGTCGCACGCGGGTTTGCGCTCGTAGGCCAGCCCGCCGCAGCCTTCCGTTGGCTCGGTCGCCTCGCGGATCTCGGTGCTACACGGGACGTCGATTCCGATTCCGCATTTGCGGGGCTCGAGGCCTCCCCCGAGTTCCGCGTCGTGCGCGCTCGCCTGGAGGGCAACCGGGCCCCAATTATTCGCGGCGCGCTCGCGTTCTCTCTCCCCGACCCCGATCTCCTCCCCGAGGCTCTCGCCCACGATCCCATTACGGGGGGTTGGCTCGTAGGCAGCCTCGCGAAGCGGAAGATCATCCGACTTGCCGAGAACCGGCCCGCCTCCGATTTCATCTCCAACGGTGACCTCCTCCGTGTGGTCGGCATACACGTCGATTCCGCACGCACGCTTCTGTGGTTCGCCACCTGGGCCCCCGGAGCCGCGGCCTCGACACCGCCCACCGAGCCCCCAAGCCAGACCCGGCTCTTCAAGTGCGATCTGCGGACCGGCCACGTCTTGCGGACCTATGTCCCTTCTGACTCCGGGCGCGGTCATCTGTTCAATGACTTGGTGATAGCCCGGACCGGAGACGTGTTCATCACCGACACCGACCAGGGGTCGGTGTATCGCGTCCGCTCACACCCCGATACTCTTGAGCTCTTCCTCTCCCCGGACCCGGAACGGTTCTCCGACGCGAATGGCATCACATTGTCCGCCGACGAGCGCACCCTCTATGTCGCCTTCGTTGAGGGTATCGCGCGTATCGACCTCGGCACGCGGGCAATCATGCGTCTACCCCTGCGTGCGGCCGGGAGCGCCGCCTCTATCGACGGCCTCTACTGGTATCGTGGCAAGCTTATCGGGGTGCAGCACCTCCCCGGTCTCGAGCAGGTCACGCGCTACGATCTTGCGCCCGACGGTCGCTCGATTCGCCGCATCGACGTCCTGGAGCGTGCGGACAGTCTACTCCATCTGCCGACCACAGGCGCCATAGTCGGCAACCAGTTCTACTACATTGCGAACAGCCAGTTCGACCGGCTCGGCGACGACAACCGCCTGGCTCCGGCTGGCCAATCGCCGGCGCCTCTATCGACTGTGCGCGTGCTCGATCTGACGGAGCCTTAGGAGATGGAGGCTTGCCGCATCCTCGGCTGCCTCAAGGGCATCGCTACCGGTGACGCCATCGGCAAGCAAACAGAGACGCTATCGCGTGAGGACGTGCTGCATTGGTATCCCCACGGCATCCGAGGTTTCGAAGGCACTCCCGGGTCGGTCATCCCCCGATACTTGGGGAACGCGAAGCACGAATGGCGGATCGGTGAAACCACGGACGACACCGAACGGACCGTCGCCGTCGCGCGCGCTATCCTCACCGATCGGACCGTTTCGCACGCGAGCGTCGGTCGTGAACTGCTCCGATGCACGAAGTGTGTGCATCCGGGTCTCAAGTCCCTCTGGGAATTTCACCAGGCTGCCGATCCCGGGCGGATCGCCAGGAACCATGACGGGTGTGGAGCCGCGATTCGTGTGGCGCCGGTGGGCATCTTCTATGCTTCCCACCGCGCGGAGCAACTCCTGAACGGCGCTCGGGAAGCGTCGGTCTCTACTCATGGCGGGTCACTAGCCATCGCGGCCGCGGCTGCCGTTGCCGCTGCGGTCTCGGCGGCGATCGACGAGGCTTCTCCGGACGAGGTGCTGGAGCGTGCCGAATGTGCTGCGGCCGAGGCCGAGCGTCGGTGGCCCGGTGCCGCCGCCCCCGCGTTCGCGGACGCGGTCCGCACCGTGCATCACACTCTGCGGCGCCTGTCCGCACTTCGCGCCGCGGAGATCGCCACGGTTTGCTTTCGGAGCGATCCTCGGGGCCATGTACCCGACGACGGTCGATCACGACTGGTACGAGGTTGTGGAGGCGGTCAACGACCACAACCTGGTGGCACTCGCCAACGACCTCGCTCCGTTGCGACACTGACGGCTCCTGTTCTTGAAGGACGTGGCGGCGCAACTCCGCGGCTTCGGCCCAGTTGGCTTGCTGGCGCTACCTTGCGGGCAATGCCGCGGCCCTGCCGTGGATGCTGTACGCCGTGGTGCTCGGCGCTGGCTTTGGCGAGGAGACCGTGTGACAGCCGTGGCGTTGATTTCCTGGGGCTGGGAGTCGGCGGTCGCACACTTCCTCTTCCGATAGCAAGCGCTTGAAAATGGCGGGCGGTGATCGTTCTCGAGGAAGCGGAGTGTTAAAGGAGGAATACATGCATTGTCGTCTACCCCTACTTGCGGTCGCTCTGGTGGCCGGCAGCCTTTCGCTGCACGCACAAGAACCTGTTGGCGGAGCGAGCGATCCGGAGGCTCTGTTCCACAGCAGCGACGCGAAGCTCAATACGAACAAGCAGGCCGCCTATCACATCGTAAGAGACCTGCTTGAGGCGGGGCATTGGGATCTGGCGGACCGGTATTTGACGGAGCGGTATATCCAGCACAATCCGAACGCAGCGTCCGGACGCGCGGGTGTGGTGAAGTACTTCACCGAGGTCCGGAAGGTGAAGCCCGTACCCATAGCGGAGAAGCTGAAGACGAAGGTCGTGTCGGTGGTGGCGGAGGGCGATCTCGTGGTGGTCGCGTATGTACGCGAGCTGAAGGACGCCACAGATTCCTCAACGAGTTACACGACGACATGGTTCGATATGTGGCGCTTCAAGGATGGCAAAGCGGACGAACATTGGGACCCGGCGACGCGGATAGGTCGATGATACCGCGCCGGCTGAGGCGCAGGAGGGGGACGGCGATGGAGGACACGCAGGATCTGGCATACGCGCGCTGGCGCAGGGCGCCGGAGCCGTTTTGGGCGGAAGCCGCCGAAGCCGTCTACTGGTACCGACGCTGGAATCGGGTTCTCGACGCCTCGCGAGCGCCGTTCTATAGGTGGTTCTCGGGCGGCGTCGTCAACACCTGCTACAACGCCCTCGACCGCCACGTAGCCGCCGGCCGCGCCGACCAGCCAGCCCTCATCTACGACAGCCCGGTCACCCAGACGATCGCCTGCTTCACGTATCGCGAGCTGCTGGATTGCGTCTCCCGCTTCGCGGGCGTCCTGCTCGGGCAAGGCGTCAAGCGGGGCGACCGGGTGATCATCTATATGCCGATGGTCCCCGAGGCGGCCGTGGCGATGCTGGCGTGCGCGCGCATCGGCGCGATCCACTCGGTGGTGTTCGGAGGCTTTGCCGCGCACGAGCTGGCCGCCCGCATCACCCACGCGCAACCGACGCTCATCGTCTCCGCGTCGTGTGGCGTCGAGCCCAATCGCATCGTGTCCTACAAGCCACTCCTCGACAAGGCGATCGAGCTCGCCGCCGCGAAGCCCCGCCGCTGCATCATTCTCCAGCGGCGGGAGGAACGGGCACCCCTGGTCCCCGGCCGCGACCTCGATTGGTCGGAGCTCATGGCGGGAGCGCAGCCGGCGGAGTGCGTGCCGGTGGCGGCGACCGATCCCCTGTACATCCTGTACACGTCGGGGACGACCGGCACGCCGAAGGGGGTCGTTCGGGACAACGGCGGGCACCTGGTCGCGCTCACGTGGAGCATGAAGAACATCTACGGCGTCGAGCCCGGCGAGGTCTATTGGGCCGCCTCCGACCTGGGGTGGGTCGTCGGCCACTCCTATATCCTCTACGGCCCTTTGTTCAACGGGAACACCACCATCCTCTACGAGGGAAAACCAGTCGGCACGCCTGACCCCGGCGCCTTCTGGCGCGTGATTTCCCAGCACGGGGTGCGCGTCCAGTTCACGGCGCCCACCGCCATCCGCGCCATCAAGCGCGACGACCCGAGCGGCGAGCACGTGCGGCGCTACGACCTCAGCCGCTTCCGGACGCTGTTCCTGGCCGGTGAGCGCTGCGATCCCGACACACTCCACTGGGCGGAGCAGCGGCTGGGCGTCCCGGTGATCGACCACTGGTGGCAGACCGAAACCGGGTGGCCGATCGGGGCAAACTGCCTCGGCCTGGGGGTGATCCCGGTGAAACCGGGCTCGTGCGCGCGGGCGGTGCCCGGGTACGACGTGCGCGTGCTGGGAGCGGACGGTGGAGAAGTCCCCGCGGGCCAGACCGGGAGCCTCGTCCTCAAGCTGCCCCTGCCGCCCGGTTGCCTGCCCACCCTGTGGGACAACGACGCGGGCTTCGTGCTGTCGTATCTCAGCCAGTATCCCGGCTACTACCTCACGGCCGACGCCGGCTACAAGGATGCTGACGGCTATCTCTGGGTGATGAGCCGGACGGACGACATCATCAACGTGGCGGGCCACCGGCTCTCCACGGGGGCGATGGAGGAAGTGCTGGCTTCGCATCCGGACGTGGCCGAGTGCGCGGTGGTGGGGGTGGCGGACGCGCTGAAGGGCGAGGTGCCTCTGGGATTCATCGTGCTGAAGGCGGGGGTGCAGCGCGCTCCGGAAGCCATCGTCCCGGACCTGGTCGCGATGGTCCGTGAACGGATCGGCCCGGTGGCGTGCTTCAAGACCGCCGCCATCGTGCCGCGGCTGCCCAAGACGCGCTCTGGCAAGATCCTGCGCGGCACGATCAAAAAGATCGCGGACGGGATCGAGTATCGCGTGCCGCCCACGATCGACGATCCGGCGATTCTCGACGAGATCACGGCGACGCTCTCGGGGCTCGGGTTTCCCCACGGCTGACATGCCCCGGGTGATCGCTTCGACCTCATCCCTCCCAACATGACTCTCACAGTAACTGATCGCATCCTCGGCTGCCTCACGGGCATCGCTACCGGTGACGCCATCGGCAAGCAAACAGAAATGCTCTCGCATGAGGACGTGCTCCACTGGTATCCGCAGGGCATCCGAGGTTTCGAAGGCACTCCCGGGTCGGTCATCCCCCGATACTTGGGGAACGCGAAGCACGAATGGCGGGTCGGTGAAACGACGGACGACACGGAACTGACCGTTGCCGTCGCGCGCGCCATCCTCACCGATCGGAACGTTTCGCACGTGAGCGTCGGTCGTGAACTGCTCCGATGCACGAAGTGTGTGCATCCGGGCGTCAAGTCCCTCTGGGAATTTCACCAGGCCGCCGATCCCGCGCGGATTGCGAGGAACCATGACGGCTGTGGCGCCGCAATTCGCGTGGCGCCGGTGGGCATCTTCTATACGTCCCACCGCGCGGAGCAACTCCTGAACGGCGCTCGTGAAGCATCGGTTTCGACTCATGGCGGGTCACTTGCCATCGCGGCCGCGGCTGCCACTGCCGCCGCGGTCTCGGCAGCGATTGATGAGGCTTCTCCACACGAGGTTCTGGAGCGTGCCGAATGTGCTGCAGCCGAAGCCGAGCGTCGGTGGCGCGGTCCCACCGCCCCAGCACTCGCGGACGCGGTCCGCACAGTGCATCACACTCTGCGGCGCCTGCCCGCACTTCGAGCCTCAGAGATCGCCGCGGTTTGCTTTCCGAATGACCCGTTAACGATCGTGCCGTTGGCTCTAGGACTCGGCACGCTCACGCAATCGGCGGAGGAAGCGATCCTCCTGGCCGCGAACATCGGTGGAGACAGTGACTCCGTAGCCTCGATTGCCGGTGCGATCCTCGGGGCCATGTACCCGACGACGGTCGATCACGACTGGTACAGGGTTGTGGAGGTGGTCAACGACCACAACCTGGTAGCAATCGCCAACGACCTCGCTCAGCTGCGACACTGATGTGTATGGCCCCGAACAGCATGCTCTCCCGCTTTGCTGTTGTCCTGCTCGATATGAACGGAACGTTCGAGGGATCCCGAGCCGACCTTCGTCATTGGGAACCTGCTCGAAGTGATCCATTCCTAGGTGGCGCGGAGCGTGCTGCCCAACAAGCGCCTGAAGCCGACGGCGCCGCGGCGTCTATGGTAGAATTCCATTTGTGAAGATTCATGCTCGGCGCCGCAGCTTAAGCGCATTCCGTTAGGCCACGCACAGTC
>WNGI01015763.1_pt1 | contig 10751 bp, 10 predicted proteins | sample 5400621 | NCBI WGS metagenome assembly WNGI01 (sample SAMN13153374, study PRJNA577476) | soil metagenome | isolation source: 20 cm soil or saprolite under Garry oak tree replicate 1 | place: USA:California | collected 2016-06-15 | reverse complement strand
GAGTGCCACCTAATCTTTGACGACTCATTGCCAGCAGACACTGGACACCTGCGCGTAGACATCCGTGGCAGTGGCCAGGCGGCGGTCGAGTGCAGACACGCGCTCGGCGAATCGCTCACGCCGGCGATCGCAGGTCGTCCCGAGGAGCAGCGGGCCGGTGGATCCTCCGCCGACGCTGATCGTGACCCATCCGCTCGCCAGGGCGACGATCGAGAGCTGTAAGGCAGTAGCGAGGGTCTGCCGTGTACAAGTAACGGCCCAGCTTGCAGCAGAATCGGCGAGCGGGCCGGGGATCCACACTCGCGGCGACGTCGACTCTGAGGTCGCGCGGCTGGGCATGCGCCAGCAAGAGCATCGCCGTGCCCTGGCCGGGGGCGTAGGCCCGGCAGTAATCGATGATCGCGCAGCGTCAGGCCTGCAGGCCGCGCAAGGCCACGGACAGGCCGGCAGCCGAAAACGACCAGGCTCTTGGCGCCGGCTTGGCGTGGTGCGCTATCGCTCGCCCAGCGCTTCGACGTGGGCCGCGAGCTTGTCGAGCGCCATCGCCCACCCGGCCGCTCCCGGGGAGTCGCCAGGTATCCCGGTGTGAGTCATGATCATCTTGGTGTGGCCGCCGAGGTCTTCGAGTTCGACGCGGACCTCGGTCGTGGTGGGATGCCCTTCGGGCATGCCGGTGTCCGAAGCCGGCGCCACGTTGCCGTTCTCGTCGGAGATGGACTCGGTGTAGACGAGTCGGTGGTTCTCGACGACTTCGCGGTATTCGCCGGTGAACCACATCTGCATTGCGCCTTTGGGGGTGGAGACCTCCATGCACACCAGTCGTGTGCCTCCCGCGCGCACGTCCATCTTCGCGACGGGGATGGTGGCGCCGTCGGGGCCATACCAGGCCTTGAAGTGTTCCGGGACGGTCCACATCTGCCAGATGAGCTCGACCGGTGCGTCGAAGCGGCGTTCGATCACGAGCGCGTCCGGGGAAGTGTTGTCGTCGGTCATCGTGTTCGCCGGTCCCTCCGGTGCGTTCGGACTAGTTGCGTGACGTAGTCGTCCATCCGGTCGAAGCGGGCCTCCCACACGGGCCGGTACTGCTCAGCCCACGTGGAGATCTGCTCCAGCGGCGCGGCGTCCAGGGCACACGGGCGGAATTGGGCTCGTCTTCCCTGCACGACCAGCCCGGCCCGCTCCAATACCTTGATGTGCTTCGAAATGGCCGGCAACGTCATCTCGAATGGCTCGGCGAGCTCGTTCACGGTCGCCTCACCCTGGGCGAGGCGGGCCAGTATCGCTCGGCGGGTCGAGTTGGCCAGCGCGGCGAAGGTCTCGCTGAGCCGGACTTCGTTGGTCGCCGTCGCCATGCTCTCGGTACTTTCCGGAGAAGCTAATTAACTAATGCGGAAAGTATGGGGATGGCTCGTTCTGCTGTCAAGGTCCTCGGCAGCAAACGCGGACACGCCGGCGCCTGTCCGCTGGCGACAGCTTGTCCATGGTCTTGTCCATGGAATCGCGTCGTTGACAGCCATGAAGGACGGCAGGGGCAGAAGTAAGTGCAGTATTTTCAGCGACAGGCAGCACATACGAGGCGTGAACGCTCCTTGTAATCGGGCGGTTCGCGGTTCGAGTCCGCGCGTCGGCTCTGGCTCTGGCCCAGCAATTCCAAGGGGTTCCTGGCTTGAGGACGCCAGGTGAGTTGATCAAGTCGCAGACCTCTCGATGGACAGCTTGACCCGAGGTTCACGCTGGACACTCGGCTCGGTATCTGGTCATACTTATGACTATGAGTGAGAGTCTGCCGCTGGCTGAGGTCAAGGCCCACCTGTCCGAACTCGTGGGACGTGTCGGCGGCCAGCACGAACGGGTCACCGTCACCGTGCACGGCCGCCCATCTGCCGTATTGGTGGCCGTCGATGACCTGGAGTCGCTGGAGGAGACCATCGCCGTGTTGTCGGACGCCGCGGCGCTTCGGGCGCTGGCTGAGTCCGATGCCGAACTGGCCCGGGGCGAGGGCGAAGACGAGCAGAGCCTGGCCGCCGCGATGCGAGCCCGGCGCTCCTCAGCGTGAGCGGTGCGCGCTACGCACTGCTCATCTCGCCGACAGCCCGCCGCCAGCTCACCGAGCAGCTGCCAGCCGCGATTGCCTTCGCCGCGCACGAATTCATCGTCGGCCCGTTGTTGGACAACCCGCACCGTGTCGGCAAACGGCTACGGCCACCGCTGCAGGATCGCCACAGCGCGCGCCGGGGAACCTACCGGGTGATCTACCGCATTGACGAGGACCACCACCGTGTCACCGTCGTCGGGGTATTCAACCGCGCCGACGCCTACCGATCTCGATAGCCCGCCCGCGACCATCCGCGCGCCGGGTCATGGCCCGAGGGCATCGGCGCGTTCGCCGAACGCGGGCGCCCTTAGCGCGGCCGGGCAGCCTTGGACGATCAGGGGCTGCGGAGGGCAGGAGCTGCCGACTGCCTTGGAACCTCTCGGGCGTGCATGCTCATTCGGCTGCGCGGCTGCGTTCGTCAGGAGCGCTTTGATTATCGGAGAGGCGGATTCGGCGAGGCTCCGACTGGCCGCCGGACTGTCCACTGTGGACCGGATCTGGCTCCCCTTTGTGTCACGAGGCGGCGGCGAGGTCGGTTCTAGGCATGTTAGTGGCGGGTCCGGGAAGTGACTGATCCGAAGTGTCAGACTTCCAGTCCCCGCAGCGGCCGCGACGCTCGCAGCCAGCACCCCCTGGCTCTGGCAGTTGCGTCAGCCGACGCTTGTCCTCGCAGGTGACGACGACCCGATCGTGCCGCTCATCAACGGTCGCATCCTGGCCTGGCTCATCCCGCACGCCCAACTGCACATCGTCCGAGGCGGCGGTCACCTCTTCGTGCTCGAACATCCCGAGTCGGTCGCCGCCCGGGTCGCCGAATTCCTGTCCGGCGATCGCTGAGCGACCCCTGGGGCACCACCTGATGCCGGGCCCGGTCAACAGCGGCGACTGAGTCGTCCGGCGTCTTCGGAAGGCTGGGCCAGTCCATATCGACAGATCGTCGGAGGCATGCTCGACGCCGCACCCGCGTCGAGGTCAGTCGCGGCCTCGCGTTGAGCTGTGATGTTCGGTCCAGACCTGCGTGAGGCCGGTAGACGCCGACGTCGCGGGCGCGCCAGCCGGGGTGAGCGACGTCGCCGACGCGTCGCCCTGGATCGTGTGACCGTGCGGACGGCCACGCCGTCAGACCGGCTGTCGGTCGTCGTGTGGCGGGACCGGATCTGGGTCACCGGCCCTGTCTCCACCGCCGTCGGGGCTGCACCACGGGCACCACGGCTGGAGCCGGCGGTGCGTCGTGTGCGCAATGATCAGGTAGATCATCGAGAGCTGGATGATCGCCCAGCCGACCCGTCCCGGCATCGAGGTCGCGAAGTTCGAGCCGATCAGCACGACGAGGTAGGGAATGAGGAAGCGGGGTTCGGCGGCCGCGTGGGTCACCCTGAACCGCCGGCGAAGCCTGACCGCGACCTGCGAGGGGTTGAGTGGCAGGGAGCGCACGCACCGCTCACATAGGCGCCTGTCGTGCTGGCGCATAAGCAGCCACGTGAGCAGGACGACGCAGATCAGGACGACGGATGCGGCCAGTGCAAGCCGGACGGGCAGCGAGTAGAACCGAAGGCCGACCACGGCGAGTATGGCCGCGATCAGCACTTGGCCGGCGTCATGGCCGAGCGTCTCGGCAGCACGCTCGGTCCACGGCATGCGGGCAGCATCTGCCATTGAAACCCCCGGGTCCGCCCACGAACTAGCAACCAGGCTAAGGCGCTCGGCCAGCATTCGGGTAGGACGACCCAGACCGATTCCCGGCAATGTGGGGGATTCAGGAGCGACAGCGATCTGGCCGTCCGCTGCCGAGGTGGCGGCATCGAAGACGTGCGTCGTGTCGCGGTCACGAACGTCTGCCGTGACCGCAGCGTGTCGCGCGACGCCCGGCCCGCGTCGGCGAACGATGTGCGCATGGATACATGGGTACAGGCGGCGGCGACGTTGCTTGCGGTTGTCCTCGGTGGGGTGCTGTCTGTCTATGTGCGCGGTCAGCAGCTCGTCAAGATCGGTGAAAAGCGGCTCGACGCATACGGTCCGCTCTGGGAGCTGACCAAGTCGCTGCGCCGCAGCGGCCCCGCTCTGAGCGAGGAGGACCTGGCCGTCCTGTCGAGACAGATCACTGACTGGTACTACCAGAAGGGCGGCGGCATGCTGGCTACCCCCCGAACCGTGCAGATGTTCGTCAAGCTGCGTAACAACCTCACCTGCGGGGAAGAGGGGTTCTACCCGCCGTCCTGGCAAGAGTTATGGGGTGGGTCGCCTGCGGGCGACCCACCTCCGATACCGCTACTTCACAGGCAACGGATGCTCGCGCAGCAGTTCTCGCTGCTGCGGACGCAGATGAAGATGGACTGCTCGGTGTACTACGGGCGACACATTTCGCCGGTGCCACCGATCGCACCGTACGAGACCGACTTCCTCCGCGGCCTCGAAACGCCTTTGGGACGAATGTGGAGGAGCCAGCTGAAGCACGCCAGCACCCGGGCTAAGGACGCCTACCTAACTGTCCTCGGCCTCCCGCGCCCCGAACTTCGTGGATGACACGCGCACCCCAGCACCGGGCGGCGCATCGCCTGCGCGAGCCAGAGTGCTGACTCGACATTGACGGCCTGAACGTGTCGCCAGGTCGCGACGTCCAGGTCGGCCAGCGACTCGACGATCGGCGTCGGCCGACGCACTGATGAAGTCCCACGCAATGACCCATCGGACGGCAGGCAGTGGTTAGGAACGACTTTCGTGTCGGCTGGCTGCCGCGCGGCGTGAGGGTTGGGGACAGGAGGACCGGGTCAGGCATCGTGCCGTCGAGAAGTTGGAGGAGCTGTCTGACCGCTAGCGTGCCGGGTTCGATCGCCGGGAGCGAGACGTTCGACATGGGTGGCCTCGCGTTCGCGGCTTGGTCTTCGGGGCACAGGGCGACTACCGAGATGTCCGCGGGGACTCGGATGTCGAGTTCATCGAATCTGTCGACCCCGCACGGCTACCCAGGCGTCCTGCTGCGTTTCGGATGCGCGCCGAAGCGGACGTTCGGACGTCAGGAGCCTGACCAGCGCATAGGGTCGAGAGGTGCCCGAGCTGCAGCGCCTGCGCGCTGACCACGCCTCGGCGGTGCTGGAGTTCGAGTTGGCGAACCGCGCCTACTTTGCTGCATCGATCTCCGACCGAGGCGATGAGTTCTACGAACACTTCACCGAGCGGCACCATGCTCTGCTGACCGAGCAGCAGGCGGGCGTCGGCGCGTACCACGTACTGGTCGCCGAGGACGGCTCGGTCTTGGGTCGCTTCAACCTGTTCTTCGTTGAGGATGGCTCGGCAGAACTCGGTTACCGAGTGGCTCAGCACGCGGCCGGACGAGGTTTGGCCACCGCGACGGTCCGTGAGCTGTGTCATCTGGCAACGGCACACTACGGCGTCCGCAAAGTCCGAGCGGCTACCTCTCTTCCGAACGTTGCGTCCCAGAAGGTGCTGACCAAGGCCGGGTTTCTCCCGGTCGGCCCAGCGGACCCGTCCGACCTCGGCGGCAAGCCGGGCACCTGGTACGAGCGCGTCCTGGCCGACGAGTGACCCGCCACGGCTCCGCGAGCTTTCACGACGTAGCGCACGTCCACTCGTATCGACAGCCGATCGCTAGCCGGGCGTGCCGTCGCGCTCGCTTCTTCGGGCGAGGCGCTGGAGTTGCTGTGCGTGCACGCCGGCCACCCAGTCCCAACCGTCCTTGGCCGATGGGCCGATCCTCGGGTCGCTGGGAACATCGAGGTCGCGCACGGCGTGCATATAGGCGCGATCCTGGTCGATCCGTGCGTGTACCTGATCAGCTCCGCCGATGGACCCGTGGCCGGGGACGAGGACATCGACGTCGCCCGCCACGCGCTCGAGCAGCCGCAGCGCGGCGAGATAGTCCTCGATCGGGTCAGCGGTGTCGTTCAGGTCGAGCATCGGAATCAGGACATCAGAAAGCATGTCGCCGGCGACGAGCACCCCGCGTTCCTGAATCAACAGCGCCGCATGGCCCGGGGCATGCGCTTGATGCTCGATAATCCGGACTTGAGGGCCATCCCAGGGAATCCGCGCCGTTTCCGCGGGCAGGCCGGTAATGAGGCCGAGCAGGTCCAGCGGTACCTGCTCGGGGATGCCGGCGGCCTTCGCGACCTGCGCAACCCCGTCCGACAGCCGATCCCGGGCAGTGGCCGCGCAGCGCGCCGTGCCGTAACGCGGCGCCCCGCCGAAGCTGGAGTGCCAGAGCAGGTGGTCCCAATGAGGATGCGTCGAGAAGCCTGCCACCGCGGGCTGGCCCAACTCTTGAAGATCGTTCGCGAGGCAGGCGATTTCGTAGTCGTGCACCCCGGGGTCGATGAGCAACACGCCAGCCCGGCCCTGCACAACAACGGCGTTGCTCTGCAGGAACTCGCTCTCGTGGATCAGCACGCCCTCCGCGACCTGCCTCAGCACGGGGCTCCTTCCGCTTGTGGTCTGCAACCGCCTGTCGAGGCCGAAGTACCTGGGCGGTAGTAGATCGCAAGCAGTATGGGCGAAGCGTGTGAGCCGCGGTCGGGGTGCCCGATCAAGGCCCCCATCGAGGTGTTCGGCGATCGCTGGAGCCGCTACTTCCTCCCCAGTCTCCACGGCGTTCCAGCCGCGCTCGCTAACGCGACAACTCTGCTCGCTCGCCTTGACCCCACGGTGGGCCCAACATCTCCTCTCGCGACGCGGAACCGCCGGGCCGAGCATGGCTCGACCCGGCGGCTCGGGTAGGAGTTCCGGCTAGCTCATCGGGGCGTGGCTGGCACCAGCCATCCGGGCGGCCTTGCGGGTCAGGATGGTCGTGTCGAACGCCATCTTGAACACCATCTTGGCGAACGCCTTCGTCTCGAAGGTGAGGACGTTCGGGTCGTTATTGCTGAGGTTGTCACACCAGCGGAACGGCTGGTCGACGCAGCCACCGTCGGTGGTGCCGAGGTTGCCCTCGAAGTTGCCGGTCTGCCCGCCGAACAGGTTGACCTGCTCCTGCGTCTTGCAGCAGTCCTGCCCGGTGAGGATGCCGCTGGCCGGCACGCCGACCATGTTGAACCAGAACGCGTCCGTCCCCTGCGGCGAGAAGAACTCGTGGTTGAGCCCGATCGAGTCGTAGTACTTGACCGCCTCGTCGCGAGCGAACTTCGACGGCTCGTACACGTTGGCCGGGAACACCGGTATGGGTCCGCCGAACAGGTTCTTCGCGGCCGGGTCGAGCACACCGATGGTGTAGTTCGGCGTCGCGGTCACGTCCGCGTCGAGGTCGTAACCGATCTGGGCGAGATCGGTGGGCGAGAGGTTGTGGGTGTAGAAGTCCGAGCCCAGTAGGCCGAGCTCCTCGCCGCCGAACAGGATGTAGCGCAGCCGGTTCTTGGTGCGCACCTTGGCCAGCTTCTGCGCGATGTCCATGAGGGTTACCGAGCCGGACGCGTTGTCGAGCATGCCAGCGCCGAAGATCGCGTCGTAGTGCGCGTCGACAACCACGGTGTGGTTCGGGTCGCCGAACGGCGAGTCGGCGATCACGTTGAAGTCGTCGCGGTTCGGGTCGGCCTCAGCCTTGAAGTCCAGCTTCACCTGGGGGTGCTGGCCAGCATTGGCCGCGTTGTTGAGGTGCTCGCCCTCTGCGAACGGCACGAAGCCGACCGGGATGTTCGGCACGACAGAATTGCCGGCGCTGTCGATCATGCCGCCGCCACCGGCGAGCCCGGTACGGCCCGGCTGGCCCTCGTTGAAGATGAGCACGCCGCCCGCGCCGGCCGCAACGGCGTTCTTGGCCTTCTCGCCGAAGTTGCACGTGCCGCGCTGGATCAGCGCGATGTTGCCGGGCGTGAAGCCGGCGAAGTCGGCCGGGCTGCACCCGCTCGACGAGGACGGCGTCGGCGTCGGGGGCAGGATGATCCCACCGACCGGCTGCACCTCCGCGGTGACCGTGCCGACGCTGTTGAAGGCGTTGAGGTCGGTACCGAGGGTGAACGTGGTCGGCGTCGGCGATACCTCGCTGCCGCCCGGCAATCCGAAGAAGGCGAAGTAGGGGAACTTGTACGTCTGCACCGTGACGTGGTAGCCGGAAGCCTTGAACAGCTTGACGGCGAGGTCGACCGCCGCCTTGTAGCCTGGCTCGCCGGAGTTGCGCGAGGCGTGCCCGCCCGCGTCCGGGTGGGCGTCGGCGATCGCCTGCTGCGCCTTCATCTGGTTCCACAGGTCGTCGGTGCGGATGCACTCGACGAGTTTGGCGACCGTGTCGTTGGTGCGGTTGTTGCATGCCGTGGTGGTGATCGTGTCCGCGCTGCTGGACGTGATCGGCCCCACGGCGGCGGTGAGCGCCACCGCCGACGCGCACAGCGGCACGAGCCACAGGCGCCGCCGCAGATGTCTTCGCATCAGACCCTTCCCTTCACAGAGGTGACAAGAAGCCGCGGGAATGCCCGTGGCGTTACCGCATGAATTGGCACTCGAGGAGAAGGCACTGCTTGCTGGATCCCGGCTGCGCGCATAAAGAGAGGAGTTCGACGACCGATCGGTGCGTACCTCGACCGTTCACCGTAGCCAAACTCGTCCATGTGTCGCTCGCTTTCCTTGGGGCACGTATGACGCTCGCCACCGAAGGCGTCTCAGCAGATGAGACTATATGGGCATGGTTGCTGAAGCGGCAAGCATGTCGGAACCTTGTTAGCTTGCCCGATCGCGACGACGGACCTACGGCTGCTCCGGAGGAGAGGCCTCGCGTGCGCCAGATCCCTGGGCCTTACCGGCGCACGTGGTGGTAGCGAAGGTGGCCTGGCGTGGTCGAGGCCGTGTTCGGCGGCGACATCGGCGCAGGCGCCAACACGTTGACCGCCGCGCTATCAGTCGTGGTGCGTTGCGGAGTCGACATTGTTCAGGCGGTTTGCAAGCTCCGTACGCGACCGTACGGAGAGTTTGCGGTAGATGCGGGTCAGATTGGCTTCTACGGTCTTGACGGACATGAACAGTTCCGCGGCAGCCTCTTGATTCGAGTGTCCTGACCCAACGAGCTCGGCGACTCGGCGTTCCGTCGCCGTGAGTGTGCTCGTCGCCGGGTGCAGTCCCACCCGGCCGGCTTCGTCGCGGGCTCGTTCCGCCCATCGTGGTATGCCCAACTCGTCAAAGGCACGCGCCGCGATGTTCAAGGTTTCGCTGGCCATGCCTTTGTATCCTGCGCGGCGGTAGGCCTGTCCCAGGGCCAGCCGGGACCGGGCGGCCTCGAACGGACACTCAGCTCCCGGTTGTTCGACGATCCCGCGAAGCTTGCTCATGGCGTCGTCCACGTCTCCGCGCGCAGCGGTCAACAGCGCCTGGCAACGGTCCGCGGCAACTGTCGCTTCCGGCCGACCGGCCGACCCTTGGCGTCGCAGGAGCGAGATGGCTACCTCGACGTCGTGCGTAGCGCCCAACTGCAGCGCGGCATCGGCGTAGTCGACGCCCCACAAGAGCTGTTCCAGGTCGACCATCTTGGTGTCTGCGAAGATCTGCGCGAGTTCGCGAAGGGGACCGATGGCCGCCTGCCAGTTCCGAGCGGATGTTTCGATGAAACCGACCTGGGCCAGGAAACCTGCTATCCAGTACGTTGCCCCGCTGATTCGCGACCGTGCCACCGCGCCTTGGGCCAACTCGCGAGCCCGGTCCAAGTGGCCCCCGTACTCCTTCACCAGGATGCGTGCCATGTCTTCTTGGAGGCTCGACCCCGCCCACGCGCCTACGCGCTCCGACTCATCCAGGGCAACCTCGGCGTCACGCACCCTTGAGCAACCTCGGCGTCACGCACCCTTGAGGCGCGGATGAGGAAGAGAACCAAGCAGATGTAAAGGTGTGACAGGTCGCCATACCGGCCAGCATTGACAGCTGACTTGATGCCGTCCCGCACGCGCGTTTCGGCTGTCTCGTCGTTCCAGACCGCAAAGAAGCCTTTGGTCCAAACCGCGTCCTTCGACGTTCGGTCCAGCGCGTCACTATCGACCAGCTCTGCGATTTCGCGCAACGTCTGCTCGGGTTGGCCCTGCGCCCAGTGCCACTCGACAGCTAGTTGGTTGTTCAGCGCCGCGAGCTGAACGTCCGACCGCTTGACCGCGGCTGCCTCTGTGACCGCCATCCGAGTCACCCGCAGAGCGTCCTCGCCGTGACCATGCATGCGGTGAAGAAGGCCGAGGATCGCCAAGATCTCGGCACGGACCTCAGTGCCTTCGGGCGCCAGCCGAACTGCTTCCTCAGCGAGGGAGCGAACTCCTGAATAGTGGTCGACCAGCCTGAGCCGGCGCACCAGCACCTGGGCCTTCTGCTCCGGGAAGGCGGCCAGCGCGGACCCCTTGTCCAGGGCTGCTTGCGCTGCCACGTCATCGCCGGCGGCGATGTACGTATCGACCGCACGAAGCCAGCGGCCCAGTCCGGCGGCGGTATTCACAGCTGACGGGGTGGCCAGAGCAGCTGCCTCCATCAAGTCGCCAGCCAGTGGTTGAGCTCCACGACTACGCGAGATCTCGGCTGCCCGCTCCAGCTCTTCGGCAACCGCTTCGTCGGGGGCGGTGGTGGATCTCGAGCGATGGCGGGCACGTTCCACCGGGTCGTCGAGCATCTCGGCGAGAACGCGATGCGCCCGGCGACGTTCGCTCGGGGTGGCGGCTTCGTAGATTGCCGAAGCCAGCAGCGGGTG
>WNGI01006322.1_pt1 | contig 10751 bp, 12 predicted proteins | sample 5400621 | NCBI WGS metagenome assembly WNGI01 (sample SAMN13153374, study PRJNA577476) | soil metagenome | isolation source: 20 cm soil or saprolite under Garry oak tree replicate 1 | place: USA:California | collected 2016-06-15 | reverse complement strand
TCTCCTCGGAGGACAGGCCCATGGCCTTCAGCAGGACCGTGACGTTCTGCTTGCGCTTCCGATCGATCCGGACGCCGACGGTGTCCTTCTTGTCTGTTTCGAACTCCAGCCAGGCACCCCGGGCGGGAATGACCTTGGCGGCGTAGATCTCACGGTCCGAGGTCTTGTCCAGCGAGCGGTCGAAGTAGACCCCCGGGGAGCGGACAAGCTGGGAGACGACGACCCTCTCGGTCCCGTTGATGACGAACGTGCCTTTTTCGGTCATCATGGGGAAATCACCCATAAAGACCGTCTGCTCCTTGATCTCCCCGGTCTCCTTGTTCATGAAGGTGGCCGTGACGAAGAGCGGTGCCGAGAAGGTCATGTCCTTCTCTTTGCACTCCTGGACCGTGTGCTTCGGCGCGTCGAAACGGTGCTCGCCGAAGTCGAGCTGGAGGTTGCCGGTGAAGTCCTCGACGGGCGACATGTCGCGGAAGGTCTCCTTCAGGCCCTCGTGGAGGAACCAGTCGAAGGACTCGCGCTGAATGGCAATCAGGTCGGGGACTGGCTGAATTTCAGGAAAACGGGCAAAAGTAAGGCGCTGACGGGCGGGCGTGCTAGGCAAGCAATGCCTCCTTATAAAGCTGGTGGGTCAAAGAGACGACAACTATGGAGCGGCCAGCCTGGCCGGGCGTCTTGGTTGGGCGCTGGATGACCCCCCTGGCCGTCCATGGGCGCGCCAAAATCGAGGCGACTAGATAGGTGAACTCGCGAGTAAACACGACAAACGGGCATAGTAGCACATTGTGCTACCGCCCGTCAACAGATTCGTTGGCGCTCGTCGCAGATCTGCACCCGTTTTTCGGAGTCGAGGCCATGGTAGGCCCCCCCGCTAGTCTGTGTCAAATCTTCCCGACTTCCCAGTCCTTGTCCGCTCCGTTGTCCGCAGCAGCGAACGGGACCGCAGAACCCGGGGCGCATCCGCGACCCGGGTGCCGGCCCTGGGGCTCCGACCACCCGGGACTCGCCGAACGGGGTGCCGGGGCCTGGGCTCCGACCACCCGGCGTACCCTCTTGCCGCCAGACCTCCGTTGGCCGGGTGAGTCGCCCCGGCTCCCGGCACCCCGTTCGCTCGCTGCGTACAAACCCCCGCGTTGGGGCTACTTCAGTACGACGCTGCCTCCGGCGGCCTCCAGCTTTTCCTTGGCCTTCTCGGCGGCTTCCTTCGTCACCTTCTCCAGGACCGGCTTGGGAGCGCTGTCCACGAGGTCCTTGGCCTCCTTGAGGCCGAGGGACGTGAGGGCGCGCACCTCCTTGATGACCTGGATCTTCTTGTCGCCGGCGGCGGTGAGGACGACATCGAACTCGTCTTTCTCCTCCTCGGGCTCCGCCGCCACGGCGGCGGGGCCGGCTGGGCCGGCAACCGCGACCGGAGCCGCGGCCGTCACGCCGAACTTGTCCTCGAACGCCTTGACGAACTCCGACAGCTCGAGGACGGTCATGCCGCCGATCGCATCGAGCAACTCCTGTGTGTTTGCCATTTCCTACCTCCTGAATCTTTGTTGAAGCGTCCGGGGGACTCTTAGGCTTCGGTGCCCGCCGCCGGCGCGGGGTCCGGTGCGGTGGTGGCTTCTGCGGGGATGGCTTCCGCGGCGGTGGCGTCTGCGGCCGGTACGGCGGCTGCCTCGGGCGCCTCGGGGGCCGGTTCCGAAGTCGGTTCCGCTGGGGCGTCGGCGGTGGCCGGTGCCCCTGCCGTCACCTTGTCCCGGTAGGCACCCAGGGCGTAGCCCAGGCTCCGCGCCGGCGCCTGCAGCAGCGCTGCCAACTTGGCGAGGGGTGCCTGGAGGGCGCCCGCAATCTGGGCGAGGAGCACCTCGCGGGGAGCCACGTTCGCCAGGGCCGCCGCACGCTCGGCGCTGAGGACCCTCCCGGTGAGCACGCCCCCCTTCAGCACGAGGGCGGGATACTTCCGGGAGATCTCGTCGAGGCCCTTGGCGGCGGTGACCGGATCGCCCTTCACGAAGGCAATCGCGGTGGAGCCCTCCAGCAGGGGAAGCAGGTCGTCCAGGCCGATGTCCTTGGCGGCGATCTTCGCCAGGGTGTTCTTCACGACCTTGAACTCGGTCTGTGAGGCCGCCAGGGAACGCCGCAGTTCGGTCATCTCGGCCACCTTCAGGCCGCGGAACGAGGTCAGGAGGGCGGCCTCGGATTCACGCAACTCGACCTTGAGGTCCTCGACCGCCGCGACCTTCTGCGCCTTTGGCATACGTCACTCCGTCCGTAGTGTTCCGTAAGTGTTCTTTGGGAAAAACAAAACGACCCACCGGAGACGGTAGGTCGCGCGAGCCACAGAACTCTCGACGCCTCGGCGGGCTCCTCCCGGCTACGGGGGGACTTAGGGCCTTCCGGCCACCTGCTGTCTCCGGCCTGGCCATGGTACGCGGCGCGTGGCAAAGGGTCAACTCAGAACCCGGGTTGCCGGGGCTGGCTGGGCTGAGATCAATAATCTAAGCATCTGACCAAGCCTCCGCCTCGAGGCTCGCCAGGTTCGGTGGTAGCCTTTTGCTGGGTGTGGGCCTCTGGCCTTTAGCCCAACAATCTTGGAGTCGGTCTCGGGGAACTGGGGCCGACTCCTTTTGCATCCATGGGACCTTAGGCGGTGGCTCCCGCTGCGGCCGATGCGGCGCCGTCTCGGGCCGTCTCCTTGAGCCGGGTGACGTCCACCCGGACCCCGGGCCCCATGCTGGGGGCCAGCGTGATCGACTTGATGTACTTGCCCTTGGCGGCCGCGGGCTTGGCTCGGAGGACCTCGTCGATGACGGCCAGGTAGTTGTCCGCCAAGTCCCCGGCGCTGAACGAGGCCCTGCCGATCACGGTGTGGACGTTGGCCTGGCGGTCGGTGCGGTACTCGATCTTGCCGGCCTTGACCTCCCGCACCGCCCGGGCCACGTCGGGGGTGACCGTGCCGGACTTGGGGTTCGGCATCAGGCCGCGGGGGCCGAGGATCTTTCCGAGCTTGCCGACCACCGGCATCATGTCCGGCGAGGCGATCGCCACGTCGAAGTCCGTCCATCCCTTCTGGATGCGGTCGGCCAGGTCCTGCGCCCCGACGAACTCGGCCCCGGCCTCCTCCGCCTCCCGGGCCTTCTCGCCCTGGGCGAACACTGCGACCCGCACCGACTTGCCGGTGCCCTTGGGCAGGCTGACCGAGCCCCGGACCTGCTGGTCGGCCTTGCGAGGGTCGACGCCAAGGCGCAGAGACAACTCGACGCTCTCATCGAACTTAGCTGATGCGAGAGCCTTTGCTATATCAAGAGCTTCGCCAGGAACATAGAATTTATCCCGATCATAGAGCTCCTGCAACTTCTTGTACCGCTTGCCCTTGTGGGCCATGTGCGCACCTCCCGTGGTACTGGCGACCCCTCGTCCACCCCGTGGCCGGGGGGTCTCCCACGTCGTTGTTCTGGTTGTTGACTGCTCGTCTAGCCTTCGACCGCGACCCCCATGGAGCGGGCGGTCCCCTCGATGATCTTCATTGCCTGAGCGACGTCATAGGCGTTCAGGTCGGGCAGCTTCAGCTCGGCGATGCGGCGCAACTCGTCCCGGCTGACCGACCCCACCCGCGTCTTGTGCGGATCGGGGGACCCCTTGGGGGCGCCGGCCGCCTGCTTGAGGAGGACCGAGGCCGGCGGGGTCTTCAGGACGAACTCGAAGGTCCGATCCTCGTAGATCGTCACCTGCACGGGGACGACCGTGCCGGTCTGGGAAGCGGTGCGCTCGTTGTAGCTGCGGACGAACTCCATGATGTTGACGCCGTGGGGGCCGAGGGCGGTACCGACCGGCGGGGCGGGCGTGGCCTGGCCGGCAGGGATCTGGAGCTTGACCACCGCCCGGATCTTCTTCTTCCTGCGTGATTCGGGAGCTGCCATCGTCGTGACTTCCTTCCTATTCTGCTAGAGCTTGGCGACCTGCTCGAACGAGAGTTCGACGGGCGTCTCCCGGCCAAAGATGTTGACGAGAACCTTCAGCTTGGACTGATCCACGTTGATGTCCGAGATCGTGCCGGTGAAGTTGGCGAAGGGGCCGGTGACCACCCTGACACTCTCGCCCACCTCGAACTCGAGGCGGGGCTTCAGCCGCTCGACGGGCTTGACCTGCAGGATCTTCTCGACCTCTCGGGTGGCCAGCGGCACCGGCTTTGCGCCCGACCCGACGAAGCCCGTCACGCCGGGCGTGTTGCGCACCACGTACCAGGAGTCGTCGTCGACGTACATCCGGACCATCAGGTAGCCCGGGAAGACCCGCTTCTGGACGACCTGCTTCTTGCCGCCCTTGAACTCGATCACGTCCTCGATCGGGATGACGACCTCGAAGATCTTGTCCTCCATATTCATCGAGCGGATGCGGGTGTCGAGGTTGGCCTTCACCTTGTTCTCGTAGCCGGCATAGGTGTGCACGACGTACCAGTCGCCGGGGCGCTCCGCGGGAGGGATGAACTCCTCCTCGTAGTCGCCGGCTTCGCCGTTGGCTTCCGCCAGCTCCGATTCGGGCTCCGATTCGGGGTCGGTGTCGGTGGCGAGGTCCGCCTCCAGCTCCGTTGCCAGTTCGGGCTCCAAGGGGGCCTCAACGGCGTCGGTTGGGGTGCTCATCACTTCGGTGTCCGTAGTCAAGGTGTCGTTTGCCTCCGGGTCGTCCGGGTCGTTATCGGGCATGGGGTCGGCTCAAGCGCCAGAGATCAACTTGACCACGAGCTTGGTGAACGCGAGGTCGAGGCCCCAGATCAGGATCATGAAGAAGGTCACCGACACCACTACCACGAGGGTGTAGGTGAAAACTTCCTGGCGGTTCGGCCAGGCTACCCTGGCAAGCTCGCCCCGGACCTCCTTGACGAAATCCTTGGGCTTGGTCCGCTTCCGCTTCGCGGCAGCCTGCTGAGGCGTGGGCCGCTTGAGGCGGTCGGCGGCGCCTTCTCGCTTCTTCATCATCCGCTTCACTTCTCGGTTCACGCTTCGCACTCCGAGGTCGATCGGGATCCGTCGGTGAGCTGGCAGGCCCGGAGGGACTTGAACCCCCAACCCCCGGTTTTGGAGACCGGTGCTCTGCCAGTTGAGCTACGGGCCTGTGTGCGCGCCATCAAGATGCCCGCTGTGGTCACGCCCAGTATAGGGACAGCGCGCAGGTGCGGCAACGGGCACCTTCATAGCATGCGGGCCCCGGACGCGCTCGAGGGCGCCGAAGCGCCCTCGAGTTTGATGCGGTCTTCGAAGCGTTACGCCGTCTTGCCGAAGCGGGTCCAGACCTCGTGCAGGACACCGGCGACGACGACTGCGGTGCCGAGCGCGAATACCGCCCGCAGGACGTCGACGCTGAGGGAGCGGTAGAGGAAGTAGGCCGCAACACCGCCAACCAGGCCGAAGATTGCGTCCCAGGTGAGGTTCGACTCCTTGAGGAAGAGCGCCTTCACGACCAGCCCACCGAGGATCCCCATCGCGATTGCGATTCCGATGACCACGTCTGCCTCCTTCTTGTCCCGGCTTGTGCGCCAGAACCCTGTCACTCGGGATCCGTGACCCTTCTCCATTGAGCCGGGCGGTCCCGCTTTCACCCCATCAGACGTGCGCAAGGGCGGGAAGGTTACGTGCGGGGGGATCTGCTAGGCGTGGGCTGCGGCGGCGCGAAGGGTGCCCACCAGCCGGCGGCGACGGCGGCGCCCCCGGATGAGGACGGCTCCGGTCGCCAGCCCGGCGAGCAGGATGGCGGCCCCCCCGGCGGCAGCCAGCCGGGGGTCGGCGAGGTGCTCGCGCACCGCCCGGGCAGCGGGGATGCGGGCGAGGAGGCCCGCCCGTGAGCGGACAGCCTCGATCGTCGCGGGCAGCAGCCAGGCGGGGGGCTCGATTGTCCGGGTGGCGAGCGCCGCGAGGGCGCCCTGCAGGTCCTGGTAGGCCTCGAGCTCTCCCCGGCACTGTTCGCAGGTTCGCAGGTGGGCGTCAAGGGCCCGGGCGGCGGGCCCGCCCGTCTGATCGATGTAGGCCGGGATGTGCTGCGCTGCCTCACGACACTCCACCGCTATCCCTCCTCCCTCTCTCTGTTCTCTGTCGCCTTGGAACGGGGGGGAGCCTCGTCCACCAGGATCTCCTTCAGTTTCTGGCGGGCACGGTGGAGACGCACTTTGGCGGCCCCCTCGGAGATGCCGAGTTGGTTGCCCACCTCTTCGAGCGAAAAGCCGTACACATCCCGCATGACCACCACCGCCCGGTACCCCGCAGGAAGGGTCAGCAGGGCCGAGTCGAGCCGCTCGGCAAGCTGCCGGCGGTCCAGTTCGGCGCCCGGATCACCCGATGCAGGGGCCTGCCAGTCCTGCCACTCCTCGTTGCCCAGCGGAACCTCGTGACGCCGCCGTGCCCGCTTCCGCAGGCTGGTGATCGCCACGCTCGAGGTCACCCTGTACAGCCACGTCGAGAACTTGGCCTCGCCGCGGAAGGACTTGATGGAACGCAGCAGCCGTAGGTAGGTCTCCTGGGCGACCTCGGCTGCGTCGTCCGGGTTCCCCGTCAGGCGGAGCGCCAGGGAGTACACGTCCCGTTGCGACAGGCGAATCAGCTCCTCGAACGCCTCGGGCCGGCCCTGCTGGCATCCCTCGATGACCTCGGTTGGTACGTCCACACGTGTCCTGCCTATCCCGTTTGACGAGCATGATGGCAAAAGGTTACAGGCAGCTCGACGCACCTGGGGGCTCGCCTGATCCTTCTTTGTATGATTAACCATCATATTCATGGCTTTTCACACAAAGAAGCTCGAAGATGGGTGCGAACTCAACACCCCCGACCTCGATGAAAGACCGGCGCTGGCGGCGGCTCAGTAGCGGAACAGGCCTCCGGCGACGACGAGGGTCTGGCCCGTGATGTAGTCCGAGTCCGACGAGGCCAGGTACAGGTGGGCCTTGGCGACGTCCTCGGGCTGGCCCGCGTAGCCGAGCGGGATCATCATCATCGCCAGGTTGCGGATCCCCTCGGGGATACCCAGGTCGGGGTCCGGCGACTGCTCCTTGGAGGTGGTGAGGCGGGTCTCGATGAAACCGGGCGCCACGGCGTTGACGTTGATATGGAACTGGCCGAACTCGGCGGACAGCGTCCGGGTGAGGCCGATCAGGCCCATCTTGGCCGTGGCGTAGTTCGACTGGCCCGGGTTGCCCTGCATTCCCGCCGTCGACGATGTGAACGTGATCTTGCGGTGGTAGGCGGGGGCGCCCCCGCTGGCCATCTCAGACTTGGCGGCTCCCCGCATGTGGTCGATCGCGGCCCGCGTGGCGTTGAAGGCCGTGCGCAGGTTGACGTCGAGGACGAAGTTCCAGATGTCCTCGGTCATCGTGTGGAACATCTTGTCCCGGGTGATGCCGGCGTTGTTGATCAGGATGTCGAGCTTGCCGAAGCCCTCCACCGCCCCGGCGACGAGCGCCGCAGCACCCTCCGTGGCGACGGCGTTGTCAAGGCTCAACGCGGCGTCCCCACCGTCCGCGGTGATCTCGGCGACGACCGCTTCGGCGGGCTCGGGGTCGACGTCGTTCACGACCACCGAAGCCCCCTCAGCAGCGAACAGTTTGGCCGTGGCAGCACCGATCCCCCGGCCCGCGCCGGTGACGATGGCTACGCGGTCATCGAGACGGCCCACTCGGCGGCTAGCGCGTTTCCCGGTGGACCCGGTGGCAGCGGCACCAGCGGCAGTACTTCTTCATCTCCAACCGGCCCTGCTGCTTCTGGCGGTTCTTGGTCGTGATGTAGTTGCGCCGCTTGCACTCGGTGCAGGCGAGGATGACGTGGGGACGCTTGTCGGTTGTGGAGGCCATTGGATCTCCGGGCTCCTACTTGTGGATCTTGATGACCCGGCCGGCGCCAACGGTCCTGCCACCCTCACGGATGGCGAACCGGAGGCCTTCCTCCATGGCGATGGGCTGGATCAGCTCGACGTGAATCTGCGTGTTGTCGCCGGGCATGACCATCTCGGTGCCCTCGGGGAGCTGGACCGACCCGGTCACATCCGTGGTCCGGAAGTAGAACTGCGGGCGGTAGTTGTTGAAGAACGGCGTGTGCCGGCCTCCCTCCTCCTTGGAGAGCACGTAGACCTGCCCATCGAACACCGTGTGGGGGGTGATGGAGCCTGGCTTCGACAGGACCTGCCCACGCTCGACGTCGTTCTTGGCGACCCCTCGCAGCAGGACCGCGGCGTTGTCACCGGCCTGCGCCTCGTCGAGCAGCTTCTTGAACATCTCGATCTGGGTGGCCACGGTCTTGCGGGCCGCGGTCTTGATGCCGACGATCTCCACCTCGTCCGAGACCTTCAGCCTGCCTCGCTCGACCCGGCCCGTGACGACGGTGCCCCGGCCGCTGATCGAGAAGACATCCTCGATGGGCATGAGGAACGGCTTGTCGATGTCGCGCGGAGGCTCGGGGATGTAGGTGTCGCAGGCCTCGAGCAGCTCGAGGATGCCCTTCTCGGCCTCGGCGTCGCCCTGGAGCGCCTTGAGGGCCGAGACCCGGATCACGGGGATGTCGTCGCCCGGGAACTCGTACGACGAGAGCAGCTCCCGCACCTCGAGCTCGACGAGGTCGAGGATCTCGGGGTCGTCGACCATGTCGACCTTGTTCATGGCGACCACGATGTAGGGCACACCGACCTGGCGGGCGAGCAGCACGTGCTCACGGGTCTGGGGCATCGGCCCGTCCGCGGCCGAGACAACGAGGATCGCACCGTCCATCTGGGCTGCGCCCGTGATCATGTTCTTGATGTAGTCGGCGTGTCCCGGGCAGTCCACGTGCGCGTAGTGACGGTTCTCCGTCTGGTACTCGACGTGGGCGATGGCAATGGTGATGCCTCTCGCCTTCTCCTCGGGGGCCTTGTCGATCTGGTCAAACGGGGTGAAGTCGGCCATGCCCTTGGTGGCCAGCACCTTGGTGATCGCTGCCGTGAGCGTGGTCTTGCCATGGTCGATGTGACCGATGGTCCCGATATTGACGTGGGGCTTGTTGCGCTCGAACTTCTTCTTCGCCATCGCCTACCTCCAGGCACTTCTCATATTGTGGAAACCAACCTCTTGTTTCGTAGCCCCGCTCGTGCGTGGGGCCACAGCTCGGGTAGCGGCGGGCGGATTCGAACCGCCGACACAGCGATTATGAGCCGCTTGCTCTACCACTGAGCTACGCCGCCAGATGCTACCAGACGGGGGGTTCGCCCCCGCCTGGCCCCAAACCTTAACCCCTTGCTCTTAACCGGCGCCTTGAGGGGCGCCTCGTTGCTCTTAACCGGCGCCTTGAGGGGCGCCTCGTTGATGACCAGCCGCGTTCGTCACGCCGATTGGGCTGGGTGCGAGCGCCTCTTCGAGCCCCCTCGCGGAATCGAACCGCGGACACCGGCCTTACCATGGCCGTGCTCTGCCGACTGAGCTAAGGGGGCCGACAAAACCGCACAGCAGCCCAAACACAGCCCGAAGCCTGGGGGCCACACAAAAATGATAGCCCCTTTGCCGCCGTCGCTGGCGGGGAGGTCCGTGGCGCCGTTGCGGACCCTCCAGCACGGGATTATCGTGGCGATCAGGCCGGGAGCCAAAGGAGTCAAGGACGTGGCCCACAGGTGGGCAGACCGCAGCCGGATCAGGCGCCCCCTCTCCGTCCCCCTCCTCGTCCTCGTCACGGCGACCGGCACCGCGTTCGCCGGCGCGACGGCCGCCGAGGCGGCGGCCCACACCGTGACGGGGGTCGTTGCCGTGCCGGCGAGCCAGACGGTCGGCAACCCGGTCCAGCTCACCGCCACCCTCGACTCTGTCCCCCAGCTCGGGTTGGACTCGGACGTGACGGTGTCGTTCTCGATCATCTCCGGCGGAGGCAACGCCGGCACGTCGATCGGGAGTTGCGTCGTCAAGGCCGTGCTGCTCGGCCTGGGGGGGAAGACCTGCAGCACGAGTTACGTGGGTACCGTCTCCGGCATGGACACGATCCTTGCCCAGGCCGGCGCCGGCGACACCGGGCAGACCACCACCATCACGTGGCAGGGAATCCCCGCCGCCATCACCATGAACCCCGGCGTCTCCTACAACTCCTCCGGCCAGACCGCCCACGTTGTCGCCACCGTGTTCGATCGGCAGGGCAAGCCGGTGCAGGGAGCGACCGTCGCCTTCACCGTGACCGGGCCCGGGGCAACGTCGGGCAGCCAGACCACCGACAGCTCGGGAGCCGCCACCTTCTCCTTCAGTTCCTCGGCCACCGGCCAGTCCTCCATCACCGCGACCGTGACGGTGGGGTCGGGCTCGATCACCGGCAATGCCGCAGCCAACTGGGCAGGGCCGCCGAGCCAGGTGACCCTGGGGCTGTTCGGCGCCACCCAATCGTCGGGTGGGCTCGCCCCCGTCAACGGGAGCGCCACCGTGGCCGCGGCGGTCGCGGATTCGGGCGGGGTCCCGATCGGGGACAACACCCCGGTCACCTTCACCGTCACCGGGGCCGGCGCCACCACGGGGAGCGCTGCAACGTCCGAGGGGAAGGCCGTCTTCTCCTTCGGGGCGGCGGGCACCGGCACCTCGGTCGTCACGGCGTCCTCCCCGCCGGCCCCGACCTCCAACGCCGTCACCGTCACCTGGCAGACCCCGGTCGCCAGGACCGTCACCCTCGCTCCCAAGCAGACCCGTGCGGTCGTCGGGACGAACCAGATCCTGGTCGCCACCGTGACCGACCAGTTCGGGCAACCGTTCGCCGGCGCGCTGGTGCGCTTCATCCTGCTCGGAG